>Ga0222423_1000576_pt1 | contig 23531 bp, 18 predicted proteins | sample 3A0metagenome_FD_182472 | JGI IMG/M metagenome (GOLD analysis project Ga0222423, IMG submission 182472) | Enriched microbial communities from leaf-cutter ant dump, University of Wisconsin, Madison, United States - 3A0 (version 2) | ecosystem: Environmental > Terrestrial > Nest > Insects nest >...
CGCGTCGAACCGGGTGAGCGCGTAGACGAGCTCGGGCTTGTGGTTGGGGTCCTTGTAGCTGCGTTCCGCGGCGGCGAGCGGCACCTTGTGCGCGTTCTCGGCGTTGAACCCCGCCTTGGCCCGCTTACGGTCGGGGTGCACCTGGAGCGACAGCGGCGCGTCGGCCGCGATGAGCTTGAGCAGGTACGGCAGGTGCTCACCGAACCGAGCCGCGGCACCCGAGCCGAGCGCGTGCGCCGGGTCCTCGGCGATGAGCTTGTCGAGCGAGCGCCCGTCGTCGACCTGCGCGGGTGCGCTCGGGTGCGCCCCGAACCACGCCTCGGCCAGCGGTTGGCCGTCCGGCAGCGTGCGCAGGATGTCCTGGATGGCCGTCGTCGAGCCCCAGGCGTAGCTCTGGGTGGAGGGCGTCAGGCGGTACAACGTGGCTCCCGGTGGCTCGCGGTGCTGGTCGGTGCGTCGCTGGTCGGTACCCACGCTAGAGGATCGATGCGTCCGGATCGCCGGAGTTGGGCACTAGTTCGCCCGGTGTTCGGCCAGGTTTTGCGGGGCGAGGTCACGCACGCGCCCTCGACGATCAGCGCGGGCGGCCACGTCCACGCCGTCCCGTGACGACCGCACCGAGCGGCAGGACGACGTCCGGCCGCATCGAGGCCGGCAGGCCGGCCAGGAACAGGGCGAACACGGCGGGTCGCCGTTGGGCGAGCTCCAGACGACCACCGTCGGCGGCGGCGAGGTCGCGCGCGAGCGCCAGACCGAGGCCGGTCCCCGCCCCCGAGGTCACCTCCCGCTCGAAGATCCGCCCGGCGATGTCGTCGGGCACCCCGGCCCCCTCGTCGGCCACCTCGACCACGACCATGCCGGACGGACCGCCCGGGCGGGACCGCACCGTCGTCGTCCCGGCGCCGTGCTTGAGCGAGTTCTCGATGAGCGTCGCGAGCACCTGGGCGAGCGCGCCCGGGGTGGCGAGCACGTGCGTCGTGGGGTCCACGGCGATCGCGAGCCGGCGCCCGGCCGCCTCGAACGTGGGCGCCCACTCCTCCTCCTGCTGGTGCACGACCTCCATGAGGTCGACGGCCTCGGTGGTGCCGCCCTGGCTGCGGCGGGACGCCATGAGCAGGTCGTCGACCACCCGGACCAGGCGTTCCACCTGCTCGAGGGAGATGCGGCCCTCCTCACGGATCTCGTCGGAGTCCGTGGCGAGCATGATCTCCTCGAGCCGCATGGACAGCGCCGTGAGCGGCGTGCGGAGCTGGTGCGAGGCGTCCGCGGCGAACTGCCGCTCGGCCGCCAGACGTGCCGCCATCCGGTCCGCGCTGCGCGCGAGCTCGGCGGCCACCAGGTCGATCTCCTCGACGCCCGACGCCTCGAGCTGCGGGCGCACCTGGCCCGACCCCAGCTGCTCGGCGGACGCAGCCAGGTACACGAGCGGTGCCGCGAGCCGGTTGGCCTGCCAGATCGCCATCGCGATGCCCGCCGCGAACGCCACGATCGCCGCGGCGACCACCAGCGCGATCACCCTCAGGCTGAGCCAGAACACGTCCCACCAGGAGACGTAGAGCAGCACGGTGGCACCGGACACCGACGTCGCCTGGACGGACAGCGAGCGGCCGTGGATCCGCTCACCCGCGTGGTAGACCTGCCCGTCCGGCGCGCGCATGACGACCGAGGCGTCGATGTCCTCGTCGTCGGCCCCCGTGTAGGGCTCGAGCATGCGGTCGGACAGCGGGACGCGCTGGTCGAGGCGGAAGTCGACGGAGCGCGCCGCCGACTGGGCACGGGTCTGCAACGCCTGCATCTCGTTCTCGCGCACCAGCTGGGCGCCGAGGAAAGCGAGCGGGAAGCCGAGCAGGACGACGGCGACCGTGACGGCCGCGATCGTCGCCTGCAGGACGCGACGACGCAACGTCAGGCTCGCTCGGGCGCGGCCGACCCGGTCTCGAAGCGGAAGCCCATGCCGCGCACCGTGGTCACGTACCGCGGGGCGTTGGCGTCGTCACCGAGCTTGCGGCGCAGCCAGGACACGTGCATGTCGAGGGTCTTCGTGGAGCCCGTGGGGTCCGAGTCCCAGACGTCGCGCATGAGCGCGTCACGCGAGACGACCGAACCGGCGGCGCTGACGAGCGCGCGCAGGAGCTCGAACTCCTTGGCCGTCAGGTGCAGCTCGCGCTCCCCCTGGAACGCGCGGTGCGCGGCGACGTCCACGCGGACGTTCTGGGCGTGCACCTCGTCCTCGTCGGACGGCTCCCCCACCGTGCGGCGCAGCAGCGCCCGCACGCGGGCGAGCAGCTCGGCCAGGCGGAACGGCTTGGTGACGTAGTCGTCGGCGCCGGCGTCGAGGCCGACGACGAGGTCCACCTCGTCGGCGCGCGCCGTGAGCACGAGCACCGGCGTCGTGAGCCCCTGGTTGCGGATCGCCCGCGCGACGTCCAGGCCGTCCATGTCCGGCAGGCCCAGGTCGAGCACGACGAGGTCCGCGGCAGCGGCCCCGTCGATCGCACCTTGACCTGTTCCTTGCACACGGACGTCATAACCTTCACGTCCGAGCGCGCGGGCCAAAGGCTCGGCAATCGCGGGGTCGTCCTCCGCCAGCAGCACCAGGGTCATTCGCTCATGTTAGGTCATGGATATGTCTGTCCCGCTAGAGGTCGGACCGCGTGGCGTGACCGCCCGGGGGCTGACGCGTCGTCGTCCCGCTTCATCCCGTGGTCCGACGCCGCTGCGTTCCGTCCCGCCTACCCTCGGGGGGTGAGCACCTGGGACCGCCTGCTGGCGTGGGAGGAGCGCCACCGGCTGGTGGTCGACTCGTTGGCTGCACTGGCGATCATCGCCGTCGTCGTGCCGATGACGACGCTCGTGGAGCCCGCGACCGCCCTTCTGTTCGTCAGCTGGGGCAGCGACTCCCAGCAGTCGGGCACCCTCGTCGCGGTCCTGCTCATCGCCCCGCTCGCCCTGCGCCGCGTCCGACCGACCACGTCCGTGGTGCTCGTCTACTCGGTCGCGCTCGTGCAGATGCTCGCGGTCACCGCCGTGACCCTGCCCGCCGACCTCGCCGTGCTCGTCGCCCTCTACTCCGTCACGGTGCACGGCCCCCGCTGGGCCCACCGGGTCGCCATGGCAGGTGCCGTGGCCGGGGCGATGCTGCTCACGGCACTGCTCACCCGCCAGTACGTCGACCTCGTCGCCGCAGCCGCGTTCGGCGTCTTCACCTTCGTCCTCTGCCTCGCGGCGTGGGCGTTCGGGCTGGTGCGCCGCTCGCGTCGCGAGACCATCGAGGCGCTCGTCGACCGGGCCGAGCGCCTCGAGACCGAGCGCGACCAGCAGGGCCGCCTCGCCACCGCGGCCGAGCGTGCCCGCATCGCCCGCGAGATGCACGACATCGTCGCCCACTCCCTGACCGTGATGATCGCGCAGGCCGACGGCGGCCGGTACGCGGCCGACGCCGACCCGCCCGCCGCGGCACGGGCCCTCGGCACCATCGCCGAGACCGGCCGCGCCGCCCTCACGGACATGCGCCGCCTGCTGGGGGTGCTGCGCGACGAACCACGCCCCACGACCGGCCCGCAGGTGGGCACGACCGCGCCCCAGCCGGCGGCCGACGACCTCGAGACCCTCGTCGAGCAGGTCCGCGCCTCCGGCGCACGCGTGTCGATGGTGCGGATGGGGACGGCGCGCACGCTCCCGCCGGGCGTCGGGCTGACGGTGTACCGCATCACGCAGGAGGCCCTCACCAACGTGCTCAAGCACGCCGGCCCCGAGCCCACGGTCACGGTGATGATCCAGTGGCAGCCCGAGGCCATCACCGTGGAGGTCACCGACGACGGTCGCGGCGCGGCCGCGGGGAGCGACGGCCTCGGGCAGGGTCTGCGCGGCATGGCCGAGCGGGCCACGATGTTCGGCGGCACCGTCGTCGCAGGTCCCAGGCCCGGCGGCGGATTCCGCGTGCGCGCGCACCTGCCGACGGCAGGAGAACCTACGGTGAGGTCGGAGCCGTCCGACGTGGCCGGCCTTCCCGAGCAGGAGAACGTGTGAACCAGATCCGAGTGGCGCTCGTCGACGACCAGCAGCTGGTGCGTGCGGGCTTCCGCATGGTGATCGACTCCCAGCCCGACCTGGAGGTGGTCGCCGAGGCGGGCGACGGGGCGCAGGCCGTGCGGGCGCTGACGGGACCGACGACCGGCGTCGACGTCGTCCTCATGGACGTGCGCATGCCCACCATGGACGGGCTCGAGGCGACCGCTCGGATCACCGCAGCCGGCACCGCCGAGCGACCGGCGCCGCGCGTCATCGTCCTGACCACGTTCGACCTGGACGAGTACGTCCTGGCAGCCATCCGTGCCGGCGCCAGCGGGTTCCTGCTCAAGGACGCGCCGCCCGAGGAGATGCTCGCGGCCATCCGGACGGTGCACGCCGGCGACGCCGTCATCGCGCCCTCCAGCACGCGACGCCTCCTGGAGCACCTGGTCACGGCTCTGCCCGCCGACGACGGAGCAGGCGCGGCCGGACCCGCCCAGCAGGCCGTGGCCGAGCTGACCGACCGCGAGCGCGAGGTGTTCGTGCTGATGGCGCGCGGCCGGTCCAACACCGAGATCGGCCGTGACCTGTTCGTCGCCGAGGCCACGGTCAAGACGCACGTCGGCCGCATCCTGGCCAAGCTGGGCGCCCGGGACCGGGTGCAGGCCGTCGTCATCGCGTACGAGACCGGCCTGGTCCGACCCGGGGACGGCGGCTGAGTCCACCCACGGGATGACGTGGGGCACGCGACGACCCGACCGGCGCCCGATGCCCCGGCGCACAGCCGGCACCTAGCGTCGTCGTCATGAACACCACCGCACCCACCTCCGCCTCCAGCGCCCGCGGGCTGTCCAAGGTCTACGGCACCGGGGCCGCCACGGTCCGCGCGCTCGACGGCGTCGACGTCGACTTCGCGGCCGGCGCGTTCACCGCGATCATGGGCCCCTCGGGCTCGGGCAAGTCGACGCTCATGCACCTGCTGGCCGGGCTGGACCAGGCCAGCGCCGGTCGCGTCCTGCTGGGCGACACCGACATCACGTCGCTCGGCGACGACGCGCTGACGCAGCTGCGCCGGGACCGCGTCGGCTTCGTCTTCCAGTCGTTCAACCTGCTGCCCATGTTCACGGCCAAGGAGAACATCCTGCTGCCGCTGGACCTGGCGGGCACCCGGCCCGACGAGCAGTGGTTCGACACCCTCGTCGAGACCCTCGGGCTCGAGGCGCGCCTCGGCCACCGCCCCAGCGAGCTGTCCGGCGGCCAGCAGCAGCGCGTCGCGATCGCGCGGGCTCTGATCGCCGAGCCCGAGGTCGTCTTCGCCGACGAGCCGACCGGCAACCTCGACTCACGCTCGGGCGCGGAGGTCCTGAGCTTCCTGCGCCGGTCGGTGCGCGAGCTGGGCCGCACGATCATCATGGTCACGCACGATCCCGCGGCCGCCGCCTACGCCGACCGCGTGGTGCTGCTCGCCGACGGCCGGATCGCCGGCGAGATCGTCGACCCGACGCCCGAGTCCGTGCTGTCCGGGCTCGACGCCCTGCGGGCCCTCGACTCGGTGGTGGGTGCCTGATGCTGCGCGTCACGCTCTCCCAGATGCGGCGCAGCCTGGGTCGCCTCGCGGCCGCGGGCATCGCCATCGCCATCGGCACGGCGTTCGTCACGGCGACGCTGATCGCCGGGGACGTCTTCTCGCGCACGACGACCGACGCCCTCACCGCCCGGTACGGCGACGCGGACGTCGTGGTCACGGGACCCGACGCCGACGCCTCGCTGGCCGCCGTCAAGGCGGCGCCCGGCGTCACCGCGGCGGCACCGCTGCAGTTCGGTTACGCACAGGTGTCGGTCGGGACGAAGAGCGAGTATCTCTCCCTGCTGGCCCAGTCGCCGGTGCCGTCGTTCGACACGCTCGAGACGACCTCCGGCGAGCTCGCGCGGGCCGGCGAGCTGACGCTGCCGCAGGAGACCGCCGACCGGCTCGGCGTCGACGTCGGTGACCAGGTGCAGATCACCTACATGCCGGCTGGCAGCGAGAAGGAGCAGCTCGAGCAGGTGACCGTGTCCGGCATCGTGGCGGACCCGGCGAGCGCCTGGGCGCAGTTCGGAGGGGTCGGGACCGCGACGTCCGCAGACATGGCGCGGTGGAACAACGGCGAGGACCTCGGGACGCACATCGTGCTCGCGTCGAGCTCCGACCCGCAGGCGACGATCGACGCCCTGGCGCCGCAGCTGGCGGCAGGAACCAAGGCACAGACCAGGGCGCAGGCGGCCGACGACGCCGTCAAGGAGCTCTCCGACGACGGCACGAACTTCGTCATCACGCTGGTCCTCGGCTTCGCCGCCGTCGCCCTGCTGGTCGCCGGGCTCGTCATCTCCAACACGTTCCAGGTGCTCGTCGCGCAGCGCACCCGCACGCTCGCGCTCCTGCGCTGCGTCGGTGCCCGGCGTGCGCAGCTGCGTGGGTCGGTGCTGCTCGAGGCGGGGATCCTCGGGCTGGGCGCGTCGGTCACCGGAATCGCCGCCGGCGCCGCGCTGGCGCAGGGGGTGCTGTGGGCGCTCGCGAGCGCCGACGTGGGCGGTGCGCTGCCGACGTCCATCCACCTGTCCGCGACGACGGTCCTGGTGCCGCTCGTCGTCGGGACGCTGGTCACGGTTCTCGCCTCGCTCGTCCCCGCCCGTGCGGCGACGCGTGTCGCGCCCGTCGCCGCGCTGCGACCGCTCGACGCACCGCCCGTGCGCTCGACCTCCGGGACCGTCCGTCTCACGCTGTCGCTGGTCCTGACGATCGGCGGCCTGGTCGGGCTGCTCGGCGCCATCGCCGCTGCACACGTCAGCGCGCTGCTGGGCCTCGGACTGGGGATCCTCGCGGGTGCCGTGTCGTTCATCGGGATCCTCCTGGGGGCCGTGTTCTGGGTGCCGAAGGTGGTCGACGCCGTCGGCCGCACCGTCGCCGGTGCGGGCACGAGCGCTCGCCTGGCCGCGGCCAACGCGGTGCGCAACCCGCGCCGCACCGCGGCGACCAGCACGGCGCTGCTCATCGGCGTCACCCTCGTCTCGCTCATGAGCACGGGTGCCGCGAGCGCACGCGTCTCCGTCACCCAGGGGCTCGACGAGCACTACTACGTCGACATGCAGCTCACCTCGACCACGGGGAAGAGCAGCGACGACGGCGCGACCTACGTGTCGGACCCGCTGCCCGCGGCCACGATGCAGCAGGTCCTGGCCGTGGACGGCGTCGAGAGTGCCGTCCAGCTCAGCGAGGCGACGCTGGACACCTCCGACGGCGGCCAGCGCATGGTCGTCGGCGTCGACCCCGAGCAGGCGCGCAGCGTGCTGCGGGACGACGCCGTGATCAAGGACCTCACCGACGACACGATCCTGACCTCGGACGACGTCCCGGCGGGGACCAAGGTCACCGCGACCGCGACGGTGGGCGCCACGACCGGACCGGAGCTCACGCTCCAGCTCGTCCACTCCGAGGCGCAGAGCGCCGCGGACCCCGCCATGGTCACGCGCGACACCCTCGCGAGGCTCGCGCCCGACGCGCCGGCCACCACCATGTGGGTGCGCGTGGCCGACGGTGCGAGCTCGGCGCAGGTGCTCGACGACGTGCGCGCGGTGGTCGGCTCGGACGTGTACGTCCAGAGCAGCGGCGCCGAGCGCGAGGGGTACGAGCGCATCATCGACCAGCTCCTGGCGATCGTCGTCGGGCTCCTGGGGGTGGCCGTCCTGATCGCATTGATCGGCGTGGCGAACACGCTGTCGCTGTCCGTGCTGGAGCGGCGGCGCGAGTCGGCGACGCTGCGCGCGATCGGGCTCTCGCGGCGCCGGCTGCGCCTGTCGCTGGGCATCGAGGGGATGCTCATCGCGGGCGTCGGCGGCCTGCTCGGCGCCGCGCTGGGCCTGCTCTACGGCTGGGCGGGTGCGGCGATCGTGTTCGGGTCGTTCGGGTCGCTGCACCTCGCGGTGCCGTGGCTCGACCTGCTGGTGGTCGTCGTCGTGGCCGTCGCCGCCGGTCTGCTCGCGTCGGTGCTGCCCGCCCGCCGCGCGGCGCGCACGGCTCCCGTCGCCGCGCTCGCCGTGGACTGACACCGGCCCCACCTCCGGCCTCACCGCCGACCGCCCGTCACGTGCGCGCAGGGGGGACACGTGGCGGGCGGTCCTGCGTCGAGCCCGACGGCCACCGCGGCCCTTGCGGCCCGTCGACGCGACACCGTGACCCGTGGACGACGCCCTCGTCCCCCGACGAGCGCAACCACGACCAGGCACCGACGCGTCACCGGGCAGTGTCGGAGCGTGCGTCTGATCCTGCTGCCCCACTCGTCGACCTCCGACACGCACGGCACGGAGGTCGACGTCGACGCCGGCACGTCCGTCGGCGCGCTGCGCCCGCACCTCGCACGCCTGACCGGTGACCGCCGGTGGGCCGCCGACCCGCTCGCCGTCGACGACCGCCTCGTCGCCGACACCGACACCGCGGGCCATCCGCCGCTCGTGGCGGGCGCGGTGCTGCGGCTGGGCCGCGGTGAGCCCGACACGGCGCTGGTCGCGGTGCGTGCGACCCACCACGTCGCCGTGCTGTCCGGACCACGGACCGGCGAGCTGATCGCCGTCGGCGCGGCGCCGTCGACCGTCGGCGGGCACCTCGTGCGGATCCGGCGCGACCGGGTCGTCGTGGGTCGACGGGCCGGTACGGGTCGACGGGGTGGTGCCGGGTGGCCTGCGCGGCGATGGCGGGTCGGGCACCGCCGCACCTGGGGCGGCGAGACCTACGAGCTGCGTACGGTGACCCCGCAGCCCGATCCCGAGCGGGAGGCGCACTCCGCGGCCTGGGTCGCGCCCCTCGCCGGCGCGGCCGCGCTCGCTCTCGTCGTCCGCCAGCCGGCGTTCCTGCTCGTCGCGCTGGCGGCGCCCGTGGCGGCCGCGCTGCCCCGGCTGACCCGCGCCCTGCGTGGGCATCGGCAGGCGGTCGCGCCGGGCCGACGAGGGGCGGCGTCCGCCGAGCCGGGCCGCGACGACGCCGCACGGGGCGACGAGCACGTCGCCGAGCAGGTCCCGGACGTCGCAGCCGTCGTCGCCCGCTCCGCCGAAGCCGGCCTGCGCCCGGTGCCACCCGCGCAGGTCACGGCACCCTGGGGCTCCGACGGCTCGCTCGCGCTCGTCGGACCCCGGGAGCTCACCGTGCCCCGAGCGCGCTCGGTGGTGGTCGGGACGGTCGGGTCGCACGGCCGCGTCGACGTCGTCGCCCTCGGCGCGCACGCGTCCGCCTGGTCCTGGTGCGCCACGCAGCGCGCCACCCAGCACACCGACCTGCCCGCCGAGCTGGTCGCCGACCGGCCCGCCGACGCAGGGCCCACGCTAGTCGTCGTGGACGGTCCGACCGACCTCGCGCCCGTCGCCGCGTGGCGTCGGTCGGCGCCGAGCCACCACCGCCTGCTGCTGCTCGTCGACTCCCCCGACACCGTCCCGGCCTGGTGCACGGCGTGGACCGTCGTCGACGTCGACTCTCCCACGCTGGCCGCCGACGTCGCCGCCCGGCAGGCGCACCGTGCCGCCTGCCTGCGCGCCGCGACCCGCGCGAGCGCCGTCCCCGACACCGTGGACCTCGGCACCCTGGACGTCCCCCGCGCGGAGCCTGCCGCGATCCTGGCCGCCTGGGCGAACGCCGACCCGTCGCCCCGTGCGCCGCTGGGCCGTGGCGCGGGCGGAGTCGTCGACCTCGCCCTGCGTGACGGTCCTCACGTGCTGGTGGGCGGGACGACGGGGTCCGGCAAGTCGGAGCTGCTCGTCACCCTCGTCCTCGCCCAGGCGCTGCGCCAACCACCCCACCGGCTCGCCGTGCTGCTCGTGGACTTCAAGGGCGGTACCGGTCTCGGTCCCGTCGCCGGGCTCCCCCACGTCGTCGACCACGTCACGGACCTCGACCTCGCGGCCGCCGGTCGCATCCTGGTCGCGCTGCGGGCCGAGCTGCGCCGGCGCGAGCGTCTGCTGGCCCGGGCACGGGTCCGTGACCTGGCGGACCTCGACCCCGACGACCCCGCGACGCCACCGCGCCTGCTCGTCGTGGTCGACGAGCTGCGCGCCCTGGTCGACGACGTGCCGGACGCGGGACCAGCGCTCGCCCGGCTCGCCGCGCAGGGACGCGCGCTCGGCATCCACCTGGTGCTCGCGACGCAGCGGCCCGCGGGGGCGGTCGGCGCAGACCTGCGCGCGAACGTCGGGGTGTGCATCGCCCTGCGGGTGCGCGACGGGGCCGACTCGGCCGACCTGATCGACGCCCCGGACGCCGCGCGCCTCCCGGTCGACCGACCCGGCCGGGCCCTGGTCCGCCGGGGCTCAGGACCGCTCGTGCACGTGCAGGTCGCGCGGGCGGGCTCCGCGGCCCGACGACCGCCCGTGCGACCGGTCGCGCGACCGGCCGCCGGCGTCCGGTCCGATGCATCGTCGGGTTCGACGAGCGCCGCCGCCCCGTCCCCCGAGATCCGCTGGCGAGCGTCGGCGCCCGGGGACTGCTCGCCGCTCGACGACGTCGCCGCCTGGGTCCACGCCGCGGTGTCCGCCGCGACCGCGCTGCCCGTGCCGGCCCCGGCGATCCCGTGGTTCCCGGCGCTGCCCGACGTCGTCGGCGCGCACGAGCTCGTCACCGACGACGGACCGGCCGACGCGGGGCTCGCGTTCGCGCTGGGCGACGAACCGGACCGGCAGCGCCGCAGCGTCCGACGATGGGCCCCCGACGGCGGACACCTGCTGATCGTCGGCGGCCGCCGCTCGGGGCGGTCGACCGCCCTCGTGACCCTCGGCCTCGCGGCGCTCGAGGCCGGCCGGGAGCTTCACGGCCTCGGCCTGCCGGACGAGGCGCGTCGACGGTTGGAGCTGACGGCGAGCCCGTCGCTCGGGACGTTCGCGGCGTGCGACCAGCCGCGCGTCGTCGCCCGGCTGCTCGAGCTCCTCACGTCCGGGCCGACCACCGGCGCGCGACCCGTCCCGCTCGTCGACGGGCTCGACGTGGTGCTCGACGTGCTCGCGGACGTCGCACACGGCGCGGGCACCCGACGCCTGACCGATCTGTGGCGCGGGGGAACGCCTCCGGTCGCCCTCGCCGCCACGTGCGACGCCCGGCAGGCAGCAACCCACGCCGCCGCGTTCAGCGACCGCCTCGTCCTCCCGGTCCCCGACGCGACCACCGACCTGCTCCTCGGCGTCCCCCGCGACCTGAGCCTGCCCCGGACCGCGCCCGGTCGGGCCGTCCACCTGCGGGGAGCCTCCGCCACGCTCTGCCAGGTCGCGCTGCCCGACCCGGCCGACCGCACGCGCATCCACCCTCCCGCGCGGCGGCGACCACCCCACGTGAGCCCGCTCCCGTCGCGGGTCGAGCGCCCGGACCACCTCTCCCGCCGCGGCGGCCGGTTGCCGGTGGGGGCGGGTGGCGACGACGCGTCCGAGGTGTGCGTCGACGTGGACGGCGGCCTGCTGGTGTGCGGTCCGGCGGGGTCGGGGCGGACGACGGCCCTGCGCTCGCTCGCGCACGCCGCCGTCGCGGCCGGCCACCGCGTGCTCGTCGCGCGCACCCCAGGACCGCCGTCGGTGGGTCACCACGGCCCCTCACCCGCCGATCCGCTCGCAGATCCGCCCGTCGATCCACCCGCGGATCCATCCGGCGCGTTCGCCGGGCTCCACACCTGGCCACCGACGGCCCCCGGAGTCGGCGCCGCGGTCGTCGTCGTCGACGACCTCGACGACCTCGAGCGGCGCGACCCCGACCTCGCGGACCGGTTGCTGGCCGAGGCCACCAGCGGCGGGGTGACGCTGCTCGCCGCGGCGGGCGCGGCGGCTGCAGCGGCGGCGTTCCGCGGACCGCTGCCCTGGCTGCTGCGCCGGCGGTCGGTGCTGGCCCTCGACCCGGGCGACCCGGCCAGCGGCCAGCTGATCGGCCCGGAGGCGCCGTGGCTCACCGACCCGGGGCACATCCCCGGGCGCGGCGTCCTCGTCGTGGGTCGCCGGTGCCTGCCGGTGCAGGTCTACGACGCCCCGGCGCCGTCACGTGCCGCGCCGACGCCACGAGCTGAGTGACGCAGATCAGCGCCGGCTGGCCACGTCGGCCGATCCCTCGTCGGGCGACCCGCCCGTGAACGCGACGACGGACGGCGTGAGCAGCCCGACCCCCGTCACGACGCCCCAGACGATCGCCGCGACGGACCACGGCGTCCCGCCGACACTCATCCACCCGAGCGCCATGACGACCAGGAAGATCTGCACGGTGAGCAGCAGCGACCGCCCCCACCGCCGGCCGCGCCGCAACGCCCGGACCGCTGCGACCAGCAGCCACGCCAGTCCCGCGCAGCACACGACGAGGAAGACGACGGCCCCGGGGATCTCCGTACCACCTCGCGCGAGGTCGACGAGCCACGCGACGCCCAACGCCGCGACGGCGACCGCCTCGACGAGCACGAGCGCGCGCACGACCGACAAGACCGGTGCTCGACGGATGTCCACCCTCCGAGCCTAACGTTCATCCCGAGCCCGCCCGATACCACCGTTCCTCGACCCGCGATGAGCCGTGAACGCCCGGGCGCTGGCGGCAATTCGCACCGATTCACCCGGGCGGGTCCACTCTCTGCCTGACCGGGTCGCCACGATCAAACCTGTCGGCCTCGCGGGTCTGCATCCATCAGCGACGTGCAATTCTGAGCCGATCCAGTTTCCATGGCACAGCCCCTTTGTCCATGAATACCTCACGTCGAGACCACAGAACGAGAACGGTGCCGCGCACGGTCCTTCATCTCAGGAAATTGCCCAGCCATGGTTCTGACGTTTGCACCTGGGATGGCCGCGCGGCGCAACTGACGTGGTACGCCGCGCGGCCCGGTCGACGAGCCCGCGCTCGATCAGCCCTTGGTGTGACTGGCTTGCACGGTGACGATGTACTGCTTCGAGTAGAGCTTGATGAAGTCCGGGTCGTAGCTCCAAGCGGTCCAGTACTCGACGCTCGGCGAGGGCGACAACTTCAGACGCAGGCCGATCGTTCCGCAGTTGCCACCGTTGTCGAACGCCCACCCGTAACCGAAGTCACGCTCGAATCCCGAGTCGAGATTGCATTTCGCGGCGGCCTGCGCCGGCACCGCGGGCGTGAGCATCGCGCCCGCCGCCAGCAATACCGCGCCGATCGTTCCCATTCTTTTCTTCTGCACGATATCCCCCAGTTCATTGCGCCACGGGTGCGGCGCGTCACGCCGTCGATGTTGGCAACCGGACGCGCGGTTGTCAATAGACCCCCTCCCGCGATGGACGGTCGTCCACAATCGCATTGCGAGCCCCGCGGCCAAGTAATTTCCATATATCAAGTCGGCTTATCAAAGTCCACGTTCCTAACCGTTTATGCCAAAGTGTGCGATCTCTGGCGGCGATACATCCCGCATGACCGAGGACCGGCGCCGGCAGCACCACCGGCGCGACATGCAGTCGACGCCACACCCTGGGCACGTGCTGAACACGGTCCGGGCGGGCATCTCCATCTCCGCAACGCCTCCGACGGACCAGAGCCACGAGCACGCCTCGTTACGAGCTCACTGCGCGAGGCGGGGCGGCCCGCCGGTGCCGTCGACCGCGTCTAGAAACTGGACGTTTGACCAGGTGTGACGCTCAGGGGGCGCACAGATGTGATCAATACCTCACCCGTGATCAAGTCGAAACCTGTTCGTAACCCCTTGTGCGCCGCGCGTTGGGATGTGACTCTAGATGAAGCAGGTCCCCCCACCCCTATTACCACGACTTGGCGCGCGCCCTGACCACGGGCGCCCCGTCGTGTGCCCAAGGAGAGAAACCATGGATTGGCGCCACCGCGCAGCGTGTCTCGACGAGGACCCCGAGCTGTTCTTCCCGATCGGGAACACGGGCCCCGCCCTCCAGCAGATCGACGAGGCCAAGGCCGTCTGCCGCCGCTGCCCCGTCGTCGACACCTGCCTCAAGTGGGCCATCGAGACCGGCCAGGACGCGGGCGTCTGGGGCGGTCTGTCCGAGGACGAGCGCCGCGCGCTCAAGCGCCGCACGGCCCGTCAGCGCCGCGCCGGCTGACACCCACGCGTACGCGCAGCCTCGCCGCCGCGCACCGCTCGCACGTCCCGAAGGGCCGGTCCTCGTGACCGGCCCTTCGTGCGTCCGGACGTCATGAGCCGGACGCCACAGCCCGCGTGTCACAGGCCGGGCGCGTCACGCCCCGAACGCAGGTTGGCGACGAGATGGACGGACGTGCCCCCACCCTCGCGCGGCCCCCACTCGATGCTCCCGTGCAGCTCGTTGGCCACGAGCGTCGAGACGATCTGCGTCCCGAGGCCGGTGCCCGCACCGCGGTCGGCGGGCAGGCCGGCGCCGTCGTCGGCCACCTCCACCTGCAGGCGGTCGCCGTCACGCTGCACGACGATGTCGACCGTGCCGGACTCGCGCCCGTCGAGCCCGTGCTCCACGGCGTTCGTCACGAGCTCGGTCAGCACCAGGGCCAGCGCCGTGGCGTCGTCGGCCGGCACCGACCCGAACGTGCCGTGCACCGTGGTGCGCACGTGGGTGGTCGCGGAGGCGACGTCGGCCGCGAGCCGCAGGCTTCGCCCGACGAGGTCGTCGAACGGCACCGACTCGTCGATCGTCTGCGACAGCGAGTCGTGCACCAGCGCGATCGTCGCCACGCGGCGCATCGCCTCCGCGAGCGCGTCGCGCGCCTCGGGCGACGCCATCCGGCGCGACTGCAGGCGCAGCAGCGCGGCGACCGTCTGCAGGTTGTTCTTCACCCGATGGTGGATCTCGCGGATCGTCGCGTCCTTGGTGATGAGCTCGCGCTCGCGGCGGCGCAGCTCGGAGACGTCGCGGCACAGCAGCACGGCACCCAGGCGATGGCCGCTCTCCATGAGCGGGACGGCGCGCAGGGACAGCGTCACGCCGCGCGCCTCGACGTCCGTCCGCCACGGGGCGCGGCCCATGAGCACCAGGGGCATCGACTCGTCGACCGTGGCGTGCTGCTCGATGAGGTCCGCGGTCACCTCGACGAGCGAGCGCCCCACGAGATCGCCGAGGGCGCCGAGCCGGTGGAAGCAGGACAGGGCGTTCGGGCTCGCGTACAGCACCTCGCCCTCGGAATTGAGCCGGACGAGCCCGTCCCCCACGCGGGGCGCGCCGCGCCGGGGACCCGTCGGCGCGTCGGGTGCCGGGTACTCGCCCCGGGCGATCATCGCGAAGATGTCGTCGGCCGACTCCACGTAGTTGAGCTCCAGACGGCTGGGCGTGCGGGTGCCGCCCAGGTTCGTCTGGCGCGCGACGACGGCGATGGGCCGCCCCTTGCGCACGACCGGCACCGCCTCCTCCCGCACCGCGTAGGCCCCGAACCAGCGCGGCTCGCGCGAACGCTGCGACGCGCTCTCGTCGAGCGCCCGCTGCAGCTGCGGCCGCTGCCCCTCAGGCGCGTACGACCCGACGATGTCGTCGTAGTGCACGGTGGCGCCGGTCGAGGGGCGCGCCTGCGCGACGGCCACGAAGTCCCCGTCGTCGGTCGGCAGCCACAGCACCAGGTCGGCGAACGCGAGGTCGGACGCGACCTGCCAGTCGCCGACGAGCAGGTGCAGCCACTCCAGGTCGGCCGGTTCGAGCGTGGTCGCGTGACGCGCGACGAGGTCGCTGAGGGTGGGCACCTGCCCAGGGTAGGCGGTCCGCGGCGACGTCCGACATGCGCGGGCAGCGGGTGCCGCTAGCCTCGAAGACCCGACGCGGCATCTCGCCGCACCCGCCGCTGCCCTGGGGACCCATGCGCCTGCACCTGCGCCTCGACCTGGCGACCGACCCGCGCACCGCGGCGCGTCTGCTCGCCGATCCCGCGTTCATGCTCGACACGATCGAGGCGGCGGGAGGCGCGGACGGCCACGTCGACGTCACCGGTGACCCCGACGACGCCTTCACCGTCACGACGCGTCGCTCGCTGCCGGCCGACCAGATCCCCGCCCACCTGCGCGGCTTCGTCGGGACGCGCATCGACGTGCGCCAGGTGGACGCGTGGGAGCCGCCCGGACCGGCCGACGAACGCGTGGGGACGGTCGCCATCGACATCGCCGGCGCACCCGTGCGGCTCACCGGACGCACCCGCATGTGGGAGAGCGCGCCCGGCACGACGAGCGTGGAGTACGACGGTGACCTGCGCGCGGCGGTCCCCCTGTTCGGTGCGGCCGTGGAGAGCGCCGCGGCGGGTGCGATCCGCGACGCGACCGAGGTCGTCGGCCGGGTCGCGGCCGACCGGCTGCGCGGGAGGTCGGAGCGGACGCTCGCGCCGGACGGCGGCCCGGTCCCCGCGGCGGGCTCCGCTCTCGGCTCCGCTGTCGACTCCGCCTCCGGCGATGATCAGGACAACACCGGGCAGATCACCGGCGGTCGGTCCGGCGAGGGACCGAAAACCGATGGAGACGGCACGGTCACCGCGCCGTAACAATTCGATAACGCGCTCTGGCGTCAACAAGCCTCTGACCTGCGCAAACGTCGGTGTGGGATCGCTACCACACCGTAACCGGCGCCCGACATCCTTGACACCCCCACCGCAAGGGGGCGACAGTTCCTCCCAGCGCGTGGGAACGCTCCCGCAACTGCGGAGGGGAACGCTCCCACGCCGGGTCCTCCGGCCCGTGTCAACGGCCCGTCATGGCAGACGGTCACCGGAGGCGAAGTCCGTACGGCGAAGCCGCCGTCCGATCGACAAGGGAGTCATAGTGCGCAAGACCACCCGCAAGTTCCTGGCCGTCACGGCCAGCGTGGCGAGCATCGCCCTGCTCGCCACCGCCTGCTCGTCGGACGACGGCGACGACACCAAGCCCTCGGCGGGCGCGTCGGAGTCGGCCACCGCCGACGACAGCCCCGTCACCCTGAAGGTCGCGACCTTCAACGAGTTCGGTTTCGCTGACCTGTACAAGGAGTACATGCAGCTGCACCCGAACGTGACGATCGTCGACGACAAGGCCGACACGTCGGACAACGCTCGCGCCGCCGTCACCAACTCGATCGCCTCCAACACGGTCGTCGACGACATCGTCGCCGCCGACGGTGACTGGATGCCCGAGCTCCTCGCCTCGGCCGACTTCTTCGCGGACCTCGGTTCGGACTCGGTCAAGGACCGCTGGCCCGAGTGGAAGACCAAGATGGGCACCACGGCCGACGGCAAGCTCATCGGCTACGGCACGGACTCGGGCCCCGAGGCCATCTGCTACCGCAAGGACCTGTTCGAGAAGGCCGGCCTGCCGACCGACCGCGACGAGGTGGCCAAGGCCATCGGCACCACCTGGGACAGCTACTTCGACCTGGGCAAGAAGTTCATGGACGCCAAGACCGGCGCTGCCTGGTTCGACTCCATCGGTGCCCTCTCGCAGGGCATGGTGAACCAGCAGGAGGCCCCGTTCGAGGACCCGGCCACGGACGAGATCACCGCGACCGGCGACAACTCGGTCATCAAGCCGATCTACGACCAGCTGACCAGCGACGAGGTCCTGGCCCAGTCCGCGCACCTCGGCCAGTGGTCGCCCGACTGGAGCGCCGCGTTCAAGAAGGACGCGTTCGCGACCATGCTGTGCCCGCCGTGGATGACGCAGATCATCTCGGGCAACGCGCCTGACCAGAAGAACTGGGACATCGCGCCCGTCATGCCCGGTGGCGCCAGCAACTGGGGTGGCTCGTACCTGCTGGTCCCGTCCGGTGGCAAGAACGTCGAGGCCGCCAAGGCGCTCGCCGACTGGCTGACCGACCCGGCCCAGGCCGCGAAGATCTTCGTCCAGTACGGCAACTTCCCGAGCCAGACGGCCGCCACGACGGACGCGCAGGTCACGGGCAAGACGGACGACTACTTCGGTGGCGCCCCGACCGGCAAGATCTTCTCCGACCGGTTCGCCGACGTCGCGACGCAGCCGTACCGCGGCACGCACTACTTCCCGATCAACGCCGCCCTGGGCGACGCCTACACGCGAGTCGACGTCAACAAGACCGACGACGCCGCCTCGTCGTGGAAGAAGTTCGTGAAGGCCGTCGACGACCTGAGCTGACGCTAGTTTGAGCACTCGGGGGTCGGGACACCGTCCCGGCCCCCGAGTCTGCGTCACCCGCACCGCCCGATCCATCCGCGAAGGACATTCATGACCAGCACCGGAACCCCGCAGCTCGCGGGGCCCACGTCCGACGACGAGAGGGTCCGGCAGCAGCGTCGCGTCGGCTTCTCCCAGAGGCTCGGGCGCTGGGACGTCAAGGTTTCTCCGTACCTCTACATCTCGCCCTTCTTCATCCTCTTCATCGTCGTCGGCCTGTTCCCGCTGCTGTACACGGGCTACGTCTCGTTCCACAAGTGGGACCTGCTGACCGGCAAGGGCGACTCCGTCGGCTTCGAGAACTTCGACTGGGTCCTGCACTCGGACATGTTCTGGAAGTCGGTCCGCAACACCTTCAGCATCTTCCTGCTGAGCTCGGTGCCCCAGGTGATCATCGCCCTGGTGCTCGCCGCGATCCTCGACGCGAACCTGCGCGCCAAGACCTTCTGGCGGATGGGCGTCCTGGTCCCCTACGTCGTCGCCCCGGTCGCCGTCAGCCTCATCTTCGGCCAGCTGTTCGCCGACCAGTCCGGCACGATCAACGCGATCCTCGCCAAGGTCGGCATGGACCCGATCCTGTGGCACTCGCACGTGCTGCCCAGCCACATCGCGATCGCCACGATGGTCAACTTTCGCTGGACCGGCTACAACACGCTGATCTTCCTCGCGGCGATGCAGGCGATCCCGCGTGACCTGTACGAGGCCGCGCTCATCGACGGCGCCAAGCGCGTGCGCCAGTTCTTCTCGATCACGATCCCGATGCTGCGGCCGACGATGATCTTCATCATCGTGACGTCGACCATCGGCGGCCTGCAGATCTTCGACGAGCCGCGCATGTTCGACACGGCCGGCCGCGGTGGCGCCGACCAGCAGTACCTCACCGTGACCAACCTGATCTACCAGCTCGGCTGGACCAACCGGAACTTCGGGCGCGCCTCGGCCGTCGCCTGGATCCTGTTCCTGATGATCCTGGTCATCTCGCTGATCAACTACCTGCTGTCCCGCCGCATCTCCTCCGAGGAGTCGGCCGGCGCCAAGAAGCGAAAGAAGGTCCGCGCATGAGCGCCCCCTCCGTCGCCGCGATCGAGCAGTTCGCCGGCAAGGGCGCCGCACGTACCGCGGCGCGCAAGCGCAACCGCGACTACGGCAGCGGGTCGGAGCGGCGTCCGCGCTGGCTCACGTACACGCTGCTGACGATCGCGCTGATCATCTCGTTCTACCCGCTGTACTACGCCTTCCTCCTGGCGTCCTCGACGGCCGACGACATCGCACGGCACCCGATCCCGTCACTCATCCCGGGCTCGCACCTGTTCGACAACATCAGCAAGGTCTTCGACGCGGACATCGGCTTCTGGCACTCGGTCCAGAACTCGGTCATCGTCGCGGTCATCACGTCGCTCTCGGTGGTCCTGTTCTCCACGCTCGCCGGGTTCGCGTTCGCCAAGCTCCGCTTCAAGGGCCGCGGCCCGCTGCTGATCTTCGTCATCGCCACCACGGCCGTGCCGACGCAGCTCGGTGTCATCCCGCTGTTCATGGTCATGAAGCAGCTCGGCTGGGTCGGCCAGCTCCAGGCCGTCATCGTGCCCGGCCTGGTCACCGCGTTCGGTGTGTTCTGGATGACCCAGTACCTCGAGAGCGCCCTGCCCTACGAGCTCATCGAGGCCGCGCGCGTCGACGGTGCGTCGATGTTCCGCACGTTCTGGAGCATCGCGCTGCCGTCGGCCCGACCCGCCGCCACGATGCTCGGCCTGTTCACGTTCGTCACCTCGTGGACGAACTTCTTCTGGCCGTTCATCATCCTCAGCGGTGACAACGTGACCCTCCCGGTCGCGCTCATGCGCCTGCAGGCGACGTTCTTCAAGGACATGTCGCTGATCATGGCGGGCGTCGTCCTGTCCGTGATCCCGCTGCTGGTGCTGTTCGTCATCGCGGGCCGCCAGCTCGTCGCCGGCATCATGCAGGGCGCCGTCAAGGGCTGATCCGCTCACGGACTCCCGGTGCGCAGCCCGCGGCTGCGCACCGGGGTCCACCGGCCGCGCACCGAAGCGCGGCCTGCCCCACAGCGTCCGGGTCCACCGCAGGACCCGACGTCGCTCCACAGGCTCCCGGCACAGCCGGGAGACACCCCACCACTGCAAGGACGCAGCTGCCCACCCGCAGCACGGAAGGGATGCCCCGGTGAACACCACGTTCCGCCCCGACGAGGCGCCTTCCGACGCGCCGACGCTCGAGCAGGTCGCCGAGCTGGCCGGGGTCTCGCGTTCCACCGCGTCGCGGGCCATCAACGGCGGCCTCCGCGTCTCCCCCGAGGCCCAGGCGTCGGTCGACGCCGCGGTCGCCGAGCTCGGGTACATCCCGAACCGCGCCGCCCGCTCGCTGGTCACCAAGCGCACGGACTCGATCGCGCTCGTCGTCCCCGAACCGGACGAGCGCGTGCTCTCCGACCCCTTCTTCGCCGGCACGCTCAACGGTCTGAGCTCGTCGCTGTCCGACTCGGACATCCAGGTGGTTCTCGTGATCGCGCGCCCCGGCGAGGCCGAGCGGACGCTGCGCTACCTGCGCAACGGGCACGTCGACGGCGCGGTCGTCGTCTCGCACCACCGCGCCGACGACCTCGACACGGCCCTGCTCTCGTCGCGGGTCCCCAACGTCTTCGTCGGGCGGCCGCTGTCCGCCGACGTCGAGCACGTGAACTACGTCGACACCGACAACGTCGCGGGCGGTGCGCTGGCGACCAACGCCCTGATCGAGCGCGGCTGCCGGCGCATCGCCACGATCGCCGGCCCGGAGGACATGTCCGCCGGCATCGACCGCCTGCTGGGCTGGCGCGCCGCGCTGCACGCCGCCGGCATGACCGACGACGCCGTGCTGTACGGCGACTTCACGATCGCGTCCGGCGCCGCCGCCACGCGCGAGCTGCTCGCGCGCTACCCCGACGTCGACGGCATCTTCGTCGCCTCCGACCTCATGGCCGCCGGTGCGCTCGGCGTGCTGTCCGAGGCCGGCAAGGACGTCCCCGGCGAGATCGCGATCGTCGGCTACGACAACATCGGCGTCTCGGCGTCCACGAGCCCGCCCCTGACGACCGTCGTGCAGCCCGTCGCCGCGATGGCCCGCGCCGCCGGTGGGCGGCTGCTGGGCCAGCTCCAGGGCCTCCCGATGCCGACCGAGCCGCTGATCTTCGCGCCCGAGCTCGTCAAGCGCGCCTCCGCCTGACCTCGACGGGCCCGACGACCGCGAGCGCGGGTGCTGTACGCGCCGCGCCCGCCGGCGCGTGTCCGCCTCGGCTCCGTTCAGGTGGCAGGGTGGAGGTGCACGGTGCGGAGCACCCGGTCGGCGACGATGCCGACCATCCGCACCGGCGGCTCACCGGAAGGACACCCATGCCTGACGAGCGCACCAGCGTCACCACCCCCGACGCTGCTCCCTCTCCCCTGCTGACCGCGCACGCACAGCTCGCGTCGGCCGTCGAGATCCTCGGCTACGACGACGGGCTGCACCGCATGCTCGCCACACCGCGCCGCGAGATGAACGTGGCGATCCCGCTGCGTCGCGACGACGGCTCGATCGAGCTGTTCAGCGGCTACCGCGTCCAGCACAACATCTCCCGCGGCCCCGGCAAGGGCGGCCTGCGGTACTCGTCGTCCGTCGACGTCGACGAGGTGCGGGCCCTGGCCATGTGGATGACGTGGAAGTGCGCCGTCGTCGACGTGCCGTACGGCGGCGCGAAGGGCGGCGTGGCGATCGATCCCACGCAGTACAGCACCGCCGAGCTGGAGCGCGTGACGCGGCGCTACACGTCCGAGATCTCGCCGATCATCGGCCCGGAGCGGGACATCATGGCGCCCGACATCGGGACCGACGAACAGACGATGGCCTGGGTCATGGACACCTACTCCGTCAACCGCGGCTACACGATCGCCGCCGTCACGACCGGCAAGCCGCTGGCCGTCGGCGGGTCCCTGGGCCGCGCGACCGCGACGTCGCAGGGCGTGGTCCACGCCGCCGCCGCGGCTCTGGCCGACGCCGGGGTCCGGCTCGACGAGGTGTCCGCGGCCGTGCAGGGCTTCGGCAAGGTGGGCTCGCACGCCGCGCGCCTGCTGCACGAGGCGGGGACCACGGTGGTCGCGGTCAGCGACGAGCACGGCGGCGTGCACGCGCCGGACGGGCTCGATGTCGTCGCGCTGTTCGCGCACGTCGCCGACGGCGGCAGGGTCGGCGAGTTCGACGGAGGTCAGGCCATCAGCAACACCGAGCTGCTGGCCCTCGACGTCGACGTCCTGGTCCCGGCGGCCGTCGAGGGCGTGCTGGACGCCGACACCGCCGCGCGCGTGAAGGCGCGCTGGGTCGTCGAGGGGGCCAACGGCCCGACGACGACCGACGGCGACCGGGTGCTGGCCGAGCGCGGCGTCGTCGTCGTCCCGGACATCCTGGCCAACGCCGGCGGCGTGATCGTCTCCTACTTCGAGTGGGTGCAGGCCAACCAGGCGTACTGGTGGACGGAGCACGAGATCGCGGAGCGGCTCGAGCAGCGGATGGCCGCGTCGTACGCCGCCGTCGCCGCGCTGTCGCGGCACGAGTCGATCAGCCTGCGCGACGCCGCGCTGGTGATCGGTGTCCGACGCGTGGCCGAGGCCCACCAGATCCGCGGCCTCTACCCCTGACGGCGCACCCGTAGCGTCCGAGCGTCTGGTCGCCATGGCGACCAGATGCTCGGACGCTACGGGGTGGATCTCAGCGCAGGGGCACGTGGATCACCGAGGTGGCGGCGTCGAGCGTCGTCGGCTGCGAACCGATCGCGTTCCACACCGCCACCCGGATGGTGCCGCCCTTCAGCGCGGCGAGCGTCCCCTGCTCCCGCACCAGGCCGGCAGCCTGGGTGTAGTGCTCGTCGCCCGGCACCGGATCGGTCGCGAAGTACCGGTAGACCTCCACGCGGTCGAACGTCCCGTCCCCGGTCAGGTCGTACTGCACCGAGACCCGGGTGCCGCTGCCGACGCCCGTCCCTGCGTCGACCGCGAGGTCGAACGCCGTGGATCGGCCCGTCGGTGCCGCACTCACGCCACGCAGCACGTACACGCGTGCGTCCGCCGGCTCCTGCAGGTCGTCGCCCAGGCCCGACGAGCGCGGGACGGTGATCCGGCCCGACGACGGAGCCGTGCCCGTGAGCGCGCCGGCCGCGCCGAGGTACAGGTTCGCGAGCGAGGCCGGTGCCGTGGGCGTCGGGGTCGGCGTCGGTGATGCCGTCGGCGTGGGCGACGCCGTGGGCTTCGGCGTCGCGGTGGGCGTGGGCGTCGGAGTCGGTGTCGGCGAGGTCGTCGGTGTGGGCGAGGTCGTCGGTGTGGGCGTCGGTGTGGGCGTCGTCCCCCCGTCCGTCGGGCCGCCCGGCGCGCTGCCACCGGACCACGTCTGCGCACCGACCGCCACGGTCCG
>Ga0222423_1000578_pt1 | contig 23439 bp, 20 predicted proteins | sample 3A0metagenome_FD_182472 | JGI IMG/M metagenome (GOLD analysis project Ga0222423, IMG submission 182472) | Enriched microbial communities from leaf-cutter ant dump, University of Wisconsin, Madison, United States - 3A0 (version 2) | ecosystem: Environmental > Terrestrial > Nest > Insects nest >...
CGGGGGAGGTCATCGCGGCGGGCATCCCGAAAGCTGAGCGGCACGGCCCCACGGTACCTGTGCCGCGCCGGACCCCCGCGCCGGCCGACGAGTCGCGGATTCCTGTTCAACTCGCGGGTTGCAACCCGCGACTCGACGAGCAACCCGCGACTCGACGAGCACACCGCGCTCCGCCGGCGGCCGCCGTGTGGGGTGCCCGCGGGGGCGGATGAGCGGGCAGGGGTGGCGTTCGGGCGGTGGGTGGCGGAAGGTGGGAGACGTCAGTTCCGGCCGGCCGACGAGGCCCGCATGCGCCCGTGGCCGCCGGTCGCTCCCATCCCGGAGGTACTGCCACATGGATCTGCACTGGCTCAAGCCGCTGCTCGGACGTCCGTCCCCGTTCACGACCGTCTTCCTCGACGCGACGCGAGCGGAGTCGGCGGGGGAGGCCGAGGCGGTCGACCGGTGGCGGGCCCTGCGGCGCTCGCTGGAGCGCGACGGGGCGTCGGCGTCGGTGCTCGACGAGATCGCGGACCTCGTCGCCGTTCCGGCCAACCGGCGCGGCCCGCAGGGCCGGGCGATCATCGCCGACGCGGACGGCGTCGTCGTCGACCGCGTCCTGTCGGAGCCGCCCACGCACTCGGTGGCGGTGCACGGTCCGATCCCCGCCCTGCTGCCGGCGATCCGGTCGGCCGACGAGGAGGTCGACGTGCTGGTCGTCGCCGCGGACCGCACGGGCGCGGACCTGACCCGCAAGACGTGCGGTGCCGGTGCCGGCCAGCCGCAGGTGGAGCACGTCGAGGGCGGGCACGACGACGTGCACAAGTCCCGCGAGGGGGGCCTCGAGCGCCGCAGCCAGACTCGCGCGGAGGACTCGTGGCAGCGTAACGCGGAGCTCGTGGCGGCCGAGGTGGACCGCAAGGTGCGCGACGGCGCGCCCGACCTGGTGCTGCTCACCGGGGACACCCGCGCGGTGGGGTTCGTGCGCGACGCGCTGGGCAAGGACGCCCGCGGTCTGCTCGTCGAGGTCTCCGGCGGGGGTCGGGGCGAGGGGGTCAACGTCGCCGCGTTCGACGAGAAGGTCGCGGACGCCGTCGCGCGGTTCCGTGCCAAGCGCCGCGCGGAGGTGCTGGACCGGTTCGCGACCGCCCAGGGCCGCGGCGACAACGCCGTGACCTCGATCGACGACGTCATAGAGGTGCTGCGGCGCGGCCAGGTGGCCGAGCTGGTGCTCGACGTCGATGCGCTGTCGGGTGCGCTCGCGCAGCGCGAGCTCTGGGTGGGACCAGGTCCGCTCGAGCTCGCGACGAGCTCCGACGACCTGGCGGCGATCGGGGTGGACGGCGAGGGGGACCGCTACACGGCGGACGTCGCGCTGGTGCGGGCTGCGCTGGGGCAGGACGCCGGGGTGACGTTCGCCGACGACGGCGCCGCGGACCTCGTCGACGGCGTCGGCGCCCTGCTGCGCTGGTCCGACGAGTCGACGCCGAGCGAGGCGGTGCCGAGCCAGTCCGCGGACCAGGCCCGCCTCCGCACGGTCGTCTGACCTAGGGCGCGCCCGATCGACGAACCGGCGATGCGCAACTGATGGTTGCGCATCGCCGGTTCGCGGCGTACGTTGATCCGCAACCAAATGTTGCGGAAAGCGAGAGCCCCATGGAGTTCGGCAGCATCGAGCGAGAGATCTTCGTCGAGGCGTCACCCGAGATCGTCTTCGAGGTCATCAGCACACCAGAGCACATCCGGGACTGGTGGAACGGTGCCGAGACGGACGTGCGAGCGACCCCCGGCGCGGAGGCGGACATCGCGTGGGGGCGCGGGTCCGCCGACGAGCATGTCGAGCACCTCACCGTCGTCCGGGCCGAGCCGCCGCGTCTCTTCTCGTTCCGCTGGGTCGCCGACGATACGGGCGCGCTGCTCGTGACGTTCGAGCTGACCCCGTCGGGCGCGGGGACCTCCCTGCGCATGACCGAGACGGGCTTCCGCGAGAAGGGCTGGGAGGCCGCGGTGCTCGAGGCAACCTACGCAGACCACGTGCGCGGCTGGGACTTGTTCGTCCCCAACATCGCCGACCACGCGCGGCGGCTGGCCGCCTCGCGATGAACGCGACGGTCGACGACGACCTGTGGTCGGCGATCGGTGACCCGACGCGGCGCCGGATGCTCGACCTGCTCCTCGTCGGTCCGGGAACCGCGACGGCGCTCAGCGAACGCCTGCCGGTCACGCGGCAGGCTGTCGCCAAGCACCTCGCGGTGCTCGACCGGGTCGGCCTCGTGCGGGTCACCCCCGCCGGGCGCGAGCGCCGCTACGAGGTGGACCAGGACCAGCTCGCGCGCGCCGTCGCGCAGCTCGCCGACGTGGGCGCGACGTGGGACGCCCGGCTGCAGCGCATCAAGCGGATCGCGGAGGCGATCGCACGCGCGGGGCACGACGCAGCGCACGACCCGGAGCACGAACCGAAGCACCACAGGGGCGACTGACGCGAGAGAGAGGGATCACGATGGTGGACATCCTGCACAGGATCGGCGTCGAAGGCGCGGCGCCCGACGCGGTGTACCAGGCGCTGACGACCGTGAACGGGCTGTCGGGCTGGTGGACCAGGGACACGCGCGAGGTGGACGGCGTCCTGCAGTTCCGGTTCGGGGCTGCGGGCGGGTTCGACATGGCCGTGCTCGAGCAGGTCCCGGGCAAGCTCGTGCGCTGGGAGGTCGTCGACGGTCCGGCCGAGTGGATCGGGACGACGGTGCGGTTCGACCTCACGGAGACCGACGGCTTCACGATCGTGCTGTTCGCGCACGAGGGCTGGAGCGAGCCGGTCGAGTTCATGCACCACTGCAGCACCAAGTGGGCGACGTTCCTGATGAGCCTCAAGCAGCTCGTCGAGACGGGCAGCGGTGCGCCGGCCCCCGACGACGTGCAAGTCTCGGACTGGCACTGAAGAGCGACGAGGTCAGTGATCGCGGGTGTCGACGTACAGCTCGTCGACGTCCGCCGCGAAGTCCTTGAGCACCAGTGCGCGCTTCACCTTGAGCGAGGGCGTCAGGTAACCGTTCGCCTCGGTGAAGTCGGTGGGCAGCACGCGGATCTTGCGGATCGACTCGGCACGCGAGACGGCCTCGTTGGTGCGGTCCACGGCTCGGTCGAGGGCGGCGAGCACCTGCGGGTCGCGGCCGGCGGCCACGACGTCCATCGCGGGCAGCCCGTGGTTGTGCAGCCAGCCGGGCAGCATCTCGGCGTCCAGCGTGACGAGCGCGCCGACGAACGGGCGCTGGTCGCCGACGACCACCACCTGGCTCACGATGGGGTGGCCGCGCAGCCGGTCCTCGAGCTCGGCGGGGGCGACGTTCTTGCCGCCTGCCGTGACGATCAGCTCCTTGCTGCGGCCGGTGATCCGCAGGTAGCCGTCGTCGTCGAGCGTCCCGACGTCACCGGTGTCGAACCAGCCGTCGACGAGCGCCTGCGCGGTCGCCTCGGGGTTGTGCCGGTAGCCGCGGAAGACGTGCGGGCCCTTGACCCAGATCTCGCCGGAGTCGTCGACGCGCAGGGACGTGCCGGGGAACGCTGGGCCCACGGTGCCGACCTTCGTCAGGCCGGGTCGGTTGACGGCGGTCGGGGCCGTGGTCTCCGTCAGGCCGTAGCCCTCCAGCACGCGCACGCCGATGCCGCGGTAGAAGTGGCCGAGCCGGTCGCCCAGCGGTGCACCACCGGAGACGGCCCAGTCGCACTGCCCTCCCAGCGCGTCGCGCAGCTTGGCGTAGACGAGCCTCGACGCGAGCGCGTGCTGCGCCTTCAGGGCGGCCGACGGCCCGGACGGCTCGTCGAGCGCGCGCGAGTAGGTGATGGCGACCTTGGCGGCCCAGCGGAAGACCCGCAGCCTCGCGCCCGACCCTGCGGTCTGCTCGGCGGAGTTGTAGACCTTCTCGAACACGCGGGGGACCGCGAGCAGGTAGGTGGGACGGAACGAGCCCAGGTCCGCGACCAGGTGGCGCGCGTCGGGGGCGTGGCCGAGCACGGCGCCCGACGGCACGCACAGGACCTGGAGGAACCGCGCGAACACGTGCGCGAGCGGCATGAACATCAGGGTCCGTGCGCCCGGGACGGCGCACACCTCGCCCAGCCCGTCGACCGCGTTCAGGGCCAGCGCGACGAAGTTGCCGTGCGTGAGCTCGACGCCCTTGGGGCGGCCGGTGGTGCCCGACGTGTAGATGACGGTGGCCAGGTCGTCCATGCGGAGGGCGGTGCTGCGTCGGTCGATCTCCGCGTCCGAGACGTCGGCGCCGTCCGCCACGAGCGTGTCGAGCGCGCCGTCGTCGATGAGCAGCACGTCCGCCAGCCCGGGGAGGTCGTCGCGGACGCGGTCGACGACGGCAGCGTGCGCCCCGGTCTCGACGACGAGCAGGCGGAACCCGGTGTCGGAGCCGATCCAGCGCACCTGCTCCGAGGAGTCCGTCTCGTAGATCGGCACGCCCACGCCGCCGGCAGCCCAGATCGCGAAGTCGAGCACGGTCCACTCGAATCGCGTCCGGGACATGATCCCGACGCGGTCACCGGGCGCGATGCCGCGCGCGACCAGCCCCTTCGCGACGGCCGTCACCTGGTCGACGAACGCACGGACGGTGACCGGCACCCATGCGTCGCCGACGTGGCGCTCCGCGAACACCCCGTCGGGGTCACGCGCCAACCGCGTGGCCAGGAGGCCCGGGATGCTGTCGCCCGGGTCGGTGGTCACGGTGCTGGGCGAGGTGAACTCACGCATGGCTCGACCCTAGCGGCGCACCCGCCGCGGCAGGGTCAGCCGCGCGTGACCGGCTCGCCCAGCTCGGCGTCGCGAGCGACCACGGCGTCCGTCGGCACCGAGGCGATCTCCAGGAAGCCCGTGGCGCGGCCGGCGGCCCGCACGTCGTCGAGCGCGATCTCGACGTTACCGACGAGCGCCGCGGGGACCTCGAGCGTCGCCCGGAGGATCTCGGTCTTCATCGAGACCTTGGCCTCCGACTTGACCTTGCGCAGCGCGGCGAGCGCGGCACCCGCGGCGCCGACGATGCTCGCGTCCGTGTCGCCGGCGGCGGCGCGCAGCGGCTCCGCGACGGGCCACGGCGCGCGGTGCACCGATCCCTCGCGCCACCACGACCAGACCTCCTCGGTCGCGAACGGGATCACCGGCGCGAACAGGCGCAGCAGCGTGTCGAGCGCGATGCCCAGCGCGGCACGCGCCGAGTCGGCGCCCGCCCCCTCGCCGTACGCACGGTCCTTGACGAGCTCGAGGTAGTCGTCGCAGAACGTCCAGAAGAACGTCTCGGTGAGCTCGAGCGCGCGCGTGTGGTCGTAGGCCTCGAGCGCGGCGGTCGCGCGGTCGACGACGTCGGCCAGGCCGGCGAGCATCGCGCGGTCGAGCGGCACCGTGACGAGCGCCGGGTCGAGCTCGACCTCGCCGAACGACAGCGCGAACTTGCTCGCGTTGAGCACCTTGATCGCCAGGCGGCGGCCGATCTTCATCTGGCCGACCTCGAAGGCGGCGTCCGTGCCCAGGCGCGCCGAGGCTGCCCAGTACCGGACGGCGTCGGAGCCGTGCTCCTCGAGCAGGCCCATGGGCGTGACGACGTTGCCCTTGGACTTGCTCATCTTCTTGCGGTCGGGGTCCAGGATCCAGCCGCTGATCGCGGCGTCGGACCAGGGCAGGTGCCCGTGCTCGAGGTGCGAGCGGACCACGGTCGAGAACAGCCACGTACGGATGATGTCCTGGCCCTGGGGGCGCAGGTCCATCGGGAAGACGCGCGAGAACAGGTCGGGGTCCGTGCGCCAGCCGCCCGCGATCTGCGGCGACAGCGAGGAGGTGGCCCATGTGTCCATGACGTCCGGGTCGCCGACGAAGCCGCCGGGCACGCCGCGCTGGTCGGCGGTGTAGCCGGCCGGGGCCTCCGACGACGGGTCGACGGGGAGCTGGTCCTCGGTCGGCAGGATCGGGTGCTCGTGGTCCGGCTCACCGTCCGCGTCGAGCGGGTACCAGACCGGGAACGGCACGCCGAAGAAGCGCTGACGGCTGATCAGCCAGTCGCCGTTGAGGCCGCCGACCCAGTTCTCGTACCGGACCTGCATGAACTCGGGGTGGAACTCGAGCTCCGCACCGCGCGCCAGCAGCGCGTCGCGCAGCGCCTCGTCGCGCCCGCCGTTGCGGATGTACCACTGGCGGCTCGTGACGATCTCCAGCGGCTTGTCGCCCTTCTCGTAGAAGTTGGCCTTGCGCTGGGTCTTCGTCGGCTCGCCGTCCAGGTCGCCGGACTCGCGCAGCGCGGCCACCACGAGCTCGCGCGCCGAGAACGTCGTCTTGCCGGCCAGCTCGCCGTACAGGGCGCGGCCGGCGTCGGTGGTCAGCCACTCCGGCACGTCGGACAGCAGGCGCCCGTTGCGCCCGATGACCGAGCGCGTGGGCAGCTGCAGCTCACGCCACCACTGCACGTCGGTGAGGTCGCCGAAGGTGCAGCACATGGCGATGCCCGCGCCCTTGTCCATCTCCGCACCCGGGTGGGCCAGGACGGGCAGCTCCACGCCGAACAGCGGCGAGGTCACGGTGGTGCCGAACAGGTGCTGGTAGCGCTCGTCGTCCGGGTGCGCGATCAGGGCGACGCAGGCCGGCAGCAGCTCGGGACGCGTGGTCTCGATGTAGACCGGCGCATCCGTACCGTGGAACGCGATGCGGTGGTACGCGCCCGGGTAGTCGCGGGCCTCGAGCTCGGCCTGCGCGACGGCCGTCTGGAACGTGACGTCCCACAGCCCGGGCGCCTCCGCCTGGTAGGCCTCGCCGCGGGCGAGGTTGCGCAGGAACGCTTGCTGGGCGACGGCACGGGAGTCGGCGGACACGGTCTGGTAGGTCTTCGACCAGTCGACCGACAGGCCCAGGCGCCGCCACAGCGTCTCGAACTGGCGCTCGTCGTCGACCGTCAGGCGCTCGCACAGCTCGACGAAGTTGCGGCGGCTGACCGGCACCTGGTCGCCGGCCTTGGCGCTCTTGCCGTCGCCGCCCTCGAACGGGGGCGTGAAGTCGGGGTCGTACGGCAGCGACGGGTCGCACCGGACGCCGAAGTAGTTCTGCACGCGACGCTCGGTGGGCAGGCCGTTGTCGTCCCAGCCCATCGGGTAGAAGACCTCGGCGCCGCGCATGCGGCGGTAGCGCGCGACGACGTCCGTGTGCGTGTAGGAGAAGACGTGCCCGACGTGCAGCGACCCGCTCACCGTGGGCGGCGGGGTGTCGATCGAGTACACCTGCTCGCGCGTCTTCGTCCGGTCGAACCCGTACAGGTCCTGCTCGGTCCACGCGGCGTTCCAGCGCTCCTCGACCCCGTCCAGCGAGACCCTGTCCGGTACCTGGCGAGCGCCGGAGGCGGTCGCGGTGGTCACGGGCTGCGGGTTCTGGTCGGTCATGCCCCCATCCTCCCAGACGAGCGCGGGTCCGCGGACACGCTTCCACGTGCTGGCGAACGTTGGGCGACGCGCCGGTGAACAGGTGGACCATCGGCACAGGCGACGTTCCTGGACTGGGAGAGTGAGCCGTGGTGAACACGTCAGACGGATTCCTGCGCTCGTCCCTCGCGCCCGCGCCACGCACGCTGCTGGACGTCCTGCGCGCCTCCGCGGACGCGCACCCGGACGCGCCGGCGATCGACGACGGCGACACCGTGCTCACGTACACCGAGCTGATGGCCGCCGTCGCGGCCGGTGCCGCGGGCCTCGTCGCGCACGGTGTCCGGCGCGGCGACCGGGTGGGCGTGCGCGTCCCGTCGGGCACCGCCGAGCTGTACACCGCGATCCTGTCGGTCCTCGCGGCGGGTGCTGCGTACGTCCCGGTGGACGTCGACGATCCCGACGAGCGCGCACGGACGGTGTTCCGCGAGGCGCGCGTCACCCGCGTGCTCACGGAGGGGGACCTGGCGACGAAGCCCGCCGCCGCGCCGGCGCAGGCACCGGAGCTCACCGACGACGCGTGGATCATCTTCACGTCCGGCTCGACGGGGACGCCCAAGGGGGTCGCGGTCACGCACCGGTCGGCCGCGGCCTTCGTCGACGCCGAGGCGCGCCTCTTCCTGCAGCACGCGCCGCTGGGGCCGGGGGACCGGGTGCTGGCGGGTCTCTCGGTGGCGTTCGACGCGAGCTGCGAGGAGATGTGGCTCGCGTGGGGACACGGCGCGTGCCTGGTGCCGGCGCCGCGCGCGCTGGTCCGCACCGGCATGGACCTGGGGCCGTGGCTCGTCGCGCAGGGCATCACGGTCGTCTCGACCGTGCCGACGCTGGCCGGGCTGTGGCGGCCCGACGAGCTCGCGGGCGTCCGCCTGCTGATCTTCGGTGGTGAGGCGTGCCCGCCCGAGCTCGCCGCGCGCCTCACGGGCCCGGACCGCGAGGTCTGGAACACGTACGGGCCGACGGAGGCGACGGTCGTCGCGTGCGCCGCGCTCCTGACGGGGGAGGGCCCCGTGCGCATCGGGCATGCGCTCGACGGGTGGGACCTGGCGGTCGTCGGCCCGGACGGGACGCCGGTCGCCGAGGGCGAGGCCGGCGAGCTGGTCATCGGAGGCGTGGGCCTGGCCCGCTACCTGGATCCGGCGAAGGACGCCGAGCGGTACGCGGCCGCCCCGGCGCTGGGGTGGGAGCGGGCGTACCGCAGCGGGGACATGGTCCGGCTCGAGGCCGAGGGCCTCGTCTTCGTCGGCCGCGTCGACGACCAGGTCAAGATCGGTGGCCGCCGCATCGAGCTGGGCGAGGTCGACGCGGCGCTCACCTCGCTGCCGGGCGTCTCGGGAGGGGCCGCGGCGGTGCGGCGGACGCCGGCCGGGTCCGCGGTGCTCGTCGGGTACGTCGCCCCGGCCGAGGGCGTCGAGGTGGACCTCGATGCGGCTCGTGTGCAGCTGCGCGAGCGGCTGCCCGCCGCGCTCGTGCCGCTGCTGGCCCAGGTGCCGGAGATGCCCGTGCGGGTCTCGGGCAAGGTGGACCGTGACGCGCTGCCGTGGCCGCTGCCCGGCGTCGAGGCCGCCGGCTCGCAGGCCGTGCTGACCGGGACGCAGGCGTGGGTCGCCGAGCGGTGGACGGCGACGCTCGGGGCGTCCGTCCAGGGGCCCGACGACGACTTCTTCGCGAGCGGCGGCGGCAGCCTGGTCGCCGCGCAGCTGGTCTCGGCGCTGCGCGAACGGTTCCCGACGGTGACGGTCGCGGACGTCTACGAGAACCCGCGCCTCGCCGACCTGGCCCGACGTGTCGACGAGCTGGACCCTGCCCCGTCGGCCGAGCAGCGCACGGTCCGCCCGACGCCGCGCTCCACGCAGGCGGCTCAGGTCCTGCTCGGCATCCCGCTGGCCGCGCTCGTCGGGCTGCGCTGGCTGACGTGGCTCGTCGCGATCGACGCCGTCGTGCGGGCCAGCGGATGGCTCCCGTGGGTGCCGTCGGTGCCGCACGCGTGGTGGTGGGTGCTGGTCGGGTGGGTGCTGCTCATCAGCCCGCTGGGGCGGATGGGCTCGACGGTGCTCGTCGCGCGGACCGTGCTGCGGCACGTGACGCCGGGGCGCTACCTGCGCGGGGGTGCCGTCCACCTCAAGCTGTGGTTCGTGGAGAGCTGGGCCGCGGCGGCCGGTGCGGGCAACCTGTCCTGCTCGCCGTGGAACGCGGTCTACGCGCGAGCGCTGGGAGCAAAGGTCGGCAAGGACGTCGACCTGCACACGCTGCCGCCGGTCACCGGCATGCTCAGCCTGGGCAACGGCTGCTCGGTGGAACCCGAGGTGGACCTGTCGGGGCACTGGCTCGACGGTGACGTGCTGCGCATCGGGCGCGTCCGCATCGACAAGCGCGCGACGATCGGCACCCGCTCCACCATCGGACCGGGGGTGCGCGTGGGGCAGGGGGCCGAGATCGCGCCGGGTTCCGGCGTGCTGTCGTCGGTGCCGCCCGGTGAGCTGTGGGTCGGGTCGCCGGCGGCGTTCGACGGGCGGGCCCGGGGGCACTGGCCGCACGCGCCGGCCCCGCGCGGGCACGGATGGGTCGCGGTCTACGGACTGAGCGCGGGAGGGCTCGCGGCCCTCCCCGTGCTGGGCGCGCTGTGCGGCCTGTGGGTGGTGGGGCGGGGGACGCGCGGCGCCGCCGACCTCTCGGACGCGGCCGGTCGTGCGCTCGCGTGGGCGCCGCTGGGCGGGGTCGTGATGGTCGTCGTCCTGGCGCTCGCCACGCTGGCGGGGGTGCGGCTGCTGGGCCTGGGGATCCGGGAGGGCCACCACCCCGTCCGCAGCCGTGTCGGGTGGCAGGTCTGGGCGACGCAGCGGCTCATGGACGACGCGCGCACGCTGCTGTTCCCGCTGTACGCGAGCAGCCTGACGCCCGTCTGGCTGCGGGCGCTGGGTGCGGACATCGGGCGCGACGTCGAGGCGTCGACCGTGCTGCTGCTGCCCGGCATGACGAGCGTCGGTGACGGCGCGTTCCTGGCCGACGACACGCTCATCGGCTCCTACGAGCTGGGCCGCGGCTACCTGCGGATCGAGCGGGCGAGCGTCGGCAAACGGGCGTTCCTGGGCAACTCGGGAATGATCGCCCCGGGGCGGGCGGTGCCCAAGCGCGGGCTCGTGGCGGTGCTGTCCGCGACGCCGGAGAAGGCGAAGACGGGTACGTCGTGGCTGGGATCGCCGCCCGTGCGGCTGCGGCGGGCAGCGGCCGAGGTCGACGACGAGCGCACGTTCGAGCCGCCCACGCGGCTGCGGGTGGCGCGCGCGCTCGTCGAGCTGTGCCGCATCGCGGCCGTCATGGCGACGTTCACGCTCGGCATCGGGGTGCTGGTCACGCTGCAGGCCGTCGTCGACGGGTCCGGGCTGGGCGCGGCAGCGTGGGCGTCGCCGGTCGTCGTCCTGTCTGCGGCGCTCGTGGCGTGCGCGTCGGCGACGATCATGAAGTGGGCGCTCGTCGGCCGCCTGCGCGCGGGCGAGCACCCGCTGTGGAGCTCGTTCATCTGGCGCAACGAGCTGGCGGACACGTTCGTCGAGTACCTGGCCGTGCCGTGGCTCGGACCCGCGGCGGTCGGGTCGCCGGTGCTCAACGCCTGGCTGCGCACGCTCGGGGCGCGGATCGGCCGCGGCGTGTGGTGCGAGACGTACTGGCTGCCCGAGGCCGACCTGGTGCGCCTCGGCGACGGTGCGACCGTCAACCGCGGATGTGTGCTGCAGACGCACCTGTTCCATGATCGGGTGATGAGCATGGACGCGGTGACGATCGGGGCGGGCGCCGGGATCGGCCCGCACGGCGTGGTGCTGCCCGCCGCGCAGGTGGGCGACGGTGCGCGCGTGGGACCGGCGTCGCTGGTGCTGCGGGGCGACCACATCCCCGCCGGCTCGCGCTGGACCGGCAACCCTGTCGCGCCGGTGGCCTCGTGAAGCCGGTCGACGACCCCTACCGCCCCGGTCGCGGGCCGGGTGCGCTCGAGATCGCCCGGTACGAGCTGGACCTCGACTACCGCGTGGCGGGGAACCGGCTGGACGCGCGGGCCCGCATCCACGCGACGACCCGTCGTCACGTGGACCGGTTCAGCCTGGACCTGGCCGGCCTGCGCGTGAACCGTGTGCTGCTCGACGGCAAGCGGCCCGAGCGATGGTCGCATCGCGGCGGACAGCTCACGGTCCGGCCGGGCGGCGTGCTGCCGGCGGGGACGACGGTCGTCGTCGAGGTGCAGTACACGGGCAACCCGCGGCCGCTGCGCGGACCGTTCGGCGAGGTGGGCTGGGAGGAGCTGACCGACGGGGTCATCGTCGCCGGCCAGCCCGACGGCGCGCCGTCGTGGTTCCCGTGCCAGGACGACCCGGCGGACAAGGCGGCGTTCACCATCGCGGTGACGACGGACGCCGGCTACGAGGTGGTCTGCAACGGGACGCTGACCGCGCGCACGGTCCGGTCCAGCCGGGTGCGGTGGGTGTTCGAGCAGCCCGAACCGACGGCGCCGTACCTGGCGACGGTGCAGATCGGGCGCTACCGGCGCTGGGACGTGGCCGACGAACCGGTGCGCCAGCAGGCCGCCGTGCCGGACCGGCTGCGGGCGGCCTTCGAGCACGACTTCGCGCGGCAGCCGCAGATGCTGACGACGTTCAGCGAGCTGTTCGGGCCCTATCCCTTCGCGCAGTACACCGTGGTGGTGACCGACGACGACCTGGAGATCCCGCTCGAGGCGCAGGGCCTGTCCGTGTTCGGGGCCAACCACGTGGACGGCGAGCGCGGCGCGGAGAGGCTGGTCGCGCACGAGCTGGCGCACCAGTGGTTCGGCAACAGCCTGACCGCGTCACACTGGCGGGACATCTGGCTGCACGAGGGGTTCGCGTGCTACGCCGAGTGGCTGTGGTCGCAGGCGTCGGGCGGTCGGTCGGCGGACAACCAGGCCCGTACCGCGCACACGCGCCTGGCCGGGCTGCGCCAGGACCTCGTGATCGGCGATCCAGGTCGCGAGCACATGTTCGACGACCGGCTCTACAAGCGGGGTGCCTTGACGCTGCACGCGCTGCGCCGCGTCGTGGGCGACGAGACGTTCTTCGACCTCCTGCGCGCGTGGACCGCGGCGCACCGGCACGGCAGCGTCACGACCGCAGGGTTCGTCGCGCTCGCCGCCGACGTCGCCGAGCGCGACCTGACCGAGCTGTTCGACGCGTGGCTGTTCGCCGCGCCGCTGCCCGAGCTACCGGGGGCGGTCGGCTTCAGCGCGTGACGCGCTCGACGACCACGGTCGCACCGGTCGGGTAGGCGAGCGCGCCGATCGCGCCCGTCTCGAACGTCAGGTCGCCGACGGCCGGCCGGCCGACCTGCGGCGGTGCGTCGATGACCCGCCCGTCGGACGCCAGCACGACGTGGCGCGGGTCGATGCTCAGCCCCCAGCCGCACGCCTTGAGCACGGCCTCCTTGCGGACCCAGGCGCGCAGGCGGCCGGTCGCGTCGGCGGGGGCAAGCGCGCGGGCCTCGTCGGGTGCGAGCGCGACGTCGTCGAAGCCGGCGAAGACCGTGTCGGTGACGGGCTCCGCATCGACCCCGACAGGCCCTGCAGTGGATGCGACCGCGACGACGAGCCCGCGCGTGTGGCTCAGCGACACCGACGCGCCGTCCGTCACGGGCTGCCCGTGCGCCGTGCTTCCGCAGGTCAGGCAACGGCGCCCGACGACGACGTCGGCCGGGTCGACGCCCCGCACGCGCGCGACCGCGAGCTGCGCGAGGGCGCCGGCGGACGCGCGCTCGTCGGCCTGCGCGGCGCGGCGCTCCGCGCGGGTCGGGGCGGCGGGGGAGGGCGTGGTCGGGGACCACAGGACCAGGACGTCGGGGTTCGGCACGGTGCGCATCCTGCCCGTCCGCGGCAGTACCAGGATCTTCGGAACACATGCTGGGCACCGCGGGGTTAGGGTCGCCAGGGGCCGCGCGATCGTGGCCCGACGAGGCGAGCGAAGGATGCGTGGCGTGTCTGGTGTGACGGCGAACGGACTGACGGTCGGCTATGCGGCGGCCCTCGAGCAGTTCCACCCCACCGAGGCCGTGGAGCTGTCGGCGTACGCCGAGCAGCACGGTTTCTCAGGCGTGATGGCGGCCGACCACTACCAGCCGTGGGTGCCGGCCCAGGGGCAGGCGTCGTTCGTGTGGAACGTGCTGACCGCGGTCGGCGAGCGAACGGTCGGCGACTTCGGTCCGGGCGTCACCGCGCCGACGTTCCGGTGGCACCCCGCGATGGTGGCGCAGGCGTCGGCGACGCTCGCGGCCATGTACCCGGGGCGGCACTGGCTGGGGCTGGGCTCGGGGGAGGCGCTCAACGAGCACATCACGGCGCAGTACTGGCCGGAGGCGCCGGAGCGCATCAACCGGATGTTCGAGGCCATCGAGATCATCAAGAAGCTGTTCACGGCGTCGCTCGCGGGCAAGGACGTCAAGCACGCCGGGCAGTTCTACAAGCTCGAGTCCACGCGGCTGTGGACCATGCCGGAGGTCGCCCCGGAGATCCTGGTCGCGACGGCCGGGCCGGTGACCGCCAAGCGGGCAGGGCGGCACGCGGACGGGCTCATCACGGTGGGGGCGCCGCTGGAGAAGATCAGCGGGCTGTTCGCCAAGTTCGACGAGGGTGCGCGCGAGGCGGGCAAGGACCCGTCGACCATGCCGCGCGCGCTGCAGGTGCACCTGTCCTGGGCGCCGACCGACGAGGAGGCGCTGGCAAACGCGATGCACCAGTGGCCGAACGGCGGCATGAAGTTCCCCAAGGGCGACATCCGCACGCCGTTCGAGCTCGAGCAGATGGCCAAGATGGTGCGCCCGGAGGACTTCGAGGGACGCCTGGTCATCTCGTCGGACCCCGACGTGCACCGCGCCGAGCTGCAGAAGTACGTCGACCTGGGCTTCGACCGCATCTACATCCACAACGTGGGGCGCAACCAGCGCGAGTGGATCGAGGTCTTCGGGGCCGACGTGCTGCCGAAGCTGGTGCGATGACGCTCGAGATCTGGGCGCCCGCCGGGCTGGGCGAGGTCACCGCGGGCGACGACCTCGTCGCGCTCGTGGCCGGCCTGCTGACCTCGGACCCGCGCGGCGTGCGGGACGGCGACGTGCTGGTGCTGACGTCCAAGGTCGTGTCGAAGGCGGAGGGGCGGTCCGTGGCCGCCGACGACCGCGAGCAGGCGATCACCGACGAGACGGTGCGCGTCGTCGCGACGCGTGAGCACGCGAACGGCGTGACGCGGATCGTCGAGAACCGGCTCGGCCTGGTGATGGCCGCGGCGGGCGTCGACGCGAGCAACACGCCCGTCGGCACCGTGCTGCTGCTGCCGGTGGACCCGGACGCGAGCGCACGTGCGCTGCGGCGCGGGCTGTTCGACGCGCTCGGTGTGCGGGTGGGTGTGATCGTCTCCGACACCGCCGGCCGGCCGTGGCGGCAGGGAGTCACGGACATCGCGATCGGAGCCGCGGGCGTCGTCGTGCTCGACGACCTGCGCGGTCAGGTGGACACGTTCGGGCGCCCGCTCGTGATGACCGTGGCGGCGGTGGCCGACGAGGTCGCCGCCGCCGCCGAGCTGGTCAAGGGCAAGGCGGCGGGGCTGCCGCTGGCCGTCGTGCGTGGCCTGGAGCACCTGGTGTCCGACGAGGACGGGCCCGGTGCGTCGGCGCTGGTGCGCCTCGGTGACGAGGACATGTTCCAGCAGGGCAGCTCCGAGGCGTACGCCCAGGGATGGAAGGACGCGCTCGAGGGACGAGCATGAGCGGCGGCGGGACGGAGGGGTCGCGTGCGTCGCGCGCACCCTGGATCACTCTCGGCGTCGTCGTGACGCTCGCCGCCGCCGTGCTGGCGGTCTGGTTCGCGGGGCCCGGCGGGGTGCCCTGGGCGTCGTCGTCGAGCACGCCGACGACCGCCCCGGCCATGACCGGATCGTCGACGCCATCGTCGTCCCCGTCGTCGTCTGCCGGCGCCACGCCCATCGCGACCGACGCTGCCGACCCGTGGGCCGGCTGGACCCTCGCCGAGCAGGTGGGCCAGGTGTTCATGGTGGGCGTGAACGTCAGCGAGCCGCAGGCGGTGAGCACGGCGGCGGTGCTTGACGACCACGTCGGCAACGTCTTCCTGCAGGGCCGCACGACGGCCGGGGCGGCGGCGGTACGTCGACTCGTCGGGTCGTTCACGGACCTCGTCGGGCCGGGGACCACCCACGGGACGATCCTGCTGGTCGCGACCGACCAGGAGGGCGGCGAGGTGCAGGTGCTGCGCGGCCCCGGCTTCTCGACGATCCCGTCGGCGCTGGCGCAGTCGAGGCTGTCGCCGGCGGACCTCCGCGGTCGTGCGCTGACGTGGGGCACCGAGCTGCGCGACGCAGGTGTGAACCTGGACCTCGCGCCGGTCATGGATCTCGTGGACGGGAAGCCGTCGGCCAACCCGCCGATCGGTGCGCTGGACCGCAGCTACGGCTTCACGCCGGGGTCGGTGACGTCGCACGCCGAGGCGTTCTCGGCGGGCCTGAACGCGGCGCGCGTGAGCGTGTCGATCAAGCACTTCCCGGGTCTGGGGCGCGTGACAGCGAACACCGACACCACGGCCGGGGTCACCGACGACGTGACGACGCGCGACGACGCGTCGGTGGACGTGTTCCGCTCGGGGATCGACGCCGGCGCGCAGTCGGTGATGGTGTCGACGGCGATCTACGACCGCATCGACCCCGGGGTGCCGGCCGCGTTCTCGTCGACCGTCGTGACGGGCATGCTGCGCGGCGACCTGGGCTTCGACGGGCTCGTCGTCACCGACGACCTGTCGGGGGCGAAGCAGGTCGAGGCGTGGTCGCCCGGGGAGCGCGCCGTCAAGGCGCTCGCGGCGGGCGTCGACCTGGTGCTGATGTCGAAGGACCCCGATGTGACGCACGAGGCGGTGCAGGCGGTGCTGGCGAAGGCGCAGGCCGACCCGGCGTTCGCCGCGCGCGTACGGGACGCCGCCCGGCACGTGCTCGAGGCGAAGGGCTCATGGCCGCCGTCGTCGTGAGGTCGCCCGACCGGCGTGCCGGCCGCCGTCAGCCGTAGGGCTGCGACGGGTTCTGGCCCCGGGCGGCGAACTGCGCGGACTGGCCGGTCGCGCCGGGCTGGCCCTCCGGGATCGGCTCGACGACGACCGCGGTCCCGTAGGCGCAGACCTCGGAGAAGTTGCCGATGGCGCTCGTGTCGAAGCGCATCATGATGATCGCGTTGGCGCCCCGCTGCTCGGCGTCCGTGACCATGCGGTGCATGACGTCCTGACGGCTCTGCAACACGATCTTGGTGTACTCGGGGATCTCCCCGCCGCCGATCGCGCGGAAGCTGGCCGTGATGCCGGAGCCGATGTTGGTGGACCGCACCGTGATGCCCATGACCTCGCCGAGGACGGCCTGGATGCGGTAGCCGGGAAGGTCGTTCGTCGTGACCACGATCATGGCGGCGATGATGCCAGACGAACGCGTGCTCAGGCGCCGCTCTTCGCCGCCTTGGCCGCGGCCTTCGCGGCCTGCTTCGTCGCGCGGACCTCGGACAGCGACTGCGGGTCGGTCACGTCGGCGATCGACCGCCGCGCCCCGTCCTCGCCGTAGGCGCCCGCAGCCTCGCGCCAGCCCGCCGGCTGGACGCCGTACTGCTTGCCCAGCAGCGCGACGAAGATGCGCGCCTTCTGCTCGCCGAACCCTGGCAGCGCCTTGAGGCGGCGCAGGACGGTGGCGCCGTCGGGATCGCCATCGGTCCACAACCGCGAGACGTCGCCGTCGTAGCTCTCGACGACCGCCGCGGCGACAGCCTGGATGCGGCCCGCCATCGAACCCGGGAACCGGTGAACGGCCGGCGTCGTCGCGCACAGCGCCGCGAACTCCTCCGGGTTGGCCTCAGCGATGCGGTGCACGTCGAGCCCACCCATGCGATCCGCGATCTTGGCGGGGCCCGCGAAGGCCGACTCCATCGTCACCTGCTGGTCGAGCAGCATGCCCACGAGCAGCGCGAACGGGTCGTCGGTGAGCAGGGTGTCGGCGGCGTCGTCGCCCGTGAGCCAGAGGGTCATGCAGTCATTGTCGCGCGTGCGGGTGACAATCGGCGCCGTGAGCGATGCGAACCGGTGGATCGTCGTGGTGCCCGTGAAGGTGGCCTCCGCTGGGAAGACACGGTTGGCGGGGGCCTTCGACGCGCGTGCGCGGACCGCGCTCGTGCGTGCGATGGCGCTGGACACGGTCGATGCCACGGCGGCCGCCGCCCGGGTCGCACGCGTGCTCGTCGTGACCGCGGACCCCGTGCTCATCGAGGCCGCCGGGCCGGCGTTCGGCGTCGTCGAGGAGCCTGTGCAAGGCGCACCGGCGCCGGATGTCGGGCCGACGCTTGGGGCCGGCTACGAGCTGATCTCTCCGCTCAACCGGGCGATCGGCGAGGGCGTTGCGGCTGCGCGACGGCTCGTGCCCCGTCCGAGCATCGCGGTGGTGCTCGGGGACGTGCCCGCGCTGCGCCCCGCCGACCTGGACGCCGCCCTGGAGCGCGCCGAGGAGGTGTCAAGGGGCTTCGTCGCCGACGCCGGCGGCTCGGGGACGACGCTGCTGACGGGCTCACGCGGCGCCGAGCTGTCGCCGAGGTTCGGGGTGGGCTCTGCCGCGGCCCATGCCACGTGCGGGCACGTGCCGCTCGACGTCCCGTCGTCGTCAACCCTGCGTCGGGACGTCGACGTGCCCGACGACCTCGAAGCCGTCGCCGCCCTGGGGCTGGGCCGGAGGACCGCTGTGCTCCTGGAGCGGCTGCGGGGCTGACGCCGCGGCGGGCTGCGATCTGTGGACGGATCGGCTCCCGTGTCCGAGGTGCGGCCTGGTGGTCATGCCCGGGCGGCGAGATCCAGTGCTGCCGCTGCGACGTGGGCCGCGGCGGGGACGTCGACCATGAGCGTGTTGGTCGCGGCCGTGCGCCAGCCCTCGCTGCGCAACGTCACGGCGGTGGTGGCGTCGGCGTCGTCGACGAGCCACGCGTCGAGGAGGCCGCCGGCGTCGCGTCGGCCGTAGTGGCGGGCGACGCCCTCGGCGCTGGTCTCGACGCCGATCGCCGTCAGGCACGCATCGGCCATGCCGCGCACCGGTGCGCCGCCGACGATGGGGCTCACACCGACGACGGACCCGCGAGTCGAGCGGATGGCGTCGCGGACTCCGGGCAGCGTCAGGATCGTGCCGACGGACACGACGGGGTTCGACGGCGGGAAGACGACGAGGTCCGCGTCGGCGAGCGCGTCGAGCACGCCGGGTGCGGGGACAGCGCCCTCGAGCCCCACCTGCACGAACCCGAGCGCGGGCAGTGCGGCGCGATGGCGGACCCACCACTCCTCGAAGTGGATGAGGCCGTCGGCGGTCTGCACGTGCGTCTCGACCTCGTGGTCGGTCGCGGGGAGCAGACGGACGCCGGGCTGCCATCGTTCGCACAGGCGCGCGGTGACCGCCGACAGGGGTAGGCCCGAGCGCAGCAGCTCGGTACGTGCCAGGTGCGTGGCCAGGTCCAGGTCGCCGAGCGTGAACCACTCCCAGCCCAGGCCGTAGGCCGCCAGGTCGTCGCTCGTGCGGCGGGACTCGTCGCGCCGGCCCCAACCCTGCTCCTCGTGCACGCCGCCGCCGAGGGTGTACATGAGGGTGTCGAGGTCGGGGCACACGCGCACGCCGTGCAGCCACATGTCGTCGCCGACGTTCGCCACGACGGTGACGTCGGCCGTCGTGCCGCCCGCGCCGTCCGGCAGACGATCGCGCAGGGTGGCCAGCAGGCCGCGCGTGAACCGAGCGCCGCCCACGCCGCCGGAGAGGACGGTGATCTTCACGAGGGCTCCTTCGAGGTCGGGTCGGGGTCGGGCGCTGGTTCGTGGAACGCGATGACGGGCCGGCCGGTCCGCGGGTGGGTCAGGACGTCGGACTCGACGCCGTAGACGTCACGCACCAGGTCGGCGGTCAGGACCTCGGACGGGTGGCCCGCGGCGACCAGCCGACCGGCCGAGAGCACCAGCACGTGCTCGCAGAAGGCCGCAGCCAGGTTGAGGTCGTGCAGCGCCGCCACGCTCGTGATGCGCAGGTCGCGCACGAACGCCAGCAACGAGAGCTGCGCGCTGATGTCGAGGTGGTTGGTCGGCTCGTCGAGCAGCAGCAGGCTCGGCTGCTGGGCCAGGGCGCGGGCGACGTGCACGCGCTGGCGCTCGCCGCCGGACAGGGTCGACCAGGCGCGGTCGGCGAGGTGCTCGGCGCCGGCGGAGCGCAGCGCGCGAGGGACCGCGTCCTCGTCGTCGTCGGCGCCCCACAGCGACCGGAACGGGATCCGTCCCAGGGCCACGACCTCGCGGACCGTGAGCGGCACCGTGCTGGCGGACTCCTGCTCCACGAACGCGATCCGGCGCGCCCGCTCGCGCCGCGCGAGCGCGTGGACGGGGGAGTCGTCGACCAGGACGGCGCCCGCCTCGGGGTTCAGGAGCCCCGCGACGAGCCGCAGGAGGGTCGTCTTGCCCGCGCCGTTGGGGCCGAGCAGGCCTGTGAGCGCGCCGGCCGGTGGGGTCGCGTCGACGCCGTCGACGACCCAGCGGCCGCCGAGCGTCGTGCCGGCACCGACGATGCGGACGTCGACGCCGGCCGCATCAGAGCTCAGCCCCACGACGCCCCCTGGCGGCGGCGCAGCAGCACGGCGAACACGGGCACGCCGACGATCGCGGTCACGATGCCGACAGGCAGCTCGCGAGGGTCGAACACGGTGCGCGCGAGCGTGTCCGCCCACACCAGGAAGATCGCCCCGGCGAGCGCGGCGACGGGCAGCAGGCGCCGGTGCGCGGGTCCCGTCAGCGCGACGACGGCGTGGGGGAGGACAAGCCCGACGAAGCCGATCGCTCCGCTCACGGCGACCATCGCGCCCGTCAGCAGAGCGACGAGCGTCATGAGCACCCAGCGCGTCCGATCGACGTCGATGCCCAGCGCGGCCGCGGCGGTGTCGCCGAACGCGAACGCGTCCAGCCGCACTCCTTGCGTCAGCACGATCGCCCCGACGACGAGCACCGCGACGCCCGCGATCGCCACGGACTGCCACGTCGAGCCGGCCAGCGAGCCCAGCAGCCACGACAGGATCTCGCGGTAGGAGTCGCCGGTCGCCGTCCAGAAGATCACCAGCGACGTCAGCGCTGCGCACAGCTGCGAGACCGCGAGCCCCGCGAGCACCGCGCGGCTGGGCGTGAGCGTCCTGCCCGTCCGGGCCAGGGCCAGGGTCGCGACGAGTGCGAGGAGGGCGCCCGCGAAAGCCGCGACCGGGAGCAGCAGGGACACGCCGACGACGAGCACGGCGACCGCCCCCAGCGACGCGCCGGACGAGAGGCCCAGCAGGTAGGGGTCCGCCAGCGGGTTGCGCGTCAGCGACTGCATGACCGCGCCCGCCAACGCCAGCCCGGCGCCCACCGCCGCAGCCGTCAGCACGCGGGGGAGCCGCAGCTCCCAGACGATCGCGTCGTGCAGACGCGGGACCGGCGCGACGTCGAACCCGAGGTGGCCGCCGATGCTGCGCGCGACCTCGCCGGGGCTGAGCCCGGCCGGCCCGATCGCGACCGTGACCAGCACGGTCGCGACCAGCAGGACCAGGCCGACGACGACGAGCGTGGCGAGCGGGACGCGGCGCGCGGCTCGCGCCGGTTGCGTCGCACCCGTCGGCCGCGGCTCGGTCGTCGTCTCCCGGGTCACTTCTCGAGGTCCGCCAGCTGCTGGTCGAGCGACACGACGGCCTCGGCGTTGCGGACGCCGGCCTCGGTCGACGCGAACGGCAGGGTCAGGTAGCGCTTGTTCTTGACCGCGGTCAGCTCGCGCGTGGCCGCGTTGGACTCCAGGAGCTTGATCTTGTCGGCAGCCGTGTTCCAGGTCGCGTCGACGAGCACGATGACGTCGGGGTCGTCCGCCACGATCTGCTCCCAGCCGGCCGACGTCCACGTGTCGTGCACGGACGCGAAGATGTTCGTCAGCCCGGCTGCGTCCATGATCATCTGCGGCGACCCGATCCCGGCGCCCACGTACGGGGTGTCGGTGCCGGACGAGTACCACAGCGCCGTCGTCCTCTGCGCGGGCTTCGTCGCGGTCGCCAACGACGCCTTCATCCCGTCGATGACCGTCGTCGCGGCGTCCGGCACGCCGAAGATCGAGCCGACCTCGCCGACCTCGTCGTACACGTCGTCGAAGGTCAACGGGTCGGGCTTGAACTCGGGCTCCTTGCACGCGGCGGGCGACACGTACGTGCCGATGCCGAGCTTCGCGAGCCCCGTCCGGTCGCCCGCGCCGTCGGCGGAGAAGTTGGACTCCCAGCCGCCGTAGACGAAGTCGGGCTCCACGCCCAGCAGCGCCTCCTGACCCGGCACCTGCGCGGAGAGCACCGGGACGTCCTGGGCGGCGGCCGCCCACTCGTCGGGCACCGGACCGTCCGAGAACGCCGTGCCCACCAGCCGGTCCTGCAGCCCGAGAGCCAGCATCATCTCGGTAGCCGTGGACTTGATCGTCACCACGCGCCGCGGCGGGGCGGTCACCTTCACCGTGGTCCCGCAGTTGTCGAGCGTCACGGGCGTGAAGGCGCCCGACGACGAGCCGGCCGACGAGCTCGCCGACGAACCGCTGGTGGCGCTGGGGCTCCCGGCGGTCGCATCGGACGAGCACGCGCTCAGTCCGAGCGCGAGCACGACGCTCGTCGCGAGGGCCCAGCGGGTGGTGGCGTCGGTCCTGAGGGAAGGCATGCGGCAGCTCCGGGGGTGAGGGGTGCGGGTCGTTCCGCGTGGTCACTCGGCGCACGTCGCGCCGCCGGAGGCCGCCCGAACGTCCGGGCGACGAGCACCGACCACATCCGGCCGGGTTCCGCCTCCCAGGTTAGTCCCTGCGGATCAGCCGCTCGCCGATGGTGTGTCGCGTCGTCAGGGCGCCTACCGTGGCGCCATGACCACCACGCCTGCCTCGCCCGACCAGCCCGCCACGTCGTCGGACGCCTCGACCGCCGCGCGCAGGCGCGTCCTCGTCACCGGCGCGTCGTCGGGAATCGGCGCCGCGACGGTTCGCCGTCTGCGCGCCGACGGGTGGGAGGTCGTCGCGACCGCTCGTCGCGGCGACCGCCTCGCCGACCTGGCCGCACAGACGGGCGCCGAGGTGTTCGCGGCCGACGTCACCGACCCGGCCGGTGTCGCCGCGCTCGCGGACCACGTGGAGCAGACCGGCGGCCTCGACGCCCTGGTCAACAACGCCGGGGGCGCGTTCGGCCTCGACCCCGTGGCGACGTCCGACGTCGAGCAGTGGCGGGCGATGTACGAGGTCAACGTCCTGGGGACCCTGCAGGTCACGCAGGCGATGCTGCCGCTGCTGCGGGCGCGCGGGGGCGGCGACGTCGTCGTCGTGACGTCGACGGCGGCCGACGGGCCCTACGAGGGCGGCGCCGGCTACACCGGCGCCAAGCACGCCGAGCGGATGCTCGCGACGACGCTGCGCTGGGAGATCGTCGACGAGCCGATCCGCGTGATCCAGATCGCGCCCGGGGCGGTGGCGACCGAGGAGTTCTCGCTCGTCCGCTTCGACGGCGACGCCGAGCGTGCGGCGGCCGTCTACCAGGGCTACGAGCCGCTGGTGGCCGACGACATCGCCGACGCGATCTCCTGGACGCTGTCCCGGCCGCCGCACGTGAACGTGGACCTGCTGGTGGTCCGCCCCCGCGCGCAGGCCAGCAACACGAAGACGTCGCGCCGGGGCTGACCCTGGTCTCGCGACCTCGTTCAAGGTTGCTCGGGTCACCAGTCGGACGCGACGGGTGCGGCGTCGGTGGGCGTGCTTACAGTGACGGACGTGCCAGCACCCGCCTCCGCCCCGCGTGACGGTGCGGGGCGTGCGGACCGTGCTCCGTCGACCACCGCCGCGCTGCTGCGGCTGCGGGAGTGGGCGCGGCCGGCGCAGCGGCGGATCGTCGTCGGCGGCCTGACGGCCCTGGGGGCGA
>Ga0222423_1000579_pt1 | contig 23406 bp, 22 predicted proteins | sample 3A0metagenome_FD_182472 | JGI IMG/M metagenome (GOLD analysis project Ga0222423, IMG submission 182472) | Enriched microbial communities from leaf-cutter ant dump, University of Wisconsin, Madison, United States - 3A0 (version 2) | ecosystem: Environmental > Terrestrial > Nest > Insects nest >...
ACCTCATCCGGGGCAACCTGACTATCTTATCCTGAAGGCTGAGAGATATCCAAGCCAGATCCATGGGATCTAGGACACACCCGAATCCATCAGAAGATGAGAAAGGATTCCAACCCACGATTCAAACCAAGAATTAACGAAATGTAATCCGTTTTCCGTTTCGAACCCGTTGGGCTGACAGGTAAGAACACTACCTGCCAGCGAACCCTCAAATCAAACCCACACCACGTGACACCCACCACAGGCAAATGCTGGTACGCAGCGCAGGATCACCGAGATGCGAAGACGACGTGGTCGCTTCCAAAGAGGAGTCAACCACGTCGTCATATTCGAGTCGAGTACTTGGTGACGAATACTACGAGACTAGGCCCGCAGCCCAGTTCTTCTTACCGCGGCGAATCATGATCCATTTACCTGCTAGCACTTGGTCCGCAGTGAAGATCGCGTCCTCGTCTTCAACCTTTGCGTTGTTCACGTAAACGCCGCCAGATGCAATTGCACGCCGTGCCGCGCTGCGGCCCTTTTCCAAGCCCAAATCAACAAGTGCATCCGCGACTGCAGATCCCACGGCAACATCAGCCTTGGGTAGCTCAGCGGTGACTCCAGCAAGAGTGCGCTCGTCAAGCCCCGTGAACTCACCCTTTCCAAATAGTGCGGCAGCGGCGTCAATTGCCTGCTGCGTGGCCCGCTCACCATGCACAAGTGTTGTCACGTCTCCGGCAAGAGCACGCTGAGCTTCACGAAGATGAGGATTCTCATTCTTGGAAACCTCGAGCGCCGCAATCTCCTCTTGTGTGCGGAAAGTAAACGTCTTTAGCCATCCGATGACGTCCTCATCCGCGGAGTTTAGCCAGAACTGGTAGAACGAATACGGCGACATCATTTCCGGATCCAGCCATACCGCCCCGCCCTCAGACTTACCAAACTTGGTACCGTCCGCTTTAGTAATCAGTGGCGTAGTCAAGGCATGAACAGACTTCTTCTCAGACTTGCGGATCAGGTCCACGCCAGACAAGAGATTTCCCCACTGGTCGTTTCCACCAGTTTGCAAGGTGCAATCATGCCTGCGGTTGAGTTCAAGGAAGTCCATTCCCTGCAAGATCTGGTAACTGAACTCAGTAAACGAGATTCCCTCATCGGAGTTGAGCCGCCGTGCAACTGTGTCCTTAGCGAGCATGGTGCCAAGCCGGTAATGCTTTCCAACATCACGCAGGAAATCGATAGCTGAAAGTGAGCCGTGCCAATCGAGGTTATTAACCATCGTTGCCGCGTTGTCCCCTTCGAAGGACAAGAAACGCGAGATTTGCTCGCGAAGCCGCTCTACCCAGCCTGCGACTACATCGCGCGAGTTCAAGACACGTTCGCCGGACATACGTGGATCGCCAATCAAGCCAGTGGCCCCACCAACCAGAGCGATGGGTCGGTGTCCCGCCAGTTGCAGGTGGCGCAGCACAACCAGCTGCACCAAGTGGCCATGGTGCAGCGACGGCGCAGTTGGGTCGAAACCGCAATAGTAAGTAATGGGGCCGTTCTCGAGCGCCTCACGCAGCGCTTCAATGTCAGTGGTCTGGCTAACCAGACCGCGCCATTGCAGTTCATCAAGAACGTTGCTCACCGTTACTCCTCAGAAAAATGGCACTCGAACTGTATTGCCCGAGTGAAAATGCACGCCGCTTCGGTGTAAAGCGGGCCGTCTACTAGTTTGCCTTGCAGTCGCCCCAAACGAGAACTCGACAGCTTGTGATCTCAGCACCCAAGCCACGACTCACGCATACGAAGACCTACCCACGTACCTCAACTATTTGTCCAAATCCATCAAGATGTACGTGTGCCCGCTCTCGCGTTTTGTTAGCCTCGTAAATCTGCGATTCTCGATCCATAAACTTGAGCCATTGGTCCCGCACCTCTTCACCGTCTCGAGCTAGGCCACGTGCCAGCCTGACATCCGGTTCCGTTTCCACCCACACAATGAACGGATCGAACTTATCGACGATTTTGGTTGCGCTGGCACAACCCTCAACTATCAGACAACCCAGCGGCTCAACCTGATGGGACTCAGCGTAACGCTCTAGAACCCAGTCATATCGTCGATAATCAGCGGGACCACCGCGAAAGAGCGGCGTGAGAACATCCGTAACAAGAATTTCCACACCGCGTTCAACGCCCTCCCAGCCGTCATACAAATCATCCATATGAACAATTTGTGCATGCAGCTCACGCACAAGTTGCGCCGCAAGAGTGGTCTTACCCGACCCAGCAGGGCCGTCGATGCACACAAGACTCACGGCATCACCAGCTGAGCGATGCGCAGCAATCTGGGCAAGAAGTACGTCAAGGGTATTCGAATCCGTGGACACGGAAGATCTTCCTACGAAGTAACAAAACAAAACATAAGTGGGGCATGGATACACCAGGATGCATCCATGCCCCAACCCAAAGAGCTCAGCCAAGCAAGCTGATTAGCCGTTGACCCAGTAGCGGTACTCTGCCACCTGAATCTGCGCTTCCGAGAGTTGCTCGGCCACGCGTTCAGGAGCGGTACCACCAACAGCATTACGTGAGTTCAGCGAACCCTCCACCGTCAAAACGCTGCGCACACCTGGCGTCAAATGCTCGGAGATCTCAGCCAAATCACTATCGGTAAGATCCCACAGTTCGATACCGCGTTCCTCGCATACCCGCACGCAAGATCCTGCGACCTCGTGCGCGATGCGGAATGGAACGCCCTCACGTACTAGCCATTCAGCAATGTCCGTTGCAAGTGAGAAGCCCTGCGGAGCCAACTCTGCCATGCGGTCCACATCGAAGGTCATGGTAGATACCATGCCTGCGAAGGCAGGCAAGAGCACCTGCAGAGTGTCGATCTGATCGAACACCGGCTCCTTGTCCTCTTGCAAGTCACGGTTATACGCGAGTGGCAGACCCTTAAGCGTGGTGAGCAACCCGGTCAGGTCACCGATGACGCGCCCTGCTTTACCGCGAGCGAGTTCCGCGATGTCCGGATTCTTCTTCTGCGGCATGATCGAGGATCCCGTGGAGAAGGCATCGTCAAGGCGGACAAAGCCAAACTCCTTGGTGTTCCAGATGATGATTTCCTCGGAGAACCGGGACAGATCGATCGCAAGCATCGATGCAACAAAGGCAAATTCCGCTACGACATCACGCGACGCCGTACCGTCAATGGAGTTCTCCACTGGACCATCAAAGCCGAGGTCCGCGGCCACAGCCGCAGGGTCTAAGCCCAGCGAGGATCCAGCAAGGGCTCCGGAACCATACGGTGATTTAGCCGCACGGACATCCCAGTCGATGATGCGATCTACATCTCGAAGCAGTGGCCACGCATGCGCAAGCAGGTGGTGTGCCAATAGGACGGGCTGCGCGTGCTGCAGGTGAGTGCGGCCAGGCATCGGCGCGTTCGGGTGCGCCTGAGCCTGAGCAATCAGTGCATCGACAACATCCAACACCAGTGAGCCGATCTCACGGGCCTGCTCACGCAAGTACATCCGTACGAGCGTTGCGATCTGATCGTTGCGAGAGCGACCGGCACGGAGTTTTCCTCCGAGTTCCGCTCCTGCACGCTCGATGAGTCCACGCTCGAGGGCGGTGTGTACGTCCTCATCGTCATCGGCAGCAACGAAAACGCCCGATTCGACGTCCGCCCACAACTGCTCGAGCGCCGCGATCATGCCCTCGAGCTCGTCATCAGACAACAAGCCTGCCTTATGCAGCACGCGGGCGTGTGCCTTCGATCCCGTGATGTCCTGACCTGCGAGACGCCAGTCAAAATGGGTGGACTTGGACAGAGCCGCGAGCGCATCCGCGGGGCCGCCGGCAAACCGGCCGCCCCACAGGCTTACTCGAGGGCTAGAAGCCCCGACCTGCGCATCGGTTGCTGCTGGCTGCGAAGAATTCGCTTCGCTGTCAGTCATGGAAAATCACTTCTCCGTGTTGAGGGTGAATCCGGACAGGTCTACGCCGTTGCCAAACTTAACGTCGCGTGCGGCCGAAAGCTTTGCGGTCAAACCATAGATCTCGATGAAGCCACGTGCCTGCGACTGATCAAACGAGTCACCCTCGTCATAGGTGGCAAGGTTGAAGTCGTACAGCGACGATTCGGACTTACGGCCGGTAACCGTTGCGCGTCCGCCGTGCAGTGACATGCGAATATCACCGGTAACGTAACGCTGAGTGTCCTCGATGAAGGTGTCGAGTGAGCGCTTGAGCGGCGAGAACCACATGCCATCGTAGACCAGCTCAGTCCAGCGTTGCTCGACCTGGCGCTTAAAGCGAGCTTGTTCGCGTTCAAGGGTGACGTTTTCAAGTTCTTGGTGCGCAGCGATCAACGCGATGGCACCTGGTGCCTCATAAATCTCGCGAGACTTGATACCCACAAGACGATCTTCGACGATGTCAATGCGGCCGATGCCCTGTGCGCCTGCACGTCGGTTCATCTCCTGAATGGCCTGCAGCGGCGTAACCGCCACTCCATCGATTGCAACTGGAACGCCCTGCTCGAAGGAAATGACAACCTCGTCAGCAACCGGTGGGAACGATGGATCGTCCGTGTAGTTGTAAACATCCTTGGTAGGCGCATTCCAGATGTCTTCGAGGAATCCGGTCTCTACCGCACGTCCCCACACGTTCTGGTCGATCGAGAAGGGGTTGTGCTTCGTGGTGACAATAGGCAGGTTGTGCTTCTCCGCATATGCAATGGCCTTTTCACGGGTCAACGCAAGGTCACGCACGGGAGCAAGGCACTTAAGGTCAGGTGCAAGTGAGGTGATGCCCACCTCAAAACGAACCTGGTCGTTACCCTTTCCAGTGCAGCCGTGGGCAACGGTTGTTGCACCAAACTGCCGGGCAGCACGCACGAGATGCTTCACAATCGTTGGGCGTGAAAGTGCGGACACCAGTGGGTAGCGGTCAAGGTACAGTCCATTTGCGCGAAGTGCCGGCATGCAATATTCAGTTGCAAACTCCTCACGGGCGTCTGCCACGTAGGCTTCTACCGCTCCACAGTCGAGGGCACGTTGACGGATCACCTCGAGATCCTCACCGCCCTGGCCTACGTCAACGGCCACAGCGATAACCTCAGCCCCCGTGGCTTCAGCGATCCAACCAATGGCAACGGAAGTATCCAGTCCACCCGAGTATGCGAGTACTACGCGTTCAGTCATTACTTCTTCTCTTTCTTCACGGCGCTCAGCACGAAGATCATCTCACCTTCGCGCGCTGTCAATTTACTTAGTCCACCAAGCCATCGCTCGCCATTGCAACGAAGCGTTCGGCCAATTCTTTTCCACTCGACGACTCCCGTGCAATGACAAGCACCGTGTCGTCTCCGGCAATCGTTCCCATAACTCCCACAACCCCGGCAGTGTCAATCACCGAAGCAAGATACTGCGCAGCACCAGGCGGCGTGCGGACAACCGCAAAGTTATGTGAGCTCTCAGCGGAGATGAGCATTTCCTCCAGCAACCGAGCCAATTTGGCCATCGAAGCCTCAGTCTCGCGAGCGGAACGCGATTGCTCAGCACCATCCTGCGAAACGGTGTAGATAAGGCCACCCGAATCGTCGCGAGTTTTTTCAGCACGCAACTCAATCAGATCACGTGAGAGCGTGGCCTGAGTTACATACAACCCATCTTCAGCAAGCGCCTTCGCCAACTCAGCCTGAGAGTGGATCGACTGGCCCGCAAGAATCTGCACTATCCGAGCATGCCGAGCCGCCTTAGTGGCAGGCACCGACCCCGGCATGAGGATACTCACGAGTGCTCCACCAGCCATGCCATAAGCGCCTTCTGGGCATGCAACCGATTTTCTGCTTCATCCCAGACCACCGAACGAGGGCCATCAATCACATCAGCAGTCACTTCCTTGCCACGATAAGCCGGCAAGCAGTGCAGGAAAATGGAATCGGTCGCAGTCAACGCCATCATCTCGGCATTCACCTGGAACGGAACAAACGGAAGTGAACGCTCCTGGGCTGAGGATTCGTCGCCCATAGATACCCACGTATCCGTAGCAATCACGTCCGCCCCCTGCATCGCCTCTGCAGGATCTGATGTCACTAACACCGAGCCACCAGTAGCCGCAGCTATCTCCGTGGCATCCTTAACAACCTGAGCGTCAGGGAGAAAACCCTGCGGCGCACCAATACGTACATGCATACCCGCAGTGGCACCACCAAGCAGATACGAATGCGCCATGTTATTTGCGCCATCACCCATATACGTCAACGTCAACCCTGCGAGCGCATCCACCCCGCCCTTATGCTGAGCTACCGTCAACAAGTCCGCGAGAATCTGGCAAGGATGAAACTCATCAGTGAGCGAGTTGATCACAGGAACACGAGAATGTGCCGCCATAGTGACCACGTTGTCTTGCCCAAAGGTACGCCACACGATCGTAGCCACCTGGCGTTCCAACACACGCGCAGTATCCTCAACGGGTTCACCGCGGCCAAGTTGCGAGCCCGCTGCATCTATTACTAATGGATACCCGCCCATCTCTGCCACACCAGTGGCAAACGAGACTCGGGTGCGAGTCGAAGGCTTGTCAAAGATAATTGCTACAGCCTTGGGTCCCTCAAACGTACGACGCGCATGGCGGTCGCGCGCAAACTCGAGCCCAAGCGCGAGCACCTCCTTCTGCTCGGCTGGTGAAAGGTCATCATCCCTTAAAAAGTGGCGAGTCACCTGGTGCTCCCTGACTAGAGTTCATCCGCGCTATGCGGAAGCGTGGACAAGAAAGATACAAAAGGTTCAAGCTGATCTGTTGTAATGATCAGCGGCGGAGCAAGCCGGATTGCGCTCGGGTTGACCGCGTTCACAATAAAACCAGCATCAAGTGCGCGAGCAGCGATCTGCGCAGAATATTCGCCGTGAAGTTGAATTGCCAACAGCAGGCCTTCGCCTCGCACCCCGGCGAACAGTGGGTGGTTAAGCGCCGAAATCGATGCCCGCAACGACTGGCCCACTTCCCGCACGTGAGACAACACAGCATCACGATCTATGACGGACAGTGTGGCCAACGCGGCAGCAGCAGCCACCGGGTTACCACCAAACGTGGTTCCATGCTGTCCCCTGCCCAGCAGGGTGGCCGCATACTCACCAAAGGCAACAACCGCACCGACAGGGATACCGCCACCCAAGCCCTTCGCCAGCGACATCACATCTGGCACTACGCCCTCGCCAACATTTGGCAATTGATGAGCAAACCAAGAGCCGGTGCGGCCAACGCCAGTTTGGACCTCGTCGAAAATCAAAAGCGCACCATGCTGGTGCGTCAGCTCACGCGCCCTCTTCACATACCCTGCAGGCAAAGGACGCACGCCAGCTTCACCCTGCAGCGGCTCAATGATGAACGAGGCAATGTCAGCGCCATCAGACGCAAAGGCCGCCTCCAACGCTTCGAAATCACCAAATGGCAACCACTCAACGCCACCAGGCAACGGCTCAAACGGCTCCCGATACGCAGCCTTATGAGTAAGCGCAAGCGCACCCATAGTGCGGCCGTGGAAAGCCCCTTCCAAGGCAATAATTCGGCGCCTACCTGTGCGACGCGACATTTTGAACACGGCTTCGTTTGCTTCGGTACCCGAATTTGCAAAGAACACACGAGAGCCATCTGGCGCCTTTGCCAACGAAAGCAGGGTCTCTGCCAACGTAATCTGCGTAGGGCTCGCAAAGAAGTTAGAAATATGGCCAATAGTGCCAAGTTGCGCGCTAATTGCCGCAGTCAATGTGGGGTGTGCATGGCCCAGCGCATTGACCGCAATTCCAGCTAGCAGGTCGAGGTAACGCTTTCCGTCTGCGTCCCACACATACACGCCCTCACCACGCACGAGAACCCGCTGCGGTGGACCAAACGTATCCATGACGGAGCCGACATAGCGCTGAGACCACGATGCCACGCTCGCTGGCGCAACCTGAGTTGGGTCGCTCACATGTTCAATTTCAGTCATTGCTTTGCCTTTCCATCTGGAACCACCATGGTGCCAATCCCCTTTGAGGTGAAGACTTCCATAAGGACAGAGTGCGCCACCCGGCCGTCGATGACGTGCGCTTCTTGAATGCCCCCTTCAACTGCGCGCAGGCACGCTTCCATCTTAGGAACCATGCCTGATTCCAGAGTTGGTAACAGTTGAGCAAGCGCCGAGGCTTCAATCTGTGAGGCCAAAGAACTGCGATCTGGCCAGTTGGTGTACAGCCCCTCAACATCTGTGAGCACGATGAGCTTTCTCGCACCCAACGCCACCGCAAGCGCTGACGCTGCCGTGTCCGCATTGATGTTCAGGACTGTTGTTGGGTCGTTGATGTCCGGGGCCACGGTGGAGACAACAGGAATTCTTCCGGCGTCTAGGAGGTCCGAGACAGCCTGAGGATTGACCTTAACTACGTCTCCAACAAGTCCTACGTCAACAGCTTCGCCGTCTACAGTTGCGGTACGCCGTTGTGCTTGGAAGAGTCCGCCGTCTTCTCCAGACAAGCCCACCGCGTAGGGTCCGTGGGCGTTGAGTAGTCCCACAAGTTCACGCGAGACTTTGCCAGTGAGCACCATGCGCACTACGTCCATTGCTTCGGGAGTGGTTACCCGAAATCCGCCACGGAATTCGCTTTCGATTCCGAGTCGGTTAAGCATCGACGAAATCTGTGGTCCGCCTCCGTGAACCACCACGGGGCGCAAGCCAACGTGCCGTAGGAAGACCATGTCTTGGGCAAATGCTGCTTTGAGTTCATCATCGATCATGGCGTTTCCACCATATTTCACAACGACGAGAGCGCCCTTGAACTTTTGTAGCCAGGGCAGAGCCTCGAGCAACACTTGGGCCTTATGCTGGGGTGTCAGATCAGAGACTGGCCCGCCCTGCGTAAGGTGTTGGCCGTCACCAGGCACGGTGGATGCGGCGTTGGGCGTGGATCCTGCTGGTGTTTGTGGTGTCATGAGGAATATGCGCTGTTCTCGTGGACGTAGTCGTGGGTGAGGTCGTTGGTCCAGATCGTTGCGCTGGCGTTGCCCGCGTGCAGTTCGATCTCAACATGGACTTCGCGTTGAGAGCCGAGGTCCACGAGGTTTCGGTCCTCTCCAACTCCGCCCGCACGGCATATCTGCACACCGTTTATTGTGACGTCTAGTTGATCTGCATCGTATGGTGCGATGTCCTCAGGAACTGTGCCCACGGCAGATAGGACGCGTCCCCAGTTCGGGTCGTTGCCAAAAACTGCAGCTTTGAACAAGTTAGAGCGCGTGACGGCGCGAGCGACAGCCACGGCGGCGTCCTCACTTGAGGCACTGTTTACCGTTACGGCAATGTCGTGGGTGGCGCCTTCAGCATCGGCAACGAGTTGTCGCGCTAGGCTTGCGCATACCTGTGTAAGTGCTGCCGTGAACTCGGCTTGGCTTGCGGTTACTCCTGAGGCACCAGATGCGAGCAATGTGACGGTGTCGTTGGTGGACATGCAACCATCTGAGTCAACCCGGTCAAAGGTGACGTGTGTGGCCGCGCGCAGCGCCGAGTTCGCGGTAGCCGAATCGATTATGGCGTCGGTAGTGATCACACAGAGCATTGTGGCGAGGCCTGGCGCCAGCATACCCGCGCCTTTGGCCATGCCTCCTATTGACCAGCCGGCACCCTCGAATACCGCCGTTTTTGCGACAGTATCAGTGGTCATGATTGCTTGGGCTGCGTCCGCTCCGCCTTGGCTGGAAAGCGCCTCGATGGCGAGGTCTGTCCCAGCGAGCAATTTGTCCATAGGTAGCAGTTCACCGATAAGTCCCGTTGAGCAAACGAGGACGTCTTGTGCAGACAGATCGAGTTTCTGCGCCACGTATTCTGCAGTGCGGTGTGTGTCGGTGAACCCCTGTGGGCCCGTGCACGCGTTAGCTCCCCCGGAGTTAAGGATCACTGCGCGTGCGCGCCCATCTTTGACGGCCTCACGTGACCACGCTACGGGCGCTGCGTGTACGCGATTCGAGGTGAGTACGGCTGCAGCTACGTCAAGCGGACCGTCATTGATTACGAGGGCAACGTCTTTGTTTCCTGAGGCTTTGATACCTGCCGAAATCCCAGCGGCGCGAAATCCTTGGGGTGTGGTCACTGTCATGGTGCTACTCCTTGCACGGTTAGTCCGAGGTGTTCGTTCAATCCCAGCGCTATGTTCATTGACTGCACTGCGGCACCTGCCGTGCCTTTGACGAGATTGTCGATTGCGGCGATGGCTACGATGCGTCGCGCCTTCGCGTCCCATGCCACCTGCACCAGGGCGGTGTTTGCTCCGGTCACGCTCGCCGTAGTGGGCCACACGCCGTTTGGTAGCACTTGGACGAACTGTTCACCCGCATATGCCTGCGTCCAGATCTCGTGCAGCTGCTCAGTTGTGGGTGCTGCGGCGTCCTCGGGTAGTTGCGCAGTGACCGTGGCGAGAATGCCGCGCGACATCGGCACGAGGACCGGGGTGAACGACAGTGAGAAATCGTCTGCACCAGCGTGGCGCAGGTTTTGTCCGATTTCTGGAATGTGTCGGTGGGTTCCACCTACGGCGTAGGGTGCTGCGCTTCCGATTGCCTCAGCAGCTAGCAAGTGTGTTTTGAGCGATTTCCCAGCGCCAGAATAGCCAACTGCTAGAACTGCTCCTAGGTCGGTTGCGCTGGCGATTCCTGCATTGATTCCCGGCGCCATGGCAAGCGTTACTGCGGTGACATTACAGCCCGGCACCGCTATGCGGCGCGTGTTAGCTAAGTTGGTCCGCTGCTTTGCTGCGGGATTGTGCTTTTCGACGAGCAACTCCGGCATTCCGTAGGTCCACGTACCAGCGTGTTCGCTGCCGTAATACTCAATCCAGTCTGCAGCTGATTCGAGGCGGTGATCGGCTCCGAGGTCGATGACCAGTGTTTCCTCGGGCAGCTGGGCCGCTATCGCTCCGCTTGCGCCGTGCGGCAGAGCGAGTATAACTACATCGTGGCCGGCAAGATTCTCTGCGGTTGTTTCAACCAGCATGCGATCAGCGAGTGAGCGTATGTGAGGCTGATGTTGCCCGAGGAGAGTGCCCGCACTCGAATGCGCTGTCAACGCCCCAATCGTTACCTGAGGGTGATCAGCGAGGAGTCTAAGCACCTCGCCACCCGCGTAACCGCTAGCACCTGCTACCGCGACATGAAATCCCATGTGCATAACAATACACTGCAATGTAAAAAAATACACCGCGCCACAGTAGATGCACTCACCTCACCTAGCACTCCCAGCGTAGCCAGTACACCCAGCGTAGCCAGTACAGCGGGGCACTGTAGGCTGGACCTCATGTCGCAGGAAAACCGGCCGTACAACCCCTACACTGATGGCCACAGCAGCGGACTGAACAAGACTGTCACAGCGCTCATGGTTATTTTTGCGGTCGTATTAGCCGGCTGGTATGCACACCAAGGCTACAACAACGCCCGCCAAAAATGCCTGGCACAGCAGGCTCCCGAACTCGGCGTGCACGCCGAGTTCTCGCTGCACTGGACGCCACCCTTTAGTACCTGCACAGTGTCCGTGCCAACCCAATCGGCTTAGCTTGTTTTCTTATCGACGAGTCCCCACTCCCAGCCGCAGGTCACCATAGGTGCCAAATATTTCAGGAGATGATTACCACGACTTTGCGTCGCCGCATTCGTGTTGCAATAGCGACAGGCGCTCTCACCACCCTCATCGCGGCATGCGGCGGAGCGCCTAGCGCACCACCTCCCACCTCAAGCTCCGACCCAACTGGGACCAGTACACCCAGCGCAACCGAATCGTCGCAAAGCACAACGGAACCAACCCCAAAACCCAGCACAACGGAACCAACCCCACAGCCCAGCACAAGTACACCTGCGCCCGAAACCACACAACCAACGACCCCCGTCATCAGCGATGCACAACTGCGAAACGCAATCGGCTCCGTGTTCATGGTTGGCGTGCCAGCAACGGGAGCGCCAGCCGCCGACCTCAAGGTCCTGACCGACTACTCCGTCTCTAACGTATTTCTCAAAGGCAGATCGACCCAAGGCGTTGTAGGTACCAAGAAGGTCACCGATCGCATCCGGGCTGCACTAAAAAAGCCACTAGACGGACGGCGCATGGTGATCTCAACAGATCAAGAAGGCGGCCTGGTCCAAGTGCTTCAAGGAGCAGGTTTTTCCACCATACCCAAAGCTCTAGAACAGGGAAAACTCAACGACTCGGACCTCAAAGCTGCAGCCACCACGTGGGGAAAGCAACTCACTCAAGCAGGCGTAGATCTCAATCTCGCGCCAATTGGCGATACCGTCAAAGATGCAGCGAGCGCCGCAAATAACAAGCCGATCGGCTACTTTGCACGGCAATTTGCCTATGATCCCGACACGATCGCACACAAGACCTCGGCGTTTTCCCGTGGGATGCGCGCCGCCGGAGTTGGCGTCACTATCAAACACTTTCCCGGACTGGGCTACGTAACAGGAAACACTGATGTGACCGCTGATGTCCAAGATAGCGTCACTACAACGTCGAGCCCCTCACTTATCCCCTTCAAGGATGCCATCGAGCGGGGCGAACACTGGGTTATGGTGTCCAGTGCGATCTACACGCAGATAGACCCAGAAAACATCGCGGCATTCTCCCCCACGATCGTCACCGACCTTCTGCGCAAGAAACTCGGCTTCACAGGGATCATCATCTCCGACGATCTATGCCGGGCCAAAGCCGCCGAAGCCTACGGCTTCGCAGACCGCGCCGAGCAGTTCTTTGCCGCAGGTGGAACCATGTTCCTGTGCGTGGACGCAGATAAGGGAGAAAAGGTCATGAGCGGGCTCTACAACGACGCAAGGAACGACCCGCTCCTCGCCCAACGCATTGTGGACGCAGCGCGTGTGGTCTCACTCAACGTTGGGCGATAGCCACTCAGCTACTCCATCGAGGAGCGTACAAAACGGGTGGGGCGTGAACTTAAAGTTCACGCCCCACCCGTTTCACATCCATGCTAGTGCAGCAACTGCAATCAGCCGCGCAGTTGGGCTCCAACCCGTTCTGCAGCAACCGCAACCGCAGCTTCACGAACTGCGGCCGTATCGCCAGCCGTCAGTGTCCGATCAGCGGCGCGCAAACGTAGTGAGAACGCAAGAGACTTCTTGCCTTCACCCACCTGCTCACCTTCGAATACATCGAACAATGAAAGCTCTTCCAGCGTTTCGCCCGCACCCGCAACAATCGCGTCATAAACATCTTGTGCGTTAACAGAAGCGTCAACCACCAGCGCGATGTCTTCCTTAGCAAGCGGGAAAGTGGAAACCGCAGTGGCTTGATAAGCATCATCACGTACCGAGTCCACGAGGGCGTCAAAATCAACCTCGAACGCCGCCGACCGCTGCGGCAGTCCGAGCGATTCGCACACCTTTGGGTGCAACTCACCGGCATGACCGATCACCGTACCGTCTACAAGTTCAAACCGAGCACAACGGCCTGGGTGGTACGGAGCATACTGAGCGTCAGCAACTCGTACAACGTGGCCATGTACACGCTCGACGATGATCTCGACCGCCGCTATCGCATCAGTCCATGACGCTGCTCGACCTTGGCCCCACCACCCTGCAGGTTCGAGATGACCTGTAAAGACACCGGCAAAGTGCCGCGGTTGGGCAGGAACTCCCGCATGCAACGCCGCCAATTCGTCATCCGATGGACGGACTGCCGGTGCCAGTTGAGGCGCAGATGGTGCATCCGCCGTTGGGCAAGTCACCAAACCCTGCTCAAACAACGCAAGATCCACGTTTCCACGCGCCACATTACGGCGTGCAGCATCCAAAAGCGTCACCAGCAGGTTAGTCCGCATCTGCGGTTTATCTGCCTGCAACGGATTAAGCAAAGTTAGTGCCACACGACGCGCATCGTCCTGAGCAATGCGCAAGTCATCTAGCTGGTTCGCACCAACGAATGGGTAAGTCAAGACCTCTACCATCCCGCTTTCAGCGAGGGCGCGCGACGCAGATCGACGAGCACGCTGAGAGTTGGTCAGGCCGTTGCCTGCTGGGGCGACCGGCAGCACCGAAGGAATCTGGTCATAGCCGACTAGCCGCGCAACTTCCTCAACCAATTCAGCGGCGCCAGTGAGGTCAGGGCGCCAAGAAGGCGGGACAACGTCCACAATCGACGAGTTTTCGACTGGTGTGACGATGCATCCGATTTCACGCAAGGTTGCCACCACTTGCTCATCCGCATAGGCCACCCCGCACAGGCGTTCGGGGTCACGCAGCGAGAACTTAATTGGCTGCGCTGGCACCGTGTTGTCGAGGTCGAAAACTGCTTCGTCGGCCACGCCAGATCCGAACTCCACAAGCAGGTCAACGACGCGCTGCGCGGCAACAGAAGCCAACTGCGGATCTACCCCACGCTCAAAGCGTTTTGCGGCCTCGGAAGGTAGTTTGTGGCGTCGTGCAGTTCGAGCGATCGAAACCTGCTCAAAGTGTGCTGCCTCGACGAGGATATCCGTGGTTTCGGCAGTCACTTCCGTTTCTGCGCCGCCCATTACACCGGCGAGACCCAAGATACGAGAGCCATCCACGCCATCCGTAATCAGCAAGTCTTGCTCGTTCAGGGTGCGTTCCACAGCGTCCAACGTGGTGAGCTTCTCACCAGCTACTGCGCGCCGAACTACAATAGGTGCGCTCAAGGTGGCCAGATCGTAGGCGTGCAGTGGCTGCCCCAGATCAAGCATGACGTAGTTCGTGATGTCCACTGCGAGCGAGATCGAGCGCATACCAGCCTGTTCTAGGCGCTTACGCATCCATCTCGGGGTGGGCGCGGTCGGGTCAACACCGCGGACAATACGCGTTACAAAACGGTCACACCCGATTACACCGTGTACTGGGGCATCGTCTCTAATCTCAACGGGGAAGCCCTTGTCATTGGCGGCAGGGACGTTCGCGTTAAGGCCAAGATCCGTAAAGCGGGCGCCAGTGGAGTGTGAGTATTCACGGGCCACGCCACGCATAGAGAAGCAGTAGCCGCGGTCCGGCGTGACGTTAATTTCCAAAACGTCCTCGTCCAAACCAAGAAGCGGCAGGGCGTCTTGGCCGACTGTCAGGTCTTCCTCGGCGAACCCAAAGCGAGTCAGCACGATGATCCCAGAGTGGTCTTCACCCAAGCCCAGTTCACGCTGTGAACAAATCATGCCGTCGGAAATGTGTCCATACGTCTTGCGTGACGCAATGGGGAATGGTCCCGGTAGGACGGCACCGGGAAGCGCCACCACAACGAGTGCGCCCGCCTCAAAGTTTGGGGCGCCACAGATGATTCCACGTGCAATAGTCGGTTCGCCAGCGTCATCGAGGACATTGTGGGCTCCCACATCTACCTGGCACCAGTTGATAATCTTGCCGTTTTTTTGAGGTTCCTTCTCTAGGGACAAGACACGGCCCACCACAAGTGGACCGGTAATTCCCGACGAGTGAATTGCCTCCTCCTCGAGGCCAACCTTCACGAGATCAGCGGCGAGTTGTGCGGCGGTCAGATCAGCGGGAATATCAACGTGCTCGGCGAGCCAAGGAAGTGCAATGTTTGGCATCAGATGTCCATTCCGAATTGAGTTGAAAAGCGAACGTCGCCCTCAATGATGTCGTGCATGTCCGTGATTCCGTGACGCAGCATGAGGGTACGCTCCAGCCCCATTCCAAAAGCAAAACCCGTGTATTCCTCGGGATCGATCCCAGCGGCGCGTAGGACGTTGGGATTCACCATGCCGCAACCACCCCATTCGATCCATCCAGCACCACCCTTTTTCTGCGGAAACCATAGATCCATTTCCGCTGACGGTTCCGTGAAGGGGAAGTAGGAAGGCCTAATCCGCGTTTTTGCTTCCGGGCCAAACATGGCCTTGGCAAAGTGGTCGAGGGTGCCCAGTAGGTTTGCCATCGTTAGGCCCTTATCCACCGCGAGGCCCTCTACCTGATGAAACACCGGAGTATGCGTTGCATCCAACTCATCGGTACGAAAGGTCTTGCCAGGGCAGGCAATATACAGCGGTAGCTCGCGCTCGAGAAGCGTACGGGCTTGGACCGGCGAAGTATGGGTGCGCAAGACAAGTCCTGATGCGCCCGGTTCGCTTTGCCCCTGCATACCTTGGACAAAGAAAGTGTCTTGCATTTGGCGTGCGGGGTGGTCTGGCCCAAAGTTCAACGCATCAAAGTTGAACCATTCTGCCTCCACCTCAGGGCCTTCCGCGATATCCCAGCCCATGGAAACAAAAAAGTCCTGCACCTTATCTTGCAGCGATTGAAGCGGGTGCCGAGCTCCTACGCCGCGCCGTTGAACGGGAAGCGTGACATCCACGGATTCTTCGACCAGAACGAGTTCATCTCGTTCGGCCTCTAGTTGATCTTGGCGAACGGCCAGCGCCTGTGAGATACGGCCGCGGGCAGGTCCAAGCAGTTTACCCGCGCGTGCCTTATCCGCAGGGTCAAGTTTCCCGATTTCCCGGTTAGCTAGGGCAAAGGCGCTCTTATCCCCGGCGTGCGCGATACGCACCGCCTTGAGTTCCTCGAGCGTTCCCGCAGCACTAATGGCCGTGAGTGCTGCCGCAAGCGCTCCAGCAATCGCCTGCTCATCGAGCGGCGAGAAAGTAGCAGAATTTTCTTCAGGTGCAGGCGTTGACATACATGCCTTTCCGGCGTTTCACAGACTTGGTCGGACGACCAAATAACCATTTTAGACGAGTTGGGATTTGGTACGCTCAAACGTCCTGCGTGGTGAACGGCTCATGGGAGCTGTGCAGCCTTGATACCACGACGAGTCAGCCCTACGCGGACCCAAAAGACTGCGACGATACCGGCGAAAATAGCACACGCAAAGATGAGGTTCCTACGGCCGGTTTCGTCGAAAAGCATCAACGCAGCAAAAGCGGCAATCGCAACAAGGGCAAAAATCGCAAGCCACGGGTGCCCCCAAGTACGCATCCGCAACGAGCCTTCGCGTTCAAAAACCGGACGCAAGCGGATCTGCGATATCGCAATAAACACCCAAATAATCAGGAGTGTTGCGCCAACTGCGTCGAGTAACGTTCCCATTATTCGCCCCTGCGCATCCAGCGCGTTCGCACCAACTGCGACCAACGCGAAAATCACCGAACAAGTTACGGCCACGTGCGGCACACCGCGCCTCGATACCTTGAGTAGATGTCGGCTACCATCACCACGCTCAGAAAGGGAAAATGCCATCCTGCTCGTGGCATAGATTTGCGCATTAAATGCAGAAAGCAACGCAATCACGATCACCACTTGCATCACCACGGAAGCGCCTGGGATGTGGGCACTATCAAGCACCGCCACAAACGCACCTTCCTTAATGGCAGGATCATTCCACGGCAGGACCATGAGCATGATGAGTACTGAACCCACATAGAAGAACAGGATCCGCCACATGATTGAGATCGTTGAGCGACGAATGGACTCATGCGGATTCGTAGATTCTGCTGCAGCTATAGTGATGATTTCTATGCCGCCAAACGCAAACATCACTGCGAGTAGACCGGCCGCGACTCCGGATGCGCCACGAGGAAAGAACCCGCCTTCACCCTCGACAAGTTGGGCAATACCGGCACTACTGGGGCCGTGAACGATACCAAGAACAAGCAAAACACCAATTACAAGGAACGAAATGATTGCAAGGATCTTGATCGCGGCGAACCAAAACTCCAGCTCACCGAACTGCTTAACCCCAAAGAGATTGATCACCGCGAACAGGGCAATCACCAAAACCGCAAGTAATCCCTGTGGCAGGCCTGTCCAGTGCGCGATGATTTCCGTAGCCGCGAGGATCTCCACGCCCAGGACCATAATCAGCATGAACCAGTAAGTCCATCCGATTGCAAACCCAGCCCAGCGGCCCACACCACGCTCAGCGTAGGTGGAGAAGGCACCCGACGATGGTTGCGCGCTGGCCATCTCCCCGAGCAACGACATGACTACAACCACAACGATCCCGGCCAACGCATAGGAAATAAGCACGCCTGGACCCGCAGCAGCAATGGAGTTCCCCGAACCTACAAAGAGTCCAGCACCTATTGCAGAACCCAGCCCCATCATTGTGAGGTGGCGTACTTTGAGACCAGCCTCTAGCTGCACATCAGACAAGTTAGATCCTCACTCCTCACGCAGCGCACCAGCAATGCGCAAGTAACCAGTTGGACTAGTGGGTCCGCTCGCGTTGCGCGCGAGAAGTGGCATACAGACACACTGTTGCTGCAGTTGCCAGATTTAGAGACTCCGCCCGCCCTCGAATTGGGACTCGTACCGCGCCGTCAGCGAGTGACTTCTCTTCAGGGCTCAATCCAGCAGCCTCATTTCCAAAAAGCCAAACTGTAGGTTTGGCTAACGCAATTCCCACGCCTGGCGCAGCATGGTCTGTTTGATCAAGTAGGTCATCGAGATCGAAGCTTCCGTAGCCATCCGCGGCTAAGATTTGCAATCCAAGGTTTCGAAGTCGTTCCGCTACTTCGGTAGCTGAAGCGCCAACAACTAAGGGTAGATGAAACAGTGAACCAGCAGTAGAACGCACGACCTTTGGGTTGAACACTTCAACCGAAGTATCGGTAAACACCACTAGATCCGCACCCGCAGCGTCTGCTGCGCGAATGACCGTTCCGGCGTTTCCAGGATCCCTCACCTCACACAGAACCGCGATGTTACGCATTGCGGCGAGGTCCCTGTCTTCAAATCGCGAGAGTGAAAGATTTGGCGTGTAGCAAACCGCGAGAATACCTTGAGCATCCGGGCTCATCGCAGCGAGAACCTCTGCAGTGCATTCGTGAACATAAAGAGAGTTTTGCTCAGCTAGTTCGAGAATTTGAGCAAAGTTCGAAACCAGGTCTTCGCGCACATAAACATCGCGCACCAAATCCGGAGTAAAGCGAACCGCTTCTCGCACACCCTGCGGGCCCTCAACTAAGAACTGGCCGTACTTCCTTCTAGCCTGTCGCTGTTGAAGAGCACCGACCTTGCGAACACGCTCGCCTTGCGGATTGCTCACGTATGACACGTCATCACACCCCTATAACAACAGTTCCCGCGCACCCCACCGATGGGGAACGCGGGAACTGTAGATTGAACCTAAGATCAGGCAGCCTTTGGTGCGTTGACGTCTGCTGGCAGTGCGTCCTTTGCAACCGTAACCAAAGCCTTGAACGTCTCTGCATCCGAAACTGCGATCTCGGCAAGCATACGACGGTCAACCTCAACACCAGCAGCCTTGAGGCCCTGGATAAAGCGGTTGTAGGTCATACCTTCAGCGCGAGCTGCCGCGTTGATACGCTGAATCCACAGCTTGCGGAAATCACCCTTGCGCTTCTTACGGTCGCGGTAGTTGTAGGTGAAAGAGTGAAGCATCTGCTCTTTCGCCTTGCGGTACAAGCGCGAACGCTGACCACGGTAACCGGATGCACGGTCGAGTACCGTACGACGCTTCTTCTGGGCGTTTACCGCCCGCTTCACGCGTGCCACGTGATGCTCCTTTGTGTCTTAAAACTTATGGGGAATGAAGCCTGACAAACGTCAAGCTATAAGGTCACTTGCCGAGAAGCTTCTTGACCTTCTTGACGTTTGCCGCATCGACAACCTGGTCAGCGGACAGACGGCGGGTGCGAGTCGAGGACTTGTGCTCGAGAAGGTGACGCTTGTTCGCCTGCTCGCGCATAACCTTGCCGCTACCCGTGATACGGAAACGCTTCTTAGCGCCGGAGTGCGTCTTGTTCTTCGGCATGGCTGCCGTTTCTCCTTGCTTTCGGTCACCATCCAGGTGGAGGGCGACGTGTTACGGACTGAAGTCGACTGGACTACAGCTGCGTCGGTGTTCCCGACTAAGTGCGCGTCACTCGCTCTTGGGAGCAGGCTTCGCGGAAGTTTTGCGTGGGGCAGCCGGCTTGGCTGGTGCCTTCAGTGCTGCCTGTGCGGCTGGCTTTGGTGCTGCGGCTGCCTTTGGCCGCGGCTTGGGAGTAACCGGTGCAGCATCAGCAGCTACCGCTGGCGCCTCGGGCTCAACTACTTCCGCCGCGGGAACCTCTTCAGTAGCGGCTACCGACTTCTTGCTTTCCTCAGCAGCAGCTTGACGCTGACGCTGACGTTCAGCGCGACTGTTAACGCCGCCCTCTTCACGCCGACGCCGTTGCTCGCTCTTTGCCTCGGCCTTCTTCTTGACAGGCCCGACGACCATGATCATGTTGCGGCCATCTTGCTTAGGCGCACTCTCAATGAAGCCGAGCTCCGAGACATCTTCAGCAAGACGTTGCAGAAGTCGCGCACCCATTTCCGGACGCGACTGCTCGCGACCACGGAACATGATCATGACCTTGACCTTGTCACCAGCGCTCAAGAAACGCTCAACGTGACCCTTCTTGGTCTCGTAGTCATGGTCATCGATTTTGAGGCGGAAACGAATTTCCTTCAAAACCGTGTTGGCCTGGTTACGACGCGCCTCACGAGCCTTCATATCGGACTCGTACTTGAACTTGCCGTAATCCATGAGCTTGCACACTGGTGGACGTGCGTCCGGTGCAACCTCAACGAGGTCAAGGTCTGCTTCCTGAGCAAGATTCAGTGCAACCTCAAGGCGGACAACACCGACCTGTTCCCCTGATGGTCCGACGAGTCGAACCTCGGGAACACGGATTCGATCGTTGATACGCGGCTCGCTGATGTGAAGCTCCTCAAATAAATCGTGGTGGACCCCAGAAATGGGAATGGCCCCCAACTCTGAACAGAGCGGAGGCCACGCAAGATCTGAGCACGCCAAAGCAACTTTGACGCACGTGAGAGACCCGTTCAGTGAACGGATAACCCATCAGACCCGTTTACCTGGCCTCTGCAACACCTTGCGGCGGCGAAACTCAGGTGGGATTCTCCACTTGTATACCCGCCAGTCAGTAACTGGCTAGGTCGGTCAGTTTGAAAGTTTACCACAATGGACCACGCGGCCTGAAGGTAGCGAATGTGACCTTGGTTATCCGGCAAGCCCTCCCGGACCCAGTGCATCATGCACACTCTCGCTCATCTCAGCACTCGTAGGAGGCAACCTCTAGTCTATTTGAGCAACCCACAACAGACAGATTTGTGGATCAACCCAAAGATTTGAGTAACTCCAAAAAACTCCATATGCTCTAGGTATGCAATCGAAGCTGCCCATTGAGGTGTTACGTGAAAACGGACTTCGAGTTACGGCCATCCGGATGGCAGTGCTTGAGTCGCTGACGGATCACGCCCACCTCCCTGCCGAGGAAGTCCTTGAACTCGTGCGTTCCCGCTTGGGTACAGCTTCGATGCAAAGCGTTTACGACACCTTGCACACGCTGACAGACGCCGGCATTGTCAACGAGATTGAGCCGGCCGGCCATCCCGCACGCTATGAACTCCGGGTTGGCGACAATCACCACCACATGATCTGCCGCATATGCGGACGCATCGAGGACGTCGACTGCTCTGTTGGAATCTCACCATGTTTGGCCCCGACCCAGCAGTATGGATTCGTTCTCGAGGTGGCTGAAGTGACCTACTGGGGAGTGTGTCCACTATGTGCAGCCCAACAAGTTTCGTCGTAAATAAGGCCAATACCAGCCAGCACTAATAAGGCACGTCAAGCACCCGCGTTTAAGAAAACCCGGGCGCAAAGCAATGCCCACCAAAGGAATCAGAATGACTCAGCAGTTCACCACGGCCCAAAACGGATCACCGGTAGCAAGTGCCCAACACTCGTTAACCACCGGACCCGACGGTATAACGGCACTACATGACCGCTTCCTCGTAGAAAAGTTGGCGTCGTTCAACCGCGAGCGCGTGCCAGAACGTAACCCACATGCCAAAGGTGGCGGAGCGTTTGGAGAGTTCACCGTCACTGAGGATATTTCCCGCTACACCAAGGCCGCTGTGTTCCAGCCGAATGCGACATCCGAGACACTCCTGCGCTTCTCGTCAGTTGCCGGCGAACAAGGTTCGCCGGACACATGGCGTGACGTGCGTGGCTTCGCACTGCGTTTTTACACCACCCAGGGCAACTTTGACATCGTCGGAAACAACACCCCTGTGTTCTTTATTCGTGACGCGATCAAATTCCCTGACTTCATTCACAGCCAGAAGCGCAACGCCAAGGGCCTACGCGACGCAAACATGCAGTGGGACTTCTGGACGCTCTCCCCAGAGACCGCCCATCAGGTGACCTACGTGATGGGAGACCGTGGACTGCCTAAGTCATGGCGCCACATGAACGGCTACGGTTCGCACACATACTCGTGGGAGAACGAGGCCGGCGAGAAGTTCTGGGTAAAGTACCACTTCATTTCCCGTCAAGGTGTACAGAACATGTCTGCGCAGGAGGCTGAGCGTCTAGCTGGAACTGACGCCGACTTCTATCGCAGGGACCTATTTGAAGCAATCGATCGCGGTGAGCATCCTGTATGGGACTTCAAGGTGCAGGTTATGCCGTTCGAGGAAGCTGCAACCTACCGGTTCAACCCATTCGATCTGACAAAGGTGTGGTCACACAAGGACTACCCACTGATCAAGGTTGGCGAATTTACCTTGAACCGCAACCCCCGCAATTTCTTTGCGGAGATCGAACAAGCCGCATTCTCGCCATCGAACCTCGTGCCCGGTACCGGAATTTCACCAGACAAGATGCTTATGGGCCGTGTGTTCGCCTACCCAGATGCACAGCGGTACCGCATCGGCACAAACTACAACCAGCTACCAGTCAACCAGCCACACGCTGCTGAGGTGTTCAACTATCAGCACGAGGGCAACATGCGCCATGACTTCAACGACTACAACACTCCGGTGCACAACACCAACTCGTTTGGTACTCCCGCCGCGGATGAGTCGCGTGCTGGTGAAGTTAACTGGGAGAGCGCCGGTGACATCGTGCGCTCGGCATACACGCTGCGTTCTGAGGACTCCGATTTTGGCCAGGCGGGTTCGCTCTACCGCGACGTCTTTACGGCGGAGGAGAAGGCTCGCTTCCTTGAGACCTTGACCGGCCAGGGAAACTCAATTACTGTGCCTCAGATCAAGGAGAGGTTCTTCACCTACTGGACTAAGGTCGATGCGTCACTAGGTGAGCAGCTTCGCGCGAGAGTAACCGCATAACACCGGCAAGTCGCTGAGAATCTCAGTTAAGGGCGCGGCTCCTACTTTGCGGCAGGGGCTGCGCCCTGTGTGGTTTACGGCACGACCACCCGGCGAAGCCATTCGAAGAGATTGTGGAACATTGTGAAAGTGTCGTATCGAAGCGCAAATCTTTGGGACAATGAAAGTATGACTTCCCAGAACAGTGCTGATTCCATCCTTGAAGACGCCGACAACAGCGCCAACGATGACACGTTGAACAAGATCCGTGATATTTCTGAGGTTGCTGCTGTGGAAGTCATCACCACT
>Ga0222423_1000582_pt1 | contig 23228 bp, 23 predicted proteins | sample 3A0metagenome_FD_182472 | JGI IMG/M metagenome (GOLD analysis project Ga0222423, IMG submission 182472) | Enriched microbial communities from leaf-cutter ant dump, University of Wisconsin, Madison, United States - 3A0 (version 2) | ecosystem: Environmental > Terrestrial > Nest > Insects nest >...
GGGAGCGGCTGTACGTGGGCACTTCAAAGAATCTGCGCTCGCGCGTGAAGTCTTACTTCACTCGCGCTGAGCAGCGCCGCCCCATCCGGGACATGCTTGCACTGGCTGTCAGCGTGGACTGGCACGTGTGCGCCACCGAGCTGGAGGCGCGCGTGGTGGAGTTGCGGCTCATCACGCAGTACCGGCCCCGTTACAACCGTCGCTCCGCCCGCCCCGAACGCACTACCTGGATCGCGCTGACCGAGGAGCCTTACCCACGACTCAAGGTTCAGCGCGCATTCACCGGACACGGCTGCGTGGCAGGGCCGTTCCACGGAGTACGGGACGCCACCAACGCCATCGAAGCGTTGCAGGCGGCGTTCGGGGTACGCACCTGCACTACCCGTCTGCCTGCAACACCGCCTACCCGTGCCCGCGCCTGCCTGCTCTACGACGTCGGCCAATGTGCAGCTCCCTGCCTGACGGGAGCAGAATCGGGCTACGCCACGGTGATCACCCAGGCGTCCGATGCGCTTCGCGGCGACCCCTCCCCTGTGGTGGAGGCCCTGACTGGCCACATTGACGCGTACGTCGAGAAGCTGGACTTTGAACGGGCCGCTCATGCCCGTGATGCAGTGGCCGCACTTGTGGAGGCCTCAATACGCCGCACCCGGCTCGAAGCGCTCGACGCCGTACGGCTCATCGCCGCACGGCGCAACGGGCTGGCCTTCGATGTGGTCAGCGTGGTCGACGGCGTGCTGATGGGTTCGGCCCGGGTCCGGCACGGCGTGTGGACTACCGCGACACGGCTTCGCGAGGACTGGGACGAGCCGGTGCCAGAACCCACCGTCGAGGAGCGCGAACTAGTCGCCGTTTGGTTGGAGTCACCGGGCACCCGCGTCGTCATGATTGAGGGTGAGTGGTCGTATCCCGTGGCGGCGGCCGGACGCCACGCGGCTTGGGCCAATGCCCGCTATGGCGACCGTGAAGCCCTCGCGCTGCCCTCGATGTAGGCACCGCGCGATGAGCGGTCAGACCCCGGCGCGCGAGGCCCGAACCCACGGGCCCCGCGCGACCGGTCGCGCCTACCGGCTCCGCAGCGGCGGCGCGAGTACCGACGCCCTTAAGGAAGCACCGGCACGGCACACCGTAATGATCAAACGCACCCACGCGCCGTGTCAGGAAGGGGATCCACGCCGCATCCGATAACGTTTTCGTGATCGTGACGCTAGCGACGCGATTACTTGCCCGTCAAGAGCTCAGCGGTTCGAAAATGCGAAAACGACTTGCGAAAACTCATCGGCGAAACCCGCGCCGGTGCCGGGCTCTCCCGCCAGCTCATTCATGAGGCCTGTCGAAGCACACCGCCACAGGCACCGACAACGCACGGATTAGGCAGCCGCCTGCGTGGCTCGCGCCCAACGCTGCAAGGTGGCTTCCGCAGCACCCGAGTCAATGGACTGAGCGGCAGCGATCATTCCTGCGCGCACCCGGTCCACCAACGGCCCTTCGGCCGTACCCGGAACGCTGCCCTCCGCCGCTAGCCCCAGCGCGGCATTGGCAATCACCGTCTCGCGGATGGGGCCACTGGCACCACCGAGCACCGAGCGCACCACCGCTGCGTTCTCTTCCGGCTGTCCCCCACGCAGCGCGTCGCTGGTGATGTGGTGCAGGCCGAGGTCAGCCACCGCGTCAATGGTGCTGCGCTCTACATTGCCATCACGCACCTCCCACAGCGTGGTGGTGTCGGTTGCCGCGAACTCGTCCAGCCCGTCGTCGTTACGGAACACAATCCCGTCACGGCCTCGCAGCGCCAGGACCTCCGCCATTACCGACACCAGCGGCAGCGGCGCGCAGCCAATCACACTCACCGCTGGCTGCGCTGGGTTAGTCAGCGGGCCCAGCACATTGAATACGGTCGGAATACCCAACTGGGAGCGCACCGGACCGGCAAAGCGCATGGCCGGGTGGAAAGCCGGCGCAAAACAGAAGGTGATGCCAACCTCATCCAAAATTCCCGCGACCTTGTCAACGGGAACCTCCAGGCTCACACCAAGTGCCGCGAGCACATCCGAGGCCCCGGAGGTGGACGAGGCCGCCCTCGACCCATGCTTGACCACACCCACACCAGCGCCCGCGATCACGATCGACGCCATGGTGGAGATGTTCACCGTGTTGGCCCGGTCACCGCCGGTACCCACGATGTCCACATTGCGGCCAGGCACATCAATGCGCTGCGCGTGAGCCAGCATCGTGTCCACCATGCCACGCACCTCAAGGGCCGTGGCTCCCTTCGCCTGCATCCCCATCAGGAAGGCGCCCAACTGCGCGTCGGTGGCGCGCCCCTCGAACACCTCGCCCAGCATCCACGCCGTGTCCGCTGAGTCGAGGTTCTCGTCCATGGACAGGCGGGTCAAAATGTCAGGCCACGTTGCCATCGGGAATGTCCTTGCAGATAGTGCGAGTCAGGAGGGGAAAATCACGCAGACGCCGACGCGTCCACAAAGAACGCGTCCACTGCGGCCTTGACCTGGAACGGGTCCAGCGGGTGAGCGACGGCAGCATCGGCTTCGGACCAGGTGGCCAGCCAGGCATCACCCAATCGTCCAACCAGCAGCAAGATCGGAGGGCAGTGATACAACTCGTGCTTGAGCTGGCGAGCGATCCCCATGCCACCTGACTTCGCGGCTTCACCGTCCAGAATCATCAGGTCGAACGTCTGCGCGTCGGCGTGCATGATCGTGGCTTCGTGGGTCGCGGTCTGCGTCCAGTCCACCTCGCGATCGCCAATGCGCGGTCCGACGGCCATGACCACCTTTTCGCGGGTGTGAACGTCGTCGCTATAAATGAGGACGGATAGGGGTCCCGAGGCGGAGCCCCGGTGGCTCTCGATATCGCTCATGTGGCCCATTCTGGCACGTTGCACCAGGCTCAGTACCGCTACCTGCCGCAACGCCGCGCCGAACTGCACTTACCTGGCAGACGCGCACGCGAAACACGGGCATAATGTGGAGCATGTCCCATGCACCAGCGGCGATGCCTTCCCCGATCCACGCTACCCGACCCAATCAGGTTGCTGTCGGGACCATAGTCTGGCTGAGTTCGGAACTGATGTTCTTCGCAGGTTTGTTTGCGATGTACTTCACGCTCCGTGGCGAGGCCTCCCAAGAATGGGCCGACAATACCCCGCTTCTCAATGTGCCGTTTGCCCTGGTGAACACCACCGTGCTGGTGTTGTCCTCCTTCACCGCCCAAGCGGGTGTGTGGGCGGCGGAGCGTTACCAGCGTCGGCGTACTGCCGCCTTGTGGAAGGTGCGCCACTGGGGAACGCACGAATGGTTTGTGCTGACCTACATCATGGGGTCGATCTTCATCGCCGGCCAGGTGTTTGAGTACTCCGAACTCGTGCAAGAGGGGCTCACGATCTCCTCCTCCCCGTACGGTTCGGCCTTCTACCTAGCTACCGGCTTCCACGGGCTGCACGTGCTGGGCGGGTTGATCGCGATGCTGTTCGTGTTGGGCCGCTCGTTTGCCGCCCGCAAATTCGGAACCCACGAGGCCACCACCGCCATCGTCGTGTCCTACTACTGGCACTTTGTCGATGTGGTCTGGGTTGCCCTGTTCTTCGTCATCTACGGCCTGAAGTAGGGATGCCATGCGACGCTTCGCTTTGAACCGCTACCACCGCGCAGCACCGCTGGTGTTGCTCTTCGCGTTGCTGCTGGGGATCACCGTGGTGGCATCCGTTGCCCGTTCGTCATCCGCCGACGCTGCGCAGGCATCCGCCGACGACGTCACCGAAGGCTCGCGCTTGTTCGCGGCCAACTGTGCTACCTGCCACGGCCTGAACGCTCAGGGGCAGGACGGGGTGGCACCGTCGCTCGTTGGTGTGGGAGCCGCCGCCGTTGACTTCCAGGTGGGAACCGGACGGATGCCGATGCAGTCGTCCGGACCGCAGGCCATCGCTAAGAAGGTGCAGTTCTCACAGGAGCAGATCAACCAGCTGTCCGCCTACGTCGCCTCGCTTGGCCCGGGCCCGTCGGTTCCGGCAAGTGAAGAGGTTGACCCCTCCCAGGGCGACCCGGCACACGGCATGAACCTCTTCCGCACCAACTGCGCCATGTGCCACGGCTCCATTGGTGGCGGAGGTTCGCTCACGCAAGGCAAGTACGCGCCATCGTTGTTCGAGACCACGCCCACGCACATCTACGAGGCAATGCTCACTGGCCCACAGTCGATGCCGGTGTTCAACAATGCCAACATCTCCCCCGAGTCCAAGCGCGACATCATTGCCTTCCTCGATGCCCAACGTGAGCAGGCTCCCGGTGGAGTGTCGCTGGGCTCCATCGGCCCTGTCGCCGAAGGTCTGTGGGCCTGGATTCTTGGCATGGGCCTCATCGTCGGTTTCACCGTGTGGATTGGAGTTCGTTCCTCATGAGCATCGACAGTGCGTCCGACGCACCCGAGACGACGGAAGACAAGTTCACTGATCCCGGGCTCCCCGAGCATCACCGTCCGCGTCGCGCGGACACGAACCCCGCTGCAGCCAAGCGTGCAGAGCACCAGGTTGCCGTCCTGTTCGGCATCTCCGCAATCGGCACCATCATTGCTATCTGGGCGTGGGTTACCAGTGACGTGGGCGCCGACAACATTGCCGGTACCCAGCGCAGCACCATGTTCATTGGCTTGGGCATCATGCTGGCAATGCTGGGAATTGGCACGGGTGCGATTCACTGGGCCAAGACCCTGATGCGCGACCACGAGATGGTCGAAGAACGCCACGACATGCGCTCCTCTGAAGAGGCCCGTGCCGGTGCAATCGAGAACCTCGTCGAAGGTGCCAAGGACTCAGGCGTGGGCGTGGGCCGGCGCGGTCTGCTCAAGGGCTCACTGATCACGGCTTTGGCCATCGCGCCCTTGTCGATCCTGGTTCCGGCCATTGGCAACATGGGTGGCGACTGGAAGGTGTCGAAGTTCCGTCACACCATCTGGCGCAAGGGCACCCGTCTGGTCAAGGACCCGGACGGTATTCCGATCAAGGCGGCCGACGTCACCATCGGCTCGGTCTTCCACGTCATTCCCGACGGCCTCAACGAGCTTGAAGAAGGCAAGTTGGAGGAGAAGGCCAAGGCCGTAGTGCTCCTGATCCGGATGGATCCGGCTGATATCAAGCATGTGAAGGGCCGCGAGAACTGGTCGTTTGACGGCATCGTCGCCTATTCGAAGGTGTGCACGCACGTGGGTTGCCCGGTGGCGCTGTACGAACAGCAAACCCACCACCTGCTGTGCCCGTGCCACCAGTCAACCTTTGACGTGTCTGACGGCGCCAAGGTGGTGTTCGGCCCCGCCGGACGCCCGTTGCCGCAGTTGCCCATTGCCGTGGATGACGAGGGCTACATCGTGGCCCAAAGTGACTTCCACGAGCCTATTGGCCCGAGCTTCTGGGAGCGCCTGAAGTGACCGATGTGAAGAAGACCCCTTCGAATAGCCGCCTGACGCGTGCGGCCGGTGCAACGGCGAACTGGGCGGATGAGCGCACCTCCATTGGCGCCTTCACCAAGTTCATTGCCCGCAAGATCTTCCCCGACCATTGGTCCTTCATGCTCGGTGAGGTGGCGCTGTACTCGTTCGTGGTACTGCTGCTGTCGGGTGTGGTGCTGACGGCGTTCTTTGTGCCCTCCATGGAGCCAGTCGTGTACGACGGCACCTTGCCGCAGTTCGCTGGCCAGGAGATGTCCAAGGCCTTCGAGTCGACGATTCACATGTCGTTTGAGGTGCCCGGTGGTCTGCTCATGCGCCAGATCCACCACTGGGCTGCGCTGATTTTCACGGCAGCGATCGTGACCCACATGGCCCGCATCTTCTTCACCGGCGCCTTCCGCAAACCGCGCGAGCTGAACTGGCTGATCGGCTTCACGCTGATGCTGCTGTCCTTGGCTGCCGGCTTCACGGGCTACTCGCTGCCTGACGACGTGCTCTCCGGCAACGGTCTGCGCATCATTGACGGGGTTATCAAGTCGATCCCCATCTTGGGCTCGTACATCTCGTACTGGCTGTTCGGGGGCGAGTTCCCCGGTGAACACCTGATTCCACGCATGTTTACCGCGCACGTCCTTCTCATCCCGGCCATCATCTTGGGTTTGATTGCCGTGCACCTGTTCCTGGTGTTCTTGCACAAGCACACCCAGTACCCCGGGGCTGGCCGCACCAACAAGAACGTGGTGGGTCTACCACTGTTCCCGGTGTACACGGCCAAGGCCGGCGGGTTCTTCTTTGTGGTGTTCGGCGTCATCGTGGCACTGGCTGCCACGTTGCAAATCAACGCCGTGTGGAACTACGGTCCCTACGACCCCTCCCCTGTTTCGGCGGGTACGCAGCCGGACTGGTACATGCTCTTTATCGACGGAGCGCTACGCATCATGCCGGGCTCGGTTGAATACGTCATTGGTGGCTACACGCTGTCACTGAACGTGCTCATTCCGGCCGTGATCATGCCGGGTCTGTTCTTTGGCTTCCTGGCGCTGTACCCGTGGATCGAGTCGTGGGCCACGGGCGACCGCGGGGAACGGCATATCCTCGACCGTCCCCGCAACGCTCCCGTACGTACGGGCCTGGGTGTCGCCCTTATCTCGTTCTACGTCGTGCTGGTGCTGGAAGGCTCCAACGACATCGTGGCGCACTTGTTCCACCTGTCGATTAACGACCTCACCATCATGTTCCGCATCCTGGTGTTCGTGGTGCCGGTGTTGGCGTTCATCATCACCAAGCGCATTGCGTTGGGCCTGCAGCGCAAGGACCGCGAGTTGGTCTTGCACGGCCACGAGACGGGTCGCATTGTGCGATTCGACAATGGCGAGTACATCGAGGTTCACGAGCCCCTCACCGAGCAAGAGCGTTGGGTGCTGGTCTCCTACGACGTATTGCGCCCGCACGAGCTTGCCCCCGAGCACAACGACCGCGGCGTACGCCGACGCGGTTACCGATGGGAGCGCTTCAAGGCCGCTTTGTCGCGCTTCTACTTTGAGGATCGCATTGAGCCGGTCACTCCTGCCCAATTGCGCGCTGCCCAGGCCGCACACCACGCACAGGTGGAGCACGCGGCTAGCGACAACGTCGAGTCCTGAGACAACCTGCCTGGTGACGGGCCAAATGAGGCGCGCCGAGCACCCGCTCGGCGCGCCTTTGTTCTACGGTGGACATAACGGAATGACGTTGGTGATCTCACCGTTGACCACAACGGTGGCCTGAACATGTGCGCTACGGCGCCACTGTTCACCAACGCCAAGTGAACCGACGCTCACAACAGTGGGCACTGAAGGAGGAATGATGGCTGATTACACGCTGCCCGATCTCACCTACGACTACGGAGCCCTTGCCCCGCACATTGCCGGCGAGATCATGGAACTGCACCACTCCAAGCACCACGCCGCCTACGTTGCGGGTGCGAACACCGCACTGGAGAAGATGGCACAGGCGCGTGACACTGGCGACTTTGGCGCCATTGCCGGCCTGGAGAAGGCCCTGGCATTCAACCTAGGCGGCCACACCAACCACTCGATCTTCTGGACCAACATGTCCCCCAACGGCGGGGATAAGCCCACCGGCGACTTGGCAGCCGCCATCGATGAGCACTTCGGTTCCTTCGACAAGTTCCGTGCGCACTTCACCAACAACGCCATGACCATCATGGGGTCGGGCTGGTCGATCCTCGCCTACGACACGATCGGTAAGAAGCTGGTCATCGTGCAGTTGTACGACCAGCAAGGCAACGTACCGGTGGGCCTGATCCCGCTGCTCATGCTCGACATGTGGGAGCACGCGTTCTACCTGCAGTACAAGAACGTGAAGGCGGACTACGTCAACGCCTGGTGGAACGTTGTGGACTGGGCAAATGTGCAAAGCCGTTTCGCTCTTGCCGCATCGGCGACGAGCCTGCTAGGGTAACTTTCACACACCCAAACACACCCGGCCCCCCGCAGTTGCTAGCAAACTGCGGGGGGCCTGTGCGTTGTGTTGTATGGGGCATGCACGTGCGTTACGGCCCACGACCTGGGACTCAAGTCCCACCCGCACCCCACCCCCTCACGGCGTATGGTCCAATCAGGCACAACGGGGTGCCTCGTCATCGGGGAGAGTCGCGATGCCGACTTTTTGTGTAGATAAGCATGAGCCAGCGGGCGTCCACGGGCACTTGGTGCACAACGTCGATGCCCACCAGCAGTGTCTGCCTGCGTCGTACTTCCAGCTACCGCTGGGATCGTATGCCGACAGGTCAGCGGCCCTATATGAGGCGCTGGAGTTCTACAAGGACGCTCACTTGTGTCCGTGTTGCTGGGCAAAGCAAGACGCCCAGCCCACGCCAACGTAAGCCCCGCTGGGCGCCACACAGGAGTACATGTCGGCTCGGGCAGTACGCATTCCGCGTCATGCCCGGCTTAACGCCGGTTGGCTGAACGTGCGCTGATCAGTGCGAGAAGCGTCCCGTGCTGAACTCAAAGACCCAGCCCACTAGCCCGATCAGGCCAATGAACGCGGCAGGCACCATGATCCACCAGCCCACGGCCAGTGCCACAAAAGCAAGTGCCGCACCAAAGGCCAGGACGATGGGCCACCACGACCACGGGGCGTAGATACCCTGATCGCCCGATAGGTCCGAGATCTCGGCGTCGGGAAGGTCTTCAGGGCGGGGCGGATGGCGCCGTGCCAACATGCGGAAGTACACCGCCACCATGAAGGACAGTGCCGAGCTCAGCAGGAACGCAGGGAAGCCAACCAGTTCCTCAAAGTCCGTCACATACCCATAGGCCACGGCCACGACCAGGAAGAACACTCCTGGAATCATGAAGACAACGGATTCACTCTTCATAACGGTGCCCTCCTAGGCCACAGCGGGCTTGTCGATGCCCGGCTGATGCGCCGCGGCATGGTCAATAGCGGCCAGTTGCGGGTAGTGCAGGTCGAAGGCCGGGCGTTCCGAGCGGATCTTGGGGATCGACACAAAGTTGTGACGTGGCGGCGGGCAGCTGGTAGCCCACTCCAACGAGTTGGCGTAGCCCCACGGGTCGTCTGCAGTCACACGCGGTGCCTTCTTCACGGTGCGGTACACGTTCCACACGAACGGCAACGTCGACGCGGCCAGCAGGAACGCGCTGTAGGTGGAGATCTGGTTCAGTACCGTGAAGCCGTCCTCCGGTAGGTAGTCCGCGTACCGACGTGGCATACCACCGGCACCGAGCATGTGCTGGACAAAGAACGTCCCGTGGAAGCCCAGGAACAGCATCCAGAAGTGCACCTTACCGAGGCGCTCGTTGAGCATCTTGCCGGTGAACTTAGGCCACCAGAAGTAGAAGCCAGCGAACATGGCGAATACCACCGTGCCGAAGACCACGTAGTGGAAGTGCGCTACCACAAAGTAGGTGTCGGACACGATGAAGTCGAGCACCGGCGAGGACAAGATGATGCCGGTGAGTCCACCGAACAGGAACGTCACCATAAAGCCGATGGACCACAGCATTGGCGTGGACATGACGATCTTTCCTCGCCACATGGTGCCAATCCAGGTGAAGAACTTCACCCCTGTAGGCACAGCGATCAACATGGTCATGAAGGCGAAGAACGGCAACATCACTGCCCCGGTGACGTACATGTGGTGCGCCCACACCGACACCGACAACGCGGCAATAGCCACGGTCGCGTACACCAGACCGTGATAGCCGAACAGTGGCTTGCGCGAGAACACCGGCAGGATTTCGGTGACGATGCCAAAGAACGGCAGCGCGATGATGTACACCTCAGGGTGACCGAAGAACCAGAACAAGTGCTGCCACAGGACGGCCCCACCAAAGTCGGGGTTGAAGATCTGCGAGTCGAGGACGCGGTCGGCACCCAAACCAAATAGGGCGGCCGCCAGCGGCGGGAAGGCGATGATCACCAGAATCGAGGTGACCAGCGTGTTCCACACGAAAATCGGCATGCGGAACATCGTCATACCGGGCGCGCGCATGGTGACGATCGTGGTGATGAAGTTCACCGCACCCAAGATGGTGCCAAAGCCCGCCAGCGCTAGACCGAACACCCACAAGTCACCGCCTACCCCCGGGGAGAAGGCGCTATTGGACAGCGGGGCGTAGGCGAACCAGCCGAAGGACGCGGCGCCTTGCGGAGTAAAGAAGCCTGCGGCCGCGATGACGCCACCAAACAGGTAGAACCAGTAGGCCAGCATGTTCAGGCGCGGGAAGGCGACGTCGGGTGCACCGATCTGCAACGGCACGATGACGTTGGCGAATCCCGCGAACAGCGGGGTGGCAAACATCAACAGCATGATGGTGCCGTGCATGGTGAACAGCTGGTTGTACTGCTCGGGCGACTGCACCACTTGCAGGCCTGGCTTAAACAGCTCGGCGCGAATGAACAGCGCCAGGATGCCACCCAGGATGAACCACACGAAGGACGTGATCAGGTACATGTAGCCGATCGTCTTGTGGTCAGTGGAGGTAATCCACTTCACCACCACCGAGCCCGAGCGCCGGCGCGGCGCGTTGGAGCCCTTGCCACTCAAACCCGTGAAGTCTTCACCAGTGTCCATGATCAACCCTCCCCGCCCGTGGTGAGGGCTGCATCCTGCAAACGGTTGTATTCGAGGCCAAGCGAGCCCACGTTGCCTTGCTCGCGCAGGCTCTCAACGTATGCGTCGTATTCCTCACGTGAGACCACACGCACGTTGAACAGCATCGACGAGTGGTACTCGCCGCACAGTTCGGCGCACTTGCCCTGGTAAACCCCTTCTTTTTCGGGGGTGAACTGGATGTGTGCGGTGCGTCCAGGGAACATGTCGAGCTTGTACAAGAACGCCGGCACCCAGAACGAGTGGATCACATCGCGCGAGTTGAGCTGAATGTCAACGCTCTCCCCTACCGGCAGGTAGAGGCTGGTGAGGGTGTCTTCCACACCCGGCTCCCCCGTCAGGTGCGCCTGCACGCCAACCGAGTAGACCTCGTCGTCCAGATAGTTGAAGTCCCATGCCCACTGCTTGGCAACGGCCTGAATGTGGACCTGCGCCTCACCAGAGGTGTTGGTGATGACGTCGGCGTCGGTCACCGTCCAGCGGAACAGTGCCGAGATCATGATCAGCGGCACCGCCACGTACATCAGTTCCAGCGGTACGTGCGCGCGCGTCTGCTCGGGGAACTTCTCGTCCCCCTTGCGCTTGCGGTAGACCGCGATGCACCACAGGATCAGCGCCCAGGTCAGGGCACCTACCGCCAGGGCAGAGATCCACGAGTAATCCCACAGGTCGATAATCCGACCCGTGTGATTGGTGATGCCCTTTTCAGAGGGAAGACCATTGGCGCCGGCGTCACCGGCACAGCCAGCCAGCAGGGACGATGCTCCGACGACCAGGGCGACAGTGCGCAGGCCGCGGGACGCTACAGGGGACAAGGTAGCCACCCCGGCATACTATCGCGCGATACCGTTTTGGCATGCAAAGGTCCCGGGTATATCTCGATGCTGGCGGCTCTCAACCTCTGTCTCAACGCGTAATGGAAGCGGTGAGTGCCGGGCTGGCCGATGGATGGGCCGATCCGGCGCGTCTGAATAGCGAATCGCGGCGCGCACGTACCCTCCTTGATGCCTCCCGAGACGCGATTGCGGACGTGCTGGGAACCCGTATGGAACACGTGCACCTGGTGCCCACGCCACATCTGGCGTTCGAGCGCATCACGGCCGGCGTTGCGGCGGCCAGGCGCGGCTGCGATCGGGCCGTCGTGGGTGCCACGGAACGCGATGCCCTCATGGATGCGGTGCAATCCGCTTTGGGTCGCGAACCGGACGTGGTTGCGGTCAGCCGCCTGGGGCACATCGACGTCGAAGCCTTCGCAGCGGCGGTAAGCCAGGTGGGGGTTGCGTTTGCTGCGGTTCAACACGCCAACCAGGAAATTGGCACCATTCAGCACCTAGGCACCCTCGCCGAGTCTGCACACGCAGCGGGAGTGCCCCTCATCGTGGATGCCACCGCCAGCATCGGCCATGTTGCGGCTCCGAGCGGGTGGGACGCCCTGGTGGCGCACGCTGCCGACTGGGGAGGACCAGCAGGGGTCGCCGTCATTGCCACTACGCCTCACACGCGGTGGCTACCCGTGTGGGCCGGGCGTGGTGAGTTTGCTCCCGGTGGCGTGAACCCGGCGCTCGCACTCGCGGCCGCCGTGGCCTTGCAGGAGCGGATGGAGGACATCGACGCCACCGATGCACGGCTACGTGAATACATCACCACAATCCGTCAGGCAGTCGCCGGCATGGACGGCATCGACGTGGTGGGCGATCCAGATCAGCGCCTTGCCCACGTGCTGACGTTCTCCTGCTTGTATGCCGACGGCGAGGCGTTGGTGTCGGAGCTTGACCGAGCCGGATTTGCCATCGGGTCGGGCTCGGCGTGTGCGTCCGGGACGTTGGAGCCGTCCCGCGTGTTGGCAGCAGTGGGGGCGCTTACGCATGGGAACGTGCGCCTGGCCCTGCACCCCGGGGTGCGCCAGGAGGACATTCAGGCCTTCTTGGATGAGTTGCCGGGCGCCCTGGAGCGTATTCGCTCCCGATTGGGCGCTCCCCGGTTGGCGCCGTGAGTGGCTCCGATTCGCGACGCGACCCTGACGCACTGACGGGCAACGTCACGGCGGGTAGGCCTGGTGACGACGCTGGCGTGGGTGGGTCCGGTGACGACGCTGGCGTGGTGGATGCGCGCGGCACCGCGTGCCCAATGCCAATCATTTTGCTGGCGCAGCGCGCCACCGCTCACTTACCGGGTACGGAACTAACCGTGTTGGCAACGGATATTGCCGCCCGTTACGACGTTCCCGCCTGGGCCCGCATGACCGGCCATACGTTTGTGGGGGAAAAGGAAACGGACGGTGGGGCCTGGGCCCTCACCGTCCGCCTCAAAGGCTGAATGGTTCAACTAAACGAATCGCCGCACGCGCAGGAACTACCTGCATTCGGGTTGTCGATCGTGAAGCCCTGCTTCTCGATGGTGTCGGCAAAGTCGATGGTTGCACCGTCGAGGTACGGCACCGACATCTTGTCGATGATCACCTGCACGCCGTCGAAGTCGCGGATGGCGTCTCCGTCCAGGGTGCGCTCGTCAAAGTAGAGCTGGTAGATCAGGCCCGAGCAACCGCCCGGCTGAACCGCCAAGCGCAAGCGCAGGTCATCGCGACCTTCCTGTGCCAGGAGGCTCTTCACCTTGCTAGCAGCAGCCTCGGTCACGGCCACGCCGTGCGTGGGAACCTCAGTCATCGTGTCTGTCATGGGGCCACCTCTCAAAAGGGAACTCCTTAAGGGTACGACTCCGCCTAGGGGTTCGTCACCACCCAACGTCCTAGCGTGTCCACGTATGCGCGATGCGGCGAACCGCGTCGGCCAAGCCGTCTGGTCCAGGAACGCCTTCATGAGCCGAGGCAAGACCCGCCGCCATCAGGTCTCGCTTGCCCACGCGCAGTGCGCTGGTGAGCACAATGGCAGGAATTGCGTGCGTGGCAGCAACAGCAGATACGGGCACGGCCAGTCCGTAATCCAGCGTGCGGGGAGTGAGGCTGGGAACAACCGCCACTACCAGGTCGGCGCGACCAGGCTCACCGCGAGTGCTGGTCGCGTCGGTCAGTCCTACGGCGTCGGTCAGTCCTACGGCGTCGGCCAGCGCCGTGGCGATGGGCTGCAACCGTGCGCCCACCACGTGTAGCGCGTACGCCAATCCGCCCGCCGCACCCGATCCGGGCGTCTGCGAGGCACGCTCGGGTCCCATCAGTGTGGTGATGTGTGCGACCTCGTCGCCCGTTCGCGCCAGTTCGGTCCAGCGCTGCTCTTGCGCCTGGGCGGCCTTTGCCAGCGCCGCGTCGCCCTCCTTGCCTTCGAGCAACGCCGCACTCATGCCGTGAAAGCCCAGCAGAGGACGGTCGGATCCAACCAGCGCCACCAGGTCAAGGCCTGCCAGCGCATGACGCATCGCTGCGGGGGATGCGCCCCACACCTGGGATGCGTCTCCCGCCGGGGCCTCATCGCCTAATGGCACTACGACGCGTAGCGGCGAGTGGTTGGCCCCCTCCCCCGCATCGCGGGCGGCCAGCCCGAGCAACGCGGTAGCCAATCCTCCCGGCTCCCACCGTGTGGCCCGCTGCGCCGGAACCAGCCATGCCGCGCCATCCCTCCACACCACATCGGCGCCTCCCACACGCTCACTGACGGATGCGTCGGCGAGTGCGGCCGAACGCGGTCCCCCGTCTCCCACCGCCAACGCAGTCACCTCGGTGAGGGGCGATTCGTGGGTCCAGGTCTGCGCCACAAGGCGCGCAACGTCGGATGCGTCAACGTAGCGGCCGCCCTGTGTCGCGGGCCACGACTGAGCCACCACCACCACGCGCATGCACACCAGTGTGCCGCCAGATGCGTGGAACAATGACCATATGACCGAGACCTTCACGGAGCCAGCCGCATCCCCAGCGCTGCTGTTGCTCGGGCAGCGCACCGACCCTATGTCGGAACGCGGCGTGGACTGTCCGGGCGATATGCCAGCACCCTCAGATCCCCAACTGGTTGAACGTGCCCGCGCTGCCAAGGCTGCGCTGGGGGACAGAGTCTTCATCCTGGGGCACCACTATCAACGCGATGAGGTCATTCAGTTCGCAGACGTGACAGGTGACTCGTTCAAACTTGCCCGCGACGCGGCCGCCCGCCCCGACGCGGAGTTCATTGTCTTTTGTGGCGTGCACTTCATGGCCGAATCGGCCGATATCCTCACCTCAGACGCGCAGCAGGTGATCTTGCCGGATATGGCGGCAGGCTGCTCCATGGCGGACATGGCCGGCATCAGCCAGGTCGAGGATGCCTGGGCTCAGTTGGATGAATTGGGTCTAGCGCAGGTCACTGTTCCCCTGACGTACATGAACTCCACGGCTGCCATTAAGGCCTTCTGCGGCCGCACGGGTGGCGCGGTGTGTACATCGTCGAATGCGCAGGTCGCCTTGCAGTGGGCCTTCGATCAGGTGGGCGGCGTGGACGGCACCGGCAAAGTGCTGTTCCTGCCCGACCAGCACCTGGGCCGCAACACTGCTGTCATCAAGCTCGGATTGAGCTTGGATGACTGCGTGGTGTGGGACCCGAACAAGCCACTGGGCGGGAACACGCCCGAGCAGTTGGCTGCTGCCCGCATGATCTTGTGGAAGGGGCACTGCTCAGTCCACGGACGGTTCCGCCGCACCAACGTGGACGCGCTGCGCGAACGGGTGCCGGGGGTGAACATTCTGGTCCACCCCGAATGTCAGCACGAGGTGGTCTCGGTTGCCGACTACGTGGGCTCCACCGAATACATCATCTCGATGTTGGCCAACGCGCAGCCGGGAACCCAGTGGGGCATCGGCACCGAGCTGAATTTGGTACGCCGCCTGGCGAATCGTCACCCCGACAAGCCGGTGCACTTCCTTGAAGACACCGTGTGCTTCTGCTCCACCATGAACCGTATTGATTTGGCTCACCTGGTGTGGACGCTGGAGTCCTTGCTGGCAGGGACGGTGCCCAACCGCATCGAGGTGGATCCCGTGACGCAGCAACAGGCCCGTGTGGCGTTGGATCGCATGCTGGCATTGCCGGCGCCCGCCCCGGAAAAGGACTAATTCCGCGCATCGCGTTGGAGGAAGGTAACGATGGCCAAGCACGAGGACGCTGCCCCCGCTATTGACGTTCAGGGCGGCAAGGGCCGGCCCACCCCCAAGCGCAAGGAGCGTGAGGCGGCCAACAAGCGGCCGTTCATTGTCGATCCCAAAGCGGACCGCAAGGTGCGTCAGACGCAGGTTCGTGAACGGCGAGCCAAAGAACAGCAGGCGCTGCTGACCGGAGACGAGCGGCACATGCCCGCTGAGCACCGAGGTGCCGACCGCAAACTGATCCGCACCTATATCGATGCCCGCACTGGGTTGGGTGAGTTCCTCTTGCCCATTGCGGTCGTGTTCGTGGTTGCCTCGATGTTCTTCAATAACAATCCGAACGTGGGTGGGTTGATCGTGCTGGCCTTCTATGTGTTCGTCCTGGTTACTGTGGGCGAGACCATTTGGGCGCAACGGCAACTGCGGGCGTTGCTGCTGGACAAGATCGGCACCTCGGGGTTGCGGCGCGGTTGGCGGTTGTATGCCACGGCGCGCATGTTCAACATCCGTCGCCTACGGGTGCCTCGTCCGGTGATTAAGCGCGGCGAGTTCCCCACATAAGTCACACTCGAAACGTTTCGGAGGTGGCGTTGTCCGGGGTTAGGGTGGACGTATGGTCGCATATCGCTATCTCGGAAACTCCGGGCTGAAAATCACTGAACTGACCTACGGGAACTGGATTACCCACGGCTCCCAGGTTGAAAACGACCAGGCCACTGCCTGCGTCCACGCCGCGCTCGACGCGGGAATCACCTCGTTCGACACGGCCGACACCTACGCCAACACCCGCGCCGAAACGGTCCTGGGCAACGCTCTGGCCGGTCAGCGCCGTGAAAGCCTCGAGATCTTCACCAAGGTCTTTTGGACCACCGGCCCCGGAGGCGCCAACGATTCAGGGCTATCCCGCAAGCACATCATGGAGTCCATCAACGGCTCGCTCAAGCGCCTCCAAACCGACTACGTGGACCTGTACCAAGCACACCGCTACGATGTCGAAACCCCGTTGGAAGAGACGATGCTGGCCTTCGCGGACATCGTCCGTCAGGGCAAGGCGTTGTACATCGGCGTCAGCGAGTGGACCGCGGATCAGATCCGTGAAGGCTCACGCTATGCGAAGGAACTGGGCTTCCACCTCATCTCCTCACAGCCGCAATATTCGATGTTGTGGCGTGTCATTGAGGATGAGGTCATCCCCGCGTCCAAGGAATGCGGCCTAGGCCAAATTGTCTGGTCACCCGTAGCACAGGGCGTGCTTACCGGTAAGTACAAGCCCGGCCAGCAACCTCCGGCCGGATCGCGGGCAACCGATACCAAGAGCGGCGCCGCGTTTATTCAGCGCTTCATGGACGATGCCCTGCTGGAGCGGGTCCAGAACCTCCAGCCCATTGCCGACGAGCTTGGCCTGACTATGGCGCAACTTGCCATTGCGTGGGTGCTACAAAACGACAACGTGTCGGCCGCCATCATTGGCGCCTCGCGTCCCGAGCAGATCGCGGAAAACGTCAAGGCCTCGGGCGTGACAATCTCCGCCGACGTGCTCGCCCGCATCGACGCGGTTCTTGGTGACGCGGTGGTACGCGACAGTGCCAAGACGCTGGAAGGAATGCCCAAGCAGCGTCCGTCCTGAGACCAGCGGCGCGCCATAGCGGCGCTACCAACACGAAGCCCCCGGCACCTGAGGGTCGCCGGGGGCTTCGTGTATCAAAGGAGAAAACAATGCTGTGTACGCCTGGCAGGTGCGCACACCTGTCATAACGGCACTTCACGCCAAATGGTTCCCTATTTCATCCTGTGATTCTGCTCACAGGCACCGCGGCTACGCAGCGGGCGCCTCCAGTTGGGCAAGCTGGCGCGCCAAACGCGACGGCAAGAAGGGTCCCTCGTACACCAGCGCGGTGTACACCTGCACCAGCGTCGCACCCGCCTGGAGCATGGCCTGCACGTCCTGAGCCGTGGTCACGCCGCCGACGCCGATCAGACACATCTGTTCACCCACCCGGGCACGCAGTTGGCTGATGACGGCCAACGCGCGTTCCAGCAAGGGCGGACCGGACAACCCACCCGGGCCGCGCTCATGCGCAATGGTCGTATTGGTGGCCACAATGCCATCCAGTCCCAACTCCACGGCGAGGTCTGCAACTGCGTCCACGTCAGCGTCGGCCAAATCCGGGGCGATCTTCACCAGCAACGGCACTCGACGCTCGGGCGACCCCTCGTCAGCGCCGGCCCTGGCCTGCTCAAGGATGGGTCGCAACGCATCAACTGCCTGCAAATCGCGCAGTCCTGGCGTGTTCGGGGAGGATACGTTCACCACCACAAAATCGGCGTACGGCGCCAGCAACCGCGCACAGGTGGCGTAGTCGAGTGGAGCATCTTCGGCCTGCGTCACCTTGTTCTTGCCAATATTGACGGCCACGATCGCCTGGGCGCCACGCCGGGTGCGCCGCAGCCGGGCGAGGCGCTTCGCAGCCGCCTGAGCCCCCGCATTGTTGAAGCCCATTCGGTTGCGCAGACCCCGCACATCCAGTTCGCGCCACGCGCGCGGTTGCTCGTTACCTGGCTGTGCTCGGGGGGTGACGGTACCCACCTCAACAAAACCAAAGCCTGCCGTCCACAGCCCTCGTACTGCCTGAGCATCCTTGTCCAAGCCGGCCGCCACCCCAATGGGCGACGGGAAGCGACGCCCGAGTGCCTCGAGTGCCAGCGTCGGCGGCGGCGCAGGCATGAGACGCAGCCACCGCGCCACCACCATCAATGGCCACATGTACCGGAAGGCCGCGACCGCAACATGGTGCGCCCGCTCGGTACTCATACGCAGGATCACATGGCGAAAGAACAGGGCGTACACGACCCCAAACTACAGGTCTAGCCTTGGGACCATGACCACACTTTCCAGCACCACTGCAGACGTGTCCACCGTTGCCTGCGACGCCCTCATCCTGGGCGTTGACAGCAACGGCGTCCCCCTCAGCCACCCCCACCTGCCCGACCACGTGCGTACCCACGTTGCCGAACTCGCCACATCGTTGGAAGCCAGTGGGAAGGTAGGCGCCATCACGGTCCTACCCGGAGGCGCAACAGCAGCACGGCGCATCGTGCTCGTGGGAGTGGGAAGCGGATCGGAAGGTGACCTGCGGTACGCGGCCGGAGCCGCCTCGCGGGCCTGTGGCAAGCGGCCCAGCACGGTAGTAGTGGCCCTGAGCGAGCGCGATGGCGGCGAGCTGAGCGAACGTGCGCAGTGCGCTGTGGCCGAAGGCGTCGTGCTGGGGTCGTACGTGTTCACCGAGTACAAATCCGCCGATGACCAGCACACGCCTGCCAATACCCAATGGCTCATCGCGGGTGCCACCGAGCAGGCGCTGGCACGGGCTACTAACGTGGCCGCCGCCGTCACCGGAACCCGGGACCTCACCAACACCCCGCCGCTGGACCTGTATCCCGCATCGTTCGCGGACAAGGCCGTGGAACTGGGCCAGCGGGACAACTGCTCGGTGACCGTGTGGGACGCCCAGCAGCTAGCCGACCAAGGTTTTGGCGGGTTGATTGGCGTGGGAATGGGCTCCTCGCGTCCGCCGCGTCTGGTGCGCATCGAGTGGCGTAGCGAGAAGGCCACCCAGACGGTAGCCCTGGTAGGCAAGGGCATCACGTTCGACACCGGAGGTATTTCGCTCAAGCCACCGAAGGCAATGGAGACCATGAAGTCGGACATGTCCGGCGCTGCTGCCGTCATGCACGTGGTGCTCGCCGCCGCTCGCGCGCAGCTACCCATCACCGTGGTGGGCTGGCTGTGCCTGGCGGAGAACATGCCGTCGGCGACTGCCCAGCGCCCGTCCGACGTGCTGCGTACCTATTCGGGCACCACGGTGGAGGTTCTTAACACCGATGCGGAAGGCCGACTCGTGCTTGCGGACGGTCTGGCTCGGGCCGTTGAAGAAGGCCCCGACGTGGTGCTCGACATCGCGACCCTCACCGGTGCGCAGGGACTGGCCTTGGGTACCCGGACCTCTGGCGTGATGGGTGACGACGCCATCCGCAGCGAGGTCATTGCCGCCGCCGATGCGATCCATGAGGACATGTGGCCGATGCCGCTTCCGGCACACCTGCGCGAATCAATTGATTCGAAGGTGGCCGATATTCGCAACATTGGCGACCCCAACGGCGGGGGGATGCTCTCGGCAGGACTGTTCCTCAAGGAGTTTGTCGCAACCACGCCGTGGGCACACCTCGACATCGCCCGTCCAGCCTTCAACGAAGGTGGCGCATACGGCTTCACGGTGTCCGGTGGTACCGGCGCGGGCGTGCGCACCTTGCTGGAGTTTGTGGAGCGTCGGGCAACGGCCAACTAAAGCTGGCGGTGCTTTTCGTTCCATTCGCGCATTCGCGAGGGGTAGCCCGACAAGTTCACGTCAAAGGCAGGGATCGCGAGTTCCTTAGCAACCTTGCGTGCGACGGTCTCGTCGGGCACCTTGCGCCGCGTCCATTCGCCGGTATCCGCGACGACTACCAGTGTGGTTTGCGTCACGCGCGTGGCCGGTTCAATGAAGGCTTCGCACCCCTGGTGGCTGGACACAAACTCGTTCAGATGCGCCATGGTGGCCGCTTGCGCCTGCCGTGACGACGTTCCGGTAGGGGCGGCGGGGGCAGTGCCACGCCTGAATAACCGCGCCAGGAAGCTCATAGCGTCTAGGGTAACCATGGGTGGTGCGGTTCGCGCAGAGCGGCACCAATGGCAAGATGGATGCTGTCCCGTCCTTACAAGGAGATATGACCTCGTGACCGAGTCCAACCCCCGCTCGTTTGATGTTCTGATTCTTGGCGGCGGCTCCGGCGGATACTCCGCTGCGCTGCGAGCCTCGCAACTTGGCCTGACGGTGGGCCTGGTAGAGGAGTCGAAGGTGGGTGGCACCTGCCTCCACAACGGCTGCATCCCTACCAAGGCACTGCTGCATGCGGCCGAGGTTGCCGACGAGGCCAAGCACGGCCCGTCCATCGGCGTCCAGACCACCTTCACCGGGGTGGACATGAGCACCGTCAACTCCTACAAGCAGGGCGTCATCGACCGCCTGTACAAGGGCTTGCAGGGACTAGTGAAGTCCCGCAACGTGACGGTGATCGACGGTCACGGAACCTTGGTTGGCCCCGACACCATTGAGGTGCGTGGCGAGCGCTACACCGGTAAGAACATCGTGCTGGCATCGGGCTCTTACGCACGCACCCTGCCAGGGTTGGACATTGGCGGACGAGTCATCACCTCGGATCAGGCACTCTCACTGGACTGGGTGCCCCGCACGGCGATTGTGCTCGGCGGTGGCGTGATTGGCGTCGAGTTCGCCTCGGTGTGGAACTCGTTTGGCTCCAAGGTCACCATTGTGGAAGGCCTGCCGCACCTGGTCCCCAACGAGGATGAGGCACTGAGCAAGGGCCTGGAGCGCGCGTTCCGCAAGTCGGGCATCGACTTTAAGTTGGGGGCGCGCTTCCAGGGTGTCACCCAGTCCGACGACGGCGTGGTGGTCACGCTGGAGGACGGCACCACGCTCGAAGCGGACCTGTTGCTGGTGGCGGTGGGCCGTGGCCCGCGCACGGCTGGCTTGGGCTACGAAGAGCAGGGCATTCGTGTGGACCGTGGCTTTGTGCTCACCGACGAGCACCTGCACACGGGCGTGGGCAACATCTACGCCGTGGGCGACATTGTTCCGGGCTTGCAGCTAGCGCACCGCGGCTTCCAGCAAGGCATCTTTGTGGCTGAGCAGATTGCCGGGCAGCACCCGCAGCCGATCAACGAGGCCAACATCCCGCGCGTCACCTACTGCAACCCCGAGGTTGCGTCGGTCGGCCTGACCGAGGCAAAGGCGAAGGAACTGCATGGTGCCGACCGTGTGGTGACCCTCGAATACAACTTGGGTGGCAATGGCAAGAGCCAGATCCTCGGTACCCAGGGCTTTATCAAACTGGTCCGAGTGGTGGATGGTCCCGTGGTGGGCGTCCACATGCTCGGAGCCCGTGTTGGCGAGCAGATCGGTGAAGCGCAGCTCATTGTGAGCTGGGAGGCGCACCCTGACGATGTCGCCCCGCTCATCCACGCCCACCCGACGCAGAACGAGGCACTCGGCGAAGCCCACTTGGCCCTCGCCGGCAAGCCCCTGCACGCGCACGACTGAGTCCAAGGAGACATCCATGAGCACTGACGTCACTCTTCCCGCACTGGGCGAGTCGGTTACCGAGGGCACCGTCACCCGGTGGCTCAAGTCCGTGGGCGACACGGTTGCCGCCGACGAACCCCTCCTGGAGGTGTCCACCGACAAGGTCGACACCGAGATCCCCTCCCCCGCATCCGGCACTCTGCTCGAGATCCTGGTCGCCGAGGACACCGACGTTGCCGTTGGTACCGTCCTGGCCCGCATCGGGGACAGCTCGGAGGCGACGGGGGCTCCGGCCGCTGCTGCTCCGGCGGCTCCTGCTGCTGCGCCGGTTGCTACCGCTCCGGCTGCGCCTGCGGCCGCTGCTCCTGCTACCGCTCCTGCAACGACCGCGCCCGCTGCTGCTCCTGTAGCCGCCGCTACGGCACCTGCTCCAAGCGCGGCGTCGAGCGCGGACGCGACGGAGGTCACCCTTCCGGCATTGGGTGAGTCGGTGACCGAGGGCACCGTCACCCGCTGGCTCAAGTCCGTGGGCGACACGGTTGCCGCCGACGAACCCCTCCTGGAGGTGTCCACCGACAAGGTCGACACCGAGATCCCCTCCCCCGCATCCGGAACTCTGCTCGAGATCCTGGTCGCCGAGGACACCGACGTTGCCGTTGGTACCGTCCTGGCCCGCATCGGCAGCGGTGTGGCGGTATCGGCTCCCGCCGCAACGCCTGCGCCTGCATCTCCTGTTGCGGCAGCTCCTGCGGCGGCCGCGCCAGCTGTTGCAGCACCTGCCGCTACCGCTCCGGTAGCGCAGAGCGCCGGCCCCGCGCCCGTTGCTACGCCCGCCGCCCAGCCCGCTGCAGCGCCGGCACCGACGGCCGCATCGTCCGCACCTGCCGCGTCTGGTTCAGCATCGTCCGGTTCGGGCTACGTCACGCCGATTGTGCGCAAGCTCGCCGCCGAACGCGGTGTGGACCTGACGGCCGTTGCCGGAACCGGTGTCGGTGGTCGCATCCGCAAGGAAGACGTTCTCGCTGCGACATCGGTCGCCACTCCCGCCGCCCCCGCTGCTTCTGCGCCGACCGCTCCGGCGGGTAGCGCACCGGCAGCCTCGGCAGGGTCGGCGCCGCAGATCGCCGTGTCGAGCCTGCGTGGTCAGACGGTGAAGATGAGCCGCATCCGCAAGGTCACTGCCGACAAGATGATGGAGTCGCTGCACGGTATGGCGCAGTTGACCTCCGTGGTCGAGGTGGACTGCTCGGCGGTGTGGAACCTGCGTGCCCGCAGCAAGGAAGCCTTTGCCGCCAGGCACGGCGTGAATCTCACCTTCTTGCCGTTCTTCACCCGCGCGGTGGCCGTGGCACTGCAGGAACACGCCTTCCTGAACGCCTCGGTGGACGGTGACAGCATCGTCTATCACCCGGCGGTGAACCTG
>Ga0222423_1000583_pt1 | contig 23222 bp, 19 predicted proteins | sample 3A0metagenome_FD_182472 | JGI IMG/M metagenome (GOLD analysis project Ga0222423, IMG submission 182472) | Enriched microbial communities from leaf-cutter ant dump, University of Wisconsin, Madison, United States - 3A0 (version 2) | ecosystem: Environmental > Terrestrial > Nest > Insects nest >...
AGGATCCCACGAGGCGTTCCGTTCTCTTGAATGAGCAGCACGCAGAAGATTTCATAGAGGTTGAGGCCCCCTAAGACATGAGCGAGAGCGCGTACCAGCCATTCACACCCGCGCGGCGCCCGGGTGGACTGGGCACCGCAGGGTGCGCCTTCATCGACATTCTCGACGACCCTGCCGCCTCCCTGCCCCATCTCACCTTGTGACAGAAAAGTGGGGGTGGGCCAGCATCTCTGCTGGCCCACCCCCACCGTGGTTGTTTGCGCGCGCGTTTAGCCTTGCGTGCGGTCCGGTGCAAACACGTTACTGGTTGCAGGCTTTGGCATGGTCTTTTCAGGAGCAGCTGTGGACTCATCCGTAGGGAGAGAACTCTTATCAAAGTCCAATACAAATGCGTAGGCATTCAGAACAAGTGTCAAATCACCTGCCTGCGCTTCAGGCGCAGTATCCGATTCCGCTTGTTCGCCAAGTGCCGTTACGTCAACCGAATAGACCAGGATCGCTCGCTTCGAGCCCACTTGCAGATCATCCGCAAACTTTAAGACGTTGTCATATGATCCTTGAACCCTAATGGTCAAAGGTACTTGATAGAAACCTTCAACATCGGACGATAGTGCACCGGTCTTTGTCGGTGGGAGCCCCGAGACGGTGACTATGTCCTCCTTCTTGACAGGCTTATTAGAGTCCTTTGACTTGGGATCAACCTTAATCGCCGTAAAAGGCGTAACAGGAGCGATGCCACCTTCTGATTGCAACGACAATAACGCAACACCAGAGTCATCAACTGACCGTTGCACCTCAGAGGTAATCTGCGAATAGGAAATCGCCTCGGGGATTTGAGACTCGTATGTCTTGAGTTGATTACGCAGGTCATCAATCTTGGCAAATTGTGCGCTCAGATTCTTAACCTTAGTAGCCAGAATCTCATTCGTGGTCTCGACGTTCTTGGCATCTGAGTTGAGCTTGCTCGATTCATCACGAACCGGAGACATGACCATCATCCAAGCGCCAACTGCCAAGACCACAGCCAAGAGCGAGGACATAAGAATCCACATTTTGCTACTTGATGGCATTACTTGTCTCCTTCCGTAACATCCTTAGGCTCAAAGCGGCCCGAGTATGCGTCCTCTGTAAGACGCACGGTTCCAGTGAATTCGTAAGTCAGGTCACCGTCCGGCGCAAAGTAGGTTGCACTCTCAAAACGAGCGTCCTCTAGCCCTGGTATAGACTCCAGCTTTTCGGCCCATGCTGTGGTATCTGGAAGAGATTTAAGGTTTGCAACAAAACTCAACTCGCCAATCGAGTTTCCTTGCAGCAAGTCGCCCTCCTTGGGGCCCGGGGAATTCAGTTCTGCCGCATCCACTGTGAGAGATTTGATGATGCCGTCAGCCGGTACTGTCGAGCCAATTGCACCTATGTAGTCCTTCCAGAGGACTTCCCTATACATTCCGTCACGAACAGCCGTTTCGGACTTACCGATCTGGGAGAGAACCAAAGGAACCTCGGCATATTTGGCTTCTTCGGTCTTAAGTTGCTGCGTCTCCTTGATCGCGTCGTCATAGCGTCCCTGTGCAATGTGCTTCTCAAATTGCACTGCCGCAAACACTGCGATGAGCAAAATAAGGAAGAGCACAAAGTATCCGGCGATCTTGACCTGCAGCGCCTTAAGGTTGCGCTTCTCGATGATCTCCAGCGGCAGCAGGTTGACCTGTGGAAGCCGCGAGTAGTCGATAGCCCCGGCTTTACCACCTGTAGGCTTTTGTGCCGCCTTCTTAGACACGGGCAAGAAGGGCTTCTTCTCCTTTACTGGAGCTTCACCTTCCGGCTTGGATTTTGTTAACAGGCTCATTCTGCAACTCCATACGCTAGGCCCAGTGCCACCGCAGCGGTCTGTTCAACGCCCCGCAAAGCAGAGGTATCAACACCCTTAGCCACCTTCACTCGTTCAAAGGGATTACCCAGTTGGACGGGCAGGCGCGTTGCTGAGGAAAGGAATTGTCCAAATCCGTTGAGCAGTGCGCCCCCACCGGAAAGCACGATGACGTCGATGGGTGCACCAAGTCCCTTGGACTGGTAATACACAAAGGTGGAGCGGATCGCTTCAATAAGGCCAGTTGTTGTACCAAGCAGTGCCTCGGCAATGTGAGTCTGGTTCGCAGGTACTTGGTACCCCACGCCCAACTCGCGCTTCATGCGCTCTGCTTCGACTGCCGTACCACCCATGGCATGAGCAACGGTGTCGGTGGCTTCTTGTCCTCCATGAGGTAGCACGCGAACAAAGCGCGGCTTGCCTTTCTCAGTGATCACTAGGTTGGTAATACGCGAACCGACGTCAACGCAGGCGACAGTGTAATTGTTCAAGTCACCACGGGTCAGAGAACGGGCAATGGCAAAGGGGTTAAGATCCACAAGAACTGGCCGCACTCCCCCAGCTTCTGCCGCAAGGACATTCGCGGTTACCGTCTCACGGATGGCTGCAACAAACAGCCCTTCCACAAAGCGACCGTCTTCGGCCTCGTATTCACCGGTGGGCACAAAGTCGAGAAGTGCATCGCCAGCTGCGGTTGGAAGCAACTGCTGAGCTTGATACGGCAACGACTTTCGCAAGCCTTCAAGCGGCTGCCAAGGAAGTTCTGCCTCACGCACGATGACACGTTGATTGCCAACGCCCATCACTACATCTTTGGAGGTGAACTTACCTTGGTCCCAAACAAGCTTGATAACCGACGAGACCGTTCCAGGTTCTACGACCTCTCCATCTTGGAGAGCACCGAGCGGAAGCGGTACTTGAGCAAAGCCCGTCAAGGTTGCGTCACCTTTACCGGGGCCACCCGAGCCGAACGTAAGTTCTGCTGCGCGCACCGCGGTTGAGCCGATGTCCAATCCAATGATTGACGTCTTAGCCACCGAATAGCCTCTCTGTCACTACGTGTGATTCCAGTGTTCTATCGGCACTCTGAGAGAGCTTCTTGAGGCAAGTGGGGAACTAATCTTCACTAACTGGCTCAGCACGTCTTAGCCGCGTCTACGCCTCCATTGCAGACACGGCTATAACTGTCACATGAAGGTGTCGAGGTACCAGTTTGCTACTGGTGCGGCCACTGCAAACGCAATGAACGCACCGAGGATCATCCACGGTCCAAATGGTATTCCGGATTTGCGGCCAACCTTCCTAACAGCGATCAACCCTAGGGAGAATAGTCCGCCGAGGAGGAAGGGCATGAATGCGCCTACAACTAGGTAGTCCCAGCCCAACCAACCAAGGGCAAGGCCGAGCACCCCGGCGAGTTTGACGTCGCCGAAGCCCATGCCACCAATAATGCACAGCACAAAGTAGAAAGCATAGAGTGCCACGCAGCCGATCAATGCCTGAAGCATCCTGGACCATGCCAGTTCACTACCCCATGTTGCAAGAGCCAGTAGTGCGGGTAGCACAAGGTAGGCGGGCAGCACGATCTTGTTGGGAAGTTTGTGTGTGTCCAGATCAATGAATGCCAGCGCAACACCAATTGCAGCCACATAAAGGAATGGTAGGTACAGCGCCATGTCTCGCAGATCCCACACTGATGAATCAAACTTCCATGCCACCCCCGCAAACACAAGGCCAGTTAACAGTTCAACAGCCGGGTAGCGGGCAGAGATAGGTGCGCCACATCCCCTGCACTTTGCCCGCAGAACAAGCCACGAGACAAGTGGGATGTTGTCATACGCGGCGATGTATCGACCACACTTAGGGCACGCGCTCGGCGGGGAACTCAGCTTTTCTCCGCGAGGTAGCCGCCAGATGACAACATTGAGAAAGGAACCAATTACGAGGCCAAAAATGCCCCAGAACAGGATGAGCATTTACAGCCCTCTAGCGTTGATTTGAAAGTCGGCTTGATAGCCTCGAGCAAACAAGGTACACGACACAGTAACTACGTCAGTAGGTAATGTCACGGAGCACCTTGGTCTGCAATGCGAGCAAATCCCGCGACACCTCATCATCAGGCGAGTATGTAACCTGCAGAGAACTCCAGGCTGTCACTGCACAACCATAGAGCTGCGCATAAATGGGCTTGGTCTTTACATCTCCGATAAGAAGCGATCCGGAAGAATATAGAACTAATTCTGTACTCACCGAATGGTCATTTGGATCATCAGAATAGCCAGTCTGATCGAATTTGAGGTTAGTGAAAGTCAAATCGTTCGTACCGGCGTTCGCAGAACATGTTTTGCTTGAAGCCTGAGCATCTGAAGCAGGCACGATGATGTGTAACTTTGGCCGTACAGTGTGTGCGCCAGCAACGCCGGCAGCTTTCACAGTAAGGAATGAATTTCCACTTGAAGCACCATCTGAACGCCAGGTTTTCGCCAGAATTACAACATCAGCGTTGAGAACCAACGTTACATTGCCGTTATGCCACTGAAAATTGCAATCACTCAGATCCACCACAGTTGCGACGTCGAAGCGGATCGTGTGCTTGGTTGATGACGAATCATTTAGATCGCAGGTAGTGGGATTCATGCCTGTCTGTGCGGCAAAATCTGCCTTTGACATTCGTGACCAATTTGCGAAGGTGGGATCATCCTTCTTAATGAACGGGTAATCATAGCCCAGGGACGTGAAGTTTTCGGGCTTAAGTTCTTTTGGAAGTTCCCACGCCGCACCCGAAAGCGCTGAATCGACAACCGCTGGATTCTTCTCAAATTTATCAGTTGCAGTGAAGTTTGGAACGTTACCTTTGTAGTAGAGCTTTCGACCAGTTGGGACAGTGCTTAACTGACCTGGATTTATATCACCTACATTGCCACCAACAAAGATGTTTCCACCAAAGGTGTTCCCATTGTAGCCAAGGTTCATGTCCTTCTTGACGTACAGATCGGACTTGAAGGTCATTCCATTTCCGGCTTGAATCTTTCCACCAACACGCAAAACACTGTTAAAGATTGTGTTACCGGAACCGTTGAGGTCGCCCGTTATGTAAACGTCCTTCTTGTACTCTCCAGGATTATTGATGGTGACGTTTCCGTCTACAAAGGTGCGGCCTTCTACAGTCAGCTTTGTAGACACGTTAAGGTTTCCCTTAACAAACAGATCGCCGTGTATGATGCAGTCGTTCTGAGTAGTGAATCCGCCCAAAGCATAGACGTTACCGGTATATGCGGAAGGTGAACCGGCTTTGCAATAGATGTTTCCGCGTGACACAACGTCACCCGGTTTTCCTTCTTGGTCCGATGCGGAGATTGCACCGTTCTCCGGAGAAAGGTAAGCACCAGCAAAGATCGCAGAGTGCAATCCGAGGGTTTTTGGGCGCTCGAAGATGCGCTCGATCCGAGCTTCGTTACCGGAAGGATTACGGTAGTTGGGACGTTCCGCCTGCCCGGTCACTATGAGTTTGACAAGGTTTGCATCCTCCGGGATTTGACTTCCAGTGCACGGCTTGTAGGTAGTGGATCCAGCCGGCGCATAGTAAATCTCGTTTACCGTGTATGACAGTCCGTCGGAACCCGCTGAGTCCCACTCACATGACATTCGGTCTGGTCCTGGTGCAAAAAGAAGACGTGCGGTTTTCTCTAGGCCACCCTCGGCAGCTGCAACTGCTTCAGAATCCGCCCGTGTAGCTCCCGCGCGACCTGATGTGGTCAGAGTGATCGAGGTAAGTGTTGTCAGGAGTGCTCCGATGAGGAATACAGCTGAAATGACTAGAACCAGTGCACTTCCTTCTTCATTACGCACACGCATGATTCTTCTGATCATTGGAAACACTTCCCCTCTGCACTGCCACGCGCGAGTATCTGGGTGGATGTGTGGATTTCAACCGACTTCTTTGCACGTGGATCAGCAATCGAGTATCCAGTTGTTACCACGTTATTCGAAAGGCCAAAAGCCGATGTTCCTGCTGGTGCACTATGAAGCAACGCGACATGCGTAACCCTATCGTTCCATTGCAAGTTACGCCAGAATGGAACGTCCGAGGACAAGTTCCATATAGCGGTAGGCGATACAGGTCTTTGCACATACTTCAGGGACTTGTCTGAGGCATCGTAAAAGAATGCGCGACAAAACTGAACATCTGACGACACCGCATCGACCGTTGATCTAGTCTGAGTCAACAGCACACTTGAGCCGTCCGGGTAAACCTTCACCTGCGCATCCGCCGCATTGCGGACCGAGAGTTCAACACGATCCATGTAGGTTTGCGATCGATTCATTGCCGAGGATGAACCAGCAATATCCATGTTGGCTCTGAGCATGGTGACCATAAAGGAAATAATGATCACCGAGATAATGGCAAGCAGAAGGACGTAAACGATGGTTTCTGCAAGGGTAAAGCCATCCTCGCGTCGAGGTCGTCGCAAGTTTTCAGTCCAAGCTGTCTTCATATTTCACTTCATCCTTGGTACTGCAACGATGGTGCGGACTTGCGACAAGACCTCATTGGTTCCGTTTCTGGTAACCGTCACTTGGAACCACTGCGTGGGATGTGACTGATCCGTGCACGCTGCCAGTTCACCCTCTTGGAGGATTTGGGAATCAAGGGTGATGTCATAGATGTTGTTTCTGGAATCCTGCTGCGGCGAAATTTCCGTCTCAACAAAACCGCTGAATGTATTGCAGTTACTTGCGCTCAACCGCGCCGAGGAAATAACGTCGTTAGAAATCTTTGCAGCCTGCGCCATGCTCAAGCTCTTAGCTGTAGTGTGTAAGCCCTTCAGTAGGACCGGCGCAGCAGAGACAGCAATGACAGCAAAGATCATCATGGCGACGATGATCTCAACGATGCCAAAGCCTTGCTGGTGCTGCTCTTCCATTGCGCCATCCATTCAACCAGGGTGCGTTGTCACACTAACTGGATGCTATATCGGACATCCTGATTCAAAACTTGAGCACTTATCCGAAACAAAAATTGGGTGGCAGCAACCCGAGTTGCTACCACCCAATCGAACTGAACCTAGCGGGAATCAGTCTTCAGCTGGGGCCGCTTCTCCAGTCCACTTGCCCGATCCGTCGGACGAAACATAACTGTAGCTGTCATCAGTGATGTTCTTGTTGCTACCAGTAATGGTGTAGACATGATCTGCATCGATGGTGTAGGTGATCGTGTTCCCGTTGGACGGGTTGTAGTCCGTGTGTGCCTCGTCGTTGTCCTTAGGCAGATCACCATTGTGGTCAGTGGTGAAAGCCTCAACGGACAGCACGAGGTTGTGAACATCCGACTCAACCGAGGACTTCCACGCGTTCTCGCGGTACTTGAGGAACTGTGGGATCGCGATAGCCGCGAGGATACCGATGATGACAACCACAACGAGGAGTTCGATAAGGGTGAAGCCCTTTTCCTTCTCGTTCAGGGACTTGGAAATGCGAGCGATCATTGTGATCTCTCCCGATTCTTGTTCGATGTAAAAGGTAAAGTGTCGCGTTCCAACGTCATGGCCACTGCCACTCTGTCTTCCGCGCCACTATGGGTATCGGTACCCATGCACATGAACTTGAGAAGATTCTTGAAACTTTTTTCGCGCTATTGAGCGTTGAGGTCATTGCACCAAGTCCATGATGTTGAAGATTGGCAGGTACAGGCAGATGATCATGCCACCAACCACCACACCAAGGAATGCAATCATCAGCGGCTCTAGCAGTGCAGTGAGGGACTCCGTAGTAGCTTCAACCTCTTGATCATAGAACTCAGAAATCTTGGCAAGCATAGTTTCCATGGCTCCCGCATCCTCACCCACGGCAATCATCTGTGTGACCATCTCTGGGAAGACAGTGTGCTTGCCCATAGGCACTGACAGCGCTTGCCCTTGGCGCACTCCACTCTGGACGTCCTTCAGGGCGTCCTCGATCACCCAGTTACCTGAGGTAGAACCCACGATGTCTAGGGCTTGCAAGATTGGCACACCCGCGCCGAGCATGGTGGCAAAATTTCGGGTGAAACGTGCGATGGCGACTTTGGTGAAGAGCTTGCCGAATACTGGAACCTTAAGTTTCCACGGGTCTACTTTCGAGCGGATCTCATCCTTGTGCTTGTTCTTGGACCACCAGATAGAAAACGCAACAATCACAACGATGAGGAGAGGTGCAAGCCAGCGCATAAGTTTAGAGAGCACAACGAGCATCTGCGTGGGTGCGGGAAGTTCGCCACCCATGGAAGAAAACATCTCTTGGAAGATCGGCACGATGAAGAGCAACATACCTGTGGTGGCGAGGATAGCCATGCAGAAGACCACAATGGGATACGTCATAGCTGACTTGATCTTGGCTTTCAGCTTGACCTCGGATTCGAAGTTCTCAGCAAGCCCCAAAAGTGCGCCCTCGAGGAATCCACCCGTTTCACCCGCGCGAATGATGTTGATCATGAGCGGTGGGAACACCGTGGGGTGTTTGCCAAAGGAGCCAGAGAGCGAACCACCCTTTTCCACCTCGGAACGGGCCTGCCCAAGTACCTTGCCGAGTTCCTCATTCTCCGTCTGCTCCGCAAGGATCGAGAGCGTACGCAGCAGCGAGAGACCTGCCGAGATCATCGTGGCCATCTGGCGGGACATGACCGCCAGGTCCTTCATCGTGATCTTCTTCTTAAGGAAGCCGATCTCAATCTCGGTGTTCAGGCCACTCGTGTTAACCCTATTGATTGAGACAGCTACGAGTCCCATCTGGGATAGGCGCGCGGCCACGGCCTGCTCATTGGGTGCTTCAATCCGAGCGGTCACCACCTTGCCCTGCGCGTTGCGGACCGTGTACTCATACTCGTGCATTTCATCCACAAGAATTGGATTCTGGGAGCTCATCAGTAGCCTCCGTTCACTACATCAGCGTTGAATCCCGCGCCGCCGCGGCCTGCGAGACGGTTGAAGTCCTCCACGTGGTGGCACTTATCCAAGCCGGTTTCATAGCTAATCGCACCGGTTTTCACCAGATCCGCCAAGTGCTGGTCCAACGTGTGCATGCCTTGGTTCTTGCCGGCTTGCATTGCCGAGTAAATTTGGTGCGTTTTGCCCTCTCGGATGAGGTTACGGATACCAGGTGTTGCCACCATGACTTCCGTTGCCACAACACGGCCCGGGCCATTAGAGCGCTTACATAGGGTTTGACACACGACACCCTGGATTGCCGCTGCAAGCTGCACGCGAATTTGCGCCTGCTGCTCAGCAGGGAACACGTCAATGACGCGGTCAATAGTTTGCGCGGCGTCCTGCGTGTGCAAGGTTGCAAACACGAGGTGACCCGTCTCAGCAGCGGTCAACGCCACTGAGATGGTCTCAAGGTCACGCATTTCACCAACCAAGATGATGTCAGGGTCCTGACGCAACACGTGCTTGAGCGCAGCGGCAAAGGACCACGTGTCTGTACCCACCTCGCGCTGGTTGACCACAGATTTCTTGTGATCGTGCAGGAACTCGATAGGGTCCTCAACCGTCATGATGTGGTCGGCGCGGGTGCGGTTAGCCAAGTCAATAATCGAGGCCAGTGTGGTGGACTTACCCGAACCCGTAGGTCCCGTCACCAAAACCATGCCACGCGGCAGTTTAGAAAAGGTATTGACTACTGGAGGAACGCCAAGGTCCTCAAGTGGTTTGATCTCACTCGGGATAAGACGGAAAGCCGCGCCAATAGAGTCACGCTGCTGATACAGGTTCACACGGAAACGAGCACCGCCAGGCACCTGGTACGCAAAGTCCAGCTCAAGGTGCTCCTCGAACTGCTCGCGCTGCTTTTGCGTGAGGATCGAGTACAGCGAACGACGCAAAGACTCCGAGTTCAGTACGTCATAGCCCTCTAGTGGGGTCAACGAACCGGCCTTACGGATCATCGGAGTGGAGCGATTAGTCAGGTGGAGGTCCGATGCTTCGTAGAAGACAACATCATTCAAAATGTCATCAACTATCACATCGCCCGCACGCAGCGCACTGGAGAGGCCCACGCGGTTGCCAATGTTTTGGTCCTGCGTTGCCACACCTCTGACACGATGCGGGCGCTCTGGTTCCGCGGAGGCCTGAGGGTGTACTGGTGCTTGAGGTTGCGCTGCTGCTTGAGGCTGCGCTGTGGCTATCGGTTGCACAGCAGCCTGAGTTGGTTCGGCCGTACCTGGTCGTGCTTGCCCACCGAAAGGCGATTGCCGAACCGGTGGTTGCACGGGAGCTTGGGCGGGCTTATCGAATGACGTTGGCTGACCGAGCGGTTGAGGGGTGTTTTGTCCAATCACTTGGGGCGCAACTGCCTGTTGTCCTAGTTGACTCGCGGCAAGTGGCTGTTGAACCTGCGCTCCTTGCAAGCCAGATTGCTGGGGTGGAGCTTGAATTCCCCCGAACGGAAGGGACCCAGCTGCGCGGCTAACGGGAGCCACAGCTCGCGCTGCTGTGTAGTCCTGCTGCGGTGATGCCCCAGTAGGTGCGCTAACGCCGCTCGGGTTGGGGAAACCCGGATTCTCGATCTGCTCCTGAGCGGGGCGAGCGAAGGGCCGCTGCGCAATCTCGTTCTGGAACACCTGGGCGGCCGTGCCGTTAGCCCACGAATACTCCCCCGGCTGCGTCTGAGTTGGCTGCGCGACGGCATTCGGTGGAGTAGTGTCCGGCGAAGCAAAACCTCGACGGCCAGGCTGACCCTCCGGATAGAACTGCTGAGTCACAATGACGCCCTTCCAACTCTGTGCGCACCACGTTGGCCACGCTCATGGAATATCGGCAGGCAACGCCACACACTTAAGCGATTTGGCAGAATCATCCGCGCCAGCTGAATCTAATCGGAGCTGCGCTTATTTGAAGGCGTGCTTAGTAGAGGCTGCGCGTATCAGCGACTTCCCCTGCACGAGCCACGCGGATAAGAGTACGCCTAAGCGACTACGCGCAGAATTTCCTCAATGGACGTGCGCCCATCGAGAACCTTCATCCAGCCATCCTCACGCAGCGACTTCATACCCTGCTCCTGAGCAACCTTGGCAATGTCCGCCGAAGACGCATGCGACACCGCGAGGCGCTCAATGTCCTCGGTCACGTTCATAACCTCGTGCAAGGCAATACGGCCGCGGTAACCAGTGTTAGAGCAGGCCGTGCAGCCACCTGGCCTGTGCAGCACAGGAATCTGCTGGCCTTCCTCCCACGGGAAGCGAGCCGCCGCCAACTCCTCAGGCGTAGGCAGGTACTCTTCCTTGCACTTGTCGCACAGCTTACGTGCCAAACGTTGCGCCACCACGCAGTCCAGCGCCGAACCCACAAGGAACGGCTCAATACCCATCTCCGTCAAACGGGTTACTGCGGAAGGGGCGTCATTAGTGTGCAGGGTGGACAGCACAAGGTGACCCGTCAGAGCAGCCTCAATAGCAATCTGGGCCGTCTCGTGGTCACGGATCTCACCAAGTAGAACCACATCCGGGTCAGAACGCAGAATCGAACGCAACGCGCCCGCAAACGTCAGGCCGGCCTTAGGGTTCACCTGCACCTGGTTAATACCCGGCAGGCGATACTCCACTGGGTCCTCAACCGTAATCACGTTGATCTCCGGCTTAGATACCGCATTAAGCGTGGCATACAGGGTGGTGGACTTACCCGAACCCGTAGGACCAGTCACTAGGATCATGCCGTATGGCTTGTTGTACGACTCCTTGTAAATCTGGTAGTTGTCCTCACCGAAGGAGAGGTCACGCAGGTCCAAGCTCGCGGTGGAGTTGTCCAAAATACGCATGACGATCTTCTCGCCCCACACCGTGGGCAGCGTAGCAACACGAAGGTCAATCTTGCGGCCATTGTGCGTCACGCTCATACGGCCATCCTGAGGCTTGCGCTTCTCAGCAATGTCAATGTCAGAGAGAATCTTCACGCGCGAAGTCACAGCAGCCTGCGTACTCTTAGGCGAACGCTGCATCTCATGCAGCACGCCGTCAATCCGGTAACGCACCCGCAGGTCATGCTCAGTTGGCTCAATGTGAATATCCGAGGCGCGGTCCGTAATAGCCTGCGTAACAATCAGGTTCACGTAACGCACAATCGGAGCGTCATCGTCAATTGAGTCGCCGACACTCGAAAGGTCGATTTCATCTTCCTGCTGCTGCGCAGACAACTGGCTAGCCAAATTATCCATCTCGCCATCGGCGCGAATGAACCGGTCTAGTGCACGGGATAAGTCGTCGTGAGTTGCAACAACCGGAACCACAGGCATGCGGGTAATCTGGCGGACGTCATCGAGCGCCAACACGTTACCCGGATCTGCCATAGCAAGCAGAATCGACCCATTCTCATAACCGATAGGCAGCACAGTGTATGAACGGCAAAGACCCCCGGGGACCGCACCCACGGCGGAACGGTCCACGGGGTACTCGTCGAGATCAACAAACTGCAGGCCCACCTGCTGAGCGAGCGCAGACACTAGCTGGCTCTCGGTGAGTACGCCTGCCTCAACCAGGACCCTTCCGAGACTTGATCCGCGAATAACCTGCTCGTCGAGTGCGGCCAGGAGTTGTTCCTGGGTTACCAGACCTTCATCGAGGAGGATCTCTCCGAGTTGCTTCACATCGACTCCACTGCGTTCTATTGGATATTCGAATGAATTTATCGGCAGAAATTGTGCTCGAGGTTAATGGCAATGACCCAGATCACGGCCAAATGATGCGGGGTAAGGCGTTTAACGGTTGTCGAAGCGCTTGCGTGCTGTGTGCAGCCGCAGAAACATGCGCTTGGACGCCAGCGGGTGAAAAAGTTCGAGTTAATACTTGGAAAGAGCAGTTCAGCTGGCGAGTGCACGTTCCAGTGCGGCAGCCATAGCGTCAATCGGTCCGCGTTTGCCCGTCATAAGACGCACCTGCTCCACAGCCTGATGCAAGAGCATCCGCTCCCCCGTCACCGCGATACCGCCCGCGGCGCGCCACGCCTGGATGAGCGCAGTGGGCGCAGGATCATATGCCACATCCAACAGAACGCCGCGCAGAGGCTGTGTGTCTGACTCTGGTGCCAGATGCTCAGTCAGTTCGGCGGCAAGATCATCAGCCGCATGCGGCGGTAACGTAGACACCACAAGGTCCGCCTTGACTAGCACCTCACGCGCCTTATTCAACGAAACGAATGTGGGTTCAATACCCATACGCCCTGCAGCAGCACGCAACTCCCCCGTGCGGCCCAAACTACGCACCACAACAACCGGCGCAGTACAACCAAGTTCTGCCAGCGCCGCCACAGCCGAAGCAGCCGTAGCGCCCGCGCCAATAACTACACTCACCGGCTTTGCCGGGAACTGAGTTTCGTGCTGCGCGATACCCTCACGCAACGCCTGAACAACGCCATACACATCCGTGTTGGTACCCACCGCCATACGTGCAACGCCCTTGCCAGAGAACAACACCGTGTTCACTGATCCGGTTACTTCCGCCAGCGGCTCAATATATTGCAGGAGTGGAAACACCGCCTTTTTCAGCGGCATAGTCAAGCTCAAACCCGCCCACGAATCATCAAGCTGAGCCATGAACTCGGCCAACTGGGTCTCATCCACGTCATGACGCTCATACGCCCAGTCACTCAAACCCAGTTGGGCGTAGGCAGCCGTATGCAAAACCGGAGAAAGCGAATGCGCAATAGGATGCCCCAACACCGCAGCGCGATGAGCCGCGTCCGCATCCTCACCAGCCTTCACGCCAGTATTCACATCGGCTTCCACATTCGCGTCTGCCTCAGCCTGCGACACTAGTTGCCCTCACCATCCGACTTCGAGTTCAGGCGGTCAGCGTTATCCGCCAGCCACTTCTTATACTCATCCTGGTTCTTCTGGTGCTCAGCAAACGTAGCCGCAAACTTAGTCTCGTGAGTCTCCGGGTTCACAGCCACAAAGTAGATGTAATCCGTCTTATCCGGGTTCAACGCAGCACGAATAGCCTGCTCACTCGGAGTGGCAATCGGCGTTTTAGGCAGACCCACATACTTGTACGTGTTCCACGGATTATCATCCGCACGCTGATCAGCGCTCGTAGACGCGTCAGCCGAACCACCAAACTTGTAATGAACCGTAGAGTCCATCTGCAACTTCATGTCAATGTTCAACCGGTTATAGATGACACTGGCAACCTTGCCAAAGTCCTCATCACGGCCAGCCTCACGCTGCACAATAGAAGCAACGTTTAGGATCTTCTCCCACTTATCCTCAGGGATCTCAAGCTTGTTCAAGCGAGTAACCGAGCGGCTCACCATCTCAGTGATGATCTCTTCAGCAGTGACGTCCTTACCAAAGCGGTAATCGCCATCCGCGAGCCAACCCTCAAAGCTGCCACCGGCCACCTCAGGCAAACCACGCGCCTGCGAATCCTCAAGCGCAGCGTTAATCTCCTCATCCGTGAGGCCAGTGACCTTCTTAATCTTCTGGAAAGTCTGCGAGTTCTTCTCGCCCGGAATCACCTGAATACGGTTACCCGAAAGATTATTCAAATCCAACAGCATGGAGATGGCCTGAGCCGCAGGCAACTCCTTATACAGCGCATACGTGCCCGGCTGAATCTTGCTCGAATCAGGGTTCGCAATAGCCGCGTTCGTGTACGCCTTCACCGACGCAATCACGCCATTGGCATACAAAGTCTGAGCGATCGCCGCACCCGAATCCCCCGGCTTCACCTCAACCTCAACCGGTTCCGTGCCCTGACCCTCATAATCCTCAACCGCTTCCGTGGACTTAGACGCAAACGGTGAAATTTCACCAAAGAACCGTGCCCCAGCCTTCCAACCGACAACCACAATCGCCCCGATAACCAACACGGAAATCAACGTGGCAATCAGCGACGCACGCCGGCGCTTAGCCGCCCGCTTCCTGCGAGCCGCCAACTCCCGACGCTCCTGACGAGACAGGTGAGAATCGTCGTACTCGTGGCCTTGCAGATCGAACAGGTCGTTCACTTCAGGGGGTTCCTTCGGGTTCGGACACACCCCATTCACGGCAAGAACAGGAGGCGTCATACGAGGATCGTTTGGCGTTCCACCGGCCAAAACCGGCTGGAAACGTTACCTAAGCGTTAGATTCTACACTTCAGAAAACTCGTTGGGTGAAAAAACGCGGTGGATACTTCTCACGTTTAGTGCACACATGTGAAGCACCTCAGACAACATCACTCAGCGGCCTACCCGCCCGCACACCCGAACGCTTCTCCACCTCCAACGCAGACTCCAAAATCACCACAGCCGCAGCCTGATCCACCACCGCACGATGATTCTTCATCTTCTTCCCAGACGCATGAAGCACCTGGTGAGCAGTGACGGAACTCAGGCGTTCGTCGATAAGAAAAACCTCCACGCCGGGAATCACACGCGCCAACAAATCCGCGTACGTGACCGCCATCTGCGCCGAAGCGCCCTCCGCACCAGACAAGTGCTTAGGCATACCCACATAAATTGCATGAACAAAACGCTCATCAGCAATATCCCGGATAGCCGCCACATCACTAGGCAACCTCACAGGAAGCTTCCCACCCACCGAATACGTCACCGAACGATCCCGCGGCAACGTTTCAACAGGAGAAGCCAAAATGCCATCAGGGTCACTCGCGGCAACCCCCACCCGGACCATACCCACATCAATAGCGAGGCGAGCCCCACGCGCAACGCGCTGGGGCTCGCCATCAAACACATCAGGGGTGCTCACGCGCCCGCGACCTCCCGGACGCCAGACACAATGCCGGTCAAGGCCTCAGGCAGAGCGGCAGCATTCTGGCCACCACCCTGAGCCATATCGTCCTTACCGCCACCGCCACCGCCAAGGATGCCAGAAGCCGTCTTAGCCAACGCGCCAGCCTTCACGCCAAGATCACGAGCCGACTGGTTCGTGACAATGACCACCTGCGGACGGTCCTTAAACACGCCAGCAATAGCAACAACGCTCGCGTCGCCCTCGCCAAGACGGTTACGCAGATCCGTAGCAAGCGTGCGCAAAGCATTAGCATCCGCGATCTCGCCCACACTGTGCGCAATCACCTTGACGGAACCCACACGCTCAGCCTGCTCCACAAGAGCCCCAGCAGAAGCCATCAGCTGAGCCTGACGCAAACTCGCCAGTTCCTTCTCAGTGTCCTTCAGCTTGCTCATCAACGATTCAATACGGCTCGGCATCTCATCCGCACGCACATTCAGCAACCCAGAAATCTGAGAAACCAACGCGCGCTCCTTAGCGTTGTGGCCATACGCGCCCGCGCCAACCAGCGCATCCACGCGGCGCACACCCGAACCAATCGAAGCCTCACCCAGGATCGTAATCATGCCAATGTCACCGGTCTGCTTCACGTGCGTACCAGCACACAACTCACGCGACCAGTCATCACCAATTGACACCACGCGAACCCGCTCACCATACTTCTCACCAAACAGAGCCATCGCACCCATAGCGCGGGCCTCGTCGAGAGACGTAGTGATATCCGTAACCTCAAAATTCTCCCGGAGCTGATCGTTCACACGACCCTCAATCTCCTCCAAAGCCGAACCCGGAACAGCCTGAGCCTGACGGAAGTCAAAACGGATACGGTTAGGCGAATTCTCCGAACCAGCCTGCGTAGAATCCGGGCCAAGCGTTTCCTGCAACGCCTTGTGAATCATGTGCGTAGCCGAGTGAGCCTGGCTGATCTGACGGCGGCGCACCGCATCAATCTCAGCCACAACCTGCTCGCCGTTAGTCAGCGTGCCCTCAATCAAGCGGCCGCGGTGCACCGACAAACCCTTAACCGGGGACTGCACGTCATCAACCTCAAACGTGGCGCCACCATCGGAAAGGATAGTGCCGTGGTCAGCAAGCTGACCACCCTTCTCCGCATAAAACGGAGTGCGATCCAAGATGAGCTCGACATCCGCAGGAGCCTGCACCGTGGTCACGGCAACGCCGTCCACAATCATGGCCTCCACGCGAGCCGGAGCCTTAGCGTCCGTGTAACCCAAAAACTCCACCGGAGCCTTCAAGTCAGCAACCACACCCTGGTAAATCGAGATGTCAGCGTGACCCTGCTTCTTAGCCAGTGCATCCGCACGAGCACGGCTACGCTGCTCCTGCATGAGCTCGCGGAAAGCCTTCTCATCCACTGCCACACCCTGCTCGGCAGCAACTTCCAAGGTCAGGTCAATGGGGAAACCATACGTGTCATGCAGCTGGAAAGCCTGCTCACCCGAGAGCTTTGGGGTGGGGGCATTTTTGGCTTCAGTAACCGCCGTATCCAGGATGGCGAGACCAGCGTTCAGCGTGCGGCGGAACACCTCCTCCTCCGTGGACGCGGTGGCAAGAATCGAGTTCCAGTTCTCAGCTAAATACGGGTACGACTCAGCCATGACGTTCTTGGACGTCTCCAACAGCGCAGGAATAACCGGCTCAGAAACACCCAACAGGCGCATCGAACGGATGACACGGCGCATCAAGCGGCGCAGCACATAGCCACGGCCCTCATTAGACGGACGCACGCCGTCCCCAATAAGCATGAGCGAAGACCGCACGTGGTCAGCAACCACGCGGAAGCGGACATCGTCATCATTATTGGCGCCATACTTCTTGCCCGTAAGTTTCTCAGCAGTCTGAATGACCGGGAACACCTGGTCAATCTCATACATGTTGTTCACGCCCTGCTTCAGCAAAGCAACACGCTCAAGGCCCATGCCCGTGTCAATGTTGTGCTGCTTCAGCGGACCAACAATGTCAAACTTGTCCTTAGCCGTCACATTAGTGAGCTGGTACTGCATGAACACAAGGTTCCAGATTTCAAGGTAACGGTCCTCATCAGCAATAGGACCGCCCTCCTTACCAAACTCCGGACCACGGTCAATGTAAATTTCCGAGCACGGACCACCAGGACCAGGCTGGCCAGTGTGCCAGTAGTTGTCCTTCTTATCGCGGCGCTGAATACGCTCCTCCGGAAGGTCCGCAATGCGGCGCCAGAGGTCATGTGCCTCGTCATCGTCTTCATAAACGGTGACCCACACTAGTTCCGGGTCAAAGCCGAGCTTGCCGTCAGCTTCCGAGCCCGTGATGAAATCCCAGGCATAGGTAATGGCCTGCTCCTTGAAGTAATCACCAAAGGAGAAGTTACCGTTCATCTGGAAGAACGTACCGTGACGAGTAGTCTTACCCACCTCTTCAATGTCACCAGTACGGATGCACTTCTGCACCGAGGTAGCACGAGGCCACGGCGGAGTCTGCTCACCCAGCATGTACGGAATGAACGGAACCATGCCCGCCACCGTGAACAGGAGAGATGGGTCTGGAGAGATCAAAGAGGCGGACGGCACAACGGCGTGGCCCCGAGCCTCAAAGTAATCGAGCCATCGTTGACGGATTTCAGCGGTACGCATGTGTTCCTCTGCACCTGTTCGGTAGTCAGCCTGCTAGCTGGCTAACTAGTAGTCGCGGTAGTTGTGGTAGTTCTGGTGGTTCTAGTTGTTCCGGGGATCTGGGATTCCCGCGGATCCGGGGATCCGGTGATCCGGTGATCCGGTGATCCGGTGTGGCCGCACCATAAAGTGGGCACTGGGTAATTCTACGTGGCTAGCGCAAATCACAGGCGTGCTCGGCTGGTATGACGGGTCACAGTGGGTATGGGTGAGTTGAGATTAGGTGGGGCCGTGCCGTGGTTAGGTTGAGCTGTGGTTAGGTTGAGCTGTGGTGAGGTTAGTTAGGCTCTGATAGCCACGGCCACGCCGCCACTAAAACGCCGCCACTAAAACGACGACGCTAGAACGAGTAGCCGAGCTCATCCTCAACCGGATCAACATCCGGGAAATCAGCGGCCGTAGGCCGCGGCTTACTCGGATCCCAACCATCCGTTTTTTTAGCACGGCGAGCCTTCAAATCCTCAAGCGTGCCCTGCGTTTCAGCAAGAAGAGCCGACTTTAACTCAGCCTCACGCTCAGCAAACGCGTCGCGGAACTCACCCCAAAAGCCACCCACCGCGCTCGACGCACGCCCAGAAAACTCCGAAGCCTGCGCACTCGCCCGCTGTGCCACCGCCTCAGGCGTGTACTTCAACACCATCTTGCGTCCCTTGACCATCACAAAAACGGTCAACGCAACGCCAGTACCCACCCAAAAGAGCCGCTTCATCACTTACCCCCTCGCAAGCCGCTGCCCTTGACGCCACGTGCGGTATCGTCGCCAATCTTGACCTTATGGAATGCAGAACCCATTGCCTTGCGCACACCATACGTAAACGCAGCCACCTTAACCAGCGGGCCACCAAAAGTGGCCGCATAAATCCCAGTCAACGCCGAGAAGTTCTGGGAAATCTCCGCCGCAGAAGTCGTCACAGTATCAACCTTTGCGAGCTGGGCGTTGGCTGATGTGACGGTACTTGCCGACTCGTCGAGAATAGGCAGCGTATGCTCAGTGATCTCCTCCAACGACTGCGTAGCCGCATCAAACACCCGCCCCAATTTGACGAGCGGAACCGCAAGCAGTCCCACAAGCGCAACAAAAGCGATAGCAGCGATAAGTCCGGCAATATCACCGATCACGAAAATCTCCTTGGCCAAGATGAGTGTTCCCACCTAACACTACCGGCTCCACCCCATCTGACATCCGGACTTAGCAGTTGAGTTCCGGGTTTAGCAGTTGAGATCCGGTTTTCTGGCTGAGCCCCCTCATTGTTCAAGGGATCTCACCCAGAAACTAGGGAAGTGAGGCAGGCTGCGAGGGACCACTCCAGCCTTAGCCCGAAAATCACGCATCCACAAGGTAAATAACGCTGCGGCGATCCACAGAAATGGCCCGTTTCAGGGCCGCCCAGCAACAACCGCCGTGCAGATCGCCTAGTTTTCTGCACATGGACCTTGACAAAAACTACGAAAATATAGCCCGTCGAGATCATCCTCGGGTATCACCACCAGCTGCCAAATTCCCACGGGAACAAGTCACATTCCGGTCAACCCAAGTCGACCGTGCCAAACTCAACTCAGGACTCCGAAACAAAACTCTCCATAAGCTCCGCCGCGGACAGTACTGCTTCACAAAGCAGATCCTCAAGGATGAGCCATGGTACGAAACAGCATTGAAGCAAAAATTCGGTGAACTTGACCTCCAGCGAGATCGCATCCAACCAGAAAGCGTTGTCAGCCACCTCACTGCAGCGATGCTCTGGGGGCTGCCAATAGTTGAGCGGAGTACCGACGTGCACATCAGTGGTTCATTTTCGAGTCATCACAATATTGGTGGACAAATCAGACATGCTGCCAGCATTCCACCCACTCAGCGCGCGCTCGTCGATGGCCTTGTGGTTACGAGTTTGGAACGCACCGTGGTGGACTGCTTGCGGATGGTAAATCCAAAACTTGGAATCCAACTTGCAGACCACGCTCTCGCACGTGGGATGAGTCGCGAACTGGCGCTTGAGATCAATTCCAAAATTGCGCATCGCCGATATAGAAAGCGTGCCTCCAAGATATTGGAACTCGCTGATGCAGGTGCCGAGTCTCCACAGGAATCACTCTGCAGGTACTACATACTCGCAGCAGGTCTCCCCGAACCAGTCACACAGTACAAGGTGACAGTTGACGGCCGGACCTACTACCTTGACCTGGCCATTGAACAACTCAAACTTGCATTCGAGTTTGATGGGTTCGGAAAGTACGACGATCACCGCACAAACTTCGACGAGAAAATACGAGAAGATCGTCTTCGCCGAGTTGGATGGAAGTTCCTTAGACTTACATCTGCTGACCTTGCCGAGCCAGAGTCCTTAATATTCAAGTTACATGGTTTTGTTGCGGAATCAGGTTTCCGGGCGAAACGTTTACTTGATCCGGATTTATTTCCTTTGATGATGCGCAATTGACATGCGTCCTAGTTACCTGTTTCGGTGGTTGGGGGTAACTGGGCGGGTGAGATCCGGAGTTAGTGAGTGAACCCCCTCGCACAAGCAGGGAACTCAACCACTCGGAGGGAAGTCAACTTGGAAAAGGGGAACTCACCCAAAAACACGGGGTATGGGTGGACGGGGGTAAGGCCAAGCGGACAGGACGGGGGTAAGGCCAAGCGGACAGGACGGGGGTAAGGCCAAGCGGACAGGACGGGGCTGCACGCCTGAAGCAGCAAAAAACAAGGCGCCCGCAACCAAAGTTGCGGACGCCTTGTCCAAAACCTGTCAGTTCATCACTGACCGGCCACAGCCTGAATCAGCGAGCGTAGTACTCAACAACCAGGTTAACTTCGCACTGCACTGGGATCTCGGAGCGAACTGGCTTACGAGTCAGAACGGCCGAAAGCTTCTCGAGCTGAACGTCGAGGTAGCCAGGAACAGCAGGAAGAACGTCGCGGTGTGCGCCTGCAGCAGCAACCTGGTAAGGGGTTGCAGCCTGCATCTTTGGCTTGACCTGAATGGTCTGGCCAGGCTTTACCTTGAACGATGGGCGGTCAACGAGCTTGCCGTCAACGAGGATGTGGCGGTGAACCACAGCCTGGCGAGCCTGAAGGATGGTGCGAGCAAAGCCAGCGCGCAGAACGAGGGCGTCGAGACGCGACTCGAGGAGCTCGACCATGGTCTCACCAGTCAGACCGTCAAGACCACGGGCCTTGTCGTAAGCAGCGCGGAGCTGCTTCTCACGAAGCGCGTACTGTGCGCGAAGACGCTGCTTCTCGCGCAGACGAACTGCGTAGTCAGACTCGGTGCGGCGACGGCTACGGCCGTGCTCACCTGGTGGGTATGGACGCTTCTCAAAGTGCTTAACAGCCTTTGGGGTAAGAGCGATGCCCAGTGCGCGGCTCAGGCGAACCTGGCGGCGCGAACGGGTTACAGAAGACATGCGTTTTCCGTTCCTGTCGTTGTATGTTGACGTCACATCCCTGCGCGATTACGTAGGGATGTGGGACCAGCCGAAGAAGTTAACGCTAGGTTAGGTTCGCGGGCCGAGGTCCCAGGTGGTTACGTCGCAGCCGCTAAGGGCCACGATTGGCAACCTTAAAAGTCTAGCAGTTACGCGGGATTTCCGTCCCGCAAAATGGGGTTGATCCGTTCTAGTCGCTGTGTGACGTTGCGCTCAAATCCGCGGTCGGATGGCTGGTAGTACTCGGCTCCCAGCAGCGCGTTTGGCAGGTATTGCTGCGGCGCGATGGCGTGGGGATAGTCGTGCGCGTACTTGTAGCCCACGGCGTGGCCGAGCTTTTTAGCTCCGGCGTAGTGGCCGTCCCGCAGGTGCTCGGGCACTACGCCGATTTTCCCGGATTGCACGTCTGCTATGGCAGCGTTGATGGCGTCGTGTGAGCGGTTTGATTTGGGTGCGGTGGCGATGTGCACCACGGCCTGCGCGAGTGCGTATTTTGCTTCCGGCATGCCGAGCAGTTGCACGGCCTCGGCCGCGGCGGTGGCGGTTTGTAGCGCGGATGGGTCTGCCATTCCCACGTCTTCAGACGCGGAAATCACGATCCGCCGCGCAATAAACCGCGGGTCCTCCCCCGCCACAATCATCCGCGCCAAGTAGTGCAGGGCCGCGTTCACGTCGCTGCCGCGCATCGATTTAATGAACGCGGAGATCACGTCATAGTGCTGGTCCCCGTCGCGGTCATACCGCACGGCCGCAATGTCAATGGCCTGCTCCATGGTGGCCAAGTCCACCACGGCTGGCTCGCGCCTGTCCGGGCTGGATTTCGCCTGATTTTCGACGATACCCTCAGTCCCAGCCTCATCCTCGGCCGAGTCTGCCTCGGCTGAGTCGGGTTCAGCGGAACTAAGTTCGCGTTCAACCCGGCGTTCCAGAGCAGCGCCCGCTGCTGCCTCGAGGATGGTGAGCGCCTTGCGCGCGTCACCGCCGGCAAGCCTGAGCAGGTGCTCACGGGCGTCATCAGCAAGTTCAACCTCGCCACCCAGCCCACGCGGGTCAGCCACCGCTCGGTCTACGAGTTGCGCGATGTCGTCGTCTTCAAGCGGTTTTAGGGTCAGCAACAAAGAGCGCGAGAGCAGCGGGGAGTTCACGGAGAAGCTGGGGTTCTCGGTGGTGGCGGCTACGAGCGTGACCCAGCGGTTTTCTACTGACGGCAGGAGCGCGTCTTGCTGCGATTTTGAGAACCGGTGGACCTCGTCGATAAACAGGACGGTTTCCTGGCCGCCGGCCGTCAGGCGGCGCCGAGCGTCCTCAATAACTGTGCGGACGTCCTTCACACCGGCGGTCACCGCTGAGAGTTCCACAAAACGGCGGCCGGAGTTTGTGGCAATCAGGTACGCGAGCGTGGTCTTACCCGTGCCGGGCGGTCCCCACAGGATCACGGACCCAGGCGCGGCGCGGTTTTCCCCCGAGGCCGGCTCCAACAGCCGGCGCAGCGGTGAGCC
>Ga0222423_1000585_pt1 | contig 23140 bp, 22 predicted proteins | sample 3A0metagenome_FD_182472 | JGI IMG/M metagenome (GOLD analysis project Ga0222423, IMG submission 182472) | Enriched microbial communities from leaf-cutter ant dump, University of Wisconsin, Madison, United States - 3A0 (version 2) | ecosystem: Environmental > Terrestrial > Nest > Insects nest >...
AGCTGTTCGGGACCAACATCGTCAACCTGCTGCGCCTGCTCACCCCCGAGAAGGACGGCGAGCTCACCCTCGACCTCGACGACCCGGTGCAGCGCGGCATGACCGTGACGCGCGACGGCGAGGTCCTGTGGCCCCCGCCGCCCGTCGCGGTCTCCGCGGCGCCCCAGGCGGCGACGGTCCCCGCGGAAGAGCTCGCCGAGCGCGCGACCGCGCAACGCCTCGCCGCAGAACGCCGTCGTCGGCGCAACAACGTCCTGTACGCCCTCGGTGCGACGGCGGGCTTCGTCCTCCTCGCGTTCTCCCCGCCCGCGACCGTGAGCCACCTGACGGTCTTCGCGCTCGCGGTGGTCGTGGGCTTCTACGTCATCAACAACGTGGCGCACGCCCTGCACACCCCGCTCATGTCCCAGACCAACGCGATCTCGGGGATCATCCTGGTCGGGGCGCTGCTGCAGATCGGCTCGGCGGACGTGCTCGTCTCGGCGATCGCCTTCGTCGCCGCGGCCGTCGCGTCCGTCAACATCTTCGGCGGGTTCCTGGTCACGTACCGGATGCTCGGCATGTTCCGGAAGGACGCCTGATGCTCGTCCAGATCGCCCAGGCGGCCTACGTCGTCGCCGCCGTGCTCTTCGTCCTCTCGCTCGCGGGCCTCGCCAAGCAGGAGACCGCTCGGCGCGGCAACCTGCTCGGCATGATCGGCATGGGGCTCGCCCTCGCGGCCACCGTGATCCTCGCGGCGGACGTCTCGGAGCGGCCCGTGCTCGTCACCCTCGTGCTCATCGCCCTCGTGTTCGCGATCGGCGCCACGGTGGGCACGTGGCGCGCGCGCACCGTCGAGATGACGCAGATGCCCGAGCTCATCGCGATCCTGCACTCCTTCGTCGGTGCCGCCGCCGTGCTCGTCGGGTTCAACTCCTACCTCACGACCGCCCCGGACGTGGTGCACCAGATCGAGGTGTTCCTCGGCGTCTTCATCGGTGCCGTGACGTTCACCGGCTCGATCGTCGCCTACCTCAAGCTCGCCGCGAAGATCGCCTCCGCACCGCTCACCCTGCCCGGGCGCAACCTGCTCAACCTCGCGGCCGTCCTCGTGTCCGTGGGGCTGGGCGCGTGGTTCGTGGCCGGCAACGGCGTGGCCCCGCTGCTCGCGATGACCGTGGTCGCGCTGCTGCTCGGCTGGCACCTCGTCGCCGCGATCGGCGGCGGGGACATGCCCGTGGTCGTGTCGATGCTCAACTCGTACTCGGGGTGGGCCGCCGCGGCCGCCGGGCTCATGCTGAGCAACAACCTGCTCATCATCACCGGCGCGCTCGTCGGTTCCTCCGGCGCGATCCTCAGCTACATCATGTGCCAGGCCATGAACCGTTCCTTCGTGTCGGTGATCCTCGGGGGCTTCGGGGCCGAGGGCGGGACCGTCACGGTGTCCGACGGCGAGCAGGGGGAGCACCGCGAGACCTTCGCCGCGGACGTCGCCGAGCAGCTCGCCGCGGCCCGCTCCGTGGTGATCGTCCCCGGGTACGGGATGGCCGTCGCGAAGGCCCAGTACCCCGTGGCGGACCTCACCGCGAAGCTGCGCGCCCAGGGGGTCGACGTGCGCTTCGGCGTGCACCCCGTCGCCGGGCGCCTGCCCGGGCACATGAACGTCCTGCTCGCCGAGGCGAAGGTGCCCTACGACATCGTGCTCGAGATGGACGAGATCAACGACGACCTGCCCGGCACCGACGTCGTCCTCGTCATCGGGGCCAACGACGTGGTCAACCCCTCCGCCCTCGACGACCCGTCCTCGCCCATCGCGGGCATGCCCGTGCTCGAGGTGTGGAAGGCGGGCCACGTGATCGTGTTCAAGCGGTCGATGGCCACGGGGTACGCGGGCGTGCAGAACCCGCTGTTCTTCCGGGAGAACACCGCGATGCTGTTCGGGGACGCGAAGGACCAGACCGAGCAGATCGTGGCGGCGCTCGCGGCGCGGGTGTCGACGGGCGCGTGACGACGGTCGCGTGACGACCGGCGCATGACACCGCGGTGGCGCGGCCGCGCGGGGGGCGCCGTCGTCGGCCCGCACCCGACCCGGCGAACCCGCGGCCGAACGTCCCGCTCGGAATACTCCCGGTCCCGCTAGGCTGGCCCGTGGCCGGTTGACGACGACCGGCGGCCCAGACGGCCGCTGGCGACTGCCCCTGCCCCGAGCCGGTAGCAGCCGAGAGCGACCCAGTCCCATCAGCATCCCTGACAAGGAGTCATCCATGGCCAGCATCGAGGCCGTAGGCGCCCGCGAGATCCTCGACTCGCGCGGCAACCCCACCGTCGAGGTCGAGGTCGCGCTCGACGACGGCACGTTCGCGCGCGCCGCCGTCCCCTCCGGCGCGTCGACCGGCGCGTTCGAGGCCGTCGAGCGCCGTGACGGCGACGCCGGCCGCTACCTCGGCAAGGGCGTGTCCGGTGCCGTCGCGGCCGTGACGGACGACATCGCGCCCGAGCTCGTGGGCTACGACGTCACCGAGCAGCGCCTCATCGACCAGGTCCTCATCGAGCTCGACGGCACGCCCAACAAGGGCAAGCTCGGCGCCAACGCGATCCTCGGCGTCTCGCTCGCCGTCGCGAAGGCCGCCGCCGAGAGCGCGGGCCTGCCGCTGTTCCGCTACGTCGGCGGCCCCAACGCGCACGTGCTGCCCGTGCCGATGATGAACATCCTCAACGGTGGCTCGCACGCCGACTCGAACGTGGACATCCAGGAGTTCATGATCGCGCCGATCGGCCAGTCCACCTACGCCGAGGCGCTCCGTTCGGGCGTCGAGGTGTACCACTCGCTCAAGTCCGTGCTCAAGGGCAAGGGCCTGTCGACCGGCCTCGGCGACGAGGGCGGCTTCGCGCCGAACCTCGAGTCGAACCGCGCCGCGCTCGACCTCATCCTCGTCGCGATCGAGAAGGCCGGTTTCACGCCGGGCAAGGACATCGCGCTCGCGCTCGACGTCGCCTCCACGGAGTTCTTCTCCGACGGCGCCTACCAGTTCGAGGGCAGGTCGATCGCGCCCGCCGAGCTCATCGCCTACTACGCGAAGCTCGTCGAGGACTACCCGCTCGTGTCCATCGAGGACCCGCTGAGCGAGGACGAGTGGGACTCGTGGGCGGAGCTCGTGGCGACCGTGGGCGACAAGGTGCAGATCGTCGGTGACGACCTGTTCGTGACGAACCCCGAGCGCCTCGCGAAGGGCATCGAGCTCAAGGCCGCGAACTCGCTGCTCGTGAAGCTCAACCAGATCGGCACGCTCACCGAGACGCTCGACGCCGTGACGCTCGCGCAGCGCAACGGGTTCACGACGATGACCTCGCACCGCTCCGGCGAGACCGAGGACACCACGATCGCCGACCTGTCCGTCGCGACCAACGCGGGCCAGATCAAGACGGGTGCCCCGGCGCGCGGCGAGCGCATCAACAAGTACAACCAGCTGCTGCGGATCGAGGAGGAGCTCGACGACGCCGGCCGCTACGCCGGTGCGAGCGCCTTCCCGCGCTTCTCGCGCTGACGTCGGCCCGCTGACCAGCGCACCAGCCTGACCGCCGAGGGGCGGGGACCCACCGAGGTCCCCGCCCCTCGCCGCACCCGTCCCATTCGCCGCGCCCGCCCCCGCCCTCCCTCACCACGCCCACCCGTCCGCCCTCCACCCCTCGGGGCGAAGGGGGAAGGGTTGGTGCCGGTATCCGGTGCAAGGTCTTCGGCCCTCGCCCAGCCCCTGCGGTTCGCGATGGGAAGGGGAAGGGTTGGTGACGGGATCCGGTGCGAAGTCTTCCGATCTGCGCGGCGAGCCGGGGTGGGGGAGCGGGCGCGGGTCGGTGGGGGCGGTGGGAGCCGGGGAGCTGGGTGGGTGCAGGGGTGCGAGTGGCGGTGCCGGGGATCGGGGCGCGCACGGGGCACAATCGGAGCGTGTCTTCCCCACGTCGTCCCGTTGCGCCTCGGGCAGGCGCACCTCGGTCCGGGGTGCCCCGGTCAGCGGCAGCGCGCTCGGGGGCGCGTCCGGCGTCGCGCCGGCCCGCCGCTCCGCGCGCGTCGGCGGCCCGGCCCGCGAGCCGCGCGACGGGCGCGACCGCCACGGGATCGACCACCGGCCAGGTCTCGCGTCGTACCGAGGAGGCGCACCAGCCGCCCGCGCGGCTGCTGTCGATCCGCTCTCTCGTGCTCCTCGTGGTGATCGGCTTCGCGTTCTCCCTCGTGGTGCCCACGGTGCGCTCCTTCCTCGCCCAGCGGGCCGACGTCGCCGCGCTCGAGCGCGAGGTCGAGGACGCGCGCGCCCAGGACGCCGACCTCAAGGCCGAGCGCGGGCGCTGGAAGGACCCGGCGTTCGTGGCCGCGCAGGCCCGCGAGCGGATCGCCTACGTGCTGCCCGGCGAGGTGGCCTACCGCGTGGTGGACCCCGAGTCCGCGACGACGACGGTCGTGGACGAGCCCGTCGAGCCCGAGACGCCGCCGTCGGGCATCCTCACGCCCGCGACGGGCCAGCCGTGGTTCGCGAGCGTCTGGGAGTCCGTCCAGGTCGCGGGGGGAGCGGCCGACGGCGAGAGCGACGGGACCGAGACAGCCTCGGCGACCGACGAGGCGGCGACCGAGGGGGAGTCGTGACGCACGGTGGCCGGCCGACGGGGCCGTCGTCGGACGCCCCGACGGGCGCCGGGGCCCCCACGCCCTACGCGACCGGCCCCGCCGTGACCGAGCGCGACCTCGCTGAGCTGCGCCTCCAGCTCGGGCGACCCGCGCGCGGCGTGGTCGAGATCGCGGCGCGCTGCGCGTGCGGGCGCCCGCTCGTGGTCAGGACGCAGCCGCGACTGCCGGACGGGTCGCCGTTCCCCACCACGTTCTACCTGACGCACCCGGCACCGGTCGCGCTCGCGAGCACGCTCGAGGCCAGCGGGATCATGAAGCGCTGGACGGCGCGGCTCGCCGAGGAGCCGGAGCTCGCGGCCGCCTACGCGCGCGCGCACGAGCACTACCTCGCGGCCCGCGCGGAGCTCGGCGACGTCGAGGAGATCGCCGGCGTCTCCGCCGGGGGGATGCCGGACCGGGTCAAGTGCCTGCACGCGCTGATCGGCCACGCGCTCGCCGCAGGGCCGGGCGTGAACCCGCTCGGTGACGAGGCGCTCGGGCTCATCGCGGGCCAGTGGCGGGCCGACCGGTGCGCCTGCTGAGGAGTCGTCCCGACCAGTACTCCGCGCGCGGGCCCGTCCCGCCGTGGTGGCGACGGCCGGGGGTGCTCGCCGTCGTCGGACTGCTCGTGGTGGGCGGCGCGCTCACGGCGAGCGCCGGGGTCGTCGGGCTCGTCTCGTCGCGCGAGGTGCGCGAGACCACGGCCGTCGTGCGGCGCGTGCCCCTGCCGGACGGGCTCACCGAGTGGGCCGCGGCGTGCGGGATCTACGGTCTGCGGTGCGCGCGCAGCGCCGAGCCTCCCGAGGCGGCCGTCGAGGCCTTCGCGAGCCTCTTGCGCGAGAGCGGGCACGACGTCGCACCGGCCCGCTGCGGCGTCGAGGCGGACGTGCCCCTCGGGACGACGCTCGCGGCGGTCCCGCGCCACGAGTCGCAGTGCACCACGACGACGTCCGTCCGGGGCGGGCGGCTCACCCTCGCCGCGTGGGACCACCTTCCGACGGACGACGGCGCGCTCGACCTCGGTGTCACGGCCTTCGTGGTCGAGTGGGACTCGCAGGGCACGGAGCTCTTGCTCGAGGCGGAGCCGGGGCTCGCCGAGGAGCGGTTCGCCGACGAGCGCATCACGGCCGACGAGGTCGCCGCGCTCCCGGGCGAGCTCGCGCGCCTGGAGTGCGACGCGTACGACGACGACGGATGCATGGTGTGGCGGGGCACCCTCGGGGGGCCCGGTGAAGGGCGCGCCCTGCTCGAGGCGTGGGCGCGCGAGCTGCTCGACGCGGGCATCCTCGTCACCCAGTTCGACTGTCCCGAGGGCGACGGCCTGACGTGCGGGCTGAGCGCGAACGCGGGGCGGGGTGACGGGGAGGCGACGCTCCTCGGGGTCCGCCTCGACGTCGACGGCGAGTCCCGCTCCCTCGTGCGCGCGAGCGCCTTCCCGGCGTAGCGCGCGCGGACACGTCGCGGGTGGCACGGCCCCGAGGTGGCACCCTGGTGCCCATGACTCGTGTGGCAGCCATCGACTGCGGGACCAACTCCATCCGCCTCCTCGTGGCGGACGTCGACCCCGTCGCGGGCACGGTGCAGGACCTGGACCGGCGCATGGAGATCGTGCGGCTCGGGCAAGGCGTGGACCGTACGGGGATGCTCGCCCCCGAGGCGCTCGCGCGGACGCTCGACGCGACGGGCCGCTACGCGCAGACGATCGCCGAGCTCGGCGCCCAGCGGGTGCGCTTCGTGGCGACCTCGGCCACTAGGGACGCCTCGAACCGCGCCGAGTTCGTCGACGGCGTGCGCGCGATCCTCGGTGTCGAGCCCGAGGTGGTGCCCGGCGTGGAGGAGGCGGAGCTGTCCTTCCGGGGCGCGACGAGCGTGCTCGGTGGGGCGCACCCCGGACCGTTCCTCGTGGTGGACATCGGCGGCGGCTCCTCGGAGCTCGTGCTGGGCACGGACGGCGTCCTCGCGGCGCACTCGATGGACGTGGGCTGCGTACGGCTCACCGAGCGGCACCTCGCGGGTGACCCGCCTACGGCCGAGCAGGTCGCGGCGGCCTCGGCGGACGTGCGGGCCGCGCTCGACGCCGCGGGCCAGGACGTGCCGCTCGGGCGCGCGGCGACCCTCGTGGGGCTCGCCGGTTCGGTCACGACGGTCACCGCGCATGCGCTTGGGCTCTCGGCCTACGAGCCGTCCCGCATCGACGGAGCAGTGCTCGACGCCGACGCCGTGGTCGCCGCCGCGGCCGAGCTCACGGCGATGACGCGGACCGAGCGCGCCGAGCTCGGGTTCATGCACCCCGGTCGCGTGGACGTGATCGGTGCGGGGGCGCTCGTGTGGTCGCTCATCGTCGAGCGCGTGCGTGCCGAGGTCGCGGCCGCCGGGGGAGAGCTCCGGACGGTCGTCACGAGCGAGCACGACATCCTCGACGGCATCGCCCTGTCCGCCGCCGTCTGACGGCTCGCCGTCCGACACGCCGCGGGCGTGTCGCTCCGTGCGGCACGCGCGTTCCGCGGTACTGTTTACTCACTGGTACCGCGGATCACGCAGTACCGTGAGAGGCGAATCACCGCCAGATCGCACGGCACGCCGCCGTACCGCGGACCACCGCGGGACGGGAAACACCGGAGGGACTCGCATGGACACGACCCAGCTGCTCAAGGGGGTGCTCGACGCCGCCGTGCTCGCCGTGATCGCGGACGAGGACGGCTACGGGTACGACGTCGTGCGACGGCTGCGCACCGCGGGCCTCGAGGAGGTGGGCGACGCGTCGGTGTACGGCACGCTGCGCCGCCTCTACTCGGCCGGTGCGCTCACCAGCTACGTGGTGCCGAGCGACGAGGGGCCGCACCGCAAGTACTACGGCATCAACGACCAGGGGCGCGCCGCGCTGGCCGTGCAGCGCAAGGAGTGGCGCGACTTCTCCACGACCCTCACCGGCCTGCTCGACAAGGAGGCAGCGCGATGACCACTCCCACCCTCGCCCCGATGCTCGCGGTGACCGAGTACGCCCGGCGCGTGCGCGAGCACCTCGCGGACCTGAGCCCCGACGACGTCACCGAGCTCACCGAGGGCATGGAGGCCGACCTCGTCGAGGCGATCCTCGAGCTGCCCGGCGCGGACACCGAGGCCCTGCCGACGCTCGAGCAGGTCGAGGCGCGGTTCGGGCCGCCCGCGGCGTACGCCGCTGAGCTGCGTGCCGCGGCCGGGCTGCCGAGCGCATCGTCGTCGGACACGAGGTCGCGCGACCTGCGCGGTCTTGCCGCGAGGCTGCGCGCGCGCGAGCGGAAGGCGAGCCAGGACCTGCGGGACCGCCTCGAGGCGCAGCCCTGGTGGCCGGGCCTGCGCGAGCTCGCCCTCACCATGCGGCCCGTGTGGTGGGTGCTGCGCGCGTACGTGCTCGCGATGATCGGGCAGGGGTACGGGACGGGTCCGGTCCCGGACTCGGCGGCGCGCTGGTTGTGGTTCCTCGTGCTCCTCGGCCTGAGCGTGCAGTGGGGACGCGGGCGGCTGGGCAGCGGTCGCTTCTGGCGGTGGGTCGGGTACGGCGCGAGCGTCCTCGCGGTGCTCGTGCTCCTCCCGGTGATCGACCTGGTGACCGAGCCACGCGTCGTCTACGCCACGTACCCCGAGGCCGACCACGCCGCGCCGGACCCGGGCGTCTTCATGGACGGCGAGCAGGTCCGCTCGTTCCACGCGTTCGACCCGCAGGGCAACCCGATCGAGGAGTTCTTGCTGTTCGACGATCACGGGCGTCCCGTCGTCACCGTCCCCGTCGCGAACGACGAGTTCCGCGTGGGCGGCAGCGACGAGCTGTGGCACGCCGTCCCGCCGCTCGACGTCTACGGCAAGCCCGTGTGGAACTCCTACCCGTTGCAGCTGGGCCGCTGGAACTGGCTGACCTGGGACGAGGCGACCGGGCGGTGGGTCCCGGTGCCCGCGAGCAAGGACAACCTCGTCACGCCGACCCGGCCGTTCGAGCGGGCGATCCCGCTCGAGTCGGCGGTGGCGCAGGGCGAGGGAGACGTGGTCGAGGACGGTGCGGTGGGGGACGTGCCGTCCGAGGACGGCTCGGAGGACGACGCCGCGGACGGGGAGGGGGAGGACGTCGTCGGGCAGGGGGCCGACGACGGCTCCCCCGGTTCCCCGGACGCGGTGTCCGACGGCGAGCTCGCGGGCGGGCCGGACGAGGCGCAGACCGAGGGGCGTTCCGACGGGTGACGTGACTGACGTCACCGCCTGGAAACGGCGGAATCCTGCGGCTCGTCTAGGCAAGGTTTGTCCCGACGCGTAGCGTGAAAACATGCCCTCGACGACGAACCCCGGCGTCCGCGCGGCCCAGGACCGGTCCGATGCTGCGGCCGTGGCCCCCGCGCGCCCTCGCAAGTCGCCGCGCATCCTCGTCCTCGGCGGTGGCTCGCTCGGCCTGTACGCCACCAAGCGGCTGCGTCGTCGTCTTGCGCACCGGGAGGCGTCGCTCGTCGTCGTCGACCCCCGTCCCTACATGACCTACGCGCCCTTCCTCCCCGAGGCGGCGGCTGGCTCGATCGACGCCCGGTACGTCGTGGCGCCGTTCCACAAGGCGCTCAAGGGTGTCTCCACGATCCAGGGCAAGGTCTCCGAGATCCGCCACGCGGAGCGCCGCGTCGAGGTGACCCCCGTCGCGGGCGAGCCGTACTGGGTCACGTACGACCACCTGATCGTGGGCCTCGGGTCCGTCGCGCGCACGCTGCCGATCCCCGGCCTCGCCGAGGTGGGCATCGGCTTCAAGCACGTCGAGGAAGCCATCACGTTGCGCAACCACGTGCTGGGCCGCATCGACCTCGCCGCCTCGACGTGGGACCCCGAGCTGCGCAGACGCCTGCTGACGTTCACGTTCGTGGGCGGCGGCTTCGCGGGCGTCGAGGCGATCGGTGAGGTCGAGGACATGGCCCGCTACGCGGTGCGCGTGCACTCCGGGATGCGACCGGAGGACCTGCGCTTCGTGCTGGTCGAGGGCTCGCCGCGGGTGCTCCCGGAGGTCTCCGAGGAGCTGGGCGGCTACACCGTCGAGCGGCTGCGCGAGCGCGGCATCGAGGTCCACCTCTCGACGTTCCTCGACTCGTGCGTGGGTGGGCGGGTCGAGCTCTCGGACGGCACCGTGTTCGAGTCCGACACGGTCGTGTGGACCGCGGGCGTCAAGGCCAACCCGGTGCTCGCGAGCTCGGACCTCCCGCTCGACGCCCAAGGGCGCGTCCGGACCAACGCGGCGTTGCAGGTGGTCACGGAGGACGGCGTCGTCGTCCCCGATGCCTACGCGGGCGGCGACTGCGCCGCCGTGCCGGACCTCGTCAACCCCGGGTCCTTCTGCCCGCCCAACGCCCAGCACGCGATCCGACAGGGGACCCACCTGGGGGAGAACCTCGCACGCGTGCTGCGCAGCGTCCCTGTGCGGGACTACTCGCACAAGAACGTCGGGGCCGTCGCGTCGCTCGGCACGTACAAGGGTGTGGCCCAGATGCTCGGTCGGTTCAAGGTGCGCGGCTTCCTCGCGTGGGTGCTGCACCGCACGTACCACGTGTTCGCGATGCCCACCCTCGACCGCAAGCTGAAGATCATGGCGGGCTGGACCGCCACGCTGCTGTTCCGCCGCGAGGTGGTCGCGCTCGGCTCGGTGATGCAGGACCCGCGGCACGAGTTCCTCGCCGCGTCCGTGCCCGCGCGGTCGCCCGAGCGCTGACTGACCCCGCCGTCACCTCTCTGGGCCACCCCACCCCGGCCCGGTTCCACACCCCACCCCGCCCCGGGGCCACCCCACCCCGGCCCGGGTCCACACCCCACCCCGGGTCACCTCTACCCCTGGCCACCCCGGGCCACCCCTCGCGAAAGTGGATCCACTCTCCCGATATTCGCTCCACTGTGAGTGATTTCGGTGAGTTTCGCTCCACTTTGTGGAGGTGGGCGTGAGGTTCGCTCCACTCTGTGGGGGTGGGTGTGAGGATTGCTCCACTGTGGGACGGGGTGGAGCGGGTGGTGGGTGGGAGGATGGGCGGCGCGCCCCCGTAGCCCAACTGGCAGAGGCAGCCGGCTTAAACCCGGCACAGTGCAGGTTCGAGCCCTGTCGGGGGCACCGGTGCGGGGGAACCTGCCCGGTTCACGGGGTACGGGCCACCGGGGACGGACCACCGGCTATGGGCTGCCCGGCTCGGGGCCGCCCGCCCGAGAGATCTGCGGGGGTCAGCGCAGGTGCTCGCCCAGGAGCCGCACGGAGCGCAGCCGGTCCGCGGCGGCGCTCGAGGGATGGGACACGATGACCTCGTCCGCCCCGGTCCGCTCCGCGAACTCCGCGACCTGCGCGGCCGCCTGCTCGCCCGTCCCGACGGCGCGGCACGACATCATCTGGCGCAGCCGCTCGCCGTGGGGCGAGGCCAGGATCTCGTCGGCCTGCTCGTCGGTGTACTCGGTCCCCGGGGGGAGCAGCAGGGCCACCCGCGCACGGGCGACCGCGCCGAGCTGACGGGCCGCCCGCTCCTCGTCGTCGTCGGCGATCACGTTCATGGCGGTGACGAGGTACGGCGCGGCGAGCTGCTCCGACGGCTCGAACTCCGCACGGTAGCGGGCGCACGCCTGCTCGAGGGCGGCGGGCGCGAAGTGGGACGCGAACGCGTACGGCAGGCCCAGGCGGGCGGCAAGCGTCGCGCCGAACAGCGAGGAGCCGAGGATGAAGAGCGGGACCTCGCCGGCGGGGCGCGGGTAGGAGCTCACGCCGCGCACGAGGGACGTGCCCCTCAGGTAGCCCTGCAGCTCGAGCACGTCGTCGGGGAAGGTGTCGGCGGCCGTGGCGTCGCGGCGCAGGGCGCGCATCGTCGTCTGGTCCGTGCCCGGTGCCCGTCCGAGCCCGAGGTCGATCCGCCCGGGGTGCAGGGCCCCGAGCGTGCCGAACTGCTCGGCGATCACGAGGGGTGCGTGGTTGGGCAGCATGACGCCCCCCGCGCCGAGGCGGATGGTGCTCGTGCGGGCCGCGACGTGCGCGATCAGCACGGCGGTGGCGGAGGACGCGATGCTCGGCATGTTGTGGTGCTCGGCGTACCAGACGCGCGCGTAGCCGGCCTCCTCCGCCGTCCGGGCGAGCTCGACGGAGGTGGCGAGGGCCTCGGTGAAGGACTCGCCCGGGCCCACGGTGGCGAGGTCGAGCATGCTGACGGGGACGGGGATGCGCACGGCGGGCTCCGATCTGAGGGGACTGGTTCGAGTATCACCCGGCCCGGGACAGTGCCGGACCAGGTAGGACGGGTCCGACGGCGGCCACGCGGGCACCCCGCACGCTCCCGACCCGGCACCCTGGCCACGTAGAGTGTTCCCAGCACTTCGGCGGTGTCCCGCCCGGCGCCGCCGCCCCGGAACCGAGAGGACCGCCGTGAGCAACCCCGTCTTCAACCGCGACCCGATGTTCAACGGCCGCGGGGCCGGTGCCGCCCAGGCGACGGTCGACGCCGCGACGCTCGAGCAGATGTACTCCCAGCCGTCCGCGACACCGCGCGACACGGGCCGCATGACGTACGACGACGTGATCGTCCGCACGGCCGGGCTGCTCGCCGTCGTGGTCGTCACGGGGGCCGCGACGTGGCTGTTCGCTCCGGGCCTGTTCTGGGTGGGTGCGATCGGCGGGCTCGTCCTCGGGCTCGTCAACGCGTTCAAGAAGGAGCCGAGCCCCGCGCTGATCATCGCGTACGCGGCGTTCGAGGGCGTGTTCCTGGGTGGGCTGTCCTACCTGATCGAGGTCGGCATGGACCTGCCGGGCGTCGCGATCCAGGCGGTCCTGGCCACCGCGTCGACCTTCGCCGTGTGCCTCGTGCTGTTCCGTTCGGGCAAGGTCCGGGTCACGCCGAAGTTCACGCGCTGGCTCATGATCGCGCTCGGCGGGTACCTCGTGTTCTCGCTCACCAACTTCGTGCTGTCGTTCTTCGTGGCGTCGGAGGGCTTCGGTCCGCTGCGCAACGGTTCGCTCGGCATCGTCGTCGGACTCATCGCCGTGGGTCTCGCCGCGGCCGCGCTCATCGTCGACTTCGACGCGATCAAGCGCGGCGTCGAGGGTGGTGCCCCCCGCAGGTTCGCGTGGACGGGCGCGTTCGGCCTGGTCGTCACGCTCGTGTGGCTCTACGTCGAGTTCCTGCGGCTCATCGCGATCTTCCGCGACTGACCGGATGACGAACCCCACCAACCTCCCGGACCACCACTACTACCGGGGGTACCCGCAGCACGCGGAGCCCAGCTCGCCGCGCGCCCAGCTGTTCGCCGGGCTCGCGGCCGCGCTCACGGTCATGATCATCGCCGAGGCGATCCTCGGGCTGATCCTCGTGCAGCTCATGCTCTTCCTGCTGCTCGCCCTGCTCACGGTGGGTCTCACGGCGCTCATCGGGGTGCCGCTCGCGATCTACCTGGACCGCCGCACGTCGCGGCTCGCGCACGCGCGGGCGTCGATCGTGTTCGGCGTCGTCGCGTTCGTGCTCTTCGGTGCGTGGGGGGCCTTCCTGGGCTACGCGCTCGTCTCGTGGCTCGCCACGACGCCCGCGTTCGCGGAGGCCGGGGTGATCGTCTCCGCCGGTGTGGGGGCGGCGTTCCTCGGTGTCTACCTGGGCACCACCTTCGCGATGGGCGCGGTCGCGGGGCGCTTCGTGGGCCCGGCGCTGTCGCTGCGCCGTCGGCTCGTCGCCGCGGCGTGGGCGTTCGTCGGCGTCGTGACGCTCATCGGCCTGTACTTCTGGTTCTTCACTCAGTTCGCCTCGGCTGAGCTCTGATCGGCAAAGGACACGCATGCGGTACGCAGAGCACATCTCGGAGCTCGTGGGCGGCACCCCGCTCGTGCGGCTCACCTCCGTCACGCAGGGCCTGAGCGCGACGATCCTCGCGAAGGTCGAGTACCTCAACCCGGGCGGCTCCGTGAAGGACCGCATCGCGCTGAAGATGATCGAGGCGGCCGAGGCCTCGGGCGAGCTGCGGCCCGGCGGCACCATCGTGGAGCCCACGAGCGGCAACACGGGCGTGGGGCTCGCCCTCGTGGCGCAGCGCAAGGGCTACCAGTGCATCTTCGTGTGCCCGGACAAGGTCTCGCAGGACAAGCGGGACGTGCTCGAGGCGTACGGCGCGCGGGTGGTGGTGACGCCGACGGCGGTCGCACCGGACCACCCGGACTCCTACTACTCCGTGTCCGACCGCCTCGCCGCGGAGACCCCCGGCGGGTGGAAGCCCAACCAGTACTTCAACCCCAACGGCCCCGCGTCGCACTACGAGTCGACGGGCCCGGAGATCTGGGCGGACACGGACGGGCGCGTGACGCACTTCGTCGCGGGCGTCGGCACGGGCGGCACCATCACCGGCACGGGTCGCTACCTGCGCGACGTCTCGAAGGACCGCGCCGCGCAGGACGGCGGCGAGGTCTACGTGATCGGCGCGGACCCCGCGGGCTCGGTGTACTCGGGCGGGGACGGTCGCCCGTACCTCGTCGAGGGCGTGGGGGAGGACTTCTGGCCGGGGGCGTACGACCCGCAGGTCCCGCACGAGGTCATCGCGGTGTCCGACGCCGACTCCTTCGCCATGACGCGCCGACTGGCCCGGGAGGAAGGTCTCCTCGTGGGCGGCTCGTGCGGCATGGCCGTCGAGGCGACGCTCCGCTACGCCCGGCGCCTGCAGGACGAGGACCCGCAGGCCGCGGCGAAGGCCGTCATCGTGGTCCTGCTCCCGGACTCGGGTCGCGGCTACATGTCCAAGATCTTCTCCGACGCGTGGATGCGCTCGTACGGCTTCCTCGCCGCCGACGGCGAGCACACGGTGGCCGACGTCCTGCGCACCAAGGGCGGCTCGATGCCCACCCTGGTGCACGCGCACCCGACGGACACGGTCCACGACGCGATCGGCGTCATGCGCGAGTACGGGGTCTCCGTGCTGCCCGTCGTCGGCGCCGAACCGCCCGTGAAGATCGGCGAGGTCGGTGGTTCCGTCACGGAGAGCGCGCTCCTCGCGGCGGTGTTCGCCGACGACGCCGCCCTCGCCGAGCCCGTCGCGAAGCACCTCGGTGCCCCGATGCCGCTCATCGGCGTGGGCGAGACGGTCGACGCCGCGCGCGCCGCGCTGCAGCGGGCCGACGCGCTGCTCGTCGTCGGCGACGGCGACCCCGTGGGCGTCATCACCCGGCACGACCTGCTCGGTTTCCTCGCGCGCTGACCTCTGCCCCTCTCGCGACCTCAAGGAGACACCGTGGCCCGTTTCGACCTGCCGCTCGCGGAGCTGCAGACCTACCGTGGCGAGCTCGACGAGCCGGCCGACCTCGACGAGTTCTGGACCTCGACGATCGCGGACGCGCGGACGCATGACGTGGACGTGCGCCTCGAGCCCGTCGACGCGGGGCTCGACCTCGTCGAGGTGTTCGACGTGACGTTCGCGGGCTTCGGCGGCCACCCGATCAAGGGGTGGTTCACCCGCCCGAAGGGTGCGGACGGCCCGCTGCCCGCCGTCGTGCAGTACAACGGGTACGGGGGCGGGCGCGGCCTGCCCTTCCAGCACACCCTGTGGCCGACGGCGGGGTACGCGCACCTGTTCATGGACACGCGCGGCCAGGGTGCGGGCTGGGGCGAGGGTGGCGAGACGGCCGACCCGGTGGGCTCCGGGCCCGCGACGCCCGGGTCGATGACCCGCGGCATCGAGGACCCCGAGGAGTACTTCTACCGTCGCGTCTTCACGGACGCGGTGCGCGCGGTCGACGCCGTGCGGGCCATCGCTGGCGTGGACCCCGAGCGCGTGGTCGTGGCGGGTGGCTCGCAGGGCGGCGGCATGACGATCGCCGCGGCGGCCCTCAGCTCGGGGCTGCGCGCCGCGATGCCGGACGTGCCGTTCCTGTCCCACTTCCGGCGCGCCATCGAGATCACCGACGCCTTCCCCTACGGGGAGATCGTCAAGTACCTCTCCGTGCGGCGCGAGGCCACCGAGCGGGTGCTGCGCACGTTGTCCTACTTCGACGGCATGCACCTCGCCCGCCGCGCCACCGCGCCCGGGCTGTTCTCCGTGGCGCTCATGGACCAGGTGTGCCCGCCGTCCACGGTGTACGCGGCCTACAACCGGTGGGGCGAGCTCGCGGGCGAGGTCGCGAAGGACATCCAGGTGTGGCCCTTCAACGGGCACGAAGGTGGGCAGGCCTACCAGTGGGCGCACCAGCGGGCGTGGGCCCGCGAGCACGTGGGACTGTGATCCTGCGCGAGCCCGGCAGTTCAGGCACGATGGACGGCGGCCATCCCGCCACGACGAGAGGTACACCATGACGAACCTTCCCACCGCGACCGGCGGCTTCGGCGACAAGCCCGAGCTGACCTTCCCCGACGGCGGCGCGCCGGCCGACCTGCAGGTCCAGGTGCTCCACCAGGGCACCGGCTCGCTCGTCGAGGCCGGCGACGACCTCGAGGTCAACTACCTGGGCCAGTCCTGGGGCGGTCACGTGTTCGACAACTCCTACGACCGCGGCTCGTCGATCTCCTTCCCCATCGGGGTCGGTGCCGTGATCGGCGGCTGGGACGAGGGCCTCGTGGGCCAGGCGATCGGCTCGCGCGTGCTCCTGAGCATCCCCTCGCACCTCGGCTACGGCGACCGTGGCGTCCCGCAGGCGGGCATCAAGGGCGGCGACACGCTCGTCTTCGTGGTCGACATCATCGACTCGCGCGGCGCCTGACCGGTTCCGTCGGCGGGACCACCGGTCTCGCCGCCGGGACCACCGGTCTCGGGGGTGGGGTTAGCCGACGAGCTTGGTCTCGAAGGCGAGGATGACGGCCTGCACGCGGTCGCGGACGCCGAGCTTGGCGAGGATGCGGCCTACGTGCGTCTTCACGGTGGCCTCGGACAAGAACAGTCGCTCGGCGATCTCGGCGTTGGACAGCCCCTCCGCGACGGCGCGCAGCACCTCGAGCTCGCGCGCCGTGAGCTCGGCCAGCCGCGGGTCCAGGCCGTTGGCGGGGGCACCGGCCTCGGGCAGATGACCGGAGAAGATCTCGAGCATCCGCCGCGTGACGCGCGGGGAGATCACGGCGTCCCCCGACGCGACGGAGCGGATCGCGGCGACCAGCTCGCTCGGCTCGGCGTTCTTGAGCAGGAACCCGCTCGCCCCGGCCCGGAGCGCTGCGAACGCGTACTCGTCGAGGTCGAAGGTCGTGAGGATCAGCACGCGCGAGCCCGGCAGGTCCCGCGTGAGCTGCTCGGTCGCCTCGATGCCGTTCATGCCGGGCATGCGCACGTCCATGAGGATCACGTCGGGGCGCAGCGCCGTCGCCTGGGTGATCGCCGAGCGGCCGTCGTCGGCCTCGCCCACCACCTCGAGGTCGTCCTCGGCGTCGAGCACCATGCGAAAGCCCAGGCGCAGCAGCGCCTGGTCGTCCACGAGCAAGACGGTCGTCACGGTTCGCTCCTCGGGGTGACGGGCGGGTTCGGCCGAACAGGTTCGGGTCCGACGGCGGTCTGCGGGCCCGGCGCGGGGGACAGCGCGTCGTCGGGAGCGCGCTGGGGCGAGGTGTCACGGTCGTCGCGGGCGCCGTCGTCGGACCCGGACCGACCCGCCCAGGGCAGGACGGCGTGCACGCGCCAGCCCCCGCCCCACGGCCCCGCCTCGACCACGCCGCCGTACACGCCCACGCGCTCGCGCATCCCGATCACGCCGCGGCCCGACCCGACCTGCGGCTCGGGCAGCACGAGCCCGGGGCCCTGGTCCGTCACCGTGACCTCGATGCCCCGGTCGGTGCGCTCGATCGTGACGTCGGCGCGGGCCGTGCCGGGGGCGTGGCGCAGCGTGTTCGTGAGCGCCTCCTGGACGATCCGGTAGACGGCGAGCTGGAGCCCGGCGTCGGCGGGCAACGGCGTCGCGAGGCCGGTCGAGGTGATCGCCAGCCCCGCCGCGCGGAAGCGGTCGACGAGCCCGCCGAGGTCCTGGGAGTCGGGCTGCGGCTCGAACGGGGTCTCCGGCTCGTCGAGCACCCCGAGCACGCGGCGCATGTCCGCGAGGGCGGAGCGCCCCGTCGCGGAGAGCTCGTCGAGCGCGAGCCGCGAGCGTTCGGGAGCCTTCGTGAGCGCGGCACCCGCACCGTCGGCGAGGGCGATCATCACGGACAGCGAGTGGGCGACCACGTCGTGCATCTCGCGCGCGATCCGGCTCCGCTCGGCGGCGCGGGCGAGCGCGGCCTGCTGGTCCCGGTCGCGGGCGAGCGCGTTGGCCCGGGAGATCAGCTCGGCGATGTGCTGGCGCCTGCCGCGCACGCTCGTGCCGATCGCGACGGCGAAGAGCCCGCCGAGCGTGACGAGCACGACTCCCGCGATGCGCGTGCCGACGTCGCTCACCTCGAACTGGGCGTCCGCTGGCCCCGCGGTGACCACGAGGCTGCGTTCCCAGCACCACAGGGCGCCGCCGAGCGCCAGGGTCGCCGCACCGAACGACAACCAGGTCACGCCGCTGCGGCGGGACGCGGCCACGGCGTAGACCGTGAGCGCGACGGCGAGCTCGAAGCCGTGCGTCGTTCCCGTCACGCCCGTCGTCACCACCCCGAGCGCCGTGACGACGGCGAGCACCAGCACCGGCTGATGACGCCGCCAGAACAGGGCGACGGTTGCGAGCGCCACCGCGCAGAGCCCCGCGAGGGTGCGCGCGAGCAGCGTGCCCTCGAGGGGGACACCCACGAAACCGTCGAGGTCCGGGCCCTCGGGCACCGGTGTCGCGGAGATCTCGCCGAGCGTGAGCGGGACCACTGCCATGAGGAGCGCGGGGACCGCGAACCACGCCATGACGAGCACGTCGACGACGACGGGGTGGCGCACGAAGAACGTGCGCACGGGGCCGAGGCGCCGGGCGCTGAGCTCGGTGAACATCGGCTCGGGCTGGGTCGCCGTCATCTTCACGCTCCTCCCGTGCTCGTCGTCGTCGTGGTGCGCTCGGCCCCACCCTGCCGTCCGGGTGGGGCCGAGCGTAGGACCGGGCGCAGGTCCGTGCGGTCAGGCGTCGCGGCGACGCGTGACCACGCAGGCGAGCGTGAGCAGCACGGCCACCCACGCGGCCATGACTCCGTAACCCTGCCACGGGGAGAGCTGTGCGCCGTCCGTGACGGTCCCCACGAAGGTGAGCGTCGAGTCGTCCATGAGGAGACGGCCCCCGGCCGTGGCGGGCAGGAAGGGGCTCACGAGCTCGAAGAGGCGCAGCGGGATCGCCGCGAGCACGTTCTCGACCACGAGGAGGAGCCCGAGGACGACGGCGAGCGCACCGGCGGAGTGGCGCACAAGGGCACCGATCGCGAAGCCGAGCGCGGCGATCGTGGCGAGGTACAGCGGCGTGCCCGCGAGGAGCCGCCACGACTGCGCGTCACCGAGGTCGATCGCGACGCCGAGATCGGTGAGGAAGGGCCACGCCGCGAGCCACGAGAGGCCCACCGCGACGGCGGAGACGGCGAGCACCACCGTGAAGACGGTGAGCGCCTTGCCGAGCAGCGCCGGGACCCGGGTGGGCACCGCCGCGAACGTCGAGCGGATCATCCCCGTGCCGTACTCGCCCGTGACCGTCAGGACCCCGAGGACCGCGACGACGAGCTGGGCGAGGAACCAGCCGGCGATCGGGAACGTGGCCGCGGAGAACGCCATGGACGCCTCGCCGTCGGGCGTCCCGGCGAGCTGCGTCGTGGCCCACGTCGCGACGACGGCGATCCCCACCATCGCGGCGAGCGTGATGGACAGCGTCCACACGGTGGCCCGCACGGTGCGGAGCTTGATCCACTCCGAGGCGAGGACGCGCGGGAAGGTCACGGGCTGCACGGTGCGGGGTGCGGTGAGAGCGGTCGTGCTCATCGCAGTACTCCTTCGGTCTGCTCGGCGCCGGTGAGCGGCGACGTCGTGTGGTACTCGACCTCGTCGGCCGTGAGCTGCATGTAGGCGTCCTCGAGGGAGCCGTTGATCGGGGTGAGCTCGTGGAGCACGATGCCCGCGCCCGCGGCGAGCTCACCGATCTGGGCGGACTCGATCCCCGTGACCTCGAGCGCGTCGTGCTCGGTCTGCGTCACGACGGCGGAGCCGCGGCGTAGCAGGTCCTCGAGGGCGGGGGCCTGCGGGGTGCGCACGCGCACCGAGCCACCCGTCCCGCGCGCGATGATCTGCTCGACCGGGGCGTCGGCGATGATCCGGCCGCGGCCCACCACGATGATGTGGTCGGCCGTGAGCGCCATCTCGCTCATGAGGTGCGAGGAGAGGAACACGGTGCGCCCCTGCGCGGCGAGGTGCCGCACGAGCTTGCGCACCCACAGCACGCCCTCGGGGTCGAGGCCGTTGACGGGCTCGTCGAGGATGAGCGTCTGCGGGTCCCCGAGGAGCGCCGCCGCGATGCCGAGCCGCTGGCCCATGCCGAGCGAGAAGCCACCGACGCGCTTGCTCGCGACGGTCTCGAGCCCCGTCATCTCGATGACCTCGCGCACGCGCTTCGCGCCGATCCCGTGGGTCGCGCCCATCGCGAGCAGGTGGTGGTACGCGGAGCGGCCCGTGTGCACGGCCTTTGCGTCGAGCAGCGTGCCGACCTCGCCCAGCGGGGCGCGGTGCTCGGCGTACGCGCGACCGTTGACCCGGACCCGGCCCGCGGTGGGGCGGTCGAGCCCGACGATCATCCGCATCGTCGTGGACTTGCCCGCGCCGTTCGGTCCGAGGAAGCCGGTGACGAGACCGGGTCGGACCGTGAACGAGACGTCGTCGACCGCCGTCTTCTTCCCGTACCTCTTCGTGAGGTGCGTCGCTTCGATCATGGGGACTCCTTGGTTGGTGGTGCCTCCAACCTAGGAATCCGCCGCGGCCGCGGGGACCACCTTCGGACCGAACCTCGGGCGGCCCCCGCGTACGCCGTGAGGATGACGTCGTCAGCCTCGGGTACGGCTCCCCGCGCCGACGGCGGTCAGGCCGGGACCGGGCACGCGACCCCCGTCGAGTGCACGGGGCAGTACCCGTTCGGGACCTTGAACAGGTACTGCTGGTGGTAGTCCTCGGCGTAGTAGAACGCACCGGCCTCGCCCGCGGACCGCACGTCCGTGGTGATCGCGCCGAACCCCGCGTCGCCGAGCGCCTTGGCGTACGACTCGCGCGTCGCGAGCGCGGCGTCGCGCTGCTCCTGGGTGGTCCAGTAGATCGCGGACCGGTACTGCGTCCCGATGTCGTTGCCCTGGCGGTAGCCCTGCGTGGGGTCGTGCAGCTCCCAGAACGTGCGCAAGAGCTCCGACGTCGGCAGGACCGCCGGGTCGTACGCGACGAGCACCACCTCGGTGTGCCCCGTGAGCGAGGTGCACACCTCCTCGTACGTGGGGTGGGGCGTGAAGCCGCCCTGGTACCCGGCGGCCGTGGTCACGACGCCGTCGAGCCGCCACAGGGCACGCTCGGCGCCCCAGAAGCACCCGAGCGCGAGGCCGATCACCTCGGTGCCCTCGGGCCACGGGCCCTCGAGCGGGGTCCCGAGCACGGCGTGCGTCGTGGGCACCGCGTACGGCCGTGCGGAGCGCCCCGGCAGCGCGGACTCCGGCGACACCATGCGCTGCTTGAACGAGTGCGTGAGGAACGGGCTGACCATGCGACCTCCTGACCGCGTCGCTCGTCGCCCCGGTGGGCGGCGCGCGACGATCCGACACCCCGCTCAACACCGCGCGCGGCCCGAACGTTCCCGTGCGGCCCGTCGTGCCAGTCAGCGACCGTCAGTGCCCGTCAGTGCACGAGGTGCCGGTACACGAACGTGTTGCGGAACTTGCCCTGCGGGTCCCACTGTTCGCGCAGCTCACGGAAGTCCTCGATGCGCGGGTACAGCTCGGCGACGCGCCCGCCCTGGTCCACGAACACCTTGCCCCAGTGCGGGCGTGCTCCGAGCGGTGCGAGCGCGTCCTCGATCGCCACGGCCGCACCGCGCACCTGGACCGATCGGGGGAACCACGTGAAGTGCAGGCCCACGGTGTCCCGCTCGTAGGCGCTCGACAGCCAGTGCTCGTCCGCCGCGATGGTGCGGAACTCGCTGACCTGGACCAGCTCGGCGAACATCGGGCTGAGCGCGCGCAGGATCTCGACGGCCTCGACGGCCCGCTCGCGCGGCACGAGGTACTCCGACTGGAGCTCTGCTCCCGCGCTGGGCGTGTGGTCCGCCTTGAAGTGGGGGAGCCGCTCGTGCCACGGCCCCGGCTCCCCGAGCTGTTCGGTGCAGTGCACGGGGTCGACGCCCCGGATGGGGTGCAGCTTCGTGTCCGACGACGGCGCCCCGAACAGCTCTCCTCGCCTCTGGTACCCGGCCCCGGGCGCGAGCCGGGTCTTGCGCCACACCTGGTCCACCGCGTCGGGCCGCCACGTGGTGAACATGCTCACCGAGTCCGCGCTCGCGAAGACCTCGTCGAAGTGCGCGATCGCCGCCTCCCACGGCAGGTCGGTGTGGACCTCTTGTGCGACGTCGTAGGTGGGCTCGACGTCGAGCGTGATGCGCGTCGCCACCCCGAGCGCGCCGAGCGAGACGACCACCCCGTGGAAGTCTGGCTCACCGCGCTCGACCCGCCGGAGCCCGCCGTCGGCGTCGACGATCTCGATCGCCGCCACCGCGCTCGTGAGCGAGCCCGACCGGTCGCCCGACCCGTGGCTCGCCGTCGCGACCGCCCCGCCGATCGCGAGGTGGGGCAGCGACGCCATGTTGTGCAGCGCGAGGCCCTCGGCCTGGAGCGCCTCGGCGAGCAAGCCGTACCGGGTTCCCGATCCCACCTCGACGGTGGTGCGGTCGGCGCTCACCCGGATGTCCGGGTCGATCCGGTCGAGCACCACGAGGTCGCCCGACGTGTCCGACACGTCCGAGAACGCGTGCCGGGTCCCGAGGGCGCGCACGTGCTCGCTCGCGGCGACGATCCGCTGGAGCTCCTCGATGGACTCGGGATGGTGGATCCGGGACGTGCGGTAGGCGACGTTGCCCGCCCAGTTGGTCTCGTTCACCCGAACACTCTAGGGCGGAGGTCCCAGGTGGCAGGCGACGGAGGTCCCTTGCCAAACCAGCCCTGGTCGCGTGCCGGGCGAGAGCCCGTAGGCTGCTCGGAACCTGAGGAGGTGCGAGATCGAGATCATCCTGATGTCCGTGGCTGCGGGGGTGCTGCTCGGCGGGCTCGCCGGGGAGGCGCGACGTCAGCAGAGCCTCAAGGCCTACGCGATCGTCGTGGTCGCCTACGTCGTGGCCGTGGGTGGGCTGTTCGTGTGGAGCGGCATGTCCCTCGAGCCGTGGGTGATCCCCCTCGTCATCTCGTTCCTCCTCGTCTTCGTGCTGTGGCTGCCGAAGAAGAAGAAGGCCCCGCCCCCGCCCGCCGAGGACTGAGCGGGATCGGCGATTGCGCCCACTGGCGCGCGATCAGGCGCTCGCCAGCGCGCGCCGCTCAGGCGCTGCGGCGTGTGCTGGTGTCGTTGTGGAGTCGTTGGGCCAGGCGGGTGCGTCGTTCGTCGGCGGTGTGGGTGCGGGGGAGGAGTTGGTAGCGCGGTGGT
>Ga0222423_1000588_pt1 | contig 23063 bp, 18 predicted proteins | sample 3A0metagenome_FD_182472 | JGI IMG/M metagenome (GOLD analysis project Ga0222423, IMG submission 182472) | Enriched microbial communities from leaf-cutter ant dump, University of Wisconsin, Madison, United States - 3A0 (version 2) | ecosystem: Environmental > Terrestrial > Nest > Insects nest >...
CCGGTAGCTGTGCACAAAGTAGAAGCGGCTGTCCGCGGGCAAGTCCGCCACCAGGGGATCTGGGCGGCGCATCTCCACCTGGTTCCACCCCATATGCGGCACGCGCAGCCCCTGGGCGTCGTCAAACTTCACGCTCACCCCCGGGATGAGGCCCAAGCCCTCTGTGGCACCCTCGGCACTGCCGTCCAGGAGGAGCTGCATGCCAAGGCAGATGCCCATCACGGGCTTACCCGACTGCGCAAAGGTGCGGATGGCATCCACCAGCCCGTGAGCCTGAAGCGCCTCCATGCCCGCGTCAAATGCGCCCACACCGGGAAGGAGTAACCGCTCGCTCTGCTGGACCTCCGCGGCCGTGCTCACCAGGCGGGCGTCTGCGCCCACGCGCTTGAGCATGTTGGTCACCGATCCCAGGTTGCCCAGGCCATAGGCGACCACGGAGACGGTCATCGCATCATCCGCGCCATGAGCTCCAGCCACACCGGCCCCTGGGACTCACTGGAAAGCTCGCTCGCGTGGGCGTCCGCATGACGCTTCCACTCCGTCACCCGCTCAGGCGTCAACGCCTCCAAGGCGCGCGCCAAGGTGTGGGGCTCAAAGTCCGTGAGCACGTCACCAAAGTCCACCTGGGTCACAATGCCCGCCATCTCGGGCGAGGGGCCCACGATGACGCCCAGACGTGCCTGCACATAGTCAAAGAACTTGTTGGGCAGGCACCATGCAAGGTTGAACGTGGTGGGAGGAAAGATGCTGAGGCCCACGTCATAGGTGTTCAGGGTTGCCACCAACTGGCTGTACGGAACGGGCTCGCAGAAGCGAATGCGGGGATCGCCTGCCGCACGCTCCTTGAGGTCGGCAAGGACGGGCGAGCCTTCTCCCACAAGGTAGAGGTCCAGCGTCACGTCCGCCGTGGACTGCCGCACGCCATCCACCATGATGTCGAGGCGCCGCTGCGGTGCCACCCCGCCGCTGTGGACCAACCGGATGGGCGTGGTCACTTCCCCCGGCGAGTGGTCCGCAAACGGCGTGGCATTCACCACCACCGTGGAGGTAAACCCAAACTGGCGGCGGTACTCGTCGGCAATGCCCTGACCCACGGTCACCACCTCGGCAACCTGCGGCACCTTGGTGCGGCACATCCACCGAAAATACGGGGCTATGAGCCAGCGCCACACCGCAGAGTGCTCCTCTTGCCGAGGTGCGTACTCATGGAGATCCAGCACCACGCCGCTCGAGGGAGCCAGACGCAAGGACGCCTCAAGCGCCTTGAGGTCATGGGCAATCACCACGTCCCACGCGCGACCACCCAAGAGGCGCAGCGCTTCACGGTCCCAAGCGTTGATGGCCAGGTAGGCCGAATACCAGTGCAAAGCAAGCAGGCCTGCGCCCAGGAGTCTGCCCACCACACCCCAACGGTGAGGGCGCACCTGAGGAACCTCCACATGCGGCACATCCGGGAACGGCGCGGGGCCAAATCCGGCCGTAGTGACCTGATAGTGGTCCTTGAGGAACCGCACCTGCTTGAGCGCACGGGGCTCCTGACGGAACGGCGTGAACGTCAGCACCAGGACCTGTCGCCTCGACTCGCTCATCGGCTCAGCGCCGCCTTCATCCGCGCCACCCACGCCCAAAACCCGGCCACGTTGGGGTACTCCGAGTAGTCCACGGGAGGTGCCAGGCGCAGGGCGTCCAACTGCTCGCTGGTCAGGCCCAACTTCTTGGCAATGAACTCGTGATCCTGCTCGCGCAGCTCCTGCGGGTAGTTCTCACCCTCCAACAAGCCCAGCGCCTCGTCTCGCGTCATCTGCCCCGAAAGGATGAGCGACGAGTAATGCGCCAGGCGCTTGTCAAAGCCAAACTTAGAGGGAAGGTAATAGCCCTGAAAGTACCGGGTGAACACGGACTCGTAGTGCTTGCCCCCGTAGTCGCGCCAGCCCACGGTCTGCGCAATCTCACGCTTCGCATCGGCATACGCATACGGCATGAGGTTAAGCGGCCGCACCGTGGCGATGCGGCGTACGTACGGGTACCAGACGTAGCGGCGGAACATGCCCATGAGGGGGTAGGTCTTCAGCGGCACCGAGCCAAACTTGCGGTGAATGCCCCGCACGTGGCGTGCATCGTCAGAGCTGTAGCCCCACGACTCGGGCAGGATGGACTCGCTGGCAAGGTTTCCTCCCGAGAGGATGTACCGGATTCCATACTTTTGCGCCTGGGTGTAGGCAACCCAACCAAAGGCATGGTCGGTGGGAGTGTCCGCGTTGGCCACGGATGCCTTGAGGAACGCCACCTGGAGGTCCTTCATCTCTCGCCAGTCCACCACGTGGGTATAGAGGTCAAGGCCTAGTGAGGTCACCAGGTTGTGGATATTCCCTGCTGCCAACTCAGAATTCCATCCCGAGTCGAAGTGGACCGCGAGGGGGCGCAGACCTAGCTGGACGGCGCGCATTGCGAGATAGGTACTGTCTACTCCTCCGGAGACTCCCACAATGCAGTCATACGGCTTGCCCTCACCCGCGCGCTTGATCCGCTCCACGAGCGACTCGAGTTCATCGAGGCGCTCGCCACGCTGCGCGCGTTCCACCTCATTGGCGAAGCGCTCGTCAAACATCAACGCATACGACGAAACACCTTGGTCGTCGAACCAAATGTCTGGATCCGTGGTGTCCATCACGGTTCGTGTACACCGCTGGTACGGACGTTCGTCGACCGGCATCGGCCGCCACCTTTCCTTGATATGGGCGCCTTTAGCATAAAGGGGCCTGTCTCCAGGAGCACGCCCTAGACTCGTTCCCATGCTCACCCCCGCCAGGAGTGCCCGATGACCGCCGCCCCCTCGCCCGCACGCACCGCACGTATTCTGTGTATCGCCTTCTCTCCGCTGCAGGCCGATGCGCGCGTTCTGCGCCAATTGCGGGTGCTTCAAGAACACGGCGAGGTCACGACTGTCGGCTACGGTGACGCACCTAATGGGGCCGCAGTGCACATTCAGGTCCCCGACAACGCCTCGTCACTGCCACAGACCCCCCTTGGCGTGGCCCGGCTCGCATTGCGACGCCACAAGGCGGTGGAACTCAAGTCCCCGGGTGAGGCGGCCGTCGTCGCGGAAGCGGTCGCCTCCGGGCCCTACGACTTGGTGGTGGCAAACGACGCGCGTGCCCTCCCTCTCGCCTTTGCTGCCGCAAACGGTGCTCCCGTCTACGCCGACATGCACGAATGGGCGCCGGAAGAGAAGTCGGCCATCTTTGTGTGGCGCGTACTGGTGGCACCGTACATGTCGCACCTGTGTCGCACGTACCTGCCCCACACCGCCGCTGTTACCTCCGTTAGCTCCGGCCTCTCGCAGTTGTATGCCGACACATATGGACTCTCGGTGGAGACCGTACGCAATAGCGCGGATCTCCAGGAACTCACCCCCAGCCCTGTGGACCCCGAGCACATTCGCCTTGCGCACTCCGGCACGGCAGACCCCGAGCGCAACATCATGGAGCTCATTGACGCCGTGGAGGAGCTGGGCCCTCGCTTTAGTCTTGACCTCTACCTTCTCGAAGTGCCGGGTGGCCACCTGGCGCAGGTGAAGAGGCGCGCCGCGAAGGTGCCGCAGGTGACGGTGCATGACCCGGTTCCGCCGCAAACGCTACCCACTGAACTCAATCAATACGACCTTGGGCTCTTTCTCTATCCGCTCACCACCCTCAGTCACCGATTCCACCTGCCGAACAAGTTCTTTGACTTTGTGCAAGCCCGCCTGGGACTCGTGTTCTCCCCCGCTCCGGAGATCCAGACGTACATGGACCAGTACCACGTAGGCACAATCACCAGTGGCACTACGGCCCAGGATTTGGTCAACACGCTAAAGGAACTCACCGTGGCTCAGATCGAGGAGTTTAAGCAGGCCTCCCAGCGCCACGCCCGTGCATTGTCAAACGAGCCAGATCGTGAGGCGCAGTCGGCACTTGTTGCGCGCGTATTGGCAGCCAACGTCGAATCATGACCGGGGGCAGCGCGGCATGAGAGTAGTGATCGCCACCCGGATCTTTGGGCCCGAGGTGTCTGCGGCATCAGCCATTTTGCGCACCTGGGCGGAAGGCTTCCGCGACCGGGGTGATGAGGCGGTGATCCTCACCGCGCGCCCACCGGCCGGTGCGGTAATTGCCGACCCTCCTGGCATCACCGTCCACCGCTATCGAGTCAAACGTGACCGCCAGCAGTACGTGCGTGGCTACCTCAGTTACATGAGTTTTGACATTCCCCTAGCTTTCCGCCTGCTGTTCTCACGTCGTGCGGATTTGTACGTGGTGGAGCCTCCTCCCACCACCGTAGCCGTGGTGCGTGTCATCGCCTGGCTGCGCCGCACACCTTATGTAGTGCGGGCTGCCGACTACTGGTCCGAGGCCGCCGAGCTTGTCACCAGCAACGGCCTCATCTTGGGAGCCTTACGCCGGCTTGAAGCATGGGGACTTCAAGGTGCTGCCATGCTCTTTGCCGCCCACCAGCCATTGCTGGACCGCTTCCGCACTGCAGGCGTCACGGCCCCGGCTGTTCCAATCGGCTTTGGTGCGGACACGACGGACTTCCGCTATGAGGGACAAAACCCGCCTAGCCCTCCGGTGTTTGTCTATGCAGGCACCTACTCCGAGTGGCATGGGGCGGGCATTTTTATCGATGCGCTAGCCACGATGGTGGATGACTTCCCTGGCACCCGATTGGTGTTCTTTGGCAACGGCGAGGACCGTGAAGCTCTGCAAGCCCGCGCGCAGGAGCTGGGCCTGGCCGACTTTGTCGAGTTTCACGCCCCCATTACTCCAGCTGCGTTGTCACCGGTTTTAGCAGGCGCGACAGCCTCGGTAGCAAGTCTTGCCCCCGTCCCTGCCAACGAATATGCGGTGGCCACAAAGGTGTACTCCTCCTTGGCGTCCGGGTGTCCGGTGATTTTTGCGGGCATCGGCCCCACCGATCAACTCCTGGCCGACCTGGGCCACCCCGACGTAGGTACGGCCGTGCCATATGACGTAGCGGCAGCCGCCCAGGCTATGCGCACCGCTGCTCAGCAGCCCGTCGCCGTGGCAGCGCGTGCAGAGTTAGCTGCGTGGTCGGGTGAGCGATACTCGCTCACAGCGATCGCATCAGAGGTGGTCGAGACCTGCGCTCAGATCGCCAATAACTACGTCTGAGGCTCTTCCGCGACGCCAATAAGGGACAGGAACCGAGGTCCTTCTCCCACGGTGGAGAGCTCCTTGGCCGCTTGATGTGATGCCCGCTTGAGGGCCATAACGTCCTCTGCCGTTAGTGCATTGAGAACAGCAGCAAGATCGGATCCAGTCCATCCCTCAACGACAACGCCCAGGCCATGCTGCTTGACGAACGGCACAATCTCGGGACTCTCACCGATGATTACACCCAGGCGCCCTTGCACGGCCTCAAAGAACTTGTTGGGTAGTGCATAGGTGTTGTTGGGGAAGCGTGGCGGAAAGAAGATCAGTTCCAGATCACATTCATTGAGCGCGCGGGCCACCTGGGTCACTTCTACCGGTTCACGGAAGGTAGCTCGTCCCGCTGCGACCGCTGGATGAGAACGCAACGGTGCCATTGCCGAGTCGTTACCCAGCACCATGAGTTCCAGCGTGAAGCGCGAATCGGCTTCCAGCATCGCGTCCAACATGATGTCGATGCCACGCTCAACAGAGGCATAGCCATGGTGAACTAGCCGAATGTGATCTGGGTCTACTGGGGTAGGCTCCAACTCTTCGTATGGCGCGACATTGCGGATCACGCCGGGCCGCGGTAGTCCGTACTGATCGCGGTAGATATCTGCAATCCCCTCTGCGACCGTTAAGCGATGCGTAAATGCCGGGTGGCCAAAGAAGGTGAGGAGCCAGCGGTCCTGACGCGCCTGTGCCACTCGGTACTTCCAACCCACGCCGTTACCCTCATACAGCTCATGGAGGTCAAGCACCACCGGTCCGTCTGTGAGATCTGCGGCCACCTCGACGAGCCACGGTAAGAGGTGGTGATCGTTGACATACACCAGGTCATATTTGTGACCCCGTAGTGCCTCATGAGGAATTTGGCTGGCGTAATAGAAGCGGAAATTGTGCCTCGGGTGAAGAAGTAGCATCAACGCCAGGCGAAGCCTGCGCACGGGACGATCACCGATCGCTAGGTAGTCACCGGTGGAGTATGGCTGTTCGGGGCCACGGCTAAGCACGTCAACGCGGTACCCCGCCTCTTCGAGCCAACGAATTTCCTTGGTAACGCGCGCATCATTAGCCACCGGCGAGAAGCAAATAACCAGCGCGCTCTTACGGGTGGATCCATCACTGTGTGGCACGCCCTGATGCTACCCGAACGATTTGTCGGGCTCCTCGTGGCAGAATGTTCCTGCCATGAGGAGCCCACGAGGCGCTCCTGCGCACCATGGCCGGGGACCAGTGCAACGGAGAGCAACACATGTGTGGAATCTTTGGATTCGTCGGCTCGAGTGACCTTGGCACGCGCTCAACGAAAGTGCTGGTAGATCACGCACAACAGCGCGGACGCGACTCCAGCGGTCTGGTGCTGCATGGGCAGGACGGCTATCACGCCTACCGCGGTGACCTGCCGATCAACCGCCTCCTTAAGCGCACCCCTAAGCCCGGCTCCCTGTTCTTTGGGCACAGCCGCCTGGTCACCAACGGCACCGCCGACAACCAGCCGGTGATGCGTGAACAGGTGATCGTGATCCACAACGGAATCGTGGTCAATGAAGAGCAGGTGTGGAAGGCTCTGGGAAAGGCCCCCGAGCTAACAATCGACACTGAGACACTGCCCGCCATCATTGCAAGCCACCTCGAGGAGGGCGGCGCTGTCGAGTCGGTAGGCGAGCGCGTCCTGGAACTAACCGAGGGAACCGTTGCCTGCGCCGCCCTCATCCCCCGCCTAGGCAAGCTGGTGCTGTTTTCCAACAACGGCAGCCTCTACCTGGGTGACACCTCGGGCGGCAAAGTGTTCTCCTCCGAGAAGTACCCACTTGACCAGATCGGTGCACGCAACATTCGCCAAGTACGTGAATCCGTAGTGCTGGACGTTCCCGCAGACAGCGCACCACTGGGACTGACCGAGTGGGCCAACCGCAGCATCGACCTTGTCCCTGGGCTGGGCCTCATCAAAGAAGAAGAGCAGCTCCTGGTTTACCCCACCCCCGAATTTCGCCGGTGCACCAAGTGCGTGCTGCCCGAGACCATGCCCTACATCGCGTTTGACGAGCACGGCGTGTGCAACTACTGCGCCAACTACAAGACGCGCAACCACCCGCGCCCCAAAGAAGAGCTCTTTGAACTCATCAAGCCCTACCGCCGCCCGTCCGGCGACGAGGTCCTTGTACCGTTCTCCGGTGGCCGCGACAGCTCCTACGGGCTGCACCTGATTGTCCACGAACTAGGCCTCAAGCCCATCACGTACACCTACGACTGGGGCATGGTGACGGACCTGGGCCGGCGCAACGTGTCCCGCATGTCCGCCAAGTTAGGCGTGGAAAACATCATCGTGGCAGCGGACATCACCAAAAAGCGCGACTACATCAGGCGCAACTTGAACGCGTGGATCAAGCACCCCCACCTGGGGATGCTCAGCGTGCTCACCGCCGGAGACAAGCACTTTTTCCGCCACATTGAGACCATCAAAAAGCAGACCGGCATCTCCCTCAACCTGTGGGGCATCAACCCGCTGGAAGTGACGCACTTTAAGTCCGGCTTTCTGGGCGTCCCGCCGGACTTTGCCGAGGAGCGCGTCTACAGCCACGGCGCCATGAAGCAGCTGCGCTACCAGTCGCTGCGCTTTAGGGCCATGCTCCAAAGTCCCGGCTACTTCAACCGCTCCCTGTGGGACACGCTGTCCGGTGAGTACTACCGCTCCTTCACCGAGAAAACCGACTACTTCCACATCTTTGACTACTGGCGCTGGGACGAGAAGGTCATTGAAGACACTCTGGACCAGGAGTACGAATGGGAGCATGCGCCAGACACGCAAACCACCTGGCGTATTGGTGACGGCACAGCCGCGTTCTACAACTACGCCTACTACACAATTGCCGGCTTCACCGAGCACGACACCTTCCGCTCCAACCAGGTGCGTGAAGGCGACCTCACCCGCGAGGAGGCGCTAGCGCTGGTGCAAGAGGAGAACACCCCCCGCTACCCCAACCTCAAGTGGTACCTGGACGTGGTGGGAGTGGACTTCACCGCCGCTATCAACGCCATCAACAACACGCCACGCCTGTACCGGGAGAACTAGATGGCGGCGGACCCCGTGGCTCCAGTGCGCCGCCGTATCAAGGCGGTATGGTTCGCGCCGCTGTTCGCCGCAATTGCCATGGTCTCGTGGGTGTTCGCCTCACCCATCGGCGCCTCCCCAGACGACGACTACCACCTGGCGAGCATTTGGTGTGCCAACGGACCCCGTGCAGGTTTGTGCCTCGACGACCCGAACGATCCGCAAAGCCGCCTAGTCCCCCGTGACCTCACCAACGCGCCGTGTTACGTGGCGGACGTCAACGCCTCGGCTGGCTGCCAGGACTGGGCGGAGGATCCCCCAGCCGACCACGCCACCAATCATGGCAACTGGATTGGCGCCTATCCGCCCGTCTACTACGCGTTCATGAATATCTTTGTCAGCCATGACATCCAGGCCTCCGCTCTGGCAATGCGCCTGTTCAATACCGCACTCTTTTTGGCAATGACGGTGGCACTCGCGCTGTTGTTGCCCCGGCGCCTAGCGACGCCGCTCGTAGTGGGCTGGACCATCACCATGGTGCCGCTATCAATCTTCCTCATCACCTCCAACAACCCCGGCTCGTGGGCACTCATCGGAGTCGGGAATTCCTGGCTCGCGGCGCTTGGATGGTATAGCGCCTCAGGGCGCCGTGCCTGGGCACTGGGCGCACTTACCTTTATCAACGTCCTCATTGCCGCGGGTGCGCGTACCGATGCCGCCATTTACTGCATCATCGGGTTAGGCATCGCCTCTGTGCTGGCCTTTGAGAAGACTCGTGCCTACGCCCGCAAGCTCATCCTGCCGCTTGCACTGGCGTGTATGGCGCTACCGTTCTACTTCACATCCGGATACGCTGCGGTAGCCGAAGGGGGCCTCACCGGTGGTATTGCAGACCCCGCCTCGCGAGACCAAATGGCCGTTTTCGCCTATAACGTCATCTCAATTCCCCGCCTGTGGACTGGCATCTTTGGATCCTGGGGTAACGGCTGGCGCATGGAAGAATGGCCCGGATACTTCACCGTGGAGTTTGCCACGCTGGCCGTATTCATTGGCCTGGCATCACTGGGCCTGCGCCGGATGTTCTGGCAAAAGTCCGCCATGGCCGTGGCCCTGGTGGCTACCTTGTACCTGTTGCCGCTGTACATCCTCACCGTGGGATTGAGCGTAGTCAGTGAGAATGTGCAGCCGCGCTACATTCTTCCGCTGGTGGTGGTGTTGGGTGGACTACTAGTGCTCACGCGCTCATCACAGCCACTTCGCGTGGGACGGTGGCACATAATTCCTGCCATCATTTTGCTGTCGGTCGCACAGTCCCTCGCACTACACGGAAACCTGCGCCGCTACGTCACGGGCTTTGACGCCGAACACGCCCGCCTTGGTTCCGGTGCCGAGTGGTGGTGGTCATTCCTCCCCGTGGGACCAGATGCGGTATGGGTGATCGGCTCACTCGCCTTCGCGGTTACTGTCACTCTGCTGGGCCGGCACTGGCTGCTCATTTCGCGCACGCAACCCGCCATCGCGTAGTACGCGCCACGCCACCGCGAGCACACCCGCATACGCCACCGTGCCCAGCACCCAGTTGAGACCAGGGCCCCACGGAACACCGGACCACCACCACTGCGCGCCTCGGTCCAAGTTGGGGCCTTCGAGGTCCACGCCCGTCACATAACGCCGGGTATTCACCTGCAGCGCCACCATATTCGCGGTGGCCAACGCCAACATAATCACCAATGTTTGTAGCCGGGTGAAGTGCAGTCTGCCGCCCGGGGTCTCCCACACCAATAGGAATCCAAGCAACACAATCAGAGGAAGCAGGTACCGGGGCTGTAGGTTTTCGCCCACCTGATTTCCGCCACTGGTGAGCACATACACCGGGAGCACCACCAGTACCCCAAGGACGCCCGCAAGGCTCACTGCCTTGCGCCACGTCATCAAGCCCAACCCCACAAAGCCAACCGCAATAAACGCTCCAGCCGCAGCCCACGGCACGATCGGCGGCAATGTCGTGTCAAACCATCCCAACGCCCACGAGCCAAACACGCCAGTCCACAGGAACGGAAGCTTCAACAGGTTGTAGGCCGCCAACTCAAGCCCCTGGTGGGACAGGGCGTCAATGCCCACGCCATCCGGCCCCACCGGCGTGCTCGTGAACCCACTCGCAATGGTTGACTGACCGGCGGACCGCATTGCCACCCACCCCGCCACGGCCGCCGCAAACGGCAGCGCCAAGCTCCACCACCCACGCGTGCGTCGCCACGACACAATGGTGGCGGTTACGGCAGCACCCACCACATACACGGCACCGTCACCTCGCGCACCGGCGGCCATCACCACGGCAACGGCGAACGTCCCCGCCCCAGCCAAGCGCCTCCACCCCTCGGCCTCATACCACGCCACCATGGCCAAGAAGGCTGTGCCCACTCCCGTGATTGCCCAACCACTGGGATTGTTTGAGGGAATGAGAAACATGCCCAGCGGCACCAAGGTGATGAGCCACGCCCACAGCAACACTCGGCGCCTCCTGGGCAACAGCACTGCTACCGCCGTGGACAACAGCACAAACAGGGCCGCATTGACTAGGCGCATCACCAGCGCGCTGGACTCCACGTCGTCACCGGCAAACAGGCGCATGGTCGCGTAATAAACGGGCGGGTACTCGCCTACAAAGTTGCCCCGTGCGGTCTCCACCCACGGCCCGTCTGGGCTGGGCATCGCGCCGTCCTGGCAGTCGGCGCTCTGCTCCGCATCGCCAACATAACAAATCACTGACTCGAACCCGGCCGAAACCATTCGCACACTGTTGGTACTGCCGGGCTTACATAAGTCACTACCTCCACCCGCACACCACACACTCACCAAGTGGTAGTCGTCATCAGGCCCCGCTCCCACGGGCGAGGCAAATGCCCACGACACCAACGCGACAAACGCCAGCACCGGAAGCAGAATCCACCGCCAGCGCGCGGCGATCCCATGAAGGATGGAGGTCATCAAAGTTCCCAGCGGGCTCAGGCCCGCGGCGACGATGCCGGGGCTATCTATGGCGTTGTCGCGAGCCTACCGCAGGGCTTCAGTCGCGATGTCAACGCACGTGGTGCCCATAGAATCAACGCATGAAGATTGCCGTCATTGCCCTTGGAAAAATCGGTCTACCCCTGGCGGTCCAGTTCGCCAGCAAGGGACACCAGGTCATCGGCGTTGACGTCAACGCTGATGTGGTGGATCTAGTCAACGCCGGCAAGGAGCCTTTCCCCGGTGAGGCACACCTCCAGGCTCGCCTGAGCGAACTAGTTCCCGCCGGCAAGTTGCGTGCCACCACCGACTACGCCCAGGCCGTCCCCGGCGCGGACGCCGTGGTCCTAGTGGTGCCACTATTCGTGGACCAAGACGCTAAGCCCGACTTTGGCTGGATGGACGCCGCCACCGAGTCCCTGGGCCGCCACCTCACCCCCGGCACGTTGGTGTCCTACGAGACCACCCTTCCCGTGGGCACCACCCGTACCCGCTGGAAGCCGATGTTGGAGAAGGTGTCCGGCCTGACCGAGGGCAAAGACTTCCACCTGGTGTTCTCCCCCGAGCGTGTGCTGACCGGTCGCGTGTTTGCTGACCTGCGCAAGTACCCCAAGCTGGTGGGTGGACTCTCGCCTGAGGGCGCCCGACGCGCCACCGAGTTCTACGAGGCCGTACTGGACTTTGATCCTCGCCCGGATTTGGCCCGCCCCAACGGCGTGTGGGACTTGGGATCGGCAGAAGCCTCCGAGCTGGCCAAGCTGGCGGAAACCACCTACCGCGACGTCAACATTGGCCTAGCCAACCAGTTTGCCCGTTTTGCCGGCGACAACGGTATTGACATCTACCAGGTCATCGAAGCCTCGAACTCCCAGCCCTTCAGCCACATTCACCAGCCCGGAATCGCCGTAGGCGGTCACTGCATCCCCGTATACCCGCGCCTGTACCTGTGGAACGACCCGCACGCCACCGTGGTTGCTGCCGCTCGCGCCGCCAACGCCGGTATGCCGGACTACACCATCGGCCTGCTGGAAGGTGCCTACGGAGACCTGACGGGTGCGCGCGTGGCGGTCCTAGGCGCCGCCTACCGTGGCGGGGTCAAAGAGACAGCATTCTCTGGCGTGTTCGCCACGGTCGAGGCCCTGGCCGCACGCGGCGCCACTGCCCTGGTACACGACCCAATGTTCTCCGATGACGAGCTGACCCACTTGGGATTCATGCCCTACCACCTGGGTGAAGCGGCCGACGCCGTTGTTGTGCAGGCTGACCACTCCAGTTACAGCGAACTCACCACGGCCGACCTCCCCGGCATCAAGGCGTTCATTGACGGACGGCGGGTATCCAACGCGCAGCGTTGGCCCGGCATCGCCTATCGGGTGATCGGCAAGGCCGTGCAGGACAACGCCTAAGGCACGGCCGTTCAGGAGGCCGCGAGCACCGGGGATTCACCCGTCCGGGATTCACCCACCGCAGCGTTACCCACTGTCCAGCGCCGGAGCAATGGCCACAGCACCACCAAAAGTCCCGCAAACGCGGCGCTGCCCAGCGCCCACACAGCTGTGGGGCCCATAACCGCGTCATGCCACCACCACTGCTTGCCCGCATCCAAGTTCAGTCCCTGATGATCGGTACCGGTGACATAGCGGCGGATATTCACCTGCAGAGAAACGGAGTTCGCGGCCGCCATCACCACCAGGATCGCAGCGGTCTGCACCCGCGTTAGCCGAACCACCCGCGCCCCCGGCAATGCCGTCAGCGCCACCAACGCAAGCAGCAACAACAGCGGCAGGAAGTAGCGCGGCTGCACCACCTCACCCACGCGGTTACCTGCACGGGTCAACAGGAACACCGGCAAGGCGACCAGCACCGCCACCACACCCCCCACGCAGATTGCCTTACGCAGGTTCAGGTGAGACAGCCCGGCAAACACCACCAGCGCGAATGCCACTGCCATGCCCCACGGCACCACCGCGGGCACCGGCGTGTCCAACCACCCCAGACCCCACGTTCCCCAAATCCCAGTCCACAAATCCGGAAGCTGCATCAGGTTGTAGATCGCTAGCGCCACCCCGGCCGTTGGCGCCAGGGCGGATACCTCGCCCGGGCCACCGACGCCGCCCCCATCATCCGGCTGCACCATGGCGACGCCTCCGATGTCCGTCGAGGCGAACAGCGCCAGCGCCAACACCACCCCCGCCAACGGCAACAGCGCCGCAAGACGCCACTGCCGCGTGGGCTCAAACGTCAACAACCCAGCAATAATTGATGCGCCCACCGCATAAAGTCCGGCGTCAGCCCGGGAACCGGCCGCCATCAACACACCCACCAGATACAGCGCCGCCAGGCCAAGGCGTCGGCGTCCCCGCGTCTCAAACCAACCCAGCGCCGCCAGATACGTGGTCCCCACCCCTGTGATCGACCAGCCACTGGGGTTATTGGACGCCACCAAGAACATGCCCAGTGGAATCAAACTCACTAGCCACCCCCACAACAACGTTTGCCGCCGTGAGGGAGCAAGCAGGAACGCTAACGCCGTTGCCAACGCCACAAACACCGCACTGTTGACCAAGCGCATGGTCAGTGCACCAGTGGTCAGGTCATCCCCCGCGAAAACCCGCATAGTGGCGTAATAAGGCGCGGGATAGTCGTGATGGAAGTTGCCGCGGTTGGTCAACCACTTTTCACCGTCAAGCTCAAGCCCCAACGCATCCTGGCAGTGGGCGCTTCTACTTTGAATGCGGGCGTAACACACCGAATTACGGAACGCAACGGACATCATCCTGTCGTCAGCATGCTGGCCCGGGGTACACGCGACCGTCCCTCCCCGACTACACCACACGCTCGCCAGGTGGAAGTCATCATCCGGCCCCGCCCCCACCGGGGACGCAAAAGACCACGCCCCCAGCGTCAGCATCAGTAGCAAAGGTGCACAGTAAATCCACCGCAGACGTCCGGCCCACCGGCGCTCCCTCACCGTTGCCTGACCTGCCACTTCCATTCCTCCTCATTCATGCGCCGGCCCCACAACACGGCCAGCACCACAGCCTGCGCCACACCGGACGCCAATTCCGTAAGCCCCAACGCCCACGCGGCCCCCGTAGTGCCCCACACAGAACCGGCCACCAGCAAGCTGGTTGCACCCACCGTAGCGGCCACCACCACGCACGCCATGAACGCATGGCGCGCGCCCACCATTACCAGGCCAATACGCCCAAACACGGTGCCCAGCGCGATACCCACCACCGCCACGCCCAGCCCCACGGCCGTCGCGCGGTTGATTGCCACATCGGCACCAAACAGGAAACGTGTAAGCCACGGCCCCAACCACGCCAAACCAATCAGCCCCGCCACGCCCAACGCCACATGCAGCATCACGGCGGCGCGCATACGCCGGCCCACACCAGCCCGTCCGCGCTCCACCACCCAGCCCTGCAGTGCATTACCCAGGGAGGACACCCCGTACTGGCCGATCCGGTACGTCTTGTCACCCGAGACATACCGGGCCGCATCCGTCACCGACGTCACATGCGTCACCAACGTGACCGCCAGCGCGTTGTAAGCCCCCGCAGCCGTCTCCGCAATCACCGCCGGGGGATGGTGCCGCCAAACTGCCCCCACATCACGCCGGCTCACGCTGCGTAGTGAACCCCGCGTAATGCGCGCATAGATCACCGCTGGCCCAGCCACCATCGCCACACCCAGCAATACCGGGTACCACATGAGGTCCCCACCAGCCAGCAGCACACCAGCCGCCAGCATCATCGCCGCCGCCCGCGGCAGCACCTCCGCCCACAGGATCGGCAGCGCCTTACCCACCCCCACCCAATACCACGTGGGGGCCAGGCCAGCAATGCTCAGCGCGACGGCCGTAGCGGCAGCATCGGGCGCATATTCTCCCGGCGCCATCACGGCGGCCACCACGCCCGCAATAATCGCCGCACCCACCCACACGGGGATGCGCACATACAAGCTAGTGGCTACATAGCGGCGGCGCGCGTCAGCGTCCGACTGTGCCAACAGCGGCGGCGCCAGCGTCGCATACCCCATCCCAGCCAGCAGAGCCGCGAAGGCACCTACCGACTGGCCCAGCGCGATCGCCACCCACGCATCCACTCCCGCCAAACGCGACAGCACCGGCAGGAACAAAAACGGCGCCACCAGCGACAGGAACGGCGCACCCGCAAATGCGACGATGCGGCGCACCAAGGCAGAAACCCCCACGCTCACCCGCGATTCCGGCGCACAGCCAGGCGGCGTTTGACTTCCGTCATGCCACCGTGGCGCAGATAGTGCCACGCCATGCGCGCGTCCCGCCACCGGCTAGGTCGGCCATCAGGCTTGAGCAAGGTGCGGGGGACCTTGCCTAGGGCGCGCCGGCTACGTGCGGCAGCAAGGTCGGGCGCGTGAAGCGGATCGCTGGCCAGGCGACGCAGCGGCTCCAAGGTGCGCTCCCACGTGAACTGTTCGCGCACCCGCGCCACGTTGGCGCGGGCAGTGGCGGCGGCGCGGTCGTCAAAAAGGACAGCCTCCAGCGCGGCAGTGAGGGCGTCCAGATTGCCCGGCTCCACCACAAAGCCCAGGTCTTGCTCACGCACCAGATCGGCGAAGGCGTCCCCGTCGCTGACCACCATGGGAAGGCCCGCCCACAGATAATCCAGAATCCGGGTGCGGAAGCTGAACTCGGTTTCCAGGTGCTGGTGGTGGGTAGACACGCCAGCGTTAGCCTCAGCCAAGTAGGCGCCACGTTGGTCGTAGGGCACCCAGTCCTCAGTGAAAAGCACATGCGTTCCCGTGACTTTGAGCTGATCGGACAAGTCCAGGACTTCTTTGACAATCCCCATGGGCTCCTGGCCCGGGTGGCGTGTGCCCAAAAACAGTAGCGCCACCTGTGGACGACGCTGCGCGAGGGCATGCACGGCCCGGATCAGCAGCAGCGGGTCAAACCAGGAATACACGCCGCCGCCCCACACCAGCAGGCGGGTGGAATCGTCCACACCGGGGAAGACACCGCGCACCGCGGGGGTGGGCGTGGCGGTGGGCGTGGGGGGAACCGGGTCCAGACCGAACGGCGCGACCGCGATGAGCTGCTCCACCATCGGGTCATTCTCATAAGTGAGAGGACTAATACGACCCAACGCCGCCAACTGACCCAAATAAAAGGTGCGCTGACGCTGCGAGGCACACAACACCAAATCCGCCCGCGCCAACTGATGGTTCAGCAGCCGCACCCGCGAGCGCACCAACATCTGCCACGTGGACCTGCCCAGCTCACGGCCCTGCTCCAACATTTCCAAGTGCATCGGGTCGTAGGCATCCGCCACCACCACCCGGTCGGTGCGCTCCAACGCCGCAAACTGCTCCATCGCGTGCCCCTGGAACACAATCAAATCCGCGGCACGCTCCAACGCACGCAATGCTCGGTTATCCCCCGGACGCACCGAGGTCAGCGTGAAGTCCCCCTGCGGCGCACCCGGCGACACGGTCGCAGTGGTCGCCACCACCACACGATGCCCATCACCGGCCAACACCCGCGCCATCGCCAGTGCACGAATCGCAGGCCCCGCCAGGCGCTCGCCCAGCGCGGCACCAGTGATGATGAGCACGTCCGCCACGGCTCCACCCTAAAGGTTCACCCCGACACTCACACGGCACACCCGGCCCCGGGACCACCGTCAGCCAGGCGGCGCAAGCCCCTGCGGTATTCTCAGCCCATGACATTTCGGGTCGTCGAGACCGCCGATGTATCACCCCGCGCGGTCATCGGAGAAGGCTCATCCATCTGGCACCTCGCCCAAGTTCGCGAGGACGCCGTCCTGGGCAAGAACTGCATCGTTGGCCGTGGCGCATACATTGGCACCGGCGTGACCATGGGCGACGGTTGCAAGGTGCAAAACTACGCGCTGGTGTACGAGCCCGCCGTCCTCGAAGACGGAGTCTTTGTGGGCCCCTCCGTGGTGTTCACCAACGACCACTTTCCCCGCGCCATCAACGTAGACGGCACCCCCAAATCTGCGCACGACTGGCAGCCCGTTGGCGTGACCGTACGCCGCGGTGCCTCCGTGGGCGCGCGCGCCGTATGCGTTGCCCCCGTCACCATCGGACGCTGGGCCACCGTGGCGGCCGGCGCCGTGGTCACCAAAGACGTGCCCGACTACGCACTCGTTGCCGGCGTACCTGCCCGACGCATCGGCTGGGTGGGCGAAGCCGGCCAACCCCTCCAGGACGCAGGCAACGGCACGTGGACCTGCCCCGCCACCGGCACCCACTACCTACAAGACGGCGACACCCTGCGCCGCGCCGACTAGTCACCCGCGACACACAACAAAAGGACATCGCATGAACCAGCCCACCATCCCCGCGGCTAGCCCCATCATTGGTGACGAAGAACGCGAAGCAGTCGACCGCGTCTTGCGATCAGGCATGATCGCCCAAGGACCCGAAGTTGCCGCCTTTGAACGCGAGTTCGCCGACGCCCTGGTGGGCGGGCGCACCAACGTGGCCGTCAACTCCGGCACCTCCGGGCTACACCTGGGGCTGCTGGCCGCAGGCATTGGCCCCGGCGACGAGGTGCTGGTGCCCTCCTTCACCTTTGCCGCCACCGGCAACTCGGTAGCCCTGACCGGTGCCACCCCCGTGTTTGTGGACATCGACCCCGACACGTTCTGCATGTCCGCCGCCTCTGCGGAGGCCGCCATCACCGAACGCACCGCCGGCATCATGCCCGTGCACCTGTACGGCCACCCGGCCGATGTCACGGCACTAGGCGCGCTGGCCGATAAGCACGGTATCCAGCTATTCGAAGACGCCGCGCAAGCACACGGCGCCCAATGGCAAGGCAAGCCCGTCGGGTCATTCGGCTCGTTCGCGATGTTCAGCCTCTACCCCACCAAAAACATGACCTCCGGCGAAGGCGGCATGGTGGCCTGCGCCACCGACGAGATCGCCCGCAAGGTGCGCCTGCTGCGCAACCAAGGCATGGAACGACGCTACGAAAACGAGTTGGTGGGCTTCAACGCCCGCATGACGGACATTCACGCCGCCATTGGGCGCGTGCAGCTGACCAAACTGCCCGCCTGGACCGCACGCCGCCAAGCCATCGCCGCCCGCCTGGATGCAGAGCTCACCGGAGTGACCGTGCCGCCAGTAGCCGAAGGCGCGGTGCACGTGTACCACCAGTACACCATCCGAGTGGCAAACGACCGCGACGGCTTTGCCGAGGCGCTGCTCAAGGAACATGGTGTAGGTAGCGGGGTCTACTACCCCATCCCCAACCACGAGCTCCCGTCCCTGAAGTCCTCGGCTGAACTTCCCGTCACCGCCCGCGCTGCCCAGGAAGTACTGTCACTGCCAGTGCACCCTGCACTGTCCGACGCGGACGTGGACCGCGTGATCGCAGCCGTCAACGCCGTCGCTCAGGCAGGTGCGTAATGGCTAACCTGCGCGCCGGACTCATTGGCCTGGGATCAATGGGCCGCCACCACGCCCGCGTGCTCCGCGCACTTGACGGCGTTGACCTGGTAGCCGTAGCCGACGCTGCCGGAGACCCCCACGGCGTTGCCGGCGACCTAGAGGTACTGCCTGGCGTCGAGGAACTCCTTGCCGTGGGCCTGGACTACGCCGTGGTGGTAGTCCCCACCATCTACCACGAACCCGTCGCACTCGCCGTCGCAGAAGCAGGCGTCAACGCCCTGGTAGAAAAGCCACTCGGCCACGACGTCGCCTCCTCCGCACGCATCGCGGAGGCGTTCGCCAGCCGCGGACTCATCGGCGCCGTCGGCCACATTGAACGCTACAACCCAGCCATCCAAAACCTGCGCTCCCGACTCGAAAACGGCGACCTTGGCGACGTGTACCAAATCGCCACCCGACGCCAGGGGCCGTTCCCCGCCCGCATTGCCGACGTTGGCGTCGTCCGCGACCTCGCCCCCCACGACGTCGACCTCGCCGCCTGGGTAGCCCGCTCCACCTACGCGTCCATCAGCGCGCAAGTCGCCTACCAAAGCGGGCGCGAACACGAGGACCTCGTGTCCATCACCGGCAGATTCGCCAACGGCGTGGTAGCCAACCACCTCATCAACTGGCTATCCCCCATGAAGGAACGCACCACCGTCGTCACCGGAGAGCGCGGCACCTTTGTGGCCGACACCCTCACCGCCGACCTCACCTTCTACGCCAACGGCACCGTGGCTACCACCTGGGACCGCATCGCCGGATTCCGCGGAGTAGTCGAAGGGGACGTCACCCGCTTTGCGTTCGCCAAGCAGGAGCCCCTCACCTCCGAACACATTGCATTCCGTGACGGCGTGCTGGGAACCGGCTCCGCCTACGTGACCATGCAAGAAGGATTGGAGACCGTCGCTGTGGTCGACGCGGCGCTTGAGTCCGCGCGGACCGGGACGACCGTTACGCGGTAGGTGGGGTGGAGGCCGCTCACGAGCTAGTTCATGGTCCGCGATGCGCGGGACGTGGGCAACTGAGGGGCTCTGGCACTCCGGGTTGCGCCGCGATCCAGCAAGCCTCGGAGGTTCTCCTGTAGGCCCGGACCAGCAGGGTGATACCCCGATAGACGAGCCGACCCTTGCCCCTCGAAAGCTCGCCAGACACGGACAGATCGGTGTCTTCAATTTAGAACAGGTGAGGAAGTAATGATCTTGATGACCTGCGTCAGCCACTCACGCGCCGCAGTGACGTCGGGCAACACAGGCGTCGTGCCACCGACCTCAGTTTCTGCCCGCGCGTCGGCGTACGCGAGTTCCCAGCCATCCATCGAACGTAACGGGAACGGTGGCCAGATTTGCTGCCGCCGCCAGTCGAACGTCCGCTCGCACAGTCTCCGCAGGACAGTCAGATCGGGATCGGCACCCCATAGCAGTTGAAGGTCAACCAGGTCATGCGCTCGTTCGTAGGCGGGGTCAGTGACAGCGTGGAGTTTCTGCGCCATCTGGTACTCCAGATCAACGAGCTCGACGGGTTGCAGATCCCCGAACCCGAAGTAGGCACCGAACTGCACAAGCTCGCCGTCGATCTCCTTCCGCGTATGCGCATACGCGTCGATCTCTGGATCGGAGACCTCGACATCAAGCGCACCCCAGGCCGCGCCGAGGAAGGCGATCGATACTCGGTACGGGTGCATCACGTACTCCGGTCGAGCGAGCCCCGGATCATGGAGCTTCACCGCTCGGATGGCCGCGGTGAAGGCGACGCGTTCGGGCGCATCCGGGTTGCGACGCAGTTCACCCTTCGACGCCGACACTGTTCCCCATCCCGCGGCCAGACGCGCGCGGAACGCCTGTTCGAACTCCTCACCACGGACACGGGTGGAGACATCGAGGTCGGCGGTAGCGCGCGTGCCGCGCTCGCCGAAGCGCAGCTTCACACCCATGCCGCCCTTGACGGCGACGGCGTCGGGGAGCATCTGCGACACGATCAACGTGCAGAGCATCACTCGAGCACGCGCAACCGGGATACCCAGTTCGGCGGCGACCTCCACGAGCCGGGCATTGAGCTGCGTCACATTCAGCGGAGGGGTCACTTCGCTCACGCTGACACCGCCTTCCACTCAACCGCGTCCTGCTCGCCGATCAAGTCTCGCCTGAGCGCCTCATCGACCACGACCACCCACCGGTCCGGCGGCATCCGAGACCGCATGTCCTTCAGCGCCCGCCGGACGGTCATCGCCGGGATGCCCTCGTAGCGAGTGAGATCCTCGTCAGGAACGTCAGGCCGGTTCTCAAGCTCCATCCACTCCGGCAGCGTCCGTCGCACACGGCGGCGCGTCCCCACACGCACCTTCGGCGGATTGACCTGGCCCAGCCCAAGCAAATCGAGCACGGACTCACGGTGCAAGAACGCGCCGTCCCCGGCAAGAGACACGGCAATCGTCGGCTCCGTAAACGGGGTCGTCGGCACGTCGCGGTGCTTGTAGACACCCTGCCCGTACCCGCGTAAAGCACCACGGGCTGCGAGCTTCCGCACCTCGACGGCGGGCACACCCGCGTCCTCCGCCTCAGTGACAGTCACCACGCCGTTGCGTGCCGCGGCAACTTCCCAGAGATCATTCCGGTATCCCACAGCATCACCTCCAAGCCAAAATAGTACCGAATACAGTACGGTTTTGCCATACCGACCAACGCTCCGGCAGCCCATCTTTATCCTCACTGGTGGAGAGCTTCAGGCTTCTGCCCTATCGCAACGAGAGTTGCAAGACGTCTTTATGAGCTTCCGCAGATGGCTGACTGACATGTCGGGATTTGCTCGTACCTGAACGAGGTGACGTGAATGTTCTCAGGCGTCATGAGCACCACCGAGTCGAGAATGCTCCGTGCTTCAGGAGTCCCTGGGTAACGACGTAACTGCCGACGCAGTTACTGAATCTGACGGACGCCCCCGCTTCTTGTAGAAGCGGCCTTTGGCCGCCTGCACCCGTCGAATGAACGTCGAGACGTCGTTGCTGGGTAGGGCGATGCCCCCAAGGACAAAGTACTGCGAGTGGTGGTTCGCATCCGGTTTGCCCGAGTCATCAACGAAAAGCACCCGACTTGGGCGTGAGTGGTGCACCGCGTGGTTGAGACTGGCGGACCTGGGACTCGCACCTGAGACGTGGCAAATGTCAATCGGAATCCGCAGCGAGACATCGGCCCCATCAACAGGCCGTCAGCACCAACCGGACGCCCACAGGCCCGATGCTACGATTCCGCACATGGGTACTGCGCTCGAGCAGACGCTCGTGGTCATGCCCGCGTATAACGAATCCCATGCCGTCGCGCAGGTGGTGACGGAGACGCGGACCAAACTACCGGGGGTCACGGTCCTCGTTGTGGACGACGGCTCCACGGACGCCACCACCAACCAGGCCCGTAGCGCCGGTGCCGTCGTGGCCACCTTGCCCTTCAATCTTGGTGTGGGCGGAGCCATGCGCGCGGGGTTTAGGTACGCCCGCGACCACGGCTACCAGGCCGTCGTCCAAGTCGACGCCGACGGCCAGCACGATCCAGCCACCGTCATTGAACTGCTCGCCGAACTCGATACACACGATGTTGTCATCGGCGCCCGCTTTGCCGGTACCGGCACCTACGTAATGCGGGGGCCACGCCGATGGGCCAGCTGGTTGCTGGCCAAGACCATCAGCCATACCGCTAGGGCCCGCCTAACCGACACCACCTCAGGGTTTCGCGCATCAGGGCCTCGCGCTATCGAGTTGTTCGCCCGTGAATACCCCGCCGAATACCTGGGCGACACGGTCGAGTCACTGGTAATCGCCTGCCGCGCGGGCCTCAACGTCACCCAGGTGCCCACCGCCATGCGCGTGCGCGCCGGAGGGGTGCCCTCCCACCGACCTCTGCGCGCTGCCCTGTACCTGGCGCGCGCCATGATGGCGCTCGTGTTCGCATACGTGCGCCCCAAGAGCACCGTGCGCATGCCGGCCGATTCCGTCCCCGCTACCCCGGAGAAGGTATGACGATGCGCTCGTACATCTTTGGCGTCGGCGCGGCACTACTGGTGCTGCTGGTCGTGGTGATGATGTTGCGCAAGCGGCGCCTGCGCGAGCGTCACGCCGTGTGGTGGCTGGGTGCCGGTGTGCTGGCGTTGCTGTCCTCCGTGTTCCCCCACACGTTGGAGCGCGCCGCCGACTTTGTGGGCATCGAGCTTCCCATCAACATGGTGTTCTTTGTCTCGATCGCCATCTTGTTCCTGGTCAGCCTGCAGTCCAGCGCGGAGCTGACTCGACTCGAAGCGAAGGCACGCACCCTGGCCGAGTCGGTCGCCCTGCTCGAGTTGCGCGTTCGCGAGCTCGACCCGCACATCACCGA
>Ga0222423_1000592_pt1 | contig 23032 bp, 23 predicted proteins | sample 3A0metagenome_FD_182472 | JGI IMG/M metagenome (GOLD analysis project Ga0222423, IMG submission 182472) | Enriched microbial communities from leaf-cutter ant dump, University of Wisconsin, Madison, United States - 3A0 (version 2) | ecosystem: Environmental > Terrestrial > Nest > Insects nest >...
ATGACCAGTTTTTCGCCCAGAGAAATCGTTTCGGAACTCGATCGCCATATTATCGGTCATGCCGAGGCCAAGAAGGCCGTGGCCATTGCCCTGCGCAACCGCTGGCGGCGCAAGCAGACACCCGATGAGATACGCGATGAGATCACGCCGAAAAACATCCTGATGATCGGGCCGACCGGCGTGGGCAAGACCGAGATTGCGCGCCGTCTGGCGAAGCTGGCTCAGGCCCCGTTCATCAAGGTCGAGGCCACGAAATTCACCGAGGTCGGCTATGTCGGCCGCGATGTCGATCAGATTGTCCGTGATCTGGTCGAGGCGGCCATTTTGATGGTCAAGGACAAGAACCGTCAGGGCGTGCGCGCCAAGGCCGAGGCGGCGGCTGAGGAGCGGCTGCTCGATGGTCTGGTCGGGGCCGGTTCGTCTCAGGCGACACGCGACAGCTTCCGCAAGCGTTTGCGGGCCGGTGAGCTGGATGACAAGGAAATCGAGATTTCCGTCACCGATACCGGCAGCAGCATCGGCATGTTTGAAATTCCCGGTCAGCCCGGCAATGCCATCAATCTGTCGGACATGCTGTCGAAGGCCATGGGCGGCAAGCAGAAGACCGTGCGCCTGACGGTGGCGGCGGCGCAGCCGATATTGCTCAATGAGGAAAGCGAGAAGCTGCTCGATCAGGAGGCGGTGACGCGGGAAGCCCTGTCTCTGGCCGAGCAGGAAGGCATTGTCTTTCTGGATGAAATCGACAAGGTGGCCTCACGTTCCGATCGCGGCGGGGCCGATGTCTCACGCGAAGGGGTGCAGCGCGACCTGCTGCCGCTGATCGAGGGGACGACGGTATCGACGAAATACGGGCCGGTGAAAACCGACCATATCCTGTTTATCGCTTCGGGGGCTTTCCATGTCGCCAGGCCGTCCGACCTGTTGCCGGAATTGCAGGGGCGGTTGCCGATCCGTGTCGAGCTGAAGGCCCTGACGGAAGCGGATTTCAAGCGCATATTGTCCGAGCCGGAAGCCAATCTCCTGAAGCAGAATCAGGCGCTTATGGCGACCGAAGGGGTGGAGCTGGCCTTTGATGACGGGGCGGTGGCGGAAATGGCTGCCGCCGCAGCGCAGGTCAATGCGAAGGTGGAAAATATCGGAGCGCGCAGGCTTCAGACCATTATCGAAAAGGTGATGGAGGATCTGAGTTTTACCGCAGCCGATCAGGCGGGGCAGACGGTGAGCATCGATGCGGCCTATGTGCGGCAAAGGCTGGGTGAGATTGCCGGTGATGCTGATCTGAGCCGCTATATATTGTAGGCGGTGGCGGCGTAGAGGCGTTCGGCCAGTTCCCAGTCTTCGGGGGTGTCGATATCCACCACCTCATGACGCGGCAGGATGACCGGTGCCGAATGCGGGCCATAGGCGCTTTCGCCGTTCAGCCACGCCTCGGTCAGGCCCCAGTAGAATTGCCCCGCATCGTGAAAGGCCGGTTCGAGATCCTGAGAACGGGTGTGGCGGTGTTCAGGCTGAAACATGGTTACGCCGCCGTCGGGGGTGCGTTTTAAGGCGCGCTGAATGGGGAAGGCGTAGGCCGTGACCGCAAAGGCAAAGCGTTTACCCTGAAGGGCGGCCCAGCCCTGTCTGAGGCGTTCCGGCGTGAGGAACGGGGCGGTGGCGTAGATGCAGCAGACGGCTTCGGGCGTTGCGCCGGTTTCGCTCAGCCAGCCAATAGTGTGGCGGACGACGGCATCGGTGCCGCTGTGGTCATCCGACAGTTCCGGCGGGCGGATGAAGGGGGTTTCGGCCCCATGGGCCTGTGCCACTTCGGCAATTTCGGAATCGTCGGTCGAGACAAGGATGCGGTCGAACAGGCCGCAGGCGCGGGCCGCCTCAATCGAATAGGCAATCAGGGGTTTGCCGTGAAAGGGGCGGATGTTCTTGTGCGGGATGCGCTTGGAACCGCCTCGGGCGGGGATGAGGGCAATTTTCATCGGAACCTGTTAATCTTGCTTTTAGAAGGTCGCAGGTAACCGTATCAGGCAAACCTTTACAGGAAAACAGGATGGACAGGCAAACCGTCAGTTTCAGGCCCGTTACTCAGGCAGATGCGGAACGGCTCTATGGCTGGCGCAATCACGAAGAGGTGCGCCGCTATATGTACCACGACCAGCCTTTCAGCCGCGAAGACCATGCGCGCTGGATGGACAGTCTGGGGCACATGCCGTCACGCCGCGACCGGATGGTTCTGTATAACGGCGAGCCGGTCGGGCTGGCCAGTTTCTATGATCTGCGGGCAAGGCCGCATCCTTTGGCCCATAGCGCGGCGTGGGCCTATTATCTGGCCGGGCCGGATGTGCGCGGGCGCGGAGTCGGGGCCTGTGTCGAATATCTGATGATAGAGGAAGCCTTCGGGCCATTGGGGCTTGAAAAATTGTGGTGCGAGGTGCTTGTCAGTAACGAGGCGGTGTGGAAGTTACATCAGGCCTTTGGTTTCGTGACCGAGGCCCATCTGCGTCAGCATGTCATCCGTTCGGATGGCCCGCAGGATGTCTATGGGCTGGGCCTGTTGCGCACGGATTGGCTGGCGCGGCGTGAGGACAGCCGTTTGCGCCTTGAACACAAGGGTTTCGCCGTTTGACCGGAAAGGCATATATGGGCCAGATTACAGTTGAGGGACGCACTATTGGTGGCGACAGTCCCTGTTTTATCATTGCCGAAATCGGGGCCAATCATGACGGGGACATGGTGCGGGCCAGGGATATGATCGCCGAGGCGGCGGCATACGGGGCCGATGCCATTAAGCTCCAGCTCTATACCGCAGGGGAATTGCTGGCCGATCCGCAACGGGAAGTGACTTATGGGGCGGCGGACAAGCGGGTGCAGGATCAGATCGGCCCCATGTTCGACAGATTGGTTGTGCCGCGTGAGGCGTGTGAGGATCTGTTTGCCTATGCGCGGTCTTTGGGGCTGATTGCCTTTGCCACGCCGTTCAGCCCTGAGGGGGCGGCGCATCTGGGGGGCTTGGGGATGCCGCTGTTCAAGGTAGCGGCGTCTGATCTGTGCTATTTTGATATGATCGATGAAATCGCCCGCTGGGAGAAGCCCGCGATTTTATCAGCGGGCAAATGCACGCTGGCGGAGGTTGATATGAGTGTCAGCCATGCGCGGAAGGCGGGCATTCAGGGGTTGGGGTTGCTGCATTGTGTGGCGCAGTATCCCGCGCCGCACGCCGAGATGAAACTCTCGACCCTTCCGGTGCTGAAAGCGCTCTATCCCGATTGCGTGGTCGGTCTGTCGGATCATTCGATCGGCATTGCCTCGGCGCTGGGGTCGGTGGCTTTGGGGGGCAAGATCATCGAAAAGCATGTCACCTATGACAAGAATGCGCCGGGGCCGGATCACTGGTTCAGTGCCGATCCGGCGGAGATGGCGCTTCTGGTGCGCGAGGTGCGGGCGCTGGAGGCGGCCCTGCCCGGTGTGCGTCAGGGGGTGCTGGACTGTGAAAAGCGGGAGCGGGAAACCTCTGTGCGTTCGCTGGTGCTGGCGCGGGCCGTCAGGGCCGGTCAGGTGCTGAGCAAGGCCGATCTCAAGGCCGTGCGGCCCGGTACGGGTATTCATCCGGCCGATCAGGACAAGATCATCGGCCTGAGGGTGCCGCGTGACCTGCCGGTCAATCATGTGCTGGACTGGGCGGACCTGAAATAATGGCCTTATGGGTGCGCACAGAGGCGTCGCACGGCGTGGGTCTGGGGCACTTCATGCGCTGCTATGCCATTGCCGAACAGGCGCGGCTCGATGGCGACCGCGTGACGTTTCTGACGGGTGAGCTGCCGCCTCAGGCGCTGGAGCGGCTCAGGTTTTGCGGCATAGACCACATCTATGCGCCCTATGCGGCCGGTAGTGCTGACGATCAGGGCTTTGTTGCGCGTCTGGTGCCGGAAGGGCAGGCGGTGCTGCTCGATTCCTATGGTTTCGGGGCCGACTATTATGCCGCCCTGTCTGACAGCCATTTTGTCGCGGTGATGGATGATATGGCTGCGGTGCCGATCAGCGGGCATGTGGTGATCAATGCGTCCATCGGGGCGGCGCAGATGGGCTATGCGGCCCTGGCCCCGCAGGCGCGCCTGCTGCTGGGGCCTGTCTATGCGCAGGTGCGTCATGAGTTTCGCCGTCCCTATCCCGATCCGTTCCGCCCGCATGTCTGTGTGACCTTTGGCGGTTCCGATCCGGCGAACCTGACGGCGCAGGCGGCACAGGCCTTGCTTGAGGTCGTGCCGGAGGTTGATATCCGGCTGATTGCCGGGCCTGCCCACGCCCATGTCGATGCGCTGCGCCGCCTGTGTGCCGCGCAGCCGCGCCTCAAGCTCTATCTGGCCCCCGATAATGTCGCCGAGGTGCTGTACGGGGCCGATCTGGTGGTTACGGCGGCGGGGGGCAGTGTGTATGAAATCGCCGCCATGGGCCTGCCGGCGCTGGTGCTGGTGGTGGTCGATAATCAGGCCAGTGCGCTCAGGGCCTGTCCCTATCCGGCGCTGGAGGCGCGCGGCGGCTGGCCGGAGGCTTTCGGGCGCTGGGTCGGGGCGGTGATCCGTAATCCCGATATCGGGCAGTCGGCGCGGGCGCAGGTGGACGGACAGGGGTGTCAGAGAATTTTGCAAGCCCTGCCGGTATGACCTATATAGAGGCGGGGGCAGTTATGCAGGAGGTCCCATGTCACGTTCACAATCCGGTTTTGATCTGACGCCGCCGACAGAGGCGCAGGTAACGGCGCTGGCGGCGTCTCTTGATGACGAGGCGCGGCGCATCCTGCTCGATCACGGCACCGAGCCGCCCTTTTGCGGCAAGTTCGACGAATATGAGGACGAAGGCATCTATGGCTGCGCCCTGTGTGGTCTGCCGTTGTTTTCGTCGCGCGCCAAGTTTCATTCGGGGTCGGGCTGGCCGAGTTTTTATCAAAGCGTGGACAAGGATCATGTCCGCTACCTCAGGGATGTGTCGCATGGCATGGTGCGCACGGAAATCCGCTGCGGGCGCTGTGAGGCGCATCTGGGGCATGTGTTCGAGGATGGCCCGCCGCCGACAGGGTTACGCTATTGCCTCAATTCGGTGGCCATGATGTTTACGCCTGAGGGCGAGGCCTTGCCGGATCTGCTGGAGCGGGATGATCCGTCGCAGGTGGCAGGGGTTGGCGTTTAGGGGGATAAGTCGGGTTTGGTGAATGAAATCCTGAGGGGGAGCGATTCCGTTATCATATTATTAAGGACGTTCTGTCTTTTCTTGGGGCTCAAGCCTCCGGCACATCGTAGCGCTCAGACTCTGGCTTCCGGCAGGGAGTGAGGGGCCGACGATATGGCGGAGCGGGTCTGTTGGGAGAGGCGTGATGCCTGCAATCGTCAGAGGAGGTCGCCGTCAGGCGGCGCAGCCAGCCAGGGGGGGCGCAAAGCCCGCCGCCGGAGGGCGTGCGCGCGCACGGAAGCCTGAGGCGAGGCAAACCCGCATCGGCTCGGTGCCGATGTCCAATGAACTGATCGGCTGGCTGGCCTTCGGCGGGCTGGCGACGCTGATGAGTGTGGTGCTGCTGACCGGCGGACGGGCCGAAATGCTCAAGGCCTCGGTGGCCAGTTTTGTCGATGGGCGGATTGCTGCCGTTGGCGTGAATTTGCAGAAGATGCGGCTGGTCGGGGTATCCGAAGCCGCCAGTCCTGATATTAAAAAAGCCCTGACCTTTGAACGGGGGCAGCCCATTGCCCTGATGGATCTCGATCAGGTGCGGCGCAATGTCGAGGCCGTCGGCTGGGTCAAGTCGGCGGTAGTGCGTCGCCAGTTGCCTGATGGTCTGATCATCACCGTGACCGAGCGTCCGCGTCTGGCGGTCTGGCAGCACAATAACAAGGTCGTGGTCATCGATGATAACGGCCAGATCATCCCCGAAGCCAATGCCCATATCTTTACTGATCTGCCGCTGATCGTCGGTGAGGGCGCCAATGAACAGGCGGCGCATGTGCTGGAGCTTTTGCGCGCGCGGCCTGAGCTTTTGCCGCGCACCGAGGCCCTGATCCGCGTCAATACGCGCCGCTGGGATATCCGGCTGAAGAACGGGACTTTGATCAAGCTGCCGGCGCTGAATGAAGATGAGGCGCTCAACCGGCTCGATGCCCTGATCGTGCAGAAGCGGATTCTTGATCAGGGATTGTCGGTGATCGATCTGCTTGATCCCAATACGCTGGTGGTGGTGCCGCTTAACGCGGGTTAATATTTGATTTCATTTGTAAAAATGCAAATGAAATTTGGTTTAGTATGCAGTTGATGGGCTTGAAAGCGCATGTCACGATTAGAAGATCGTAAACTGGCCAGAGATGGAGTATCGCGTGAGGGTGTGTCGCGCGAGGCGATGAAACCTGTGACGGTGACGCCCGGTCTGGTGGCGTCGCTCGATCTGGGGGCCTCCAAGATCGGCTGTTTCATCATGAAGCCCGACGGGGCGCGGGCGGCGGATCAGTCGGTGCGCATCGCCGGTGCGGGCTATGTGCAGTCCAGGGGCATCCGTGCCGGAGCCATTCTCGATATGGAAGCCGCCTCGACGGCCATTGCGCAGGCGGTGGAACGCGCCGAGGCCATGGCCAATGTCTCCATTCAGGGCGTGCGCGTCACCGTGCCCGGTGCGCAGACGGCTTCGCATCGTGTCTCGGCCAGCGTGTCTCTGGGGCTGAAGCCGGTGTCCGATACCGATCTTAATCGCGCCATTGCGTCCGGTCTGGCGCAGGTGCGTTTTCAGGGGCGGCGGACGATCCATCTGCTGCCGGTATCCTGGTCGGTGGATGAGCAGAGCGGCGTGCGCGACCCGCGTAACCTGACGGGGCGGACGCTGGGGCTTGAGTTGCTGGTCGTCACCATTGACGAAAACGTCTTCAATAACATCGTGCAGTGCGTCAACATGGCCCATCTTGAGGTGCAGGCCATTGTCTCGGCCCCTCTGGCGGCGGCGGTGTCGGTGCTGGAGAACGACGAGAAGGAACTGGGCTGCATCTGTATCGATATGGGTGCCAGCTGCACCACGGCGTCGGTGTTCTATAATGGCGCTTTGGTGCATATCGACTGTCTCAATGTCGGCGGCGGGCATGTGACGGCGGATATTGCGCGCGGGCTTTCGACCACTCTGGCCGGGGCCGAGCGCATCAAGACCCTGCATGGCACGGCCATCGCCTCAAGCCACGAAGACCGCGAAACGGTCGAGGCCCCGCCGCGCGGCGATGACCCCGGTGCGGCGCCGATCGTCGTGGCGCGCTCGATCCTCAAGGGGGTGATTGCGCCACGGGTCGAGGAAACGTTTGAACTGCTGAAAGAAAAGCTGAAGGCCTCGGGCGTGCCGGTCGATCCGGGGGCGGGCATTGTCCTGACCGGCGGGGCGTCACAGCTTGCGGGCGTGCGCGAACTGGCGGTGCGGGTATTTGATCGTCCGGCGCGTCTGGGGAAGCCGCGTCGTGTGCCGCATCTGGCCGATGCGGCGGCGGGACCTGCCTTTTCGGCCTGTTCCGGTGTTATCCTCAGGACGCTGTACGGGCCGCGCGATGTGGTGCCGGTCAAGAAGATCATGACCGCGCGTCTCAGCCCGCGCGATGCGCCGCAAAGCGGGCAGGGCAATCTGTTCGGGCGGGCGCTTGACTGGTTGCGGCATAATCTGTAGGCGGCGCGGTCGTCCTGAGGCGGAAAATTTTTCAACAGGAACCTGTGGCGGGCAGGGGGTGCGGGCCGATGTGAAATGTGGCCTTATGATACCGCCTTGCCTGAGTCGGAAAAATTAACGTCCGTTAACGAATTTGTTAATGAAATGACCGGCTTGCACGTCCTGTTTGCGTCATGCGCTACCTCAGGATGTATAAGGATTCCGTTAAGTGTCCTTTTTACGCATTATGGTTAAGGTTCATTAGCATTTTTGCTTCAAATCCGTCCGACTCACGCTATCGGGTAACCAATCATTAAGCATATCCGATGTCTCATGGTGTCTCGCAGTAAAACGGAGCGCCGGAGCGGGGATTTTGACGCCCCTGAAGGGCAAGCAGAAGGTTGATCTGATCGCATGGCTATTCATCTTTCGGCGCCGCGCGCCACGGAATTAAAGCCGCGTATAGTTGTGTTCGGCGTCGGCGGCGCCGGAGGCAATGCCGTGAACAATATGATCGAGGCCGGTCTTGAGGGCGTCGAGTTTGTCGTTGCCAATACGGATGCGCAGCAGCTGCAATTTGCCAAGACCGATCGCCGTGTACAACTGGGGATCACCCTGACGCAGGGGTTAGGCGCAGGGGCACACCCTGAGGTCGGTATGACCGCTGCCGAAGAATCCGCTGCCGAGATTTCCGAACATCTGGACGGGGCGCACATGGTGTTCATCACCGCCGGTATGGGCGGCGGCACCGGTACGGGGGCGGCCCCGATCATCGCCAAGTGCGCGCGTGAACGCGGCATATTGACGGTCGGCGTGGTCACCAAGCCCTTCATGTTCGAGGGGCGTCACCGGATGCGTCTGGCCGATGCCGGTATCTCCGAGCTTCAGCGCTATGTCGATACCCTGATCGTCATCCCCAACCAGAACCTGTTCCGTATCGCCAATGAGCGCACGACCTTTGCCGAAGCCTTCGGCATGGCCGATCAGGTGCTGCATTCGGGCGTGCGCTCGATCACCGACCTGATGGTGTTGCCCGGCCTGATCAATCTCGATTTTGCCGATGTGCGCTCGGTCATGTCCGAAATGGGCAAGGCCATGATGGGCACCGGTGAGGCTTCGGGCGATGACCGCGCCATTCAGGCGGCGCAGAACGCCATTCAGAACCCGCTTCTGGATGAAACCTCGCTCAAGGGCGCGAAGGCCGTTCTGGTCAATGTCACCGGCGGTCTGGACATGACCCTGCTTGAGGTCGATGAAGCGGCCAATGCCATTTCTTCGGAAGTCGATCCTGACGCCAATATCATCTTCGGGGCGGCCTTCGATCCGAGCCTTGAGGGCAAGCTGCGCGTGTCGGTCGTGGCTACCGGCATGGACGGTCAGGCAGCGGCGCAACCGGCCCCCGTGCAGAATAGCCAGGCCTCTGCGCCGCGTCCGGCGACCTATGGCCGTGCGCCTGCGGAAGCACCTGCGGCGCAACCGGCGGCGGAAACCGTGGCCCGCGTGCCTGCCCCGAGCAGCGTGACCTTCGAGCAGCGTCCGGCACCGGCGGCCCCTGTGACCCCGCCTGAGCCTGTGCGTGCGCCGGTACAGGCTTCTGTCCCCGCAGCGCCGGTTTCGGCGCCGGTTCAGGCGCAGGAACCGCGTATCATTGCCAAGATCATCGATCCGTCGGTGGAAGAGGCCGGCGACGGTTATGAAGCGCCGGTGCAGGCTCAACCCGCGCCGCGCGTCGAGACGCCGCAACGTCCGGTCGCCGGTTATGGCACCCGTCAGCCTGAGCCGCGCGTGGCCCCGCGTCCGGCAGCACCGGCTCCGGCGGAAGACGAAAACCGCGGTTCGATCTGGCGCGGCCTGTTCCCTAACCGCAATGCGCGTCAGGAACCGACGGCGGGCTACGGGAATGCTTATGGTCAGGCCCCGCAGGTGCAGCCGCAATCCCCCGTACAGTCGCAATCCTATGTACAGACACAGTCTGCGGCCCCTCAGGTTCAGCCGCAGGCGCAATCTCAGGCCCAGTCGCAGGCTTCTGCGGAACCTGAGGACGATCTGGAGATTCCGGCCTTCCTGCGTCGTTTAGCCAATTGATAAGGCTGGTTAAATTACGTTAATCCTGACGTTACAAACCGTAATTCATGTTTAATTGAGCGCGGCTGTCATAAAACATATAAATGCGGGTGCGGAAGTGCCCGCATTTTTTGTTATGGATAAGCCTCAGATGCTGCCTGAACATCGCGAACACACAGTGGCCCTGCCTGCTATATGCGCCGGAATCGGCTTGCATACCGGTCAGCATGTGCGCCTGTCTATCCGTCCGGCGGCTGCCGGTACGGGCGTGGTTTTTGTGCGCACGGATCTGGCGCAGGGCGACAATCTTGTCCCCGCCCGTGCCGATTGCGTCACCCAGACCCGTCTGGGGACGGTCATCACCAATGCCTCCGGCGTCTCTGTATCGACCATTGAACACCTGATGGCCGCCCTGTCGGCGCTGGGGGTCGATAATGCGATCATCGAACTTGACGGCCCCGAAGTGCCGATCATGGACGGGTCGGCGCAACCCTTCGTGCAGTTGCTCGATCAGGCGGGGTTCCGCCGTCAGTCAACAGCGCAGCGCGTCATTGAAATCCTCAGGCCCGTTGAAGTGATCGAAGGCGACAAGCGCGCCGCGCTTCTGCCGGCCGAACGCTTTGAAATGCGCTTTGAAATCGATTTCGATAACCCGGTCATCGGTCATCAGGAAGTCGAACTGGTGGTGACGGAAGACAGCTTCCGTACCGAGCTGGCGGCGGCGCGGACTTTCGGCTTTGTCGAAGGCGTCGAGGCCCTGCGTGCGGCCGGTCTGGCGCGCGGCGGGTCTTTGGACAACGCTATTGTCATCGATGGTGACAAGGTGCTGAACGACGGCGGTTTGCGCTTCGCTGATGAATTTGTGCGTCACAAGGCGCTGGATGCCATTGGCGATCTCTATGTGCTGGGTATGCCGATTCAGGGCCGTTTTGAAGGCATCCGTGCCGGTCATGGCCTTAATAATGCCGTGGTTCGTGCCCTACTGTCGCAACCGGAGGCTTACCGCATCGTCGTGCGCGGTGAGGCGCTGGAAGAAGCCGTCTAAAAGCTGTTGGCGTTTGTACGGCCCTGTTGTAGAGCTATCCTCCGAACATTTTGAGTCACGCCGGTAGCCTGCCGGCCCTGTGGGGATATAGACGTGCCGGTTGCTACCATGACTGCGAAAACGAACAACAAACGGGCGCTGAAGCTGGGCGTGATGCTGCTGGCTTCGGTCGCCGCGATGGGCGTCATGAGTGGCTGTGCGAGCAAGGGACAGCAAACCCGTCTGGTGTATGAGGAACGCCCCGTCGAGCAGCTTTATAATACCGGTATGCGCCGCCTTGATGAGCGCAACTGGAAAGAGGCCGTCGATTATTTCCAGGAAGTTCAGCGCCAGCACCCCCATTCCGAATGGGCGCGCCGGTCGATCATCATGGAAATCTATGCCGACTATATGGGCAATGACTATAACGAATCGACCGCTTCGGCCGAGCGTTTCATCAAGCTCTATCCCGGTTCGGATATGACGCCCTATGCCTATTACATGCGGGCGGTGAACTATTTCGAGCAGATCGTCGATATCGGCCGCGATCAGGCCTATACCGAAACGGCGCAGGCCTATCTGCGCGAAGTGGTGCTGCGCTATCCCGGCACGGAATATTCGCGCGATGCGCAGGTCAAGCTCGACATGGTCTATGACCAGCTGGCGGGCAAGGAAATGGAGATCGGGCGTTTCTATCTCCAGCGTCAGCAGCCCCTGTCGGCGATTGGCCGCTTCAAGACCGTCATCACCACCTATCAGACGACCAGCCATGCGCCTGAGGCACTGTATCGTCTGGTGGAGGCCAATCTGATGCTTGGCATCATCGACGAGGCCAACCGCAATGCCGCGGTGCTGGGCTATAACTATCCCGGCGACAGCTGGTATCGGGCGGCCTATGAACTGATGCAGAAGCATGGGCAGGCGCTTGAGGTCAAGCCGGTGGCCGGTGGCGCAAAGGGGCCTGACCCCATTAAGACAGATGCAGAACAAAAAGAGAAAAAAGGCTGGCTAAGCCGGATGAATCCGTTTAAATCCTGAGGAAACCATTTCCGTCTGGGCAGGATTCCATGCTGACGCGTCTGACGATACAGGATGTTGTCCTTGTTGACCGGCTTGATCTCGATATACGTTCGGGGCTGAGTGTGCTGACCGGTGAAACCGGGGCCGGTAAATCCATTATTCTCGATTCGCTGGGGCTGGCGACCGGTGCGCGTGCCGATGCGGGCCTGATTCGCGCCGGTGCGCCTCAAGCGGCGGTGACGGCGGAGTTTGACCTGCCGTCCGGTCATGGACTGTATGATTTCCTTGAGGAAAAGGGGCTGGCGCTTGAGGGCGGTGAGCCTTTGCTGCTGCGGCGTGTGGTCAGCCGCGACGGGCGGTCCAAGGCCTTTGTCAATGATCAGTCGGTGTCGGTCAGTGTGCTGAAGGCGCTGGGGGATGCCCTGCTTGAGGTACATGGCCAGCATGAGACGGTGGGGCTGCTCGATCCGCGTACCCATGCCGCCATGCTCGATGCCTATGGCGATTGCGGGGCGGAAAAGGCGGCGGTGGCCGAGGCGTTCAAGGCGCTGAAAACCGTGCGCGACCAGTATCGTGACCTCAGGGCGCGCTCGGAACGGGCGGCGGAGGAGGTTGAGGAACTGACGCATCGCCTGTCGGAACTTGACCGGCTCGATCCGCAACCGGACGAGGAGGCGCAACTGGCGACCGAGCGCTCATTGCTGGGGGCTTCGGAGCGGGCGCTGGAGGATATTACCGAAGCGCGCACCACCGTCGGCGGGGATCAGTTGTCGCAACGTCTGGCCAAGGCGTTTCGTGCGCTCGATCATGCCCGCAGTCGCGCTCAGCAGGCCGGTGCCGGTGAGGGCCATGCGGTGCTGAAGGCCCTGTCCGATGCGGCCGAGGCGCTGGATCGCACGCTGATTGCGGCGGATGAGGCGCTGGCCCTGATGGATGCGGCGGCCGAAGCGCTGGATGTCGAACCGGGCAGGCTTGATCGCGTCGAAGAGCGGTTGTTTGCGCTTCGGGCCATGGCGCGCAAGCTGAATGTGCTGGTTGAGGATTTGCCGGCGACACGGGCGAAGATCGCCCATTCCCTGAGCGAGATCGAGGATGCCGAGGGGGCCTTGCGCAAGCTGGCAGCGGCGGTGACGGCGGCGGAAACGCAGTTTCAGGCGGCGGTCGGGGTCTTGCGCGCCAAACGGCAGGCAGCGGGGGCGGCGCTGACGGAAGCGGTGATGGCCGAACTGGTACCGCTGAAGCTCGATAAGGCGGCTTTTCGGGTGGATATTCGGGCGCTGGAGCCGGAGCGTTATACGGCGCAGGGCGGGGATCAGATTAGGTTTGAGGTGCGCACCAATCCGGGGGCAGCCAATTTTCCCGAAGAAGGGTGGGGCGGGATGGCGGCCATTGCTTCGGGCGGGGAACTGGCGCGGTTTGCGCTGGCGCTGAAGGCGGCGCTGGCGACGCGCGGCGATGACGGCGCCGCTGGGCCGGTAATGATCTTCGATGAGGTCGATCAGGGCGTCGGCGGGGCGGTGGCCGATGCCGTGGGGTTGCGGCTGAGGAAGCTGTCCGAGGCCGGTCAGGTGATCGTTGTTACCCATTCGCCGCAGGTGGCGGCGCGCGGGGATCAGCACCTGAAGGTGTCCAAGGCCGAGGTGGACGGGGCGGTGCGCTCACGCGTCGTCGAACTCAGTGCCGATGAGACGCTTGAGGAACTGGCAAGGATGCTGTCGGGGGCGGAGATTACGCCTGAGGCGCGGGCCGCGGCGTTGCGGTTACGGCAGCCGGTCGGGGTGTAGGGTTTCCCTTTGGCCTTTGGGTGTGCAAAACGGCCACACCCCTGTTGTTTTGCCTGAGGTGAACGATCGTTCATTTGACGTTCACCATCGCGGCGACTTTGCGGCGAAAACCCCTTAAATTGATGATTAGCTTATCAAAATGCCCTGAAAAGGTCTTTTGTCAGGCGCAATGCCGCCCCTTTACCTGCCTATATCTGTCTGTGTCGCTGAGGTGACGGCGTAGGCAAACGCGATCCCTCAGAGGCGGCGAGCGCTCGGTCAAGGAGGCCGCCTTTAAAAGATATAGGAGCACATTATGAAGACCATGCTTATTGCTACCGCTGCTGTGGCTGTTGCCGCTCTGGGCGTGCAGGGGGCTGCCGCACAATCCCTGACACAACCGGAAGTTTACGGGTCGCTGGGTGTGGGGAAAACGAACAACAACAAGACCGATTCCGATCTTGAATCCGTCAATGCCCGTGTCGGCGCCAAGCTGACCCCCTATTTCGGGGTTGAAGGCGAAATGGCCGCCGGTACGAAGTCGGACGTCACCCAAACCGGCAAGTACAAGCTGACCAACCGCAAGGCTGCCTATGCCGTGGGTTACCTGCCGGTCAGCCAGAATTTCGACCTGATCGGGCGTGTAGGTGTCTCTGACACCAAGCTGAAGAACCATGCAGGTACGCCGGACGTCGAAGACGGTCAGGCCTTTGATTACGGCGTCGGCGCGCAGTACCATTTCAACAATGCCTATTCGGTACGCGGCGACTATACCCGTTCCGAATATAAGGAAGGTCACGGCGACAGCGACAATGTGAACGTCAGCCTTGTCCGCAAGTTTTGATCTGACTGATCTCTGAGGCGATGAAGGCCCTGAACATGGTTCGGGGCCTTTTCGTATTTACACCTTTAAAAATCCGGCGATTGGGTATAAAGGGAGCGCCACGGTTTTATCGGGCGAGCGTCCAGACGGGATTCGCCCGATATTTTATTTTTCTCTATCCAAGCGGGACCGAATGGCAAAAGAAGAGCTTCTGGAGTTTCCGGGTACTGTGGTTGAATTGCTGCCGAACGCGACCTTTCGCGTGAAGCTGGAAAACGATCACGAAATCATCGCCCATACGGCCGGCAAGATGCGCAAGAACCGCATCCGTGTGCTGGCTGGCGATAAGATCATGGTCGAAATGACGCCCTATGACCTGACCAAGGGCCGTATTACCTATCGCTTCAAGTAAGGGCGGTGGCCTTGATGCCTGCGCCCTTCATTCTGGCCAGTGCCAGCCCGCGCCGTATCGAGCTTCTGGCGCAGATCGGGCTGAAACCCGATCAGGTTATCACTTCCGATATTGATGAAACGCCTCTGGCCGGTGAGACGCCGCGCCAGCTGGCGGCGCGTCTGGCGCGGGCCAAGGCACAGGCCGTGTCTGAGCGCTTCGGTGCGCCCGCGATGGTGCTGGCGGCGGATACGGTCGTCTGCATGGGGCGGCGCATCCTGCCCAAGGCGGAAACCGATGCCGAGGTGCGTGACTGTCTGACACTGTTGTCCGGTCGCAATCACCGGGTTTTTACCGGCGTGGCGCTGGTGTCTCCGGATCGGGTAGCGCAGCGGGTCGTGGAAACGCGGCTTCAGTTCAAACGCCTGAGCGACGCTGAAATCGACGCCTATGTCCAAAGCGGCGAGGGCCTGGGCAAGGCGGGTGGCTATGGTATTCAGGGGCGGGCAGGGGGCTTTGTCATCAGTCTGAACGGTTCCTATCCGGCCGTGGTCGGCCTGCCGCTTTATGAAACGCGCCAGTTGCTTTCCGGCGCAGGCCTTGGGGTGTGACCCTCTTTTACCAACAGCGTTTCGGACTGGGGCGCGGCGCTGTTTTCCGTGACGGCAAGCCGCACCTCTATGCCGAGGGCTGGGCCAGTGATCCGTCCCTGAGCCTGTGCGGTGTGCGCTCGGTGGCACGTCTGACGGCTCGCAGCGGGGCGGTGGGGTTTGTGCAACTGGCCGACGGTCAGCAGGCGATCATCGACGCCCATAAGACCGACGCTCCTGAGGGGGCTTTTCTTGACATCGACATTGTTGCCGAGGCGCGGGCGGACAAGCTGGCGCGGGCGCGGGTGATGGCCGTGGCCGAAGGGCCGGTGCGCCGCCTGTCGCCGCCTCAGGACGTGATGGCGCGCCTCAGGGCGCAGGCGCAGGCCCTGATAGGGCTGAGTGCGCCTGAGGTCATCAGCGGTGATGAAGCTGCCGAAGCGCTTGAGGTTGCCGAGGCGCAGGCTATGGCGCGCAGTGTCGGGCTGGGGAACGGGGCGGATATGTCCATTGAGCCGACGCGCGCCCTGATTGCCTGTGATGTCGATCTGGGGCGGGCCTCCGAGGGGATGGCGCGCCATCTGAAAACCGTGGTGCGCAGGACCAATGAACAGGCGGTGCAGGAGGCTGTGCGCCTGTTGCGGCTCGGCAATCTGGCGGGGTTGGTAGTCATCGACCTGATCGGGTCGCGTCATGACTATGACCGGCTGAAGGCGCTGGCGAGCGAGGCCTTTGGCCCTGAGGCGGCGCAGATCAGCTTTGGCGGGCCTAACCGTTTCGGCACCCTGCAACTAAGCCGCCCGTGGGGCGCGGCCCCGTACCGCGATGGGCAGGCCACAGCATTGAGGCTGGCGCGCAGGCTCCTGTGGCGGGCCGTGGACGAAGCGCGGGGCGATGGCGGGGCCATGTTCGCCCTGCGTGCGCCGCACAGGGTCTGTGAGGTGCTGGTGCAGGCCCTGAGCCGCAGTGCTGATCCCTTATCGCCGCGCCTGCGTCCCGAGGCCGATGAAAAAGCCGGTGAAGGCGTTATTATCCGCGTAAACTGAACCTTTCCGAGTTGAAGCCATGACTGAACGTAAATGCGCCCGTTGCCGCACCCCCTATCAGGTCGCCGATGCCGCCCTGCCGAACGCCGCGAAGGACTACACGCCCTTCTGTTCCAAGCGCTGCGCCGATATTGACCTCGGCCACTGGCTGAAAGGCGACTATGTCATCGACGGGACGGGCGGTCTGGGGATAGAACCGGACGAAAATGACGCCGGAACGGATTTATCCTCATCTTTTCACGACGAAGACGCCGATTGAGGCGATTTTTTGAATTTTCAGGGCTTTGTGCGCTTGCCAAGCGCGAAAGCCTCGCTTATAGACCGGCCTCTCCTGTCGGTGAGAGTTTCCCGACACGGCCCGTACAAACGGTTAAGGGCCTGGATAGCTCAGTTGGTAGAGCAGCGGATTGAAAATCCGCGTGTCGCTGGTTCGATTCCGGCTCCAGGCACCATTTTCCATATTTTCTGCGAAAATCTGTAAAATGTTTGGTTTGCGCTCACGCTTATGCGCGCCGCACCCGCTGGTCGCGGGCGCTATTGGCTCGCCGCTCCGCGAGGGCGCGCCATCAGCCGCGGCGCGCAGTCGCGCTTGTTTCATTGTGTTCGGAATATGCCTGCGCCCCCGTTTGCCCCTAAGGTCGCTTTGTGTCCGTTTCATCCATAGGTTGAGAGCTTTGCGAACATATCGGCAAAAGTCAGGCGGCTGTCAATCGTTGTATAGATACGCATGGGGCGAGCATCGGGGGTGGGATCGTAACGTCTGCCGTCTTCGGAAAGGCGCGGAGTCGGGCGCACCACATAGGCGCTTGAGGAACTATCAGGGTCAAAGGAAGACTGAAGCGCGGTTAGAGTGACCAGAGGACTGTCACCCAGAATATAGGTTTCGCCCAAATCGTAATGAATGCTGTTAATCACCTGTTCCAGTTGCTCAAGCAGATATTGCCCAAGCGCGCCTGCGGATTTCAGGCCGCTAATGAGTTCCGTGTGGGAAATATTGAGCTGGCGGTACACGTTGCGCGGCACCTGCCAGATTTCAATGTCCGATTCATTGAAAACCGTTCGGGCGGCTTCCAGATTGATCATCATATTATATTCCAGACTTTTCCGTTCAGGCACCTCTCCTCTCAGGTCGGGATGCTCCATGCCGCCGATCCATATCAGCTTCATTTTTCGGGCAATGGACGGTTCAAGCCTCAGGGCGTTGGCCAGTTCGGTCAGGCCCGCGCCGGCCGTATAGTAGAGCGGGTGTTTCGTATCCGTGCGCAAGGCCTCGGTGATGATCTTTTCACTTACGGCGGTCATTCGGGGAGTATCGGGTTTGCGGTTGAAGCCCGCCAGCACGGGCGGCGGTTGTTGCCGTTTCATGCATTCATAAATAGACTTCACCTTGCTTACGGCATTTTCGGCCTGTGTTTCGGACGGATCAATGAAGTCCCTGACATGGATATGTGAACCGATAACCAGCGGTATCTCTATCGACGGTGATGCCAGATGATGCGCCAGTTGAAACAGCCCGTCAGGGTCACCGGAAAAATCGTTATCAATGATCACTCTCTGGCGCGGCGTGACGGGCAGAGCTTCGGCGGGTAAGGCAAGGGTCGCACAAAGGGCGGCGCTGTAGCCCAGCAGATGACGACGGGAAAGTGGCTGACTGGTCACGATGAAGCGCCCTTCTTTTTGCATGTTTTCAGCACCTTACAGGACAAATTGTCTGAGTAAAGCGCGTTGACAGGCAGAGGCGGTAATATCAGGCCTTAATAGGCCAGAAATTTCATCGACTTTAAGGCGTCGTTCTGGCTCTGGAGCGGGGCGGGGGCTTTGACGGCGGCGGAAAGGGTTTCGGTTTCAGGCGCTTCGGTCAGGTGGATCAGGGTTGCGGCTTCGGGGGTTTTGTCTGTGCGCGTGTCGTCCGGTTTTTCGGCGGCACCGAAATGCAGAAACGCGGCCGACAGTAAAGCGGCCAGAAAAGACACGACAATATCCATCAGGGACGGCATGAAGCGGACAGGACTCCTCGGTTCCGGTGATAATCTATGCCTGAATCGCGCTGCAAAGGCAATGGAATCGTGTTATCCAAAATGTGTTAAGGATTTAGGGCGGAACAGGATGCGCGCAATGACGGGGGGACGAAGCAAGGCCACAGGGCTGGCGGTGATGGGGGTTCTGGTTATGGGGCTGGGGGCTACGGCAACGGCGGTTATGGCGCAAGGCTATGGCGCGTCGCCGAAACTGGTGCGACCGGCGCAGTTCGGTGAGGTGCGCGAAATACTCGGTTCGGCGCATCTGGTGGCCCAGCCGGTTCTCACCTGTCCAGAGGGGTACAGGCCGTTGAGCGATGGCCCCTGTCTGCAAACCACCGAAGTGTGGATGAAGAAAACCGGTCAGACGCGGGCGCGTATCGTTGCCGCTGCCTATCAGGTGGCCGCCGGGGATCATGTGGCCCAGGGCAATGGCTATGGGCTTTATGAGGTGACGCTTGGGAACGGGCCGGTTTCGGGGGGCGGGCGGTTGTCGGTCGAGGCCTTGCCCTATACGTCGGATGTCTTTGTGCCGCGCGGCTGTTACCGGCTGAACGGGCAGGATGTCGTCTATCGCATCGAGGCGCGCCCCGAAGGGCTGGTGGCGCAGGAAAGCCAGACGGTCATCTGTGGCGGCGGGCCGGATCAGCCGCGTGGCCCCTATGTTCCGGTTGGCCCGACCATCCCGTCTGCGCCGCCGCCGGTGGGTCTGATCCCTGCCGCAGGCGACAGCTATCGCCGCACCGAAATCATCCGCACCCAGGGCGTCTGGCGCTATCTGGCCATGCCGGAGGCGGGCTGCGAAAGCGGCTATATCGTGCGCAATGTTTATTGCGCCCGCAGCGGCGTGCTGCGGCTTCAGGCCAATCCGGCGGAAAAGGAGCTGGATCTGATCGCGGCGGTCCGTCCGGTTGCAGAGGGTCAGGCGCTGGGGGACAAGGACATGGAGCAACTGGTGCTGAAGCGGCAGTCAAAGGGCTTCAAGGCTGACAAGCGCTGGTTCAAAAAATCGATGCTGACCCTGCCCGCCGATTGCAGTCCGGCTTCGGAGGACGGGTTTTTCGTGCGCCGCGACGGCGGGCAACTGTTTGCCGTCGAAGAGGTCAATGCCCGTTGCGGTGCGCCTCTGGCCCCCGTGCCGGCGGATATTTACGAAACCTATAGCGATGTCGCCGTGCCGGTCGTCATGAGCCAGCGCGATTGCCCGTCGGCGGCGCGGTTGTCGGGCGATTACTGTTTCCGTGACGCGATCGACTATATGAAGGCCTATGGCCGCAATGCGCAACTGGTGCTGATGGCCAATCGCCGCGTCTATGACGGCGATCATCTGTTTGATGGCGGCCCCTATGGCACAGGCTTCCAGCGGGGGACGCTGCGCCGCAAGGATGACGGCAGTTACAAGCTCGAAAACAGTTACAGCACCTCGGACAGCCTCTATCTCAGCGGCTGCCAGACCTATGACGGCCCTGAGCCGGAACGCGAGGGCTATGTGGTCTATCGCTACCGGCAACAGGTCATGGCGGTGGCCTATCGCTGGGTGGCCTGTCCGGTCTATTAGAGCGCTTTCCGAAAAGTGTGACGCACTTTTCGGATTAAAAAGCGCGTTGAAACAAAAAGTTAGAGCCTGTTCCGATTCAATCAGAACGGAACAGGCTCTAATAGACGTTCCTAAGGGGGCGTTTTCCGGCCAGCGAAGCGGAGAGGGCGCGGTGAAGGTGAAATTGCAGAACAGCAGACAGGTTTATCGTCGGTCGGGTTATGTTTTGCTGATGCTGGCGCTGTGTTTGTCGGCATGTATGGCGCCCTCCGAAGAAGATGCAGAGCCTCAGCCGGAACATGAAATGTTCTTAAGTGGAAAAATTGCAATATGGCCGGATTTTTATACAGAATCAAATAGTTGTGATTTAAAATCGGATGCGCATATATCCCCTGAAGGGTATGAACGCGCCAGCTATCTGCGTCGGGCTGTGGACGGGCGGTTTCAGTCCGCCATGAACATCGACTGTATTATCTCACTATATTCAGAAGCTGAATTGCAAGAGTGGCGCGCGACGGGTGATCCTGTTGCGGCAATTGCCCTGCTGATTAAGACAGATAGAGAAGAGGGGCTTGATTGCGCAAAGGAAGCGGAAATCGAACTGTCCATTATTGATATTGCGCGTATAAACTATTTGCATCCGGCTTTCAAAAGGCCGGTTTCACGTATTCCGGAAGCATATGCTGTGGCGAATGCTTATAGGATAAATTGCCATTACCCCTTCAGGCAGGAATATGTTAGATATATGGAAGACAGCGGGATGTATTACGACGATCTGATGGCCACGCAACTGAAGTGAGAGCAAGGGGGGCACCCTCTCCGGTGAGGAGAGGGGCGATGCGCTTTTCGGAAAGCGCGCTAGTGTCCTGAATCTGAAATTCGCATGTCCCTGATATAGGCCTCAGGGCGAATTTCAGATTCAACAGGACACTAGCAATCCATTGTATCTGGTATCGTTTTTAAATTTGAAGTTCGCTCGGCGTTTGATGTCAAAATGAGGCGAACTTCAAATTTACGATACTAGTTGCCCGTGTGGCGCGCCCTGAGAACCTTCAGCACGGCCTCAAGCGAGGTGTCGCGCGCCATAAGCAACACCGACAGGTGGTAAAGCAGGTCAGCGGCTTCGCTGTGCAGTTCCTCAAGGTCACCGGCGCGACCGGCCAGAGCGGTTTCAAGCCCTTCCTCACCGACCTTTTGCGCGATCTTGGCGATGCCCTTGTGCATCAGGCGGGCCGTATAGCTGTCGGCCGGATCGGCCTTGGCGCGTTCGGCGACGACTGTAGCCAGTTGCCCGATAAAGCCGATGCCGGGGGCGTCCTCATGGCCGAAGCATGAGAGGGTTTTGGTGTGGCAGGTCGGGCCGACCGGACGGGCATAGACCAGCAGGGCGTCTTCGTCGCAATCGGTCAGGATGCGATCGAGATTGAGGAAATCGCCTGAGGTTTCCCCCTTGCGCCAGCGCCCTTTTTTCGAGCGCGAATAGAAGGTGACCTGACCTTCGGTGAGGGTTTCGGTCAGGGCGGCCTTGTCCATATAGCCGAGCATCAGCACCTGAAGCGTGTCGGCATCCTGAACGATGGCAGGGATCAGGCCGTCGCCCTTGGTGAAGTCGAGCGCTTCGATATCGGCAAGGGTCAGGGGATCGGGCAATTTGTGCGCTTCGGGCATGTGAGTCCTGTGGCTTTCCCCCACCCGCCGCTTTGCGGTCAGGGGTTTTTGGGGTTTGAATATCAGAGTCTGACGGCAATTCCCGCCTGTCGCAAGTCACGTTTCAGGTCGGGGATATGGATGATCTTCTTGTGAAAGACGCTGGCGGCCAGAGCGCCGGAAACGTCTGCCTGTTCAAAGACATCGGTGAAATGTTCAACCGCACCGGCCCCGCCTGAGGCCACCAGCGGAATGTCGATCAGGTCGCGCACCAGACGCAACTGCCTGAGGTCATAGCCCTTGCGCACGCCGTCCTGATTCATGCAGTTCAGCACGATTTCACCGGCACCGCGTTCTTTGGCTTCGACCACCCAGTCAAGGGTGCGGCGTCCGGCGGCGCGGATCTTGTCAGGGTCGCCGGAATACTGATGAACGTAGTAATCATTATCCAGCTCGCGGGAATCGATGCCGACGACGACGCATTGCGAACCGGCCATTTCCGCCAGCTCGTTGATCAGGTCGGGCCGTTCCAGAGCCGGTGAATTGATTGACACCTTGTCCGCGCCCGATTCCAGACAACGCACCGCCTGCTGACCGGTACGGATGCCGCCGGCGACGCAGAAGGGGATGTCGAGGGCGCGGGCAATGTCGCGCACCCAGTTATAATCGACCGTACGGCCTTCGGCGGAGGCGGTGATGTCATACAGCACCAGCTCGTCCGCGCCTTCGTCACGGTAACGCAGGGCCATATCGACGGCATCGCCCAGCACTTCGTGGCCGACAAACTGCACGCCCTTGACGACCTTGCCGTCCTTGACGTCGAGGCAGGGGATAATACGTCTGGCTAACATGAAACGCCTCTCAATAACACGGAATCTGTTTTGCATAGCGGAGCGTGGAAATTGCCCCCTCCGGCACGGACTTCGCCGTACTCCTCCTTCACGAAACGATTCACTGGATCGTTTCGTGAACTCGACCCCCGCTGCGCCAGAAGGCTTGCAGGGGAGGAGGTTAGGGGGTTATCCCACATTGAGCGCTGCCTTGAGGTCGATCAGGCCCTCATAGATGGCCTTGCCGACAATGGCCCCGTGGACGCCGATGGCCTTGAGGTCATACAGGTCCTCGACCGAACGCACGCCGCCGGAAGCCTGAATCTCAAGGTCGGGACGGGCTTTGCGCAGGGCCTTCATCAGCTCCATGTTCGGCCCCTGTAACATGCCGTCACGCGAGACATCGGTGACCAGAATACGCTGGGCCACGCCTGCCGGATAATAGTCCAGCACGTCCCACAAAGAGATGCCGGAACCTTCGACCCAGCCATGCACGGCCGCGTCATAGCCGCCGTCTTTCGTCGGCAGCACATCAAGGGCCAGGGTGATGCGATCCTTGCCGAAATCCCTGAGCCAGCCGCGCACCTCATCGGGGTTTTTCACGGCGGCAGAACCGACGACGACCGCCGAGACA
>Ga0222423_1000594_pt1 | contig 22860 bp, 31 predicted proteins | sample 3A0metagenome_FD_182472 | JGI IMG/M metagenome (GOLD analysis project Ga0222423, IMG submission 182472) | Enriched microbial communities from leaf-cutter ant dump, University of Wisconsin, Madison, United States - 3A0 (version 2) | ecosystem: Environmental > Terrestrial > Nest > Insects nest >...
GGCAACGCCGCTTCGGTTCCCGGAAACCGGCCTTGCCGGACCCTTATGGGGCTATAGCTCAGCTGGGAGAGCGCTTGCATGGCATGCAAGAGGTCAGCGGTTCGATCCCGCTTAGCTCCACCAAATTTCCCTTGAAAATACAGCAGGTTATTAGACAGCGACTTTCGCTGTATTCTGCTTTCCTACCTCGGGGCACCCCCGGGGCACCCCGAGAACGCAAATCAGCGCTCCACTTCATACTTCCATGCCCATTGCATAATTATCGCATATTCGCTATATAACCTTCATGCGATGGACGGTTGAAACCCTCGAAATTGTCGATTCAGAAATCGAGGCGTTGCCGCCCGGACTTCAGGCCCGGCTCATCCGCCTCATGGAAGCGGTCGAGAACGTTGGCCTGGAGCAGTTGCGGGAACCACACGTCAAGCATCTGGAAGGCAAGCTTTGGGAACTGCGTGCCAAGGCTTCCGAAGGTATCGCACGGGGCATTTACGTGACCGTCACCGGACGGCGCGTGGTCATTCTGCATGTCTTCGTGAAGAAGTCACAGAAGACCCCGAAAGCCGCCCTTGAGATTGCGAGAGTGCGGATGAAAGAGGTGAAGCCATGACGAAAATTGCAGACCTCAAGAAGAAGCTGATGGACAATCCGGAATTCCGGCAGGAATACGAGAAGGCCGACACGGAGTTCCGGCTTATCGAAACCCTCGTCCATGCGAGGACGAAGGCGAAGCTCTCCCAAGCCGAGCTTGCAAAGCGCATCGGCACGACGCAATCGGCCATCGCCCGGCTGGAAGGCGGCGGCGTTTCCCCGTCCCTCTCCACCCTGCGCCGATATGCCGAGGCCACTGGAGCCAAGCTCGAAATCAACCTCGTAACGCCCTGAGCCCCACGGTGGCGCTAGGCGGCAATTCATTTGGCCGCCTGGCTGGTTCCTTGCATGCGATTGGCGGCACTCTCCAACAGGAGGTGCCTCATGAAACAGAGCAAGAAAGAGCGGAACACCGCTCAACGAGAACGCCAGCAAGCCCTACGGGATCAGGCAAAGCGGGAACGCAAGCCCTCACGCGACGATATCGCCCGCACCCTTCTGCATTGGTCCATCACCGGATCAGCCGCGAAAGGACAGATGGAAACCCTGTTCCGGGTCGAGGATGAGATTGTCGCCCGGCTCGTTGAACAAGGGTTCGACGAAGGCAAAGCCTACGAGGTCTTTGACGATCTGATCGAGTGCTACACCAAACAGTGCTGGGAGTTTCGGCGCAAAGTACACCTCACTCCCCCCGTTACTTCGTAAAACGGCGTTTACGGATGAATCGGAGATTTGCAACCAGCCTCAGGCTGAACTTCGACCCGCGCGACGAGGCCATTCCCCATGAAGTTATTTGTATCATCAGATTGATGCGTGCTACGGAACCGCAAATGACAGCTCAGGAGTTGAGATGAAGTACGCGATTTGGAATAATAAGGGCGGGGTAGGGAAATCGTTTGTTACGTTCATTACTGCCTGCGAGTACGCGCGAGAGCATCCCGACAAGATGGTCGTGATTGTCGATATGTGCCCCCAGGCAAATGTGAGCGAAGTAGCGCTTGGAGGCAACGGAAAGGGAGCCGCCGAGTTGGACAAGCTCCTGACTAGCCCTTCAAGGCGAACTGTCGGCGGCTACTTCGATGAGCGCATCTCCAGCCCACACAAGATGACAGGGAACGAGACAAACTATCTTTTGGATGCATCTAGCATCAATGGCAATCTGCCCGAAAATGTTTTCATGGTCGCCGGCGACCCGTCCCTCGAAATTCAAGCTGAGGCAATAAACCAGATCGCCGCCCAAACACTCCCAAGCGATTCCTGGGCGAATGTGCATCAATGGCTGAAGGACTTGCTGTCTGCGATTTCCCGGAAACACAATAACGCAACCTTTTTCATTGATTGCAACCCTAGCTTCTCCGCCTATACAGAACTGGCAATCATCGCTGCCGACAGGCTGATTGTGCCATGCACTGCTGACGGCTCCTCTGCTCGCGCTATCACCAATATTGGCCAGCTTATCTACGGTATAAATATGCCGTCAGCCTATGCTTCAGTAAGTTTCGCAAACCGCGCGAAAACGAATGGTCTTTCACTCCCGACCATTCATGTCGTTCCATTGAACAGAAGCACGCAATACGAACAGAAGGCGTCGAAAGCTTTCTCGGCTATGTACGATGAGATCAAGAAACGCACAGCAGAGCTTCATAAAAAAGACAAATCCATATTCTCTGCCAGTAAGGTCTTCCTAGATTTACCAGATGCACATAGCGTTAGTGTCGTCACATCACATCTTGGACTTCCGCTACACTTAATCAAACTTGGAAAATATAAAATACACAACAAAGATACTCAGGTTCCGAAAGACTCGCTTACCCGATACAAGACAGCTTTTGCTGATCTCGTATCCAGACTTTAAATGCCACCAGCCTGAGTGCCTCCGCGGCACAAAGACCGTCGGTAGATCGCTGCAAGACAACTTTGGAACCTTCAAAGACCGCCAAGCGGTAGCCTTTGAAGGTTGCCTCTGCGCCATCGCCTCATTCGGACACAATCATCCCCGGCGCACTCCCTGGAAGTCGTAAATTAGGGGTTGGCTTGGGTTTGGCGCGAGGGAACCGTTGGATGATGCGGCTGGTCATGGCCTCGCCACCTCGCCGCTCAACATCGACCTGAGAAACGGAAGGAGGCAATATTCCTCTGCACCGTTGACCGTACGATAGCAGTTCATCAGCGTGTCCGTGAGATTTTCGTCTGACAGCACAAACGCTGCTTTGATACGAATTTCGTCCATCGAAGCACACGGATAATTCAGGATAGCATCACCAGCATCCTCGTAGGCGTTCCATTCTACGCTGTCGCCGGCCTTGTCTTCATCTTCAAGCCACTGCGTTTCCCATACGCGCTTCGCTTCCGTGTATGTTGCCATGAGTTGAACAAGGGTCGACGGCCCTGCCGGCGTCTGGCAGCTCTCTTGGGCAAGCTGCCTTACACGCCGCTCGAACTCGTTCGAGAAATCGCTGTCCGTATCGTCCGTATCGACAAGGAATTGGATCGCCACGTCCCGCGGCATCTGCGGCGTGGCGGCGATGATGCGCGCCTGCAAGCTGGCATACTGCTGATAGATCGCGTCTGCTTCTTCCTCCGTCATGCCGATGACGCTATGGTTGCGAACGGCAAGCCATTCCTCGTACATTTCAAGGATCGTCGGTGATACGGTCGCAACGGTCTGGCCAGTCGAAGCGCGGCCGCCCGGCACACGTTCACCCCCTTCGAGATAGCCGAGAGCGGCTTTGATCATCGTTGAGGTAGTGACCGATCCACACCATTGAGCGGCATCTTCAAGTGCAAATCGCAAGGCCTCCATAGCCTCTTCGCGACTGGTGGCCGGAGCATCCCACTTGTCCAGCTTATCTGCGTGGACGCCGTAGGTAGCTTCAGCGACCTCGTTTTCTTCATCATGGCTAGAAAATTCCGGATGATCTGCATAGGCCTTCACGCCAGCCCGATAGGCCTGAATGACGTCGATCAGTGTGTCATTGCCGGTTTCATCCGCAGCAGCCCGCATTTCAGGTGCGTCGATACCAATCAGCGAGCCGAGAAACCCGAGGAAATCATCCTCGCGTCCAACAACCGCATCATATGCATCCTGCGCCGCAGCAGTTTGCCTATGGTAGATGTAGCCAATCTTTGCGCGAACATCGGCATAAGAGCGGCAAGGAGCGAAAATGAGCAGAGTTTCGGCCGCATAGGCAGCCCGATCCTCCGGGGAGCCTTGCGACAAGCCATCTTCGGTGCCCGTCGCGTCCCAAGCAAGGAATGCAGCTTCGTGCTCCTGGATGATGTTCAACAGACCCGCATCGGCATCGCTCTTTGCCTCGGCGTGGACCTTCGCCAATACAGCGAGACTAGCGACCGCCTGCATGTCGTTCGTTCCGCTAGCGCCACTCGTGTTCCTGGATTTCTTCGGACCCATCGTTGCCATTATGCGGCCTCCCTCAAAAAGCGCTCATCCTGAACTTTGATGTCTGCGACGACGATACCGAGGACGTTTTCCTCGAACCATTCCCGTGAGACGATAGCGCCTTGGTAGGCCCGGTTTTCGTAGAACAGGCGGATGTTTTTGCCCTTGCTGCCGAGGACACTTTCAGCCTTGTAGAGCTGCTTTGCTCCCGGAAGCTCAGAGAAGAAGTAAGTCCCCTCACCTACATACTGGTGGATGGGCTTAATCATCACGTAGTCGTAACCGCCGCGAAGACGCGGGGCCATGCTATCGCCGATAACCGGCTCCATGCGGAAGCCAGGGTTATTCAGATGCTCTGCGGGGAGCGTGGGGGCGAACAGGTCGGTCATGCCAATGCCCTCCCGATTGCTTCCAGCGCAGCCAGCAGCGGATTGTTTTCGTCACCGTCGGCGTGGTCATAAAGATAGGCGTCATCTTCCGACCGATACGCCTGCGCGCACCATGCAGCCTTTTCAACGGCCTCCGCGAGCGTTGTCGGGATAAAGGCGACAATCTCGGCCTCGACCCCGCGAACCTCATCCGACAAGCGGCGAGCCTCCGCCAGTGCTGCCGTCAGGCCAATGTCGCGCTCGCGCGTGTCGTATTCCACTTTGCGCTTGCGAAATTCCTCCAGCTTCTCGGCAAGTCGGCGCTCAAAATTCCCTTTGACTACCGGACGCCGGGATTCGGGATGAAGCGGCAAAAGGGCCTTGAGGTGGTCGGCATAGACCTTTTCAATCGCATCCTCCGAATAGGAGTAGATAGGTTTCTTGATATCGTTACCCTCATCATCCCTGCCAGTCAGGAGATACGAGGTTTGTACCTTGGGCATCGGATGCCCGGCCTCGCTCATTTCAAGCGCCTCGGTGAGGTCTCCAACAACGACCCACGCGGCATTGTCGAGTGCCTTGATACGAGCGTGCTCGGCAATCAGAGCCTCCAGCGCAGGCGCTACGACCGCGCCGGGCTCCACCTCCACCGCTTCCGCTTGAACCTTAGCGAGGACGGCCAGGCTTGCTGCGAACTGCACGTCATTCGGCTTGCTCGCTTTACGCACGCCGATGGGATTTATCGTTTTAGCTTTCATTTGGTCCTCCTGAGACTGGGCCGATCTATTCGGGCGGATCGGCTAGCCGACAACTTTGAGTTTGAAACGTCGTAACAGCGCCGTTGATTTCCACAGGTGACTGTGCCGCGACGGCAAAGCCGCCTAGACGCTCGGCTTATGCCGTCCCCCCATGTCGGCTTGCGCCAGCGCTTCAATTTCGGTGATGATGGCGACGGAGTTGCCGGCGAAGTGGTGAGCGCGGGCCTTGATGAGAAGGCCGGCGAAGCAGCAAGGTCGGATAGGTGCGATGGCCTGCGCAGCCGGAGAATTCAGCGCCGAGGCGTGCGAGAGCTTCGGTCATGCACGCGCCCTCCACTCTACGAGGTCAGGAAGGGACGAGAGGAGAGATGCTGGCTTTTCCATCACGCGGCCTCCCCGGTCAGCACCGCCAGTTCGAAAGCGAGGGCCTTGCGCTCGTCCAAAATGGACAGGCGGAAAGTGCGCATATCCAGCACATGCATCTGCGCCTTGATCTGCTCAACGCGCTCGGCGGCGCGCTGCGGAGCCGTCTTGATGGCTTCCGCCGTTGCCTGCTTCGCCTTCTCCCATGCGCCGCGAAGGGCATTGGCGAACCAGCGACGACGGCCGGCAGCGCTCGACGGGCGAGCATTGTGCGTCATGTGGCGGTAGAGGCATCACACATGATCTGTGAGCGGCTGAATTTTGGCATGCCTCCGGCGGCGGCCGGAACGGGGGCGTTCGGCATTGGCGTCTCCTATACATAACTATTTTCGTTAACCTGAACGTAATGCGTTGCAGCTAGTAAAGTCAAACGCTTTTCGTTATGGTTGACGAAATAATCCTTGGAGAGAATATGACGCCGGAACAGTGCAGGGCAGCGCGCGGGTTGCTCGACCTCTCGCAAAGCGACTTGGCCGCGAATGCGAATGTAGGCCTGTCAACTGTGAGGAACTTTGAGGCCGGCCGCTCCGTCCCGGTGGCGAATAATCTAGCGGCTATCCGTGCGGCATTGGAGAATGCCGGAGTGGCATTCATACCCGAGAACGGTGGCGGCGCGGGCGTGAGGTTAGCGAAACCGAGAGGCGCGTAACTCGCGAAAAACACGGAAACGCCAGAAACCGGCACCCCAAAACCCCCAGAAATAGACACCACGCATCCGGGTTATCTGGGATTTCCTATTAACTACCCGGCCGACGGCTCGATTGTTGGGATGACGTTTGCTTCAAAGAATAGGTAGAGCTATGTCGGAATCCCCAATCGAAGACCTGCCGGCAGCGTCACCCGATCAACCGCCACCTCATGACCTTCGCGAACAGCGATATCAGGCTGTACTGTCGCTTGTGATGCATGCCCGTGAAATGCAGGGTGGATATGGAAAATGGTTGCTGGCGTCGCTCCTCGCCGCGCATACCGGCGCTATCATAGCGATAACCCAGGCAGGTGATTTGTCGGCTCCCCTCTTTCGGGCGAGCGGCTCCTATCTGGTCTGGGGGATCGTCGTCACGTTGGTTGCTGGCGGCTTCACATGGATCAACTATTCCGCGGCGATCCATTTCTACATGCGGAACCTAAATGACGTTCGCCAGGGTAAGGAACCCAGAAACGGCGGCGCAAGCTGGTGGATCGGCCAAGCCATCTTTTTCACTGTGCCATTCGTAGCAATCGGTTCTCTTGTTCTCCTCGCCCTTGCCGCGAATAGCGCTTTACGGGAATTCCATCTGGCTCAATCCCCGCAACTGCCTGTTCCTCAGTGGCTTCATGATCTGACGCAATTCGCGCGTCGGTGGTAAGAGGGCGATCAGGCAAGATGGGGTGCGATGGTAGAGAAGGATGAGTGATGCGCCAATGATCGGGGCGACATACTGCGAAACGCCGCCGACGGTCTCAACATGACTATCGACGACTGGCGTGCTTTGAATTGCTTTATCGCGGCTTTGTCTCGCCTTACTCGGAGCCCAACTCTTCAGCGATTACTTCCATGTTCCGCGGATTATCAAGCCGCCACCGCTGCCCATCGCGCCTCAGGTCACCCGTTAAGGCTACCGAGTTTTTCTCATCGTGAGCAGCTAGCGCAACTGTATAGAGATCAGCCGGGAGTTTTGTTTTCACGGAGACAGTCCGGCCATCAATGAAGGTCTTGAGAGTGACTTGCCCATCGTCATCTTCAATACGGCGGCCGGCTCCTACAATATAGCCTTCAAGACGTTCATCAGGTCTCGGTTCTTGCAAACGAAGCACTCGGGCGGCCTCGCGTAGTACCTCACCTTGTGATTTTTGAAAGATGACCTGACGGCGAGCCTCTGGCGTTGGACGTGTTCGCGACCACGTAACCGAAACATCCAGTCCCTCACCAACATCGATCAAACTGGATAGGGCCTCGCAGAGATTTGCACTAACCCCCTTTTGGACGGCTTTCGTAAAGGCATTTATCCCCTCACCCCGCACTACCTGTTCAGCTGCCTTGTGGGCGGCTTGTAAGCCATCGGCTAGATAGCGGGTCACAAGACGATCAAATGGTTCTTCGGCGGGGGCAGGCCAGAAATCCGATTGCCTGGGCTCAGCTAGAGAAGGGGGCACCGGCGCAAACAGCGTCACCACAAAACTGCCATGCTCAGTCTGCCCCAAACGGACACGGCTCATATATGCCGTCGCCTCTTTGTTTTTCCCCGTGCGATAGGCCGGACGCGGTTCGTTTGCAGAGCAGGCGGCCGAGAGAAGAATTTCTCGCGCCTGCGCGAAAATGTTAACGCCTGCATCTACCTGAACGGAACCGTCGCCATCTGCTTCTGGAGCGCGCACGCGCACTACGTCCCGGTCAGACCCGATAAGGTCTCTGAATACCTGCAACTCAGAGCGATTCTCATAATGCGCAAGCTCGTTGATAACCTCAGCCACTATTTGAGCATAGTCGCCGAGTTGCGCTGTGCCGGGAATGATAAGTTCAGGCCCTCCGGCTTTCGCATATACATCCGAATGCTCACCGTACCTATCGGTTCTCGTCCACCCTTCGGTTGTGGCATAGGAAATCATCGCTGAGGGCGTGACAGAGATCAGCGTCTCGGGATCGACTATCAGGGCTCTCATTTCAACGTTCCTGTTCGGGACATCTCCAGCAAGCCTTTCAGGCCAGCTACATCGAACTTATTGGCCACAGGCACATCAACTGTAATGGACGTTGAATTTTCCGTCTTGGGGGCTCCGGTCAAACATACCCAATAAGCGCAGTTTTTCAGGACGAGTGACTCAATATCCACCTTCACCCAACTGATTTGATCTGGGGGGAGATGCATCACAATCAAGATGCGCGGCGTTTGCGTCGGAATGATGAGGTGATCATAATTGCGTCTGGGTAGAGGAAACCTGAAGACATCGCCAGCCTGAGGCAGGTTGATCGTTGCTTTCACCTGCGCATCGATCTTCGGTCGAAACCCGCCTCCAGCTTCAACCGTGACATCGATCCCGTCTCTGTCGAAGTTCTTCAATGCGATTACATATCCGGCGGCAGCGGCCACGGAATGCACATAGGCAATCGAAAGCGCCTCTTCTATATCCGTCGTCGCAAGCAAAGAATCCATAGCAGCCCCCCAGCCGAGGATTGCTTACAAAGATTTCCAAAGGATTGCCACAAGGCGCTTTGAAGCGATGCCGCTTTGAAATCCGTTACTTGTCTTTCAAACGACATCGGCGGTACGCGGTCTATTCAGCCAACGCGCCATTGTGCCGCCACCTTTGCCGTACGTCCCCTTCCCAATACCGTCACTGGCGGTAATTGGAACCATCGCGACATGATCGAGAAATTCAACATGGCCGGAATCATTCGTCCACCATCCGGCCTTTCCCCTGGGGGGAACCTGCAGCTTTCCACAAGTCGTCCAGTCCGACCAACTCGCCCCTCAACTTAACCGAGATGCCGCCTCAAATCCTCAACACAGCCCCGAGCTTTGCATGCACATATGGCGCCGCCTTCTCCGCAGCCCAGCAGCGATTTTCCATGGCCTCGGCTTCATCCCGTAGGATATTCAACATAAAATCGAGTGGCGTAAGCCCCCCTTCGGATGCGCGCTCCGCAGCCTCTCGCGTTCTCTTCGTTGCTGCGCCGGCCGGCCGCCCCGCACCGTCTCTTGCTCCGCCTCGGGCCATTTTGATTTCCTTTGATTAAATTCAAATCAGGTGGGCGGAATTCTGGTGCTTCGGTGCCAGCGTGATAAGCCGGATTATCAGAAGGTCGTCGCTCTCCGGGCTGGTGTCCAAGCCCATCTCCGCCGCCTGCCGGTACGCTTCCGCCTCTTCTCCCTCGTTGACAACAAGGCGGATAACCTTCCGGGGCTGAGCCTGCCTTGAAGTGGCCGACGCCTCCAGCTTTTCAATGCGGCCCGCAAGATTGGCAACCATGGTTTCGCTCCTAGTGGGTCGTGCTCATGATGAGGCGCGCAAAATGGCGGGCCTCTCCTGGCGTCCAATCCTCGGGAAGAGGTTCGCCAGCATCCAGCGCCCGCAAAAGCTCGGCGCTGTATTGGCGGAGCGTCATTCCCAGCTCTGCCTCAATCCGGGCAGATAGGTCATGCAACCGAGCTTCAAGCTCATCGTCCGAAAGAGCGGCGAGCGGATTGGCGGTGATGATGGTCCGCTCCAGCCGGGTCAGCCTGGTTGAAAGGATACTGCTCATTTCTTCGTCATCCTCTCTTCAAGGGCCGCGACACGCGCCGCAAGCTCGCTCGTCTCGATGGCCTTCCGGTGCGCCTCCAGCAGCGTGACGATGGTTGCGCCTTCGTCAGGAGAGATTTCACCATCCGCCACCTGTTGCGTGACAGCCCCCACCGCGCCGGGAAGGTCGTCGGCCGTGTGTATCTCGGGCAAATCGAACGAGAGGCGAGCGCCACGGCGCGCAGGCCACACGCGGTCAAGGATGGTGCGGGCGGCGGTGGCGTCTCCATCCTTCGCCTTGTCGACCATGGCCTTAATGATGGCCTCGGTTTCCTTCTTCCCGATGGCGTCGAATGCAAGGAGTGTCTTAGAGCGAGCGCCCGCTTTTCGCCCTTTCGGGTTACCGGATTGGCCCGGCTTAAATCGAGTGTCTTTTCGTCCGTCTTTCTCTGCCATTGTCCTGCAAATCATCCTGCAATAGCAGGCTCCTAGTTGCGCTGATCCATCCAGCGGGTGGCTGGTGTGTTCGGGCTCTGTCCAATGCTCTGCAGGAGGTAGCGAACCGCTGCGCTCCGGTCCTCTTCAGAGAGGTTCATGCGCTCCAAGTCGACAAGGTCTTTCATCAGGCCTTTCATCGAGCCGGGATTGCTCCGCACGATGTCCATGGCCTGCGTCACCTCGGGATTGGACAGGCCGCCGAAAGCCCTGATGCGGCCCTCAATCCAATCATGCGTGCGGTTGCCGCTGCCGCCGACGCGCCCACCCTTCTCAGCCGTGCCGGTCCGGTCGGTTGCCGTAACCCCAACCGTCGCCGCGCCGGACTTGGCGTAGAGGTCAGCAAGGCGGTTCAGCACCGTGCTATCGGATCTCGCCGGCACCTTCTGAAGGAGGAGTCTCGCCTTTTCGGGGTTGAGAAGCGCATCGGCCAAAATATCATCGACCGTCTGAAATCCCGCCTCTCGGAGCGTGGAAGCAACCTTGCCGCCCACAATGGACACGATGTTGCCGCCCATCGCATATGCGCCGAGGAGCCGCGAAAGGATGGAGCCCGCAGCATCGCTCTGCGCCGCCGCAATAATATCCTGCGCCGTGTTCGATCCACCGGGAATGCGCAGCGCCGAGACAGACCGATTGGAGCGCCGAAGGTCGGCGGCAATCGCCTGAATGGTTCGGATTTCCTCCTCGCTGAAGCCTGCCGAGCGGAGCGCGCCGACGTTGTTTTTCGCGAAGGTCTGGAACTGGTCCGCCTTGATGAGACCTTGGCCGCTGGTGCCGGCCTCGGCGTTCCCGATGAACTTGCCGACGATGTGGTCAACCACGGCCCGGCGAAGACCTTCCCGCGCCTCCGGGTTGCCCCGAGTGGCAAGGTTCAGCTTCATCATCTCGCGGCCGGCATCGGAGCGCCCGAAGATGCTGCCCACCTGCCGTACCACCTCTTCGCCGCTATCCGCGTTCATCACCTTGCCCAGGCGGCTGCGCTGCGCGGCTTCCGTCATGCGGCGCTGCCGGCGCGCTGCTTCCGCAATCTCGCCCTGCGCAGCCTTCGAAGCGTCCTTTCCGAACCTTGCCGCTGCATCCAATCGGTCGGCAACAGCCCGCGCCGAGGTGGCAAGCTCGTCCACCTGCTGGCGCAGGTTCGGCAGCTTGGCGAGGGCGTCGGCATGCGAGCGCCGCCACGTCTCCAGTTTATTGAGGTTCACCGATCCATCGGCATTGAACGCAGCCTGCCGGAGACGAGACACCGCATACTGTTCAATCTGCTGATCTGCCACGCCCTGACCGACTGCGCGGCGGTATTGGTCAATAGCGCGGGCGCTCTCCGGGCGACCGAAGAACACCTTGCCCGGCACCGATTCCGAAGCCATGCCATAGGGAGCCGTGAAGGAAGGACGACGACGCCAAGGGGCAAGCGTCTTGTTGTCGAAGGTTTCGGCGCGTTCGCGGGTCGCCGTCCGGGCGGCGGTTAGTCGGTCTCTGGCTCCGGCGTCGAAGTTGGGGAGGAGGCCAGTTTCTTGTACTCCTGAATTTCCCGCAGCGCTTCGAAATCCCCTTCCTGCCGACTGGTCCGCTCCAGATGTTGCAGGAATTCGGCCCGATCTGCCAAGGGCATCGGTTCCAACACCTGCGCCAACGCTTTGCCCCATTGCCTGGGTCTGGGTGCGCTGCTCATACCAATCCCGCTGCTTCTGCAACATTCTGGCAAGGAGCGTTTCGCCCTCTGCCATCTCTCCCCGAGCCACGGCCTGCGCTTCCTGCTGGAGCTTACCCGCGACTGCGGATTCAATATCAGCATCGGTCGCCTTGCTCAACATGGACAGCCGACGCCATGCCGGGCTCTCGCCGTTCGCCAGCTTCTCCGCCCGCATCTCGGTCTTGATGCGGCTTTGAAGGGCGGTCAGCTCCGAAAAGGGGATGGTCTCGCCGTAGTCATTGACGGCGCCGAAGATGGCGGCCTCTTCCCCGGTCGTCGGCTTGGCCGACTTCGGAAGCTCGGAAAGCAGTTTTCCGGCCTCCTGTCGGGTGTTGCCGGCAGAGAGGGCAAGGGAGCCATCCGGGTCAACGGCCTGCCACAAGGCGCGCTCCGTTGCCTTTGCTGCCGCCCTGGCTTCCTCAAGAGAGCCGCGCATCGCCTCGCCGCTGGTGCGAGCGCCGACGCCTTCGCCCATGGCATCGGACAGCAGCCCCATGCGCTGGCCTGCCGCTTCCACGCCCCTCCGGCCAGCAGCAGCCACATCATCGGCCTTTGCCGTGGCGCGCGTCACCACATCGTCATAAGCGGCTTGCGCGCGCTCGGTGACGGCCTGCACAATCTGGCGGGCGGCATCGGCCACCTTCTCCGGCGAACCGTCTGCCTGAATTCCCTCAAAGGCAGAGAGCCGGGCGGCGTTCTGATCAACGCGGCGCTGCTGGAACGCTTCCGGGCGCTTCGTCTGCACACCGCGTTCAAGGCCGCCAACACCCATGTCTCCGGTAAGCTGGAACGTGGTGGGCTTGGAGCCGGAAACTAGATCCTCTGCCGGTTCGGAGAGGATGCCGCGAAGTGCAGAGGCATCGGTTGCGCTGTCCGCCAGCTTGCGAGCTGCAAGACGTTCCCGACCGGCCTGATAGAGGGGCGAGGCGGCTTCCATTGCCATCCGGCCACCAGCTTTCGCCATCGTCGGGACGGCAGCGAGGAAAGCGCCGACGCCGCCACCGGCGAGGCCACCACCGATACCGGCGAGAGCATCGTATCTGTCCGGGGTCGCTTCCATGGCCGCCGTCGCACCTGCGCCAGACACGCCCCCGACAAGAGCGTCACCAGCCACACGGCCGACGCTGCCAGTGCTGCCGGTGAGCTTGGTCGCCATATCGAGAGCGTTGCCAGTGAGGATGCCGGAACGGGCCGCGCCGCCTACCAGTGCGCCCGGACCAACGGTATAGCCGACGCCTTCGCCCAGGCCACGGGCAATACGCTCCTCCGGGCTGGCCGCCTGAATGTTCTTCGGCTCGGGAACGCCTACAGCCCCGAACATGGACGAGATGGATTCGCTGCCCCCGAAGCTATCGCTTGGGATGGTAGGCAGCTCGGAGCCGGTGGCGTAGTTCGCCCCCTCAATCCCCTTATTGATCAGCCAGCGGGACAGATCGACCGGGCCGCCGAGGGTATTGTAAAGCGCCTGGTTCAGGCCGGCCGTCGTGTTGAGGGCAACGCCGTCACCTTGCGGCGCGGGTTCGGGCTTCGCCTCTTCGCGTGCGGGGTTCAATCCCATCTGTCCGGCGATTTCTTCGACGGTACGCTGTTGCTCTTCCGGGCTGAGCTTCAGAAAAGCGTCATCGACTTCGACGGTTTTGCCTTCAATGTCGAGTACAGCCATTATTTGACGCTCCAGCGAATGCGGTTCGACGTGCTGCCAGAGCCGGCACCGCCTGCCTTGAAGCCACCGCGCCCTTTGCCCGCTTCCTCGGCAGTGGCCCGCAGCTCGCTTGTCAGCCGGTCCAGCTTGTTAACGGCTGTCTCGGCGGTATCCGTTCCGGTAGGGAGGTATCGCTGGGTGTAGGCTCTCGCTTCGCTTTCATTCATGCCTGCGCCGGTCAGCAGGCGCATGAGGGCATCCGTCCCCGACTGGAGTTCCTGATAGACCTGCCCGCGTTCGCCAACGCCGTTCAGGGCAAACCGCTGGTCCCACCAGCCAGTTACGTCGCCGTTCGCCAGCTTCTCCCGAAGGGTAGGCGCTTTCTCAAGGAAGCTCTTCGACATGCCGAGGCGCGCGGCGAGTTCGCCGGGAATTTCTTCGGCCGGCCCACCGGGAATAGGCTCAAGCCCGGCCTCGGGATTGTTCGGGTCGACGGGGCGATAACCAGTGGGCACTTTGTATCCACCACCCACGCCGCCGGCCGCAGTCTTCGACCGGGCGTAGTCAGCGAGACCGCCATCAAAACCGTTCTCGCGTGCGTATTCGTATTCCTGGATAAGGGCCGGGCGGCTGTCCGTCTGCGGCTTGGCGGCGGTGCCAAGCGGCAGGAAAGAGCCGGTCGTCTTGTCGGCCCATCCGAATTTGCCGTCCGGCAACTGTACCCACTGGCGCTGCGGTAGCTTCGCCTTCTCCAACTCCGTTTTGCGGGCATAGGAGAGCTTAAAGGCATCGCCTATGTCGAGCATGCCCGCCCGGACGGCCTGTGCTAGCTCGGGGTCGTTCTGCTCCAGATACTTCGCGGTGCGATTTGTCCGCAGGCCCTGAACAAGGCCCTGCGCGCCGAGCGCCGCCTGTTCCTGGCCTGTCCTTCCCGATAGAAGCCCAAGGCCAAGCTGCGTCATTGTGTCGGAATTCCGGTTCAACCAGCTAGGCTGTCCAGCCGGGGCCGCACCGCCGCCAAGAAGTCTATCCAAAAGGCCCATGTGTCTAATTCCTCGCAAAAACTTGCGAGAAATCTACATCGTTTTCAACTGGTTATCTAGCTTCACCCGTTGGACACCGTTGCCCATAGTTGGACACCGTTGGACATTCGGAGCAACTTTTTTTAGTCGAGACCGGCGAATTGGCGATACCAGATCACAAGCCGATGCTCCCGGTCTCCCGCCTTCAGCGCATCGAGCGCCGGCCAGTCGCTATGCAAGACCATCTCCAGTGCCAGCCGGGAGACCTGATGCGGAGAGTTTCGGACAGTCTGCCGGGCGATTCCGAATTCCGAGATCCAGCGCCGGATTGTCTTCTCCGTCCTTCCAGCATGGGCCGCAGCATCGGCCACTGTCATCACCTCATCGGGGAGGATATGAAGCACCGGAGCAGGAGACATCTCGTGCAGTGGGACAAGTTTAGGAATGGCGTTCATGCCGAGCCTCCTATTGTTGCGCCCGGCGGGCGAAACCCACTGTGTGGTCGAGAACAGGAACGCCGTACTCCGCGGAGAGCTTGGCCGCGCCCCGTCTGGCATCGTCGAGAGCATCCCCGAAAAGCATGCCGACCACTTCACGGTCTCCGTCATTGTCCACAAGTTCAAGCGAAACGGCCGGCATCTCAGTTACGACCGGGACGAAGCGAAAATCGGATGGGGCTGCACCGCGGTAAAAGCCGGTGATGGTGACACTGAGGATTTCGATCCGGTTCCATCTGCTTTCTACTTCAACCACGACGGATTCCTTTCTGCCGCGCATTCCAATGGACGAGGACCAGCCCGTAGGCCAGGAAAATAAGAGCGAGAGCGTTCAAGCATTCGAGGAGATAGACGCCGATGGGTCATTCGCCGTCCTCCTGCTTCGGTGCGTAGTTCTTGGCGGGCATGTCACGGGCGAGTGCGATGGCCTGGCAAGCTTCGAGGCCGGAAAGCTGGAAACGCCCTTTCAACACCGGAACGGCATGCGGCACCGGCTTCACCTGGGATGCGAGCCAACGGGCGGCGGCAAGCGTCCGAATTTCGGACGGCTGGAGAGGAGCGCTCATGCCGCTACCTCCATTTCCTTCCAACCTTCCCCGTCGCCGCTTTCCAGCAGTGCCGGAGGAACAAGGCTTCCGGGTTGGCCTGGACGCGGGCCCCATGATGCGGAGGACCATGCGCCTTCGCGGCGGCCGTACCGAAGGCGCTTCAGCCAGGTCCCTTTGTCGACTGCGGCAGGCGCCTCGCCAGCGGCCGAGGCAAAGCCTTCGAACCGGCGCTTGCTGATGAAGCGACAGGCGTGGATTGTCTCCAGCGTCGGCTTGCTTCTGAGGAAGGCGACATAGCCGGGAACGGCATGGATGCACTGTTCTCGCTCTTCAGTGGTCAGTTTCTTCCATGCGTCGAAGGCTTCCTTCTTCGCCATGTTGGCCGATCTGGGATAGGCGCTCCAGAAGCTTTCGAAGGCCTCGGGATAGCTGATTTTCCCCTTCTTCTCGGATGCATTGTCCGAACCCGTTTCGGACAAAATATTCTTATTAATGGGTATGGGTATGGGTTGTTGGCGTTCTGTTGAGGTCGCCGTTACCCACGGCTCGGCAACAGCCGTTGATACGGTTTCCTTCTTTTTCAGTGCCTTAGCCTCCGAAGACGCGAATCCTGCGGCGGATTTTTGTTTGCGATTTCGCTCAACGAATTCGCGCTCGGCCGTCAGCCTTTTTTGCATCCATCGCCCATCCTCCAACGACCAAAAGACCATTACGGCGGCCTTGAGGCTGGCCCACTTTTTCGGCGTGACACCCACCATCAACGCAAGCCGACGGTCGTCATCCGGTAGGCTGCAAGCGGGTGTCCGCCACGCAAACATGAGCAGGCGAAGATAGACGCCATGCTCCTCGTTGGTGAGGTGCTGGGTGTCCGCAATGTAGGCGTCTGTCCAGAGCGGCAATGCGGGGAACTGTGCCATTATACCCTCGCAGCGTTTCGCACCGCCGAACAGGCAACGTCAATGAAGAGGTCCACGGTCCTGGTGGCCCCCATGCGCTGCTTGGCGATGATGAATTCAAGCTTGTTCTGGCATTCCGCCAGCCGCTCCACGCGGTCGGCTTCTTCGTCGGGCGTCTTGCCCTTGGTCTTTCCGAGGTAATAGGCTTCACGGAAAAGGAAGATGACGGTATCGGCGTCCTGTTCAATGGAACCGCTTTCCCTCAGATCAGAGAGCATGGGCCGCTTATCTTCCCGGCTTTCAACTTGCCGGGAGAGCTGCGAAAGTGCCAGCACGGCGATGCCGTACTCTCGGGCGAGGTTGCGAAGGCCTGCCGAAATCTCGCTGATTTCCGCCGTGCGGTTGCCCTGGTATCTCGACGACGCGGCGATGAGCTGGAGGTAGTCGACCACCAGCACCCGGAGCGGCGTTCCGGCGCGCTCGGCGCTTTCCGCCATCCGCTCGTACTTGGTGCGAATGTCCAGCATCGAGAGGCCGGAAGCATCCTCGATCAGCAGCGGAAGCGTATCCAGTTTCCTTTGAGCGAGAACCACATGTTCAAAGTCGGTTTCGCTCACCCGGCCGGTGAGGAGGTCGCTATAAGCGATGGAACCATGGTCATTGAATGCGATATCCGTCAGGGCGCGGATCGCCAGCGAACGAGCCCCCATCTCCAGCGAGATAAAACCCGCCCCGACGCCCGCCACGGCTGCCTGAATGGCGATAGACAAGGATACGGCGGTTTTGCCCATGGAAGGGCGCGCGCCGAGGATGATCATTTCCCCGGACTGCATTCCGCCCGTGGCGCGGTTCACGTCGGACAGACCCCATGTCGTGCCGGTGAGACCGCCGCCGCGCTTCATGGCGTCGGCCACGGCGGCGATGGCCGTCTCCGAAGCCTCCCCGATGCTGAACAGGGTTTTCCGCTGCCGACCACTGCGAAGGGTCGATGAGACCTCATCAAAAGACTGCGCCGCGGTTCGGATCAACTCGGCTGGGCTGGTGCCCGGATCGGCCGCGGCCAGAAGCAAACGCTCAGCTTCCTGGCCGACAGAGAAGCGGCCCCACTGATGCAGCATGGCCGGAATACTATCCTTCAGGCCACCCACGCCGCGCGCCGCCCCGCTGGCAAGGCGAGCAAGGTATTCCGGCACCGAAATGCCGAGGGTTTTCTTATAGGCGTCCATGTCCACGGCCGAAGCCAGGACATTCCGAACGAGATCCAGCCGCACGGACCGATATTGGGTGGCCGCCTGCTTCATGCTGGCGAAGATTTCGCGATGCAGCGGCTCGATGAAGTGTCCCGGCTCAAGCGAGACGGGAAGGTATTTGACATCACCCGAGACCAGGAGCGCACCAAGCACCTCCTGTTCCAGTTCGGGGATATAGCTGGCTTCGAGGGAGGCGCTCATTCCGCACCTCGCATGTACGGGCCGCCCTGATTATGAAAGGCTTTGGCAAGCTGCGAGATTGGCAGCGGCCAATGATCCGCCATCATCCGGCCAGCAGCTACGCAATAGGCCGTTTCCGCCGGCCCGCCGCCCCATTCCTCATCGGACTCCTGATAGCCGCCGAGCTGATCGATAGCGCCACAGAGACCTTGGGCCATGGTGTGGCACATGATTGTCACTATCGAACTGCCGTTTTGGGCGGTTACGACGGGCCGATTTTCCCGGTCGAAGTTCTGGGCGTGCTCTAGCATTCGGCGCGCTGTGTCTTCGGGCAAAAACGCCCTTGCCAGCGCCTCCACCTCAACCCAAAGAAAATCGGGCTCGGAGTGCGGCGGGGTGAAGAACCCCACTGTATGGCCGTTGATCTCGCACGCTCCGACATGGCGAGCTTTGACGTTCGTCATGCCGCCCTCCTGCTATTGTCGTCGATGATTTCCACCTCGGAACGCAGGACATAACGGGCATGGGTGCCAGCGAACGGACCACCATGGTTTTCGTTGACGGTCTCGATCAGGAAGCCAAGCCCGCGCAGCTTGAAGACATAATGGCTCCAGCGCGGGCCGGGATGGTCAATGGGCGTACAACCGACGGCACCGGCATTGATGAGGTTGCGAAGTGCCCAGGCATCGCGGCCGATGACGGTCATAGGCTTTCCATCGGGGAGGATGCGGGCGGTGATGGTGAGCTTTTTCATGCCGCACCTCCAAGACCGGAGAGCTGGCAGATCGTGACAGCGTGCCAGTAGGACACGCGGAACCGACGCATGACGGAGCGCGCCGCCAGCATTTCCGATTGAGTTTTTAGGGAAGTTTCAGTAGGGTTCTGAAAGTCGATGCTGCTGGAAAAAGCTTTGACCTTCAGAACCCGGTTGGCGCCTGCCCGCGCCGCCGGGTTTTCTCGTTTCGTCATGGCCGCACCTATTACGCTGCGGCCGACGTCGAAGAACGACGGTTCGATGCCAGCCAGGCATCAAGGTCGGCGGGGTCGTAAACAACCGATTTCCCCAACTTGATGTACTCGGGGCCGCCACCTGTGAGGCGCAGTTTGTTCAGGGTGGAGGGAGAAAGTCCAGTATAGGCCGCGGCATCATCCGTGCGAAGCATACGCCGATGATGAGGTGCTGTATCGAGCATGTGATTTCCTCTTCAGTCACCAGGATTGATCTCCTGTGACCAAAAGGATGATGAGATACCTGCAAACACTCCATCGGTGATAAGCCTTTGCCCATCCTCCTAAAGCGTTAGATAACTAGGGCTCCCCCCAATCATAAGTCCCTGAAAGTAATGCATTTAAATGGGGGGAGCCCATTTCCGTTCATACCGGGCTCTGAGGGTTGTCTCGGTTTGGCCCGACCAAGCTGACTGCTTTGGTCTCGGCATAGAGTAGCCATCGCGTCACGCAGCTTGTTAGACAAAACTGCCTGTGGGTACAGGTGTTTCCATGATTGCTCAATTTCAGCCTTCATAGCCTCGACTGTCGGGAGTTTATCCGGCGACACAGACAACCTGCTGCAGGTGTAGAGCATCGTGTGAAGGTATTCTGAAAGATAGAGCCGAGACATGTTCGAAGTCCTTTGCTCAATTTCAGACTCCGTTGGCGGGGCCGTTTTTTGGGTCAGAGACGATTTAAAATCGTCTAAGCTGGTTCGAGTTATGAAGATGAAATATTCCCCGTCAGGGCGGACCGAATACGGATCGCTAAGCTCCATACGGCAAAAATCGAACCGGTGCTCATACTCATCAAGGTTCCATACCTCGGCGCCAAGTCCAGGATCTCGCGGGTCTCGTGGCTGCGAGATGTAGCTACCGCCCTTCAACGGCCGCAATGCAAATCTCAATTGGCCCTCAGCCAAGGCGCTAACAACAATCGATTTCGCCTTTTTAAAGCGCTGCTGAGCAGCATAGACAACTTGATTGCGCATTTTATCTTCATCAGACATTAGTTGTTCAAAATGAAGCACTTTTCGCGGAAGTTCTATCGTACCGCGCGTGACAAATCCTTCAAAATTGCCCCATTGATTGCCGAAGTACGCCGCCCCAACTTCCAGTACAGCGGCCGCTAAGAATACATGCCCCTGTCGACCTTCAGGCCATTGCAGCATTCGATACCAGAACTTTCCCGATTGGCTGACTGGTTCCGTAAAATTCATTCACTGCACCTGCGCAACGCACCAAGTGAACCGCAGGGAAACCGGTGGTGCGTTCCGGCCTGTCGGGTGGCCGCCCTATCCCTGCGGATTCGATAATTCTCAGCCGCCGCCCTTCTTCATCGGAACGACGTTCGATTTCCGGTCTTTGACGCCGCCCATGGCATCCATGATCCGCGCGCCGATAGCCTCGGATGCCTTCCGAACTGGATCGGCTTCGAGATGGGCATAGCGTTCCGTGGTCCGCGTTTGCTTATGGCCGAGTAGTTTCCCGACGATTGGCAGCCCAAGATTGGAGCCGACCCCGATGGACGCATGTGTGTGCCGGAGGTCATGAAGCCGCACGCGGAATTGCGGATTGTCGGCGTCGGCATCGAGACCGGCTCGCTTTCGCACCGCTGCCCATGGCCGCTTCAGGTCGGAGCGGGGGCGGCTTTCCATGGTGCCGTCCGGCCTCTTCTTTGCCTGGCCGGGAATGACGAAACGGTCCACCCGCGGCAGCTCGGACAGGATCAATTGAGCCGGGCCATTCAGAATGATGGTTTTCTGCCCGGTCTTGCTATCTGGAAGGAACAGCAAGCCGCGCTCCAGGTCGACCATATCCCACGTCAGATTTAGGATTTCGCTTCTGCGGGCGCCTGTCAGGACGTAGAGGCGCAACGCGGCAGCAACCGTCGCATCGATTTTGACGCGCCTGTTCTCCGCCTTGGGCGCGTGCTTGGCTTTCTTGGTCGGATCAGGCTCCCACGGAATACCGTCGGTTTCGGCCTCATGGATGGCATCACCCAACCTTCCCAGTTCTTCTGAGGTCAGGAAGCGTTCCCTGCGATTTTCCCGGAACTTCTCGATGCCGGTGGCCGGGTTTTCCACCTTCGCTAGAAGCTTCGCCTCCATCGCCCAGCTATAGAGCGATGCGACCACGGCGAGGAACCTGTTACCCGTCGTAGCCCTGTCGCGCAGCTTCAGATGCAGAGGGGCGATATCCAGAGACGTGAGACTGGCGGCAGGGCGCTTCGCCAAGGTCGGCAGCGCGTAGCTGTTCAGCAGGTGCTTGTAGAGGTCATGCGTGGCCGCCTTCTTCTTCGCCGCGACGTGATCAAGGTATTTTGCAACAAGGTCGCTGAACGAGAGTGCAGCCCGGGCCTCGGCTTTCGCCTTCGCCGGATCATCCCCCTTCACGACCGAAGCCAGAATGTCCTTGGCCTTCTCCCGCGCCTGGTCGGGCGTAATCTTGCCGACGGCCGCAATGGTTACACGGCGGACAGGAGCGCCGCGGCCGGACCCGGCGCGGTAGCGAACGATATAGGACATGCCGCCCGTCGCCCGAACGCGGACACCGAAGCCGACGAGGTCACTATCGAACACGTAGAAGTCCGTTCCGTCCGGCTTGATCGCATCGACGGCGCGTTTCGTAAGCTTGACGGTCTTGTCGTCATCCTTGGCCATGTAACCGAACCTTCAAAGCCTCGGGGCACCCCCGGGGCACCCCCGAAACGGAAACGAGAGGAAACTACCGGAAACACCTTACCGGAGATTTGTTGAAAAGAAACGATTATTTGACAGACAAGGAAACATCAGGATACATGCGGAAAGCAAGACCCGTTGCATGGCATGCAAGAGGTCAGCGGTTCGATCCCGCTTAGCTCCACCAAACTTTTCCTGAAACAATATTCGATTTTCCGTCCATTGGACTGAAGGGCGTTCTTACGGCTTTACGGCAGGTCGATTCTGACCCAGGGAACCTGCTGCTCCTTGTGGACGGCCTGTTCCGGGGCAAGGCTGGAATCGTCACCGAATGCGCCCAGGGCGATAGCGATACGGTCCGGCCGCATTTCGGGATACCAGAAGACCGTGCTGCCGCAGGCGGGGCAGAAGTGGAAGACGATCTGCTTGCCGCTTTCGCCGATCCGCTCGAAGGTTTGCGACGGGCCGGAGATTTCCGCAGCGCTGCGATTGAAGAAAACCGCCACGCCGAAGGCGGAGCCCGTGCGCCTCTTGCACGCTTCGCAATGGCAGAGCGATATCCGCAGGGGCGGGGCTTCGAGGCGGACGCGGAGGGCGCCGCAGGCGCAGGAAGCCGAGTGCTTCGTCACCGCAGCAGCCTCCTTTCAGTGATCCTCCTAGAACCGCACGCCGACGGCGAGGCCTGCGTGGGTGATGCCGTCGTTGGGGCCGTTGCAGAGGTTGGCGTTGGAGGAGTGGTCGATCGTCGCCATGACGTTCACCGTTTCCGAGACGCGCACGCCGAGCGCGGCGTGCTCGCGGAAGAGGAAGCGGCAGCCGAGGAGCGGGCCGGTGCCGCTGTCGAGGTTGCCGTTGTGCACCGTGCCGCCGGCGCCGATCTCGGCGAAGAAGGCCTCGGTGATCGGCACATGCCAGTTGAGGCCGAGATAGGCCTGGTCCGTCGCGTCCGCGCCGCCGGACACGCCTACCTGGACGCGCGGCTCGAGAAGCGCCTTGGCAAGGCCGGTCTGCGAGGAATGGAAGGGCGCCAGATAGACCTCGGCGGAGCCGACGAGGCCCTTGTCATGGGACGAATCGCCATTGAGGCTGCCGCCAACGCCCACGCGGACCTCATCGACAAGATCGCCGGCCAGCGCGCAAGAAACAGGAAGGCCGGCAAGAACCGTCGCCAACGCGACCGCAAGACATGATTTCATGACATCCCCTCGAATCACGGCGAGG
>Ga0222423_1000595_pt1 | contig 22844 bp, 17 predicted proteins | sample 3A0metagenome_FD_182472 | JGI IMG/M metagenome (GOLD analysis project Ga0222423, IMG submission 182472) | Enriched microbial communities from leaf-cutter ant dump, University of Wisconsin, Madison, United States - 3A0 (version 2) | ecosystem: Environmental > Terrestrial > Nest > Insects nest >...
CGGCTCGCACGCCATGCCCCTCGGCCGGACCTGGGAGCTGCTGCTCCACCCCGACGGCAGCGCGGAGGCGGCCGTGCTGCACGACCTGCGCCTGCCCCGCACGCTCGTCGGCCTGGTCGCGGGTGCCGCGCTCGGCCTGGGCGGTGCGCTCATGCAGCAGCTCACGCGCAACCCGCTCGCCGACCCGGGCATCCTCGGCATCAACGCGGGGGCGGCGCTCGCGGTCGTGCTGGTCGCCGCGGTCGTCGGCGTGACGGGCGTGTGGTTCACGCTGTGGTTCGCGTTCGCCGGTGCGGCCGTCGCGGCCGTCGGCGTGTACGCGCTGGGCGCGGCCGGCCACCACGCGGCGACCCCCGTGCGCCTGGCGCTCGCGGGTGTCGCGATCAGCGCCGCGCTCGGCGCGCTGACGCAGACGATCGTCCTGGCCGACGCCGAGGCGTTCAACGAGTTCCGGTTCTGGGTGTCGGGCTCGCTCGAGGGTCGCGGCTGGCCGGTGCTCGACGCGGTGACGCCGTTCGTCGTCGTCGGGGTCGTGCTGGCCCTCGTGCTCGGCCCGGCGCTCAACGCCCTGGCGATGGGGACCGAGGCCGGCATCGCGCTCGGTGCGAGACCCGCGCGGGTGCGCGCGCTGACCATGCTGGCGGTGGTGCTGCTGTGCGGCGCCGCGACGGCCGCGGCGGGGCCGCTCACGTTCGTCGGGCTCGCGGTGCCGTTCGTCGCCCGCGCCCTGGTGGGGCCCGACCAGCGCTGGGTCGCGCCCGTCTGCCTGCTCCTGGGGCCGGTGTGGCTGCTGGCGGCCGACGTGCTGGCCCGCGTGCTCGTCGCCCCGCAGGAGGTGCCCGTCGGCGTGGTCGCCGCCCTCGCGGGGGCCCCGTTCTTCGTCGCGATGGTGCGTCGCGGGCGGGCGGCGCTGTGACAGGCATCGAGACCGTCCCGACGGACGACGACCGTGCGCCCGCCGTCGTCCTCTGGCGCCGGCGCGGCCGCAGCGTGCGGTTCCTGCGCCGCGCGGCCGCGGTCAACCTCGCGCTGCTCGCGGCGGCCGTCGTGCTCGGCCTCGTCGCACTGACGTTCGGCGACTACGGCATCAGCATCGACCAGGTGGTCGCGGCCCTGCGCGGCCACGCCGACGACCCGCTGGCCGCGTACTTCGTCACCGACGTGCGCCTGCCGCGCGTGCTGGGCGCGCTGCTGGTGGGCGCGGCCCTCGGCATCTCGGGCTCACTGTTCCAGACGATCTCGGGCAACCCCCTGGGCAGCCCGGACGTCGTCGGCTTCACGACGGGCTCGGCGACCGGCGCGCTGGTCGCGATCATCCTGGTGGGCGCGAGCCCGGCCGGAGTCGCAGCGGGGTCCGTCGTCGGCGGCGTCGCCACCGCGGCCGTCATCTACGCGCTGGCCTGGCGGGGCGGGGTCAGCGGCATGCGGCTGGTGCTCGTCGGCGTCGGCATCGGGGCCGCGCTGCACGCGGTCAACGCGCTGCTCGTCGTGCGGGCGCCGCTGGGTGCCGCGCAGACGGCGGCGCAGTGGCAGGCGGGGTCGCTGAACGGGGTCACCTGGCGGGACCTGGCCTGGCTGGCGGGGTTGCTCGTCGTCGTCGCGCCCGTGCTCGTGGCCCTGTTCCGGGGGCTGACGACGCTGTCGTTCGGCGACGACCTGGCCACCGAGCTGGGAGTGCGGGTCGGTCACGTGCGCCTGGGCGCGGTCGCGGCGGGCGTCACGCTCGTCGCGCTCGCGACGGCCGTGACGGGCCCCATCGCCTTCGTCGCGCTGGCCGCACCGCACGTGGTGCGGCGCCTGCACGGCGCGACGACGCCCGCGCTGACGGGCTCGGCCCTGACCGGAGCCGTGCTGGTGCTGGTCAGCGACATGCTCGCGCAGCGGCTGCTGGCCCCGACCCAGCTGGCCGTCGGTGTGGTGACGGCCGCGCTGGGCGGCGTGTACCTGGTGGCGCTGCTGGCGTTCGAGTGGAGGAAGAGGACGGCATGACGGCATCACCGCTGCAGGCGGTCGACCTGGTGGTCGGGTACGGCGAGACGACCGTGCTCGACGGCGTGAGCGTCGACGTGCTCGCGGGCGAGCTGACGGTCATCGTCGGCCCCAACGCGTGCGGCAAGTCCACGCTGCTGCGTGCCCTGGCGCGAGTCCTGCCGGTGCGCGACGGGCACGTGCGGCTCGACGGCCGCGAGATCGGCGAGTACGCCCCCAAGGAGGCTGCGCGCCGGCTCGCCCTGCTGCCGCAGCAGCCCGCCGCACCGGAGGGGATCACGGTCGCGGACCTCGTCGCGCGCGGCCGCTACCCGCACCAGAGCCTGCTGCGGCAGTGGTCGGTCGCGGACCAGGAGGCGGTCGACGAGGCGCTCGCGGCGGCCGGCGTCGCGGAGCTGGCCCGGCGCCCCGTCGAGCACCTGTCCGGCGGGCAGCGGCAACGGGTCTGGATCGCCATGACGCTCGCGCAGGCCACCCCGGTCCTGCTGCTCGACGAGCCCACGACCTACCTCGACATCGCGCACCAGCTCGAGGTGCTGGAGCTGGCGAGCCGGCTGCAGCGCGAGGGGCGGACTGTCGTCGCCGTGCTGCACGACCTGCACCTCGCCTTCCGGTACGCGACGCACCTGGTGGTCATGCACGCCGGGTCCGTGGTGGCGGAGGGGGCGCCCTCCGCCGTCGTGACGCCCGAGCTGATCGAGCGCGTGTTCTCGGTGCGCTGCCGCGTGGTCCCCGATCCCGAGTCCGGCACGCCCATGGTCATCCCGCTGCGGGGCGCGTGATGCGCACGCCGCCCAAGGTGCCGCGCCCGGCGCCCGCTCCCGTCGTCGCGAGCGCGCTCGTCGCGGACCTGGCCTCCCGGCTGCGCGACGCGAGCGACCCGGCCTCCGTCCTTGCCGACTTCTGGGCCGGGCCGGGCCGCACGACGCCCGTCGTCGAGCCCGCCGGGCCGGGTCAAAGCGTGGTCACGTTCCTGCTGCGCGACGACGACGCCGAGCAGGTGCTGCTTTTCGTCAACCGCCTGACGGACGAGCGCGACCTCGACGCGAGCCTCATGCGCCGCGTCGAGGGCACCGACGTGTGGCACCTGTCGTACCGGATGGACGACGACTGGCGCGCGTCCTACGCGTTCCTGGTGCAGCGCCCGGGCGAGCGTGCCCCGTGGCTCGACGCCGCCGACCAGGTGGCGATCCGCGCCACGCTCGACCGCGGCGTCTGCGACCCCCGCAACCCCGACCGCTGCCGCAACCGTGCGGGCGCACTGCAGTCGGTGGCGAGCCTGCCGGGCGCGCCCGACCAGCCGTGGCTCGCTCGTCGGGCGGACGTCCCACGCGGCGACGTGCGCCGCACGACCACACCCGACGGCCGCACGGCCTGGCTGTACCGCTCGGCTGGCGTCGAGGCGGACGCACCCCTGCTGATCGTGCTGGACGGCGAGGTCTGGACCGGTGCGCAGGACCTGCCGACGACGCTCGACAACCTGGTCCACGACGGCGCGGTGCGCCCCCTGTGCGCGCTGCTGCTCGACGCGGGTGGCCGCGAGCGGCGCTGGGACGACCTCGGGGAGGGGTCCTCGATGCCCGACCTCGTCGCCGGACCGCTGCTGGACTGGGCGCGCGACGAGCTGCCCGTGTCCCGCTCGCGCGACGACGTGACCGTCGCCGGGCAGAGCCTCGGCGCGCTCACCGCGCTGTGGACGCTGGTGACGCACCCCGACCGCATCGGGTCCGTGATCAGCCAGTCGGCGTCGCTCTGGCAGGACGAGATCCTGGGGGCAGTGCCCGGCGCGGACCTGGCCGGGACCCGCGCGTGGATCGAGGTGGGCCGCCAGGAGTGGGTGCTGCAGCCGCGCCACCCGCAGGCCGTCGACCTGCTGCGCGGCGCCGGGTGCGACGTCCGCTACGACGAGTTCAACGGCGGGCACGACTACGCGTGCTGGCGCGGCGGGATCGCGACGGCGCTGGCCGCGCTGCACCCCGTCGTCTGACACGCCCCTGAGACGCGACGAGGGCGGCGGCCCGGGAGAACCCGGACCGCCGCCCTCTCGTCGTGCTGGGACTACTTCTTGACCTTGGCGGTCGCCTTCGACGACTTCGCAGCCGTCGTGTAGCCCGACTTCTTGCCGGTCACCTTCACGGTGATCTTCTTGCCGGCCAGCGACTTCGTCAGCGTGAGCGAGGTGCCCGTCTTCCCGCTGATCGCCTTGCCGTTCGCGTACCAGCGGTACGTGAGCGTGGTGCCCTTGGTCCACGCGCCCGTCTTGACCTTGAGGGTCTTGCCGACCTTCGCGGTGCCGCTGATCGTCGGCGTCGCCTTCGTCAGCGTGCCCGCCTTGACGGCGGCCGTGGCCTTCGAGGTGACCGCGGTCGTGGCGTAGCCGGCCTTCTTGCCGGTGACCGTGACGGTGATCTTCTTGCCCTTGTCCGACGCCGTCAGCGTGTACGTCGACCTCGTGGCGCCGGAGATCGTCTTGCCCGAGCGCTTCCACTGGTAGCTCAGCGTCGCGCCCGGCGTCCACGTGCCGGCCTTGGCGGTCAGCTTGTGGCCGACCGCGACGGTCCCGCTGATCGTCGGGGTGGACGTCTTGAGCGCCGCGGCCTTCACGGCGGCCGTCGCGGCCGACGTCTTCGACGCGCTCGTGTAGCCGGTCTGCGAGCCGGTCACCGTGACGGTGATCGTCCTGCCCAGATCCGCCGGCGTGAGCGTGTACGTCGAGGCCGTGGCCCCGGCGATCGTCGCGCCGTTCCGCTTCCACTGGTAGGCCAGCTTCGTGCCCGTCGTCCAGGTGCCGGCCGTGGCCGTCAGCTTCTGGCCGACCGCGACCGTCCCGCTGATCTTCGGCGTGGCCGCGGTGAGCGTGCCGGCCGCGACCGTGACGGCCGGGCTCGTGGCCGAGGCGGTGTCGTGGCCGGTCAGGGCACCCGTGACGACGACCGTGAGCTTCTTGCCCAGGTCGGCGGCCGTCGCGGTGTACGACGCGCTCGTCGCGCCGGTGATCGCGGCGCCCTCACGCTGCCAGGCGTAGGTGAACGTCGTGCCGTCCGCCCAGCCCGCCGTCGTGGCGGTGACCTTCTGGCCGACCTTCGCCGAGCCCGTGATCGCCGCGGTGCCCGCCGTCGCGCCGGCCTGCGCCACGTTCACCTTGACGGCGATCGAGCGGAGCGTGTCGCCCGACTTCAGGCTGCCCGAGAGCAGGCGCAGGTGGTGGCTGTCGCCCACGGTCCAGCCGGTCGGGAACGGCAGGTCGAGCGACCACGAGCCGTCCTCGTCGGCCTCGATCGTGTGGACCGACGCGCCCGCGCTGTCGAGCTTGACGGCGAGGGTGGAGCCGGAGGTGCCGTCCGCCGTGCGGAAGCTGGTGCCCTCGAGGTGGATGTCGTCGCCGTAGGTGACGTCGACGGACAGCGGCGTCGTGGCCGCCGTGCCGGCGGGGCCGGACGCGGTCGGGTTCAGCAGCTCGGTGTCATTGATGGTCTCGATGTGCGGCGTGATCTTCCAGGCGCGGTTCGCCGCCGCCTTGTCGACGACGAACGCGTTGCCCTTGCCGTCCACGGAGACGTGGTTGGCGCTGGCGATGGGCAGCGACGCGACCTTGTTGCCGTCGAGGTCCAGGACCGTGACGGACGTGCCGGAGAAGTTGGCGACGTAGACGAGCTTGTGCACGTGGTCGATGACGACGTTGAGCGCGCCGCGACCGGTCGGGACCTCCTTGATGGCCTCGCCCGTCGTCGCGTCGGCGATGACGACCTCGTTGCCGGACTGCGACGCGACGTACACGCGGTTGACGTCCGCGTCGTACGCGATGCCCGATCCGCCGGAGCCGCGCGTGCCGTTGACGCCGTTCAGACCCTCGATGTCGACGAAGGTGGGCGTGTAGCCGTCGACCACGTCGGCCGTCGTGATCTTGACGACCTTGTTGCCCTGCAGGCTCGGGGAGACGAGCACGCCGCCGTCGAGCGAGAGGGAGACGGGGTTGAAGAAGGCGCGCGTGCCGGTCTGGATGTCGGTGACCTTCTCGTACTTCGTGCCGTCGCCGTCCTTGTCGTCGGCCTCGAAGACGGAGATGTAGCCGTTCGCCGTCGCGGACGAGCCCTCGCTCGCCGAGCTCACGAACACGAGGTCGGTGCTCGGGTCGAAGACGACGTCACGCGGGTGCGTGATCGTGTTGGCGGGGAACTGCTGCACCAGGCTGAGGTCGCTCTCCTTGTAGACCGCGACCGACGCCGAGCCCGTGTTGGTGACCCACACGTTGCCGTGGACGTCGTCCACGCCGATGCCGAACGCGCCGGTCCGCGTGAACCCGTCGTGGTCGACGGTCTCGACGGACTCCTCGACGGCGAGCGTGCTCGGGTCGAGCTTGTAGATGAAGCCCTTCGTGCCTGAGCCGCGGTCGGAGGCCGTCACGTAGAGGGCGTCCTCCTTGGCGCTGTACGCCGACTGGTAGAAGCCCTGGTAGAGGCCCTGGTCGGCCGTCGTCGACGTGAGCGTGAATCGGCCCGTGCCGGAGGCGAGCTCGTTCGGGTAGACCGTCTGCGGGAGCGTCCAGGTGTGCGTGGACGGCGCGCTCTGCGTGACGACGAGGTCGAGCGACGTCGCCGCGGCGGCGGGGATCGAGTAGTCGACCTTCACCGTGCCGTCCGCGTCGGCCGTCAGGTCGGTGCCGAGCGTCGTGCCACCCAGCGCGACGGAGGCGAGCTGGGCGCCGGGCGCCAGGTTGCTGATCGTGACCTTGCCGGTCGTCCCGAGCATCGCGCCCGGGTCGAACGAGACGGCGGGCGGCGCGACTGTCGTGACGGTCTTCGACGTGCCCTGGTCGCCCGTGATCGTGAGGGTGACGTCCCCGGCGGGCGCGCTGCCGGCGGGCAGGACGACGTTGGCGCTCAGCGTCCCGGCCGCGGGCACCGTGTAGGTGGGCGCGGTGGTGGAGGTGCGGCCCGACGTGGTGGTCCACTGGCGCGCGACGTCGCCCTGCTTGACCGAGAGGACCTCGCCGACGGGGAACACGCCGCCCGAGAAGGCGACGGTCACGGCGCCGGTGGACGCGGTGGTCGCGGAGGAGACGAGACCCGCGCCGACGGTGAACGTCAGCAGGACGCTGCGGCCCGGGTCGCCGGACTCCATCGAGCCCGTGAGCAGGCGCAGCGTGTGGGTCGAGCCCGTGGCCCAGGCAGTGGCCAGCGCGGGGCTCGTGTTCTCGGGGGTCGGGAACGGGATGTCGGCGCTGAAGGAGCCGTCGTCCTCGGCTTCGATCGCAGCCCAGATGTCGAACCCGTCGGCGGACGTGCCGTCGGCGGGGTTGATGACGGGACCCGACTTGGGTTCGGTGCTCGTAGCCTCGCCCAGCTTGACGGCGATGGTCGACCCGTTGTTCGGCTTGGCGTTGAGCCAGCCGGTGCCTGAGATGTGGATCGCGCTGCCGCTCGACACGACGTCGGCGACGGTCGCGGTGGCGCCGTCGGCGGCGCTCTGCGTATCGGCGTGCGCGGCGCCGGCCGCGACCAGGTTGATCGCCGACAGCGTCACCGCCGACGCGACGAGCGCAGCCGCGGAGCGGCCGGCACGTCTGGAGATGGTGGAACTCATGACACTCCTCGTTAGGGCCGCCTTACCGGCGGACTTGATCGGATGAAACTTAGGGCAGGCTTTCCTTGCACGACAAGGGGCGACCGCCACCTGGACGTCCAGGAGGGAGAGGCGTGCGTCACAGTGGGGTCGCCGGCGCGACCCGCCGACGACCCGCCGACGACCCGCGACGGGACTCGGCGGGCGTGACGAGACACACCGTCGTCGACGTCGGCGGGCGTGGATCAGTCGGGTCGGTCGTGATTCAGTCGGCTGGAACCGACTGATCGAGCTGCGATCGACTGATCCACCGCGTCAACGGGCGTGCGGCGGGCGGGGGTCGGCTGACGGGAGAGTGTCAGTGCGGGCGGGCGACCTCGACGAGCTCGCGCACCAACGTGGCGGCGGCGGGGACGAGCGCGCGCTCGCCCGCGACGAGGGCGGGGTCCTGCGCGCGGCGCTCGGCGGCGTCGTCGAGCGCGGGGACGGGGTCGGTGCCGGTGGCGGCGAGGAACGCGGCGAGCAGCGCGCGGGCCGCCTGCGAGTAGACGCCGCCCGCATCGACCGCCACCTCGGCGATCATCAGCGCGGTCGTCGCGACGTCGAGCCGGGCGTCCCCGACCCGGGCCGAGCTCCACCCGGCGAGTACGGGCCCGCGTCGCTCGGTCAGGATGATGTTGCCCGGGTGCAGGTCCAGGTGGAGCACGACGCCCTCGGACCCGGCGGGGATCGCGTGGAGGCGGTCGTGCAGGTCGGCCAGGGTCGCGGCGGCGTCGTGGATCGAGGTCTCGTCGGCGGCGAGCGACTGCAGGAGCGTCGGTCCGTGCAGTCGCTCCATCACGATGTCGGACCCCGCGAACGCCAGCACCGCCGGCGCCGGGAAGCCGTGCTCGACGACGAGCCGGACCAGCTCGGCCTCGTGCGTCGCGTCGGCGTCGTCGCGGTAGCGGCGCAGCACACGCGCCTCGTCGACCGCGAAGACATCGGCGAACGCGCCGGCCGCCAGCAGGGGGCCGGGATCGGCGACGCCGACGAGCGCGGCGTCCGCGTCGGGGGTGCCGGCTGCGTCGCCCGGGCCCGCCTGAGCGTGCGGGTCGGCGGACGACGTCGGTTCACCAGCGAGTCCTGCGGGAGTCATGGTTCGACCGTAGGCCGATTCGACGCCGTTGTCAGGTGGTCACCGTTCCGGGTGAACTCGGGCGACGAGCGTCAGGGTTCCACCATGAGCCACCCATCGACGGGTCAGGAGCGGCTCAAGCAGCTGACCAGCAGCTCCGCCGCGTCGACGTCGCGCGGCACCTCGACGCGGCGCAGGCGCACGGGGCAACGGGTCGCGGAGCGCAACGGCTCGTCGGCGACGCGCGCCTGGATCTCGCGCCGCAGCACCGGGGTCAGGTCGAGCTCGTCGGCGCCACCGTGCTCGAGCACCGCGAAGACCCCGCCGCCCAGTGCGGCCATCGGGTGCCCGACGCCGTAGGTGCAGCGCAGCGCCGCGCCCACGGCCGCCGACCGGGCCAACCGGACCGGCGGCTCGACGGCTCCGGCCGCGACGTCCACCACGACCAGGTGCCCGGAATCCGGAGCGAGGGCGGCCTCGGTGAGCCGGACGGCCAGGTACTGCGCGGTGGGCAGACCCGACTCGGGGTCGCGGCACGGACCGGCGACGACCGCGCCCGCCTGGGCGTCTGCCCACCCGCCGGCCAGCGCGCGGACCACGGTCGGAGGCGGGTCGTGCGGGCCCATCACCCGGTAGAGGCAGCCGACGTCGTCGAGCGCCTCCTCGATGCCGACGCCGATCTCACCGCGCGCCCGCCCCAGGTTCCACGCGGAGTCTCGTGGGTCGTCGCCGATGGCCACCGCGTACGCGAGGTCGTCGGCCGCCTGGTGGTCCCAGTCGGAGGCGCGCCGCCAGACCGTCGCGAGGCTGGCCTGGCGCCAGCGCTGCGTCAGGTCCGCCGGGAGCAGAGCGCCGCCGAGGCGCACGGGAGTCGTCACGACCGATGAGAGCGGCCCCGCCCCGAGGTGTGACGGCGGGACGCGCGTTTTTCACCCTCTCGCTCCTACCTGGAAGGCGGTTCACCCGATTCATCCGGTATGGCAGGCTGTTCGGGGCCCCAGTACAAGGAGTGGCGTGACCATCGATGCCGGCACCGAGGACGACGTCCGCGAGGACGCCGAGCTGATCGCTGCCGTCCGCGGGGGAGACGTCCAGGCCACCGGCGAGCTGTACCAGCGCCACGCGGGCGCCGCGCTCGTCGTCGCGCGCCGCTACACCAACTCGTCCGCCGACGCCGAGGACGTCGTCAGCGACGCGTTCGCCGCGACGTTCCTGGCGCTGCAGCGCGGTAACGGGCCCGACGTCGCGTTCCGTGCCTACCTCTTCACGGTGGTCCGACGAACCGCGGGGCTGCAGCGCGACCGTGCGCACCGGGTAGAGCCGACCGACGACGTCGCGAGCCTCGAGGCCGGGACCGCGTGGGCCGGGACGGCCGAGGAGCCGGCGCTCGAGGGGTTCGAGCGTGGCGTCGTCGCGCGCGCCTTCCACACGCTGCCGGAACGGTGGCAGGCGGTCCTGTGGCACACCGAGGTCGAGGGCCTGCCGCCCGCTCAGATCGCGCCGATCCTGGGACTGACCGCCAACGGCGTCGCGGCCCTCGCCTACCGCGCGCGCGAGGGTCTGCGGCAGGCCTACCTGCAGGAGCACCTCAACGACCCGCTGGACGCCGGGTGCCGCGCCGCCGCCGGCAAGCTCGGTGCGTACGTGCGCGGCGGGCTCGGGACGCGGGAGAGCGGGCAGGTCCAGGCGCACCTCGACGAGTGCGGCGAGTGCCGGGCGCTGGTCCTGGAGCTCGCCGACGTCAACCACGGGATGCGCGCGATCATCGCGCCGCTGGTCCTGGGGCTCGCCGGGATGGGGGCGCTGGCGCACCTGCTGCCGGTCGGCGGCGGGCTGGCGGCCGGGGCTGCGGCGCTGGGCGGGAACGCCCACGCGGGGAGCGGTGCGGCGGCAGGTGCCGGTGCCGGCGGAGTGGCCGCAGCCGGCGCCGCGGTGGGAGCCGGTGGTGCCGGGGCCGGTGCCGTCGGCGGGATCGCCGCCTTCATCGCCTCGATCCCCACCGCCGCCGTCGCGGTCGCGGCCGGTGTGCTCGTCCTGGCCGGCGTCGCGACGGCCGCCGTGCTGGGCCTGAACAACGGCGGCTCCGATCCAGGTGCGGCCGTCCCGACGCCCGGGGTCACGTCCACGCTCGACCAGCCGTCGCCGACGAGCACCGACGCCGGCCCGTCGTCGTCGGGGGCGCCGACGACCGCGCCGAGCAGCCCGGCCGCGCAGCCGCCCACGGACGTCGTCGTGCCGGGCGCCCCGACGGCCGCACCCACGGACGCCCCGACGAGCGCGCCGACGACCGCACCGACGTCCGACCCCGAGCCCACGGACGCCCCGACGACGGACCCGACGTCGCAGCCGTCCGCGGAACCGACGAGCGAGCCGACGTCAGCACCCACCTCCGCACCGACCAGCGCGCCGACCCCCGCACCGACCGCGGAGCCCACGTCGGAACCGACCTCGGAACCGACGCAACCCCCCGCCGCGCCGGCCGCGCTGTCGGTGGTCGTTCCCGACGGTGGGCTGGCCCTCGACGCGGGTCTCGACGACCAGGAGCTCTCGATCGTCGTGGCGAACACCGGCGGCACCGCTGCCTCCGACCTGAGCGCGGACATCCAGCTCCCCGACGGCGTGAGCCTGGCGGGGGTGCGGACCGTCGTCGCCCAGGCCGTCGCCGGTCGTTTCGCTGCGCCGGTGCCCGCGGCGTGGGCCTGCGACGAGCTCGGCGACACCGGCCACGTCCGCTGCACGCTGCCCACGCTGGCGCCGCAGACGACCGCGCGGGCCTCGCTGCGGGTGTCCGTCGACGAGTCGTACGACCGTGGCGACGGCACGCTGTCCGTCCACGTCAGCGGCGCGGGCGTCGACTACCCGATCGCGCCCGTGACGGTGCGGATGCGGCCCGCGCCCGCGCGCATCGCGTTGACCGCGCCGCTGGCCACTTGGGACGCGCCGCTCGCCCTCGAGAGCGGCAAGGACGTGCCGGTGACCATCGCCGTCCGCAACTACGGCGGCACGGCCGGCGCCGGACCGGGGGCGTCCGTGCGCCTCGCCCTGCCGCCCGGCACCTCGTGGCGCGCGGAGGACGGGGAGTGGGCGTGCGCCGAGGCAGGCGACGACGCGAGCGCGGTCGTCAGCTGCTCGGTTCCTGGCCTCGCCGCCCGGGCGGCGGCCCCGCCGCTCGTGCTCGACCTGCGCGCGTCCCGTGCGAGCGTCGGCGGTGCGATGTCGCTGACGCTGGGTCCGGCCGGTCGCGCGACGCCCACCGCGGTCGACGTGCCGTACACCGTCCACCTCGACCCGGCCCACCTGACCTTGACGGGCGGCGACGCGGTCGAGGTGCCCGGCGGGCGTGACGCGACCGTCGTCCTAAGCGTCGGGAACGCGGGCGAGGTCGACGCGACGGACGTGACCGTGTCCGCGACGCTGCCCGACGGCGTGACCTGGGCCGCCACCGACCCCGCCGGGTGGACCTGCCCCACGCCGGACGGGGCCGTGCTGACCTGCACGCGTGAGGCCCTGGCCGGCGGCGACTCCGTGCCGCTCACGTTGAGGGTGCGTGGTGTGGCCGGCAGCGTCGGCGAGCTCGGGGACCTCTCCGTCAGGGTCGAGGCCGACGAGGTGGCGGCGGCTGAGCACGTCGTGCAGGTCGAGGGCGTCGCTCCGACGCTCACCCTGGCCACCGACGAGCGGTCGGTGGTCGTGCAGCCCGACGGCCGCGTGCAGCTGTCTTTCTCAGCCGTCGTCGGCGACGCGACCCGGCCCGGCGGCGCCGACGCCGCCGACGTGCGCGTCCACGTCGCGCTGCCCGCCAACCTCCTCGTCGACGCCGACGCGCCCGACGCGCAGACACCCGTCTGCGTGCCGACGGCCGACCGGCGCGGCATCGACTGCGAGCTCGGTGACGTGGCGGACGGCTCGTCGGTGCCCGTCCTGGTCTCGGCGCGCCTGCGCCCGTACGCCTCGGACGTCAGCACGGTGACGCTCACCGCGCGGGCCACCGGGGTGGTCGCGCCGACCGCGACCCTGAGAGTGCCCGCGCAGTCGTCGGCCGGGCTGAAGGTCGCCTACAGCGCGTCAGGCCCGTACGGCGTGACCCAGGTGGGGGCGCCGCTGCTGTCCTGCGCGCGGACCGGGAGCGCCGCCAAGGCCTGCAAGGACGTGCTGAACGCGTCGTCGGGCAACAACAACAACCAGACGATGCTCCCGCTCGACGACGCCCCGGCGCCGACGCCCCGGTCGAGCGTGCCGGTGTCCTCGTCGTCGCAGCTCACGCTGCCGGAGGGCGCGACGGTGACCTGGGCGGGTCTGTACTGGGCGGCGAACAAGGGTCCGGCGGACCAGTGGAGCGGCGGCACGCTGTCCGCGCGGCTGCGGGCGCCGAGAGGGGACTACGCCGCGGTGCGCGGCACGGCCCTGACGACCGTGACCGACAACGCCCAACGTACGTACTACGAGTCGGTCGCGGACGTGACGTCGCAGGTCACCGCAGGAGGGGCCGGCTCGTGGTCGGTGGCCGACGTGGCCGTCGCGAGCTCCCGCACGGACCGCGATCCCAGCTACTTCGCCGGATGGGCGCTCGTGGTCGTGTACGAGCTCCCCGGCAGCGCCGACACGACCGTGACCGTCTACGACGGCGGCGCGTGGGTCGGCACGTCGAACACCGCGCCGCAGTTCGCGTTCGCCGCGCCCGAGGGCAGCCGCGCGACCGTCGGCGTCGTCGCGTGGGAGGGGGACGCGGGGACCACCGGCGACCAGCTCACGCTCGCCAGCCGCTGCACCGACGCCGGGAAGCCGACGGCCCTGACACCCGTGCGCGTGTCCGGGCTCGGCTCGTCGGCGAACGCGTTCGACTCCACCGCGACGGGTTGGCTGCTCGCCGACGGGACTGCCACACCGTGGGCGCCCGTCAACTCGCTCGGCACGGACGTGAAGACGTTCGTGCCCGCGACGCTGAGCTGCGACGTCAGCACGCTCGCGGCGTCGACCACCGGTGACCAGTACCTGATCGGCGCCGTCACGCTGCAGACCGAACCGGCGGAGATCAGCGCGACGGCGCAGGCACGCTAGACGGCGCTCAGTCCGTCGGTGCGACGAGCCGCAGGTCGGTCAGCCGTTCTCCGACGCGCCGCACCTCGTCGGACGCTCCCGGGACCAGCGACAGCGCGGTGATCGTCTCCGCGCCGGGGAGCGCGTCGACGGCCAGCTCGTGCAGTGCCTCCGCGGCAGCGGCCAGCTCGGCCGGCGACGTCTCGTCGGGCACCGTCACGTACAGCACGAAGCCGGCGCGCGGACGCGGTGCGGGTGCGGGCAACGGGGCGGGCAGGGCCATGAGGATCTCCGGGTGTGCGGTCCGCCGAGGCGGCAGGGTCGGGCGAGACGGGCGACGTCAGGCCGGACAGCGCATCGCAGGTACGCGCACGGCAGACGCCGCCGTGGCGTAGTGCGAGGAACGGATCACACGACGACCATCGCACACCCCGGACGCGTCTCCCAAGGAATTACCGCGCCTGTCTCATCCCGTGGTCCCGGCGGACGGGCCCGTCAGACCACGCCGTACAGGCGGTCGCCCGCGTCGCCCAGGCCGGGGACGATGTACGCCTTGTCGTTGAGGCGCTCGTCGACCGACGCGACGACGACCGAGACGTCGGCCCGGTCGCCGACGAACTCCTCGACGACCTTGAGGCCCTCGGGCGCGGCGAGCAGGCAGACGGCCGTGACGTCACGGGCGCCGCGCTGCAGCAGGTAGTCGATGGCGGCCACGAGCGTGCCACCGGTCGCGAGCATCGGGTCGAGCAGGAAGCACTGCCGGCCGGCCAGGTCCTCCGGGAGCCGGTTGGCGTAGGTGATCGCCTCGAGCGTCTCCTCGTCGCGCTGCATGCCCAGGAAGCCGACCTCGGCGGTGGGCAGCAGGCGCGTCATGCCCTCGAGCATGCCCAGGCCGGCGCGCAGGATCGGCACCACGAGCGGGCGCGGGGTCGCGAGCTTGCGGCCCGTCGTGGTGGTGACGGGCGTGGTGATCTCCACCTCGCGCGTGCGCACGTCGCGCGTCGCCTCGTAGGCGAGGAGCGTGACGAGCTCATCGACCAGCAGACGGAAGGTCGCCGAGTGCGTGGACTCGTCGCGCAGGACGGTGAGCTTGTGGTCGACGAGCGGGTGGTCCGCGACGTGCAGGCGCATGGGGCCAACCTACCGGCTGTCCCACGATCCGGACGCGTCAGCACGGTCCGATCAGCAACCAGCCGCACCTGTGACGGGTGGGGCTCATGGGACGGCCTGACGCCCCACGCGTCGATCTCCGTCACAAGCGCGGCTGGTTGCTGCGGCGCGCCGCGGCCCATCGGGGATCATGGGGCCATGAGCATCCGCGCGTCCGCCGCCGACCTCGCGGCGATGGGCGAAGCCCTCGCGGAGGCGCGGCTGGCGCTGGAGACCGGCGACGTGCCGGTCGGCGCGGTCGTGCTGGACCGCGACGGCGTCGTCGTCGGCCGCGGCCACAACACGCGTGAGGCGCACGCCGACCCGACGGGCCACGCGGAGGTGCTCGCGCTGCGCGCCGCCGCCGCGACGCTGGGCCGATGGCGCCTCGACGACTGCACGCTGGTCGTGACCTTGGAGCCGTGCCTGATGTGTGCGGGCGCGACCGTGCTGGCCCGCATCCCACGCCTGGTCCTGGGCGCGTGGGACCCGAAGGCCGGCGCGTGCGGGTCGCAGTGGGACGTGGTCCGCGACCGGCGCCTCAACCACCGCGTCGAGGTGGTCGGGGACGTGCGCGCGCAGGATTCGTCAGCGCTGCTGCGCGGCTTCTTCGAGAGCCACCGGCAGGAGCCGGGCCAGGGCACTGAGCGTCTCTGACGTCCCGGCGTGCAGCGTGACAGCGGCGTAGCGGTCCCCGCGCGTGGTGCCGCGGTTGATGATGGCGATCGGCTTGCCCGCGGCGGCCGCGTGCCGCACGAACCGCAGCCCGGACTGCACGGTGAGCGACGACCCGGCGACCAGCAGTGCGTCGCCCTCGTCGACCATCGCGTACGCGGCGTCGACGCGTGGGCGCGGCACGGTCTCGCCGAAGTAGACGATGTCCGGCTTGAGCATCCCGCCGCACACCGCGCAGTCGGCGACGACGAAGTCCGCCGTCTGCTCGATCACCGCGTCCGCGTCGGGCGCGATCTCGATGTCGGCGACGGCCTCGGGGCCGAAGTGCGGGTTGAGCTCGTCGAGCCGTGCCGCCAGCTCGCCGCGGCTGATGACGGTGCCGCAGCTCAGGCAGACGACGCGGTCGTAGCGGCCGTGCAGGTCGATCACGTTCCGCGAGCCGGCTGCCTCGTGGAGCAGGTCGACGTTCTGCGTGATGACGCCGACGACGACGCCGGCCTCCTCCAGCCGCGCGAGCGCCCGGTGCCCCTCGTTGGGCGGCGTGCGCCGCACGTGCCGCCAGCCGACGTGGTTGCGGGCCCAGTAGTGCCGCCGGAACGCCTCGTCGCCCGTGAACTGCTGGTACGTCATGGGCGTGCGCGGCGGCGAGTCCGGGCCGCGGTAGTCGGGGATGCCGGAGTCGGTGGACAGGCCCGCGCCGGTCAGCACCGTCAGCCGCCGCCCGGCCAGCAGCGCGACGAGATTGTCGAAGTCGTCGTCCGCAGCCATACCCACCACGGTAGGCCGGATCAGATCACCTCCACGACCGCACCGGTTCCCGGCGGGTGCGCGAGGCGGACGTCGCGCGTCAGCAGGGGGCAGTCGAGACCTTCGGCGAGCGCCACGTACGCGGCGTCGTACGACGAGACGTTGTCCCGCAGAGCCCACGCGCGAGGCATCAGCGGCGGGAGGGGCCAACGGCGTATCGGCACCGTGGCGAGGTCGTTCATCGCTGCCGTCCCGCGAGCCGGACTGAGCCGCTGCGACAGGACGGCTCGCCGGACAACGCTCGCGACCTCGACGTCCAGGTGGGCGGGGGCGTGCAACGCGCCGCCGTCCCGGAGCCGGCCGATGACCTCGTCGGGCTTGAGCAAGAACGCGACGACGACCGAGGCATCGACGACCAGCACTACGGACGGGCCAGCTGGTCGTCGCGGGCGGCGCGTTCCTCGGCGAGCAGCTCGACCGCCGGGAGGTCGGGCGACGCGTGCACGATGTCATACGCGTGGATCCGCGCGGCGATCGAGTCGAGCGTCGGCTCATCGGCAAGACGCGTGAGCTCGGCGAGCAGGAAGTCGGACAGCGACCGACCCTGGAGCGCTGCTCGTGCCCGGAGCTCGCGGTGCACCTCGTCAGGCACGTGCCGGATCTGAACCATGACCATCACGCCACGCTACGTTGCATGTGCTCCACATGCAACGGCCGATTCGGAGCATCGGTTCCGACCAGGTACCCTTCTCGGCAAGGTAGCGTGTCCGAGCGGCCTAAGGAGCACGCCTCGAAAGCGTGTGTGGGTGAAAGTCCACCGTGGGTTCAAATCCCACCGCTACCGCCGATGTCCGCGGACATCTCAGACGCCCGGTCCTACGGTCTCGTAGGCCCGGGCGTTCTGCGTCTCCGGACCCGATCGCGCCCCTGACCGGACACAGGGTCGTCGGTTCGCAAAGGCGGGGCGGTCGAGCCGCGGACAATCAGCTCGGTGGCGAGCTCGACGTGGCGGGCGTCGACCTGGTGGCGGGCGATCAGGCGGACGAGCAGGCTCACCGCGATCCGGCCCATCTCGGCCAGCGGTTGGCGGACGGTCGTGAGCTGCGGCGTGGAGGCGCGCGCGACGTCGGAGTCGTCGAACCCGGTCACCGACAGGTCCGCAGGCACCTGGAGCCCGCGCTCGGCGGCCGCGTGCATCGCCCCGACCGCGACCTTGTCGTTGAAGCAGACGAGCGCGGTGGGCCGGTCCGGCAGGTCGAGCAGCTCGCCCGCGGCGCGCTGCCCGTGATCGGTCGTCGGCTCGACGGGCCGGTAGAGCTCGGGCGGTGGCATGAGGCCCGCGTGCACCATCGCCGCGGCGTGGCCCGCCTGCCGCTCGACGGCTGCCGACCACTCCCGTGGGCCGCCGATCACGCCGATCCGGCGGTGTCCCAGCTGGAGCAGGTGCGCGGTCACGCGTCGGGCACCCGTGGCGTGCGCGGCGGAGACGGCGGCGACCTCCGGCGGTGGTGGGGTCCGTGGGTCGACGACGACGAACGGGAAGCCGGTCCGGCGCAGTGCGGCGAGCTCCGCGCTGCGCTCGGGCGGCAGGACGAGCACGGCGCCCGCGACGTCGGAGCGGGCGGCTAGCCCCAGCAGCGGGTGGGTCGACTGGGCGTGCTGACCGGCGTCCAGCAGGACCGAGCGCCCGTGCAGCTCGAGCGTCTCCGCGACGGCTGAGACGACGAGGCCGAAGTAGTCGGTGAGCACGTAGGGGCAGCGCACGTAGACCGGGCCGGAGCGGGCGGCCGGGGCCGCGCGGGGGAGCGGTGCCCGCGACCCCAGGTCGTTCACGGCCTGCAGGACCAGGTTGCGCGTCGGGGCCGCGACGTTGGGGTGGCCGTTGAGGACGCGGGAGACGGTGGCGATGGAGACACCCGTGGCCGTCGCGACGTCGCGGACCGTGGAGCGGGGTACCGGCGCTGCCATGTTTCACGCTCCGTTTCAGTGATGTCGTTGACCGGCATCGTCGATCACGCCTGTGATGTCCGTATTGCGCGGAGCGTACCGCGCGACGAGGTGCACGGATGCCGGGCGTTACATCTGTTACACGGCCTGCTCATCGCCGAGCGGGCGAGCAGGCGCGACGGCCGGGATCCGCAGCCCTCGGCGACGCGGCCGGGGGCGCGACATGCGGCGGTGCGACCGTCGCGGGGATCGAGGAGCGACGATGACACGAACACTCGTGCGTGCGACGTTGGCGGCCACCGCCGGCGCCGCGATGCTGCTGCCCGCGGGCGCGGCCCAGGCAACAGGATGGCCCGGGCACGGCCACGACCGGACCGTCCAGGCCCAGGTCTGGGTGACGACGCCCGACCGCGCCGAGCTGCTGCACCAGCGCGAGCCCGTGACGTTCGGCACCGCGGGGTCGGACCTCGCGACGATCGTCGTCGACCCCGACCAGACGTTCCAGACGATGGACGGGTTCGGCGCCTCGATCACCGACTCGTCGGCGTCGCTCCTGGCCGGGCTGTCGAGCGGCGAGCGCGACAAGGCCATGCGGTCGCTGTTCGACCCCAGGACCGGGATCGGCGTGAGCTTCCTGCGTCAGCCGATCGGCTCGTCGGACTTCACGGCCGCGAGCGAGCACTGGACGTACGACGACATGCCCGCGGGTCAGACCGACCTGTCGCTCAAGCACTTCTCGATCGCGCACGACGAGAAGGAGATCCTCCCGCTGCTGCGTCAGGCCAAACGCCTCAACCCGCGCTTGTCCGTCATGGCCACCCCGTGGAGCCCGCCGGCGTGGATGAAGACGGGCGACTCCCTCGTCGGCGGACGTCTCAAGGACGACCCGGCGATCTACGACGCCTACGCCCGCTACCTCGTGAAGTTCGTCCAGGCGTACGCCAGGGCGGGCGTCCCGATCGACTTCCTGTCCGTGCAGAACGAGCCGCAGAACCGCACGCCGGACGCGTACCCGGGCACGGACATGCCGGTCGCGCAGGAGGTCAAGGTCATCGAGGCGCTCGGCCCGATGCTGAAGAAGGTCAGCCCGCGCACCAAGATCCTGGCCTACGACCACAACTGGGAGACGCACCCGAACGACGCCGCGAACACGCCCCCGGGCGAGGACCCGGCCACCGACTACCCGTACCAGGTGCTCGACAGCCCGGCCGCGAAGTGGGTCGCCGGCACCGCTTACCACTGCTACTACGGCGACCCGAGCGCGCAGACGGCGCTGCACGACGCCTACCCGACCAAGGGCATCTGGTTCACCGAGTGCTCCGGCTCGCACGGCGCCACCGACACCCCGGAGCAGACGTTCCGCGGCACGCTGACGTGGCACGCGCGCACCATCACGATCGGCACCACGCGGAACTGGGCGAAGAGCACGGCCAACTGGAACATCGCGCTGCGCGAGGACGGCGGCCCGCACCTGGGCGGCTGCGGCACGTGCACGGGCCTGCTGACCGTCCTCGCGGACGGCACGACGCGCACCGACGCGGAGTACTACACGATCGGGCACCTGTCGAAGTTCGTCCAGCCGGGTGCGCGGCGCATCGCGTCGACGAGCTTCGGCACCACCGGGTGGAACGGGCAGATCATGGACGTCGCGTTCCGGAACCCGGACGGCTCGACGGCGCTCGTCGTGCACAACGAGAACGACGACCCGCGCAGCTTCGCCGTCGCCGTCGGGGACAGGACCTTCGAGTACACGCTGCCGGGCGGGGCGCTGGCGACGTTCACCTGGCCGTCGTCGCGGCTCCTGCAGGACCGGACCACCCAGCTCGACCTCTCCGGCGTCACGGCGACGGCCTCGACGAACGACGCCGACGCCGGGCTCGTCGTGGACGGGAACCCGACGAGCGACGCGTCCACGCGCTGGCAGTCCGGCACCGGTCAGACGCCGGGGCAGTACGTGCAGGTGGACCTGGGCCGGCAGCGGCTGTTCCGTCAGGTCGCGGTCGACTCCGGCGACAGCACGGGGGACTACGCGCGCGGCTGGAGCGTGCAGACCAGCCGGGACGGTACGCACTGGCGCACCGCGGCGAGCGGTACGGGCACCGGCCAGCTCACCACGGCGGACGTCGGCCTGACCCTCGCCCGCTACGTCCGCGTGACGTCGACGGCCACCGCCGGCAACTGGTGGTCGGTGGCCGACCTGCGCCTGTACCGCTGACGCGGGTTGGGCTGGTGCCGGCGCCGTCGGCACCAGCCCTACCCGCTCGTCGTCGCGCGTCTGCCAGACTCGGGCGCGACGAGAGGGGCGCGCGTGGGCGGGTGGCTGCACCTGGGGTGGCGTCTGCGCGACTACGCGGCGATCGGGTGGTGGCACGCGGTGGCGGTCGCCTCGCGGGTGCGGCCCGACGAGCTCCGCGCCCACCCGGGCGCGGACGACGGACCGCCGCCGCGCGTCGTCGTCCTGCTGCCGGGCGTCTACGAGCCGTGGCGCGTGCTGCTGCCGTGGGCGCGGCTGCTGCACGAGCACGGCGCCGACGTGCACGTCCTGCCCGAGCTGGGCCTCAACCGAGCCCCGGTCGCGACGGCGGCGGCCACCCTCGGCCGGCACCTGCGCGACCACGACCTGCGTGACGTGACCCTCGTCGCCCACAGCAAGGGCGGCCTGATCGGCAAGCTGGCGATGCTCCGCGAGGACCCGGACGCCCGCATCGCCGACCTGATCGCGGTCAACAGCCCGTTCGGCGGCTCCCGATGGGCGCGGTACTTCCTCGTCGGCGCGGTCCGCGCGTTCCGGCCGGCTGACGCGACGATCGTCGCGCTCGCGGCGGAGGTCGACGTGAACGCGCGCATCACGTCGGCGCACACGTTCTGGGACCCGCACGTGCCGGAGGGCAGCGAGCTGGCCGGCGCGACCGACGTGGTGCTGGAGACGCCCGGACACTTCCGTCCCATGACCGACGAAGCGCTGCTGGGCCTGCTGGTCGAGCGGGTCAGGGGTCGCGGGGGAGCTGCAGGACCCGCGTGAAGCCGGGCTCGTCGGGGTCGTCGACGATCTCGATGCCGTCCAGCCACGACTCGATGACGTGCGCCAGCTCGCCGGGGTGACTGAAGTTGATGGCGTGCGCGGCTCCCTCGATGAGCGCGACGGTGATGTGGTCGGGGGCCTGGCGGCCGACCTCACGCACGCGGTACGGCGGCGCCATGAACGGGTCGCGGCTTCCGATGACCGCCAGGGAGGGGACCGGCGCGTGCAGCAACCGGTCCAACGACGGGAAGCGCGTCAGCTCGCTGAACAGGTTGAACGTGTTGACTGGCCCGAACCGCAGGTAGTCCGGGACCGCGACCCGCGCCATCCGCGGGCTCTCCCGCACACCGTCGCGGGCGAGCTGACCGATCGCCCGGCGCAGCGGCTGGTTGTGCACGCCGCCGGCGGGGGAGACGAGCACCAGCCGGTCGACGCGGTCGGTCGCGGCGTGCGCGAGCTCGAGCGCCACCGGGCAGCCCATCGAGTTCCCGACGAGGACCACGCGCTCGAGCTCGAGCGCGTCGAGGATCTCGCGCAGCGCGGTGGCCAGCGCCGGGATGCCGAGCGTGTAGTCACGCCGCTCGCTGCGCCCGTAGCCGGGCAGGTCGAGGACCACGTTCTGGGCGCGGTGCGCGAGCCGGCGGGCGGTGGGCATCAGGTACGTGCCGGAGATCGCGAACCCGTGCACGTGCACGATCGGCAGTGCTCCCGGCACGGGCGCGCTCACGCGGTACGCGACGCGGTGCCCGTCGACCTGCAGCGACCGCTCGCTCCACCCCTGCTCGACGCGTCCCATGCCCGCATCGTGGCACGACCTGCCCACGCGGCGGCTCACCGGCGTGACCGGGCGGACGTCGTCTACCGTGCTCGCTGGGCCGACGACCGGCCCGACCGCGTGAGGAGGCGCCGTGCCCCAGATCATCGACGCGCACGCGCACCTGTGGGACACCTCCCGCCTGACCTACCCCTGGCTGGCCGACGAGCCGGACCTGCCGGCCGTGTTCGGCCCCGCCGACCTGCACGGCGCCGCGCCGGAGATCGACGCGTACGTGTTCGTGGAGGCGGACTGCCTGGACGAGCAGGCGTTCGACGAGGCCGCGTGGGTGGCGTCGTCGCCCGACGAGCACCCGCGGCTGGCCGGCATCGTCGCGAACGCGCCGCTGGAGGCGTCCGGTGCGGAGGCTGCGCTGACGAGGTTGGAGGCGGTGGACCGCGTCGTCGGCGTGCGCCGCCTGCTGCAGGGTCACGACGACGCGTTCTTCGAGCTCCCCGCGCTCGCGGCCGGGCTGCGGGCAGTGGCCCGACGACGATGGACGTTCGACGCGTGCGTCCACGCCGGCCAGCTCCCGGCGCTCGTCGGCCTCGCGCGCAGGCACCCCGACCTGACCGTCGTGCTCGACCACCTGGGCAAGCCGGACGTCCGCGGCGGCCCCGACGCGTTCGCGCGCTGGCGCACCGATCTGGCGGCGCTGGCCGAGCTGCCCAACGTCGTCGTGAAGCTCTCCGGCCTGCCCGCCCAGGCGGGCGCCCAGCGCATCGATCTCGGGCACTGGCTGCGCGCGGCCGTCGACCTGTTCGGCCCCGATCGCGCGATGCTCG
>Ga0222423_1000596_pt1 | contig 22788 bp, 17 predicted proteins | sample 3A0metagenome_FD_182472 | JGI IMG/M metagenome (GOLD analysis project Ga0222423, IMG submission 182472) | Enriched microbial communities from leaf-cutter ant dump, University of Wisconsin, Madison, United States - 3A0 (version 2) | ecosystem: Environmental > Terrestrial > Nest > Insects nest >...
TTCTGGATCACCTCATCATGGAAGCGGCTGATGATTGGCCAGTGTTCGGCGAAGATGCCTTTAGCGTTGGCATGACCGACAAACTCCATCTGCCAGGTGTTCCAATCGAACACCATCGACAGGGGATACATGAGCGCATCGAACTCCTTGTCCCGGCTTGATAGGTCAAGGACAATATCCTTGCCGAAATTGTCGCGTAGGATTCGATCCTCGGGTATTCCAACGATTGCGTCCTCCCTGTCAATTTCCGCATCGAGCGCCTTGCGGATATCGAGATAGAACCAGCGTTTCACGCGTTTCTTCTTTGGGGTGACTGTTTCCACGACCTTGCCGCGCAGCGTCACCTGATAGAGCGATGTCATGCGCTGCTGACCATCAAGCAACAGGGACTGCGGGGCTGTTTGGCGCGCTTCCGCAGGAGCGCCCTCGACGGGGCGGGGTTTGAAATTGACAGGCCCGCCAGTGTCCAGTGACATGAGTGCGCCTACAGGGAACGCGCGCGAAACCGAGGCGATCAGGCTCTTGATCCGATCTTCGTCCCAAACCCAGCTTCGCTGAAAATCCGGCAACTGAATTAGACCCTGATGGCATTCATCGAGAAGCCGGTGAAGGCCGAATGGATTGGTCTGGAAAGACGCCCCCGCCATTCTTCTGTATTTCCTGCTTTGCACTAAAATGGCGGACAGGGTGGGATTCGAACCCACGGTAGGCTTCCACCTACGGCGGTTTTCAAGACCGCTGCCTTAAACCACTCGGCCACCTGTCCGGCTCAGAGAGTGGACGGCGCTTTTAGCCTGTGATCAGGGCTTTGCCAAGAGGCAAGCATCAGAAAAAACAAAGCCGCGCACGGAAACAGCCTTAACCGGTTTTAACCAAGATTTTTCCTTTTGCCGCTAAAGTTTACGGACTACGCCACTGTCCACAGGTTAATCGTGTCCCGCTCCGTAAGTCTGACTGAATGCTTCATCTCTTCTCGCCCCTCTGCCGCTGCGTGGTTGATTCTGGTGGCCATGATGGTGCTTCTGTCGGCCTGTGCGGGGCCGAGGCCGCGGTTTGAGGCGGGCGGTACACCGTCGCCCAATGTGGCGAACGACCCGCAATACCGTCCGGCAAACCTCAGGGCCTATACGGTGCGCGGCAAGACCTATCGGCCCTATGTGCCGCGTACCGGCGAAACCCAGACCGGCACGGCGTCGTGGTATGGCCATGAATCCGGCTCCCTGACGGCGACGGGTGAGCGTTTTCTGCCTGATGGCATCAGCGCTGCCCACAAGACCTGGGCCTTGCCCAGCATCATCGAGGTGACCAATCTCGATAATGGCCGCTCTATCCGTTTGCGCCTTAATGATCGCGGGCCGTTTGTCGATGATCGTCTGCTTGATCTGTCCAAAGGGGCCGCCAGACAGTTGGGGATGCACGAAACCGGCACGGCACGGGTGCGGATCAAGTTCCTTGGGCCGGCCGAAGGCGGCGTTACGGCGCCGCAGATCATTGCTTCACGCGCTCAGGACGCGGATAATGGAAAATATCGGGTGCAGATCGGGGCTTTTTCCAATCGGGATAATGCCGAGCGGGCAAAATCCCTGCTCAATGGCCGTATGGAACGCTCACGCGGCCTGTATGTCGTCTATCTGGGGCCATTCAGAGGCACCCAGCGTGCCGAACTTGAGCGGCAAAGGGCCATGTCTCAGGGCTATTTTGACGCCATCCTGACCCGTTCACAATAATTCTCATCGTCAGGACTTGTAATGCGTGCCGATTTGACGGTTTATCGCAGATCTTATGAGAGGTCGGTTTATTACATTTGAAGGCGGTGAGGGGGCCGGTAAGTCCACTCAGGTCAGGGCACTTGTGGCACGTCTGCGCGATCAGGGGCTTGAGGTGGTGCAAACCCGTGAACCGGGCGGCTCCGTCGGGGCCGAGGCCTTGCGTGAACTTCTGGTCACCGGTGAGGCGGGGCGCTGGTCGCCCCTGTCGGAAACCCTGATGATGTATGCGGCCCGCGCCAATCACCTTGAGCAGACCATAAGACCGGCGCTTGAACGAGGGGCGTGGGTGGTCTGTGACCGCTTTTCCGATTCGACCCGTGCCTATCAGGGAGCCGGCGGACGGATCAGCGGAACCTTTATCGACCAGATCGATCAGGCTGTGGTCGGCAAGGATCAGCCCGACCTGACCCTGATCCTTGATATGCCGGTCGAAGCGGGCCTGAAACGCGCCCTGTCACGCGGTGATAACGAAAACCGCTTTGAATCCAAAGGTCTGGATTTCCATCAGCGCCTGCGTCACGGTTTTATCGAGCGTGCCGCCGCCCATCCCGACCGTTATCATATCGTTGCCGCCGATCAGTCCATAGAGGCCCTGTCCGAAGATATCTGGCGCATTGTTTCAGGGCGCTGGCCCGCGCTCAGGGGCGCCTGAGCATGAGCGACGACCTCCATACCGTTGCCCATCCGCGCGCCATATACGAACTGAGTCATGCCGACACTCAGGCGCAGGCCTTTCTTGAGGCCGTTTCGCGCGGCAGGCTGCATCATGCCTGGCTGTTGACCGGCCCCGAAGGGGTAGGCAAGGCGACCTTTGCCTATCGCGCCGCCCGCTATCTGATGGGGCATGAACGTGATGCCGCCTATGGCCTGCTGGGCATGTCGCCGGATGACGCCGATGCGCGCCTGATTACCGCCCAGTCGCATCCCGATCTTCTGGTGCTGGAGCGCGAACAGAAAGACGGCAAGACGCGTAAGAATATTGTGGTCGATGCCGTGCGTGAGGTGGGCGAGCTTTTCTCGAAGGCCCCATCACGTTCGGCCTATCGGGTCTGCATCGTCGATGCTGTCGATGACCTGAATATCAATTCCGCCAATGCCTTATTGAAAATTCTTGAGGAGCCACCTGAGCGGGGCATCCTGTTCCTTATCTCCCATTCGCCGGGCAAGCTGCTGGCGACCATCCGCTCACGCTGTCGGCGGCTGGGCTTTACGGCATGGGAAGACGTTGCCGTCAAACAGTTCATCGAAACCCGTGCCGAGGTGCCGGAAGATGCCCTTGAGCGTCTGGTGGTCATGGCCAGAGGGTCACCGGGTAAGGGCCTGCGCCTGTGGGCCGAAGGGGCACTTGAGATGGACGAACTGGCCGAAAAGCTGCTGTCCGGCACCCCGCCGTCGCGGTTTGACCTGCTGCCCTATATCACCCTGTTCAAAACCAGTTCGGCAAAGGTCGATGGCTCGCAGAAATTTGCCCAGTTCATTGCTGTCCTGAGTGATCGTGTGCAGGATCTGGCCCTGAGCGCGGATTCTGCGGCCAAGGCCCGCCAATGGTCTGAGCTGTGGTCGCGCCTGAATACGGTGGTGGCGGAAACCGAAGGTATCAATCTGGATCGCGGCGAATATTTCTGGTCTATATACAAATTATTATCTGATATTTCCTAAGGTAATTCATTAAGGTCAATCGATGCTTCTTATCGACAGCCATGTCAATCTGCATGCCCCTCAGTTCGATGACGACCGCCCTGAGGTCATAGAACGCGCGCGAGAAAGCGGCGTCGGGCTGATGCTCAATATCTGCGACCGCGTGTCGAATTTCGATGCCTGTTATCAACTGGCGGCCGATCATGCCGATATCTGGGCCACGGTCGGCACCCATCCGCATGAAGCCAGAGAAAATCCGGCCCTGAGCGTCGATGATCTGCTGACACTGGCCAAACGTCCTAAGGTGGTCGGTATTGGCGAGTGCGGCCTTGATTTTCACTATGATTTCAGCCCGCGCGACATTCAGGCTTCGGTGTTCCGCACCCATATCCATGCGGCGCGTGAAAGCGGTCTGCCGTTAGTGGTGCATACCCGCGAAGCCGATACCGAAATGTGGGACATCCTGAGCGATGAGCATCGCAACGGTGCCTTCAGGTTCCTGTTGCACTGTTATACCTCCGGCGCGGAACTGGCGAAAAAGGCCGCCGACATAGGCGCGTGGTTTTCGGTGTCCGGCATAGCCAGCTTCAAGGCGGCGCAGGACGTCCGCGACATCATCGCCGACATGCCTGCCGATCGCATCATTGTCGAAACCGATTGCCCCTATCTGGCGCCGGTGCCGATGCGCGGGCGGCGTAATGAACCGGCCTTTGTCACCCATGTCTATGACAAGCTGGCCGAGATTCGCGGCTGGTCGCGTGAGGAGGCCATAACCCGCAGCAATCAGGCCTTTTTTGACCTGTTCGACCGGATTCCCCGGCCATGACGCGGATACTGAAAATCACCATACTGGGTTGTGGCTGCTCGACGGGTGTGCCGCGCGCCGATGGCTATTGGGGCAATTGCGATCCGAACAATCCGAAAAACCGCCGCAGCCGGTGCAGTGCCCTGTTTCGTGCCTATAAGGATGCCGACACACCGCCGACCAGCCTGCTGATCGATACCTCGCCCGATTTCCGCGAACAGGCGATCCGGGCGCAACTGACCCATCTCGATGCCGTCTTGTGGACGCACGACCATGCTGATCAGACCCACGGCATAGACGATATGCGCGCTCTGGCGGCGATGGGAAAGCGGCAGATTCCGGGCTATATGGATGCGGTGACCCGCGCCAGCCTGACCCATCGCTTTGGCTATGTATTTACCGGAAAACTGGGCTATCCGCCGATCTGTACGCCCGAAGCCCTGCCGCCTCTGGGGGAAAGCTGGGCCATAGACGGGCAGGGCGGCCCCGTTCCGGTCACGACCTTCGATCAGGCGCATGGCCCCATCCGCTCGGTAGGCTACCGCATCGGCGATGTCGCCTATTCCAGCGACATCAGCGACCTGCCCGAAAGCAGTTTTGCCGCCCTGGAAGGGCTAAAGGTGTGGATCGTCGATTGTCTGCGCCATGCCCCGCATCCGACCCACGCCCATCTTAATAAGACCCTTGCGTGGATTGCACGCGTCAAACCTGAGCGGGCCATCCTGACCAATATGCATCAGGAACTGGATTATGAGGCGCTGCGCCAGATATTGCCTGCCGGTGTCGAACCGGCCTATGACCAGATGGTGATCGAAACCCCGCTGACTTCGGCGTTCTGAAGTTTTAGAGCGCTTTCCGAAAAGTGTGACGCACTTTTCGGATTAAAAAGCGCGTTGAAACAAAAAGTCAGAGCGTTGTTCCGATTCGTTTTGAACGGAACACGCTCTAAATTGTGATCAGGCAGACCGCCTGCGCCGCCAGACCTTCTTCCCGCCCTGTAAAGCCCAGCTTTTCCGTCGTCGTCGCCTTGACGCTGACCCGCGACACATCGATGCGCAAAATCTCTGCCAGACGCGCCTGCATGGCCTGACGGTGCGGCTTGATCTTCGGCTGTTCACAAATCAGGGTGACATCGACATTGATAATCTCACCGCCGCGCTCACGGATCAGGCGCGCTGCATGTTCCAGAAAGATGTAAGAGGCTGCGCCCTTCCATTGCGGATCGGTCGGCGGAAAATGCTCCCCGATATCCCCCAGACCGGCGGCCCCCATAAGCGCATCGGTCAGGGCATGAAGTCCGGCATCGGCGTCGGAATGGCCAATCAGCGTGCGGTTATGGCTGATTTCAACCCCGCACAGCCACACGGCCTGACCGTCGCCCCAGCGATGCACGTCAAAGCCCTGTCCGACCCTGAGGTTTGCAAGCGAAGGAACAGGGGACATCAGGGCCTCCAGAACGGCAAAATCATCAGCATAGGTAAGTTTCTGCAACCGCGCATCGCCTTCGACAATTTCAACGGCCATGCCGGCATGGGCGGCGATCATGGCCTCATCGGTTGCTTCCTGACCGGCGGGCCACAGGGCATAGGCGCGGGTAATATCCCCCAGACGGAAGGCCTGAGGCGTTTGTGCCCGCCACAGATTTTCGCGCGAAGGCGCGTCTGTAATTATCTGATTTTCTGCTTTTTTCAGGGAATCCGCCACCGGCAGCGCCAATAGGGCCGCCCGTGCCGTTTCAAGCCGTTGCAACAGTCGCCTGATCAGTTCCGGCGTCAGAAGCGGGCGCGCCGCGTCATGGATCAGCACAATATCCTCAGGCCCTGCCGTCTCATTCAGGGCCTTCAGGCCGCAGGCGACGGACTGGGCGCGCGTCTGGCCGCCGCTGACGACATGCACGGACGGCCAGTCGCCGACGACCGTTTGCGCCAGCGCCATATCATCCGCCGGAACCACCACCACAATCCTGTCGGCTCCGGCGCGCACAAAGGCCTCCACCGGCCACCACAGAACCGGACGCCCATTTAGGGCGCGCCACTGCTTTTTGCCGCCGGAACGCAGGCCCGAACCGCCCGCCACGATGATGGATGTAAATGTCATCCCGCCTGTTTAAAGCCCGCCAGAATTTTTGCAAGACAGGCAGGGCCTGAGGCCCTGCCTTGCATAAAGCGGGTTTCGCGGTCATAAGCGCAGGCATGGAACCAAAGGGTCTGACGATTGGTGATATTGAGGTCAACGGGCGGGTGCTGATTGCGCCCATGACCGGTGTATCCGATTTGCCGTTTCGTCGCATGGCTTCGAAACTGGGGGCAGCCTATGCGGCCACGGAAATGGTCGCCTGTGCCGAGCTTGAGAAGGGGCGGCCCGATGTGGTGCGCAAGGCCCGGCTTGGGGAACATGCCGGTCTGAAAATCGTGCAACTCATTGGCCGTGAGGCCGACTATATTGCGCGTGGTGCGCGTCTGGCCGAAGAGTCGGGGGCGCATATTGTCGATCTCAATTTCGGCTGTCCGGCCAAGGAGGTCACCGGCGTCCTGTGCGGTTCGGCCCTGATGAAAGACCTCGATACCGCCTCGCGCCTGATGGAGGCGGCGGTAAAGGCCACCAGTCGTCCGGTAACGGTGAAAATGCGTCTGGGCTGGGATGACCAGAACCGTAACGCCGCCGAACTGGCCCGAAGGGCGCAAGACATTGGCATCAGAGCCGTCACCGTGCATGGCCGCACCCGCCAGCAGTTTTACAAAGGTCAGGCCGACTGGGCCTTTGTGCGTCAGGTCAAGGCGGCGGTGGATATTCCGGTTATCGTCAATGGTGATATTACCGACGCGAACACGGCGCGTCAGGCGCTTGCCGCCTCAGGTGCCGATGCCCTGATGCTGGGGCGCGGCATTTACGGCAGGCCCTGGCTGGCGGCACATCTTGATCAGGCCCTGAAGGGGCAGGCGGCGTCTGAGCCTGAGTCGTCGCAGCGCCTGTCGATCCTGCGCGAACATATGCATGACAGTCTGGCCTTTTACGGTGCCGGTCTTGGCCTGAAAATGTTCAAGAAACATCTGGGCTGGTACATCGAAGCTGCTGACTATGACCCCGATCCGCAGGTCAGGCGTCAGGACAAGGCGCGCCTGTGCCGTCTGGACTGCCCTCAGGCCATAGAGCGCGAACTTCAGGCCCTGATGGGCTGAAAACGGCCTTTTCATTTACATATTGTGATAACTATCCGCCGAAATCGGAACAAATCCGACACATTCGTGTTGATATTTGGACACAGTGGTGCGCAAATGCCATGTGTGTTTTTGGCAACTCATAGGGCCTGAGGCCAGATGACCCGCCTTCACAGGCTTGGATACAGGACAGGGTTTTTTGAAGGACACAGGTTTCAAACGCCGGTTTGGAGTTGAGTGGCTGCGCTTGCAAAGAGCGGCGAAAGGCGCGCGGTCGCACGGTATTGGCCTGCCTGCGGGCTATGGTCTGTCTGCCCTGACGACCCTGCTGATCATCGGCATGATCATCGCCTCACCTGATGCCGGGCCGGGGCCCTCAAGCCGCTTCCTCTTTGGCATGGTCTGCGCCAATCTGGCCTTGCTGCTGGTGCTGGTGTTTTTCATTATCCGCCGCGTGTTCCGCATCGCCCAGAGCCGTGGCGTCGATGCCGGTGCGCGCCTGCACGTCCGGTTCGTGACCCTGTTTGCCGTCGTGGCCGTGACACCGGCCTTTGTCGTGGCCCTGCTGTTCGGGGTTCTGGTCAACAAGGGGGTAGAGACGTGGTTTTCCGATCGCGTTCAGTCCTCGGTGGAAAACGGAGCCTATATCGCCCAGACCTTCCTCGATGCACAGGTCAATACCGCCAGCGATACCCTGACGGATGTGGCGACCGACCTCGAACACGAACATATGCGGGCGCTCTATCCCAACCGCCTGAGCTTTTCGCTGGCCCTGCGTGACCTGATCAGTATTCGCGGCGAACTGACGGCGGTCTATCTGATCGATGACACAGGCCATATTCTGGCGCGGGCCGAAAACCCCGGCGCACCGGCCTATCTGGCCCCGTCCCAGACCGCGCTCGATACCACGGCGCAGGGGGATATTGGGGGAGGGGTCTTTGCCGATCCCGATGCCGTGCGCCTGATCTATCCGCTGAAGGGCTATGACGGCGCGAAACTGTACGGGGTGCGCCTGTTGCAACCGGGGATTCTGGCGCGCCTGAAAACGGCGGAACAGGCGATTGTCGATCTGCGTCAGGTGTCGGAAAACAGCGCCCGCGTGCAGGGTGTGTTTGCACTGGCCTATATCGAAACCGTGCTTCTGGTGCTGGTGGGGGCGATCTGGGCCGGTATTTCGGCGGCCGATTCGATTGCCGTGCCCGTGGCGCGTCTGGTGCAGGCCGCCGATAAGGTGGCCTCCGGCGATCTCGATGCGCGTGTCATGACCGACCGGCAATCCGAAGACATTGCCGTCCTGTCGCGCGCCTTCAACCGCATGACCTCCGACCTCCAGAGCCAGCAGGCGGCGTTGAAATCCGCCGGTGAGGAGGCCGAGGAACGGCGGCGCTTCATCGAAACCGTGCTGTCGGAAATTTCCGCCGGTATTGTCGGCATAGATGCCTCTGAGGACATTTCCGCCATCAACCGCCACGCGGCCAATTTTCTGGGGATCCATGCCGAGGAAGCACTGGGGGCCTCAATCCGCGCACTGGCACCGGAAATTGCCGACCTGCTCGACAAGGTGTCGCCGCACAAGGTTGAGGAAGGTGAGGTCGATCTGGTGCGCCACAGCGAAACGCGCCGCCTCAGGGTGCGCGCCTCAAGCCTTGAGACCGGCGGCATGGTGCTGACCTTCGACGACATTACCCGCCTTGTCGCCGCCCAGAGGAACGCCGCCTGGAAGGATGTGGCGCGCCGCATCGCCCATGAGATCAAAAACCCCCTGACGCCCATTCAGCTGTCAGCCGAGCGCCTGAAACGCAAATACAGGCCGCAGATCGAAACCGATGTCGAAACCTATGACCGCCTGACCGATACCATTGTGCGTCAGGTCGGCGATATCGGGCGCATGGTCGATGAGTTTTCCGCCTTTGCCCGTATGCCGACGCCCAATTTCGCCGAGGAAGATGCCGCCGAACTGGTGCGCCATGCGGTCTTTGCCCAGCGCGTGGCCAGGCCGGATATAGAGATTACGATTATTGACCCGCTGCCGGACATTCGGGTGGTCTGTGACGGACGCATGTTGTCTCAGGTACTGACCAATGTGCTGAAAAACGGCGGTGAGGCCATTGCATCCCGCCATGCGCAGGCAGGCACCTCAGGCCCTGAAACCGGCCATATGCGTGTCGAAATGTATCAGGAAGCCGGATTTGTCACCATCGACATAGAGGACGATGGTATAGGCTTGCCGGAAAAAGATCGTGACCGCCTGACCGAACCCTATGTCACCACGCGTGAAAAAGGCACGGGGCTGGGGCTGGCGATTGTCAAAAGGATTCTGGAAGATCACGGTGGTGAATTCCATTTGCTGGACGCTGTCCATTTAAGCGGCGCCCGTGCGGTTCTGCGTCTGCCCAGGACGCAGGAAACCGAGGGCGCAACCGAGGCTCCTGACGGGGCCAGACTGATGAGGGTATGATGAAAGTCTCTTCGGGTGTAGATATTCTGGTCGTTGACGACGAGGCCGATATTCGTGAACTGATTGCGGGTATTCTTGAGGACGAAGGCTATGCCGTGCGCACAGCCCCTGATTCCGGTTCGGCCCTCAAGGCGGTCAAGGCGCGCAAGCCGTCTCTGGTCGTGCTTGATATCTGGATGCAGGGCGGGGGACTTGATGGTCTGGAGCTTCTGGATGTGCTGCGTGAGCTTGACCCCGATATTCCGGCGGTGATGATTTCGGGCCACGGCACGATCGAAACCGCCGTGTCGGCCATCAAGCGCGGGGCCTATGACTTCATTGAAAAGCCGTTCAAGACCGAGCGCCTGATCATGGTCATCGAGCGGGCGCTGGAAATGGCATCGCTCAAGCGGGAAAACCGCCGCCTGCGCAATCAGGCGGTCGTGCCCGATGGCCTGATCGGTAATTCGGCGGCAGCGCAACTTTTGCGCTCGACCATCGCCAAGGTGGCACCGGCCAATTCGCGCATCATGATTTCAGGGCCGTCCGGTTCGGGCAAGGAACTGGTGGCGCGGATGATCCACGACGCCAGCCCGCGCGCACAGTGCGAATTTGTCGCCATCTCGGCCGCCGGCATGACGCCGGAACGTCTGGATATCGAACTGTTCGGCGAAGAAGGCGAGGAGGGCCGCCCGCGCAAGATCGGCGTGTTTGAACGCGCCCACGGCGGCACCCTGTTCCTCGATGAAGTCGCCGACATGCCGATGGAATCGCAAAGCCGCATCCTCAGGGTGCTGGTGGAACAACGCTTTACCCGTGTCGGCGGAGCGCAGGACGTGCAGGTCGATGTGCGGGTCATTTCCTCGACCTCCAAGGATCTGCAACATGAAATCGCCAATGCCCGTTTCCGCGAAGACCTGTTCCATCGCCTGAATGTGGTGCCGGTGCGTGTGCCGGGCCTGTCTGAACGGCGCAGCGACATTGCCGAACTGGTGACCTATTTCATCGACCGCATTTCCAGAGGCCACGGCCTGCCGAAACGCACCCTGAGCGAGGACGCCATGGCCACGCTTCAGGTGCATGAATGGCCGGGCAATGTGCGCCAGTTGCGCAACAACATCGAGCGCCTGCTGATACTGGCCTCGGGCGACCCCAATGAGCCGATCACCGCCCAGATGCTGCCCGCCGAGGTGGTGGAATCGGCGGTGGCTGGCGCTATTCGCCCCGAACGTATCATTGCCCTGCCGCTGCGCGATGCGCGTGAGGTATTCGAGCGCGAATATCTCTCGTCGCAGATCGTACGCTTTGGCGGCAATATTTCCCGCACGGCCAACTTCATCGGCATGGAGCGTTCGGCCCTGCACCGTAAGCTGAAGTCTCTGGGACTGGCCCATATTCGCGGCGCCGAGGACGAAGAATAACCCATGTCGCGTATTGCCTATGTCAATGGCGCCTATGTGCGTCAGAGCCACGCGTCTGTCTCTATCGAGGATCGCGGCTATCAGTTTGCCGATGCCGTCTATGAGGTCTGGGCCGTGTTCGGCGGGCGGGCGGCTGACCTGACGGCGCACCTCGACCGGCTTGAGCGCTCGCTGCGGGAATTGCAGATTGCCCCGCCCATGAGCCGCGCGGCACTGGTGGTGGTTCTTGAGGAAATCATCCGCCGCAACCGTATCGGCGAGGGCATGATCTATCTTCAGGTCAGTCGCGGCGTCGCCCCGCGAGATCACTTCTTTCCGGCGGCTTCGGTCAGACCCTCGCTAGTCATCACCGCAAAGCCTGTTGACCGTGACGCGGCCTTACGCAAGGCGGCCAGAGGCATCAGGGTCACCAGCCAGCCTGATATCCGCTGGGGACGCTGTGACATCAAGACCGTCGGCCTGTTGCCCAATGTGCTGGCCAAACAGGCCTCACGTCAGGCCGGTGCCGATGACGTTATCCTTGTCGATGCGCAAAACCGCGTCACCGAAGGCGGTTCGGCCAATGTCTATATGGTCACCCAGGACGGCAAGGTGAAAACCGCGCCGCTTTCGGCCAATATATTGCCGGGCGTCACGCGCATCAGCCTGTTGAAACTGCTTCAGGCGCAAGGCATTGAGGTCGTTGAACAGGCTTTCACCCTTGAGGAGGCGCAAAATGCCCGCGAACTGTTCCTGTCGGCGGCCTCGACCTTTGTCATGCCAATCGTCGAGCTGAACGGCAGGCCCGTCGCCAACGGCCATCCGGGCGAGGTGGCCCGCGCCTTGCGCGAGGCCTATATTCACGAAGCTACCCGCAGCGCCGGTGTGTGGAAATAATAATTTATATCCTGACAGTTGAATTACAGGCATTATCCATTATCATATGGCTTCTCTGTCTGTGTGGGGGGCGCTGTTGCCCTTCGTCATTTAAAATAGAAGGGCTGAGTAATGTCCCACGATAAAAAACAAAACCTGCAAGACACGTTTCTCAACAGTGTCCGCAAAACCAAAACCCCTCTGACCATCTTCCTGATCAATGGCGTCAAACTTCAGGGCATCGTAAGCTGGTTTGATAATTTCTGCGTGCTGCTGCGCCGCGACGGTCAGTCGCAACTGGTTTATAAGCACGCCATTTCGACCATCATGCCCGCTGCCCCCGTGCAGTTGTATGAACAGGAAGAAGAGTCCGAAGACTAAAATAAGGCCGCCTTTTGAGCCAAAAATTTGTAGATCGCCTGCCTGAGATTCAGCGCGCGGTCGTTATTGATCCCGATACAGGTTCCCAGTCCGCCGCCTTGCGCCGACACGATGAGTCGCGTCTGGACGAAGCGGTCGGTCTGGCGCTGGCGCTTGACCTGAAAATCGTCGGCACCCACACGGCACGGGTGCGCAAGCTCAATCCGGCAACCCTGTTCGGTCAGGGCAAGGTTGAGGAACTGGCGGCCCTGTGCGCACAGCTTGAGGCCGGTGTGGTGATCATCAACACCACCCTGACGCCCATTCAGCAACGCAATCTGGAAAAGGCACTTGAGGCGAAGGTCATTGACCGCACCGGCCTTATTCTGGAAATTTTCGGCCTCAGGGCGCGCACCAACGAAGGTAAACTTCAGGTCGAACTGGCGCGCCTTGAATATGAGCGCTCACGTCTGGTGCGCACCTGGACCCACCTTGAACGCCAGCGCGCCACCGGCACGACCGGCGGCCCCGGTGAAACCCAGATCGAGCTTGACCGTCGGATGATCGCCGACAAGATCAAGCGGTTGAAGGCTGATCTTGAGGAGGTGCGCCGCACGCGCAACCTGCACCGCAATGCGCGGCGTAAGGTGCCCTATCCGATTGTGGCGCTGGTCGGCTATACCAATGCCGGTAAATCGACCCTGTTCAATCACCTGACCCGTGCCGAGGTGCTGGCGAAAGACATGCTGTTCGCCACGCTGGATACCACCTTACGCACCCTGAAACTGCCTAATGGCCGTCCGGCAATCCTTTCGGACACGGTGGGCTTCATTTCCGACCTGCCGCACGAACTGGTGGCCGCGTTTCGTGCCACGCTTGAGGAGGTCATAGAGGCCGACCTGATCCTGCATGTGCGCGATATGTCGAACCCCGAGGCCGAGACGCAGGGCCGCGATGTCGAGCAGGTGCTGGAACAGATACATCCCGACCTTGACCGCTCGCGCATCATCGAAGTGTGGAACAAGATCGACCTGATCGACGCCGAAGCGCGCGACATCCTCTATGCCCGCGCCATCACCAGCAAAACCGCCAACCGGCCCGTTCCCGTATCGGCCATCAGCGGTGAGGGTATCGAGGCCCTGCTGGTGGCCATCTCACAGGGTGTCGATTCCGAAGGGGCGGAAATGGATCTGGTTCTGGCCCCGCATGAAGGGCAGAAACTGGCCTTCCTCTATGATCAGGCGCGTATCCTGAGCCGTTTTGAAGACGAGCAGGGACAGATTCACCTGCGTGTGCGCCTGTCCGATCAGGCTCTGGGCCGTCTCGAACGCCTGAAGTAAAAGGGCAGGTTAATAACTGCCCATCTTCAGGCTGACCTTCATGGCGCTGGCCAGGGCCTTGGCGCGTTTGCGTGTCTGTTCCCCCAGCAACAGGTCTTCCCATCCGGTTTTGGCCTCAAGCACCAGTTGCGCCCCTCTATGACTGAGATGCGCGTGGCTTAAAAGCTCGGCCGACTTGGCCGACAGGTCGCACCCCAGACGCAAGGCCAGCCCCAGTTGCGTGGCATTGGTCAGGCCGTCATCACCCAATATGCGGCGGATCAGTACCGGCTCCTTGGTGTAGGGATCGCCGGAATAACGGGTAAACAGGGTGCAGGCGAGAAATACCCGTTCCCTGTGGCTCTGGCCCGGAATAGGCGCTCGCAGAACCTGATCGCAGACCAGATCGGCACGATGATCGGGATGCAGACAGGCCCCCATATCCGCCAGCTTGGCCGCCGCACGGATCAGACGCCGTTCCGGTGGCGGGATTTTCCGCCCTTCGGACTGATCATAAAAATCACAGACCCATTGCGACAGGGCGGCACCAATCTGGCTTGAGATCCCCAGCCGCGCCCCCAGCGCCGCACAGCCCTCGATCAGAGGATCACGCTTTTGCAGGGCTTCGGGCAGGGCATCGAACAACAGGCCTTCACGCAGGCCGTTGGCCGAAAAGATCACGTTTTCAAAGCCATAGCTTTCTGTCAGGCACTGAAGCACCAGCGCGGCATAGGACAGGTTTTCCATGCGCCGCTTGGTGACGCCGCGAATCTTCTCAAGCGAGGAGGGCGACTGACTGGCGATCAGGCTACAGATATTGATAACTTCGCGCGCCGGAAGCTCAAACTGCTGCACGATCTGCAACGGGTAATTGGTCTGCTGCATCCAGATGACCGCCAGATTGCGCCACGCCCCGCCAACGGCATGAAATTCGGCATGGCTGAAGGCCGCTTTATGCGGTGCCAGAATCTCCATGACCTTTGCGCGCGTCGCCTGAATGTCGATCGGTTTGGGCGACCCCAGCGCAAACGGCCCCAGCGGCAGGGTTATGCCCTTAAAGGCATTTGGCCCCTCCAGCGCCAGAAGTTCCAGGCTGGAACCGCCCATATCCCCGACAATGCCTCTGGCTTCATTATGGCCGCAGACCACGCCCGAAGCGGAATAATAGGCTTCTTCCGTGCCGCTGAGGACACGCACCTGAAAGCCGCTCTGGGCCTCGATCTGGCGGGTAAAGTCTGGGCCGTCGCTGGCCTCGCGTATGGCCGCGGTGGCCACCGTATGCACCTGCTCAAGGCGGTAGGAATCGACAATGGCGCGAAACCGCCTGAGGGCAATCAGGGTTTCCTTGCAACCTGCCGGATTGAGTTTCCCCGTGACGAACAGGTTTTTCCCCAGTCCCGCCAGTACCTTTTCATTATAGACCGGCCAGATGGAACGCCCCTCGATGCGGTAAATCACCAGACGCACCGAGTTGGAGCCGATATCTATGACACCGGTAAAGTAGCTGTCAGCCGGATTTCGGGCTGACGAAGCAATAACGCCTGTCGGCGCAGGATTATTTTCGGACACCGACATGATCAAAGGCCTGGGGCATATCTTTCACGCCGCGACCTCTACCGGACAGGGACGGGTTTGTCATGAAATATTCATGTGAGGAGAAGGGTTTTTCCAGATGCGACACGTCCTGACGCTGGTAACTGCCGTCTGAACTGAGGTGCCAGGTCTGGGCCTCATCGTTCATATTGGCGACCATGATCTGATCCAGCACCTGACGATGCACGGTCGGATTTTCCACGGGAATCAGCACCTCGACACGGCGGTCGAGATTACGGCTCATCCAGTCGGCCGAAGAAATATAGACGCGCGCCTGATCGGACGGCAATTCATGGCCATTGGCGAAACAGACAATGCGCGTATGTTCAAGAAAGCGCCCGACGATCGACTGCACACGGATATTGTCCGAATAGCCCTTGACCCCCGGCCTCAGGCAGCAGATGCCGCGAATGATCAGGTCGATCTGCACACCGGCCTGAGACGCCTGATAGAGCTTGCGGATGATCACCGGATCGACCAGCGAATTCATCTTGGCCCATATCTGTGCCGGTTTACCGGCTTTGGCATTATGGATTTCCTGATCAATAAGATAGGTCAGGCCTTTTTTCAGCGTCACCGGTGAGAAATAGAGCTTTTCCATCACATCCGGTCGCGCATAGCCGGTGATGAAGTTGAAGATGCGCATGGCATCACGCCCCAGCGCCGGATTGGCGGTAAACAGGCTGAGGTCAGTATAGACCTTGGCCGTCACCGGATGGTAATTGCCGGTACCAAAGTGGCAATAGGTTCTTAAAGCCTCACCTTCACGTCTGGCGACAACTGACAGTTTGGCATGGGTTTTATATTCCACAAAGCCATAGACCACATGCACACCGGCCCGTTCCATGGCCCGCGCCCATTTGAGGTTGGCCTCTTCGTCAAAACGCGCCTTGATCTCCACCAGAGCCGTAACATTCTTACCCTGTTCCGCCGCTTCGATCAGGGCCGCGACGATGGGCGAATCTTTTGAGGTGCGATACAGGGTCTGTTTGATGGCAATGACGTTCGGGTCACGCGCCGCCTGACGCAGGAACTGCACCACGGCGTCGAAACTCTCGAACGGGTGATGCACCAGAATATCCTTTTCCCGAATGGCCGAGAAAATATCGCCGCCGGAATCGCGGATACGTTCGGGGAAGCGCGGCGTATAGGGCTTGAATTTCAGGTCGTTACGGTCAGGCGGGATAAGCTGGGACAATTCGGCCATCCCCAGAATACCATTGGCCACCACCACGTCTTCCGGCTTGGCATGAAGCTGCTCAACCAGAAATTCGCGCAGGTCATCCGGCATGGTCTGCGACAGCTTGACCCGTACCACAGACCCCAGACGCCTTTGTTTCAGCAGGGCCTCGAACTCACGCACCAGATCTTCGGCCTCTTCCTCGATTTCGATGTCGCTGTCACGCACGATGCGGAACACGCCCTTACCGAGAATATCGAAGCCGGGGAAAATCTGGTTGACGAACATCATCACCAGCCCCTCAAGGGTGATGAACTTGCGCTTGGCATTCGGCCCGCGTGAGGCATTGCCGATTTCCCAGAAGCGCCTGACCCCTGTAGGAATGGGGATCATTGCATAAAGCAATTTCTGATCAGACCGGCGCAACAACTTGAGTGCAATAGAAAAACCCAGATTGGGAATAAAGGGGAAGGGGTGGGCCGGATCGACCGCCAGAGGCGTCAGCACAGGGAAAAGCTGTTCATTGAAACGCTTTTCCAGCCAGATGCGATCGGTCTTGTTGATGTTCTTGTGATCAATGAGTTGCAGGCCGTTTTCGGCCAGTTCTTCCTTCAGGCGCGACCAGATGCTCTGCTGCTTGATCATCAGGCTTGAGGCCACCTTATTGACCGCCTCAAGCTGCTCGGCAGGCGTATGGCCATCCTCGGACAGGGTGCGTACCCCTTCGCGCACCTGCCCCTGAAGGCCTGCAACGCGCACCATGTAAAATTCATCGAGATTATTGGCCGAGATAGACAGGAACCTCAGCCGTTCCAGCAAGGGATGGCGCGGATTTTCGGCTTCTTCGATGACGCGCCGGTTAAAGGCCAGCCAGGACAGTTCGCGGTTGATATACAGCGCGTCCCCAAGGGTTTCGAGTGCATCGAGATCCAGATTGGCCTCAGGCACATGCGGCGCTTCGCTGCTTACGGTATTGATCTGCCGTTCCTGGTTGCGTTCAGAGGGTCCGCTTGCTGCATCAGGGGCCGACATGGCATTTCAATCCTTAACTCTAAATTTCCAACGGAAATTAAATCTCATCCCCGTCGCTTAACCAAGATAAATTTTCGGTCTTTTCAATATATTCACGTGCCAGAGCGCGCGTAAAAGCCCGACCTCCGGCATATGCCTCGATTTCCGTGACAATTTTTTGAATTTCGGAAAAACTGCGGTCGATACGGCGGCTGAGATAGTCGAGGAACTCGTCTGATGGCGTAATGGCGCGTGCGGCAAAACGGTTTTTCAGCACGGCCTTCAACCAGGCGTCATCCGGTTGCGGCATGTCCACGATTCGCATGGCCAGAAGCCGCGAACGCAGATCGGCGACGACTATGTCCCACTGCAATGGATGCCGGCGCGACAACAGCAGCAAGCGACCATTTTCCGCTGCCGTGCGGTTACACAGGTGAAACAGGGCCTCCTGATCGAAGGCCTCGGCCTCATCTATGACAAAATAACGCCCCTTAGTGGGCAGGGCGTCATCAGGGCGTAAAAACAGACCGCCGCACTGACGCGCAAACACATGCCCGGTATGGGATTTTCCCGACCCTTCCGGCCCGACGAGAAACAGATGCGGATTGAGCCAGTCCGCATAGCCCGTCAACAGGGCGTGCAGGTCGGCATTGGCGTGGGAAACGACATAGTCTTTCGTCTCGAAACGCGAAGGCGACATCAGGTCGAGGGGCAGTTGCTGGGACACGTTTACCTGAATTCCGGTGCAATCGTTTCCCCGTATGTAAGCAGAGCCGTTGCCTGTGGCAATGCGCCGATCCCCACTATTTGCCGCCGCCATCGGGGATAAGACGGGAAAAATCCCTTGCCCCTAAAAGCGGCCTCACGGGCAAAAAGGCTTGACAAGGCGCGGGGTTCATGTGTCCTGCGGCCCAAACTTTTATCTGCCGGATTCAGAGACTTTCATGCATATCTATCGTTCCCATACCTGTGCCGCCCTGCGTTTGTCGGATGCCGGTCAAAACGTGCGCCTGTCGGGCTGGGTGCATCGCAAGCGTGACCACGGTGGCCTTTTGTTCATCGACCTGCGCGACCACTATGGCCTGACGCAACTGGTATTCAGTCCCGAAAGCGCGGGCTTTGCCAAGGTCGAGCGCCTGCGCGCCGAAAGCGTTATCCGCATTGATGGCGTGGTCGTGGCGCGTGAAGCGGAAACGGTCAATACCAACCTGCCGACCGGTGAGATCGAGGTGCGGGTCGCCGAGGTCGAGGTGCTGTCCGAAGCCGCCGAACTGCCGCTGCCGGTGTTTGGCGAGCCGGAATATCCCGAAGACATCCGCCTGAAAAACCGCTTCCTCGACCTGCGCCGCGAGACGCTGCACAAAAATATCGTCCTGCGGTCGCGCGTCATTCAGTCGATCCGCAACCGCATGGTCGAGCAGGGCTTCCTTGAATATCAGACCCCGATCCTGACGGCCTCCTCGCCCGAAGGCGCACGCGACTTCCTTGTGCCGTCGCGGATGCACCCGGGCAAGTTCTATGCCCTGCCGCAGGCTCCGCAGCAGTTCAAGCAATTGCTGATGGTGTCGGGCTTCGACCGTTATTTCCAGATCGCCCCGTGCTTCCGTGACGAAGACCTCAGGGCCGACCGCTCGCTTGAATTCTATCAGCTCGATATTGAAATGAGCTTCGTGACGCAGGAAGACGTGTTCGCGGCCATCGAGCCGGTGATGCACGGCCTGTTCACCGAATTTGGCGAAGGCAAGCGCGTCTCGGCCTATCCGTTCCAGCGCATCCCCTATAAGGAATCGATCAGCAAGTACGGTTCCGATAAGCCCGATCTGCGTAACCCCATCGAAATGCAGGACGTGTCCGACCATTTCCGTGGCGGCGGCTTTGGCCTGTTTGCGCGTATTCTCGAAAATGCCGCCAATGCCGTCTGGGCCATTCCGGCGAAGGGCGGCGGGTCACGCGCCTTCTGCGACCGCATGAATTCCTGGGCGCAGGGCGAAGGTCAGCCGGGTCTGGGCTATATCTTCTGGTCGGAAGATCAGGGCGGCTGGGGCGGGCCGATCGCCAAGAATCTGGGGGCCGAAGCCACCCATGGCCTGATGACCGCTCTGGGTCTGGGGCAGGGCGATGCTGCCTTCTTTGCCGCCGGTGACCCCAAGGTGTTCTACAAATTTGCCGGTGCCGCCCGCACCAAGGTCGGCACCGACCTCAAGCTGGTGGACGAAGATCAGTTCCGTTTCTGCTGGATTGTCGATTTCCCGATGTTCGAGTGGAACGAGGACGAAAAGAAGGTCGATTTCTCGCACAACCCGTTCTCGATGCCGCAAGGTGAGATGGAAGCGCTTGAGACGAAAGACCCGCTCGATATTCTGGCCTATCAGTACGACATCGTCTGTAACGGCTATGAGCTGTGTTCCGGCGCGATCCGTAACCACAAGCAGGACATCATGCTCAAGGCCTTCGACATCGCAGGCTATGGTCAGGACGTGGTCGAAGAACAGTTCGGCGGGATGCTCAACGCCTTCAAATACGGCGCACCGCCGCACGGTGGTCTGGCCCCCGGCATCGACCGCATCGTCATGCTTCTGGCCGGTCAGACGGCGATCCGCGAAGTCATTGCCTTCCCGCTGAACCAGCAGGGTCAGGACGTGATGATGTCGGCCCCGTCGGATGTCGAGGAACGCCAGTTGAAAGAGCTGTCGATCCGCACAGCCCTGCCGATCAAGGTCAGCTAACCCCCAATCCTTTCCTCTAAATAAAAAGCCCTCTCAGCTTACTGAGAGGGCTTTTTTATTTAGAGCGCTTTCCGAAAAGTGTGACGCACTTTTCGGATTCAAAAGCGCGTTAAAACAAAAAGTCAGAGCGTTGTTCCGATTCATTTTGAACGGAACACGCTCTAATAGGTCGTGAGCCTGAGGCCTATAAATACCGCACGGCCTTCACCGGGCCAGAAGGCCTTTTGCGTCGTGGCCGGTACCTGTGTGAAATCGGTCACCGAATTGACGCTTGAGATATAGCGCCGATCCATCAGGTTGCGGGCGTCGGCAAACAGTTCGAGTGACGGATTGACGCGCTTCGCTACCGACAGATTCCATACCGCATAGGACGGGGCTTTGGTCGTATTAGCGAAATCGACCCATACATCCGCAGGCACCCATTCCACAGACGGCGCTATCCGCCAGCCCGTGTCGTTGCTAAAGGCCAGTTCCCCGCGATAGGCGTGTTCCGGCACCACCGGCAGGCGGTTATTGCCATAGACCGCGTCACCGTCAAATCTGAAATCCGACCAGGTATAGGTCTGGCGCAACAGGGCCTGCCAGTTGCCGATCCGTCCGATCTTCCAGTCCAGTGCCGCCTCAAGTCCCTGATGGATCGTGGTGTCGGCATTATAGGTCGCCGCCGGTATATCGGGCGAGGTGATGAAACTCAGCATCTCGCCGTCGATTTCGGCGCGATACAGCGACACATCCCAGATCAGGCGACTATTACGCCCGCGTGTGCCGATTTCTGTTGTCACCGCTTCCTGAGGCTTCACATCGACGAACTGAGGCAGGGGTGTTTGCACCAGCGCGCCATAGGTCGGAGCCTCAACGGATTTGGTGATATTGCCGAAAATCTGATGACCACTTGCATTTTGCCAGATAAATCCGGCACGCGGCGCGAACCACTCGAAATCTCTGGAGGTATCATTGGCGGTATTCAGATGATTGATATAATCGCGCCGCGTCCAGCCATAGGTACCGCCCGCAATAAGCGCCAGTTCTTCGGTGACAAACAACCGGCCTTCGGCAAACAGATCCCAGCTTTCGGCGTTTTGTACGGATTCGCCCATGACCATTCCCGCATAGCCGTTCACATTGGCTGCCGTATGCGCATCCAGAAGCCCCTTGCGGTAATTGGCCCCGGCAAACAGATCATAGGCCTTTGTGCCGATCATGCCCTTGCCATCCAGACGGCCAAAGGCCCCGTAATTCTGTGACTGCTGGTCGATATGGATGGATATGGGATGCACCAGATGCTTCCAGGCGGCATAGACACCGCCTTCAAAACGCCAGTCTTCATTGAGCCGCCAATCGCTCTGTACAGTGGCGCGGGCCGATTTGACATTACGGCCATAACGGATGTCGCCGTAGTTAGGGGCCGTGGTTTGTTCGGGTGTCGTCAGGGCTTCGGTGCGCCCCAGGGCACCCGAAATGCGCTGCTCAAGATCATTGCCCTGAAAAATGAAGCGCACCGAGCGCTCATCGCCAAGGCTGCGCCCGACATTCAGCGTCAGGCGCTGTCCGTCCTGACGGGCATTGTAGCGCCAGCCGTCGGCATGGGTGGCACTGGCCGCCAGATAGAGATCATAGTCACCGATCACATCGGCATAGGCGACATGGGCGCGCCCCGTGCCAAAAGACCCGCCCTCAAGGCGGATCTGCGTCCTGTAACCGGCATTGCGCCCGCTGGTGGTCACATAATTGACCGCGCCCCCAAGCTGCGCCCCGCCAAAGCGCAGGGCATTGCCGCCCTTATAGACCTCAATGAAGCGCGCCGAGAGGGGGTCGATTTCCTGAAAATCGCCGGAGCCATCGGCCTGATTGACAGGGATGCCATCGACACTGAGCCATGCCCCGCGATTATGGATATTGTTGCCGATACCTGAGCCGCGAATGGACAGGCGGGTATCCTCACCGAACTTCTTTTGCGCAAACACGCCTGAGACGTTTTTCAGCGTATCATAAAGCCCCAGTGCATAGCTGTCGGCATAGGTTTCATTGGCCACCACCGCCACGGCCCCCGGTGTGCGTGACAATTCGGTGCGCCGCGTCCTGACGGCGGCGGGGTCTTCGGGATTGGTTCGGCCGGTAACGATAATGGTGGGAATGTCGTCCTCAGCCGCCATAACCGGCGAACAGACGCACAGGGCCAGCAGGGACGTGGCCCCAAGCCATGTAATATTACGGGATGTCATAGGTCATATACCTGTCAGAAACTACAAATCAGCCCGCACCGGAAGCGCAGGCAAGCGTCAGCTTTCAGACAAGTTCAGGCGGGCCGCAGGCATAGGGACAGGGTGGGGCACGAGCCTTGGGCCGCTGAGAATCCCGTTCAGGCGCAAGCGCCGGCACCAGCGCCACATAGACAACCGGCGTAAACGCGTGATCCGGTTGCGGCAGGGCCGTCAGAGGCAGGAACACGCAATCGGTACATTTTTTACCAATGGCGTCACCTTTTTGTGCCTTATGGGCTTGCAGGGCGGTGGAAA
>Ga0222423_1000600_pt1 | contig 22696 bp, 16 predicted proteins | sample 3A0metagenome_FD_182472 | JGI IMG/M metagenome (GOLD analysis project Ga0222423, IMG submission 182472) | Enriched microbial communities from leaf-cutter ant dump, University of Wisconsin, Madison, United States - 3A0 (version 2) | ecosystem: Environmental > Terrestrial > Nest > Insects nest >...
TCTGAACCCGCGAACAGCCATGACTTCCGGCCCAAAGCTATACCGCGCACGGCGCGCTCGGCCGCGTTATTGCTCAGGCATATCCGGCCATCATCGAGGAAGCGCGTAAAGGCATCCCATCGTTTAGGGTTTGCGGACATTCATTTTGAGTTAATGAGCGCCGAACAGAGGCAGATGATCGCTGCATAGGATGCGTCTGTTTTGTCCGATCGCATCGCTATGCGTTTGAACTCTTTCAGTTTTTGGAAGTAGTTCTCAATGAGGTGCCGCCATTTGTACATCTCGGCATCAATTTTCAGCGGTTCCTTTCGCTGGGGCCGTTGCGAGATAACGATCTTTGCGCCGCGCTCGTTCATATCGTCGATGATCCAATTGCTATCGAAGGCCTTGTCGGCGAGCAGCGCATCGAACCTTACGCCCCTGATCAGCGGCGCGACGCCAACCGTGTCACACCGGTTGGCGGGCATCAGTACGAAGCGCACCAGGTTGCCGAGGGCATCCACCAGAGCCAAAATCTTGGTGGTCCAGCCACCTTTGGACTTGCCTATGGCCTGGCTTTGAGTCCCCCTTTTCGCCCATCCCGTGGCGGTGAACTTTGACTATGGTTGCGTCGATCATCGCGTATTCCATATCCGGTTCGTCACTGAGGGCGTCAAAGATCCGTTTGAATACATCGGCTTGAACCCAACGACGGAACCGCCTGAATATGCTGTTCCAGTTGCCGAAACCGGGAGGAAGATCACGCCACGGAGCATCAGTCCGCACGATCCATAAAACGGCCTCAAGGAACAGCCTTGCGTCGCTACCAGTGCGTCCCGGTGCGGTAGGCCCGCCCGGACACAGCGGTGCAATCGCACACCATTGGCGATCCGTGAGAACAAATCTGTTCGTGTCCATTCAAACCTCCTCTTTGGGAAGGTTGAATCAGAACTCAAGCCAAAATGGTAATCCCGAATGTCCACAAACCCTAAAGCGCTTTCTGAAAAGTGTGACGCGCTTTTCGGATTAAAAAGCGCGTTGAAACAAAAAGTCAGAGCGTTGTTTCGATTCATTTTGAACGGAACACGCTCTAAGGTTTCGGCGTTACCTTAACCGGTGCGTTCAGGGTGGTCAGGGTCTGATCGGCCCAGGCTTTGAACGCGGCCTGATCCTTCACCTGTCCCTGATCCTGCACCCAGCGGGCGGCAAAGGCATAATGGATCTGCGACGGATCGCGGAAGGTGACGAAAACGGTCTGGCCGTCATCTGTCGGGGCGCTCGTCACGTCGGACGGGCGATAGAATAGGATCAGCCCCAGTCCGTCTTTGGCCAGACTCTGATCCCCCCACGACGCGACATAGGCCCAGTCTCCGGCCGCTTGCGAGCGCAGAAGGGTCGTGCCCTTGTGTCTGGCGAAACCCGCCGCCATCGGTTCCGGTGCATTCTCAGCTCTGGCCGTCACGAAGGTCAGGGCCGAACCGGCAGAGATCGTATAGTGTGTGGTCAGGGTCGCCTTGCCATTGGCAAAGCCTGTATTGACGACCTCGGCAGTGCTGGATACCGGCCCTTGCGACAGGATGCGCGCCGATATGGCGGATTTGCCCAGTTGCACCGCCTTGCCGTTCGAGACACGGCCTATGCCGCCGATCCCCAGACTGTTATCGACCTGAAATATGTCCATGCCCCAGTCGGCCAGAACGTGATAATCGTCCGCCCCCTGCCCGATACGGTGCAGGATCGGCTCCGGCGTTTTCTTGCCGAAGATGTCGGTGACATAGCGCTCATCGAGATAGAGGCGGTAGGCGACCTGATCCGATTCCCAGCCTATGCCTTCAAAGGCCATCAACCCGTCATGGATGAAGTGATCGGCAGGCACGTCATAGGCCTTGCGCAACTGGAACAGCCCGCCCTTCAGCACATTGTTCTCAAGCGTGCCGCCGCTCTGGACATTGAGGATCGACTGCACATAGCGGTGAGTGACCGCCATTTCCGGCACAAGGCGCACCTCACGCGTTTCGCCCGCCCTGAGCGGTAAAGCAAAGGTCAGGCGGTCGCCTTCGACCTGTGCGGCATAGGTATCGCTGCCGGACACGACCGACCAGCCTGCGGCGCTGTCGGCAGGCGCAGGCAGAGACACAAGGGCCGAAGCCTGATCGACCGCTGCGGTGTTTTCGATCCGGTACATCGGCCCCTCGGGGGCTACCGCATCAAAGCCGAGATCAGCCACCGCCGTCGCCGCCAGCAGGAAGGCCCCGACGCCGTAATATTGCGTGTCGTCATAGCCGACATTATCCGGCCGGTCGCTGATCGGCTGCACATAGCCGAAGCGGCCATCCTCATGCACGGCGGACACCAGCGCGGCCCAGCCCTTGCGGATTGTCGGTTCATAGGTGGCACGATCGAGGACACCGGCCTTCACCCCCCAGGCCAGCGCATAGACATAAAAGCCGGTGCCGCTCGATTCCGGCAAGGCCGCCTCGGCATCGCCCAGCAGGGATGGTGCCCAGAACCCGTCAGGTTTCTGAATCTGTTTCAGTTTGGCCGACATATCGCGGAACAGGGTTTCCATGCGCGCGCGATCAGGATCACCCTGCGGCAGAAGCGGGATCATGCGCGCCAGACCGGCCAGCACCCAGCCGTCGCCCCGACTCCAGAACACCTTGTTGCCATTCAGGTCGCGGCGGTCGAAAAAGCGCGAGTCGCGGAAATAGAGATGCTCTTCCTTATCATAGAGCATGTCGGTGGCCGCCCAGAATTCGGCCTTGGCAAAGTCGCGGTAACGCCTGTCGCCGGTAGCGTTGGCCAGCTCAAGCCAGGTCGCCGGTGCCATGAAAATGGCGTCGCACCAGCACCAGCGCTCATCACAGCCTGCCCCGCCGGGGGCGCTGTATTCATGGTGGATCAGATCGTCCTGCGACGGATTGGCAAGTATCTTGTCGAAGCTGGCCCTGAGGGGAACAATGGACTGCGGCCCGGCCCCGTGGCGCAGCGCCCACAGATAGGACTGACCGATCACATGGTCGTCGGCATGGTACAGGCGGCGGCCCAGCTCCCATTTATTAGCCGCCCCGCGTGACAGGATGACCTGACGATAATGCGGCTTGTCCGAATGGTCAGCCATATCGGTCAGACCGACGAACAGCGCGCCCTGTACCCAGCCCTTAGGGTCCGCCGTACCATTGGCGGCATTTTGCGGATATTCGCCGCCCGCCATCATGGCCAGTTGATAATCCGCCACCCGTTCGGCCAGCGCTATCACCTCCGCGCGTGCATAAGGAGCTTGCGCAGCGGTGCGCACGGCAGGTGTGGCGGCGGCAGTTTGAGCAAGGACAGGCAAGGCGACGCTGAAACTGCTCAGGGCCGTGGCCAGCACAAGCACAGACGTCATATGACGCTTCATCAGAGGGCGCTTCATCGGGTTCGTTTCCTGTTATCTATTTATAATCGATCGACCATTCGGTGTCGGTCTGTGCCGTCATCCTGAAGGGGGAACGTGTGCAACTCAAGCGGGTTTTGAACTTTTGTGTGGGTGACTGGTAAAGCGGATCATCGACGGGAGCGACCTCGCACTGATCGAAGCCTTTGAGCGTCAGGCCCGTCACCGCGCCTGAGCCATAGGTGACATGCCAGTCCTTACCCGTCTGAGTCAGATGCGCGTCCCCGGAGAAGGCAGCAAATTCGAGGCTCATCGCCTGCACCTCAAGCGGGGTCTGAGGCGTAAAACGGTCATGGCGCGTGATGCGACCCGTCTCGAAACGATAGGTGGTATCGGCCTGCATCAGCCCTGAGGCTTCGGGCGTGGACTTGCCCATAAGGTCCATTTCGTCCTGATGGTATTGCACCGCATCGGCGGTAACCGTCAGCCCCTTGTAAAAGGACAGGGGTTGCAGCACCGTGCCGTCTTTCAGCGTAAAGCGGACGATCAGTTGCGGGAAGGTGGCGTCTGCCGACCCTTCGATAACCCCCGGCGCAAAAGGCAGCGGGAAATAGGGCGTATGCATATGCTGCCCCGCCCCGCCATTGATCAGCGGCAGGCCAAACAGGCGATCCCCGTCACGTCGGGTGATCACCGCACGGTCATAGGGGGCCTCAGGCTTGCTGCGGGCAAACCAGGTGGTCGTCAGTTCCGGCTGCTGGCGCCGCCAGTGCCCAAGGTCGGTCATCGGAGCCTTGCCGTCATAGCCAATGCGTGTCCACACATCCGCCGTATAGAGCAGTTGCCGCCCCAGACTGAGGTTTTCCCCCAGTATGCGGTGCTTGCCGCGATAGGTGTCGGTACGCCGTCCCTTGTCCCACAGATTGACCGATCCGGTCGTCTCATCGACCCAGAAATCCATATAGCGCTGGGCGATGACGGCGTTGAAACTATAGGCCGCATCCTTTTCTTCGGGCGTCAGCACATTATAGAAGGCGGCAGCACTCAGCACCTCGATGAAGGCCGTCTCGCCATAGGCCCCGATGGAGCGGCCATATTCAAAGCCGTCGCCCTGCGCATTGAGGCGCAACAGCAACAGCGACGCCGAGGCCCTCAGCCATTCCAGCACTTCCGGCGACGGTTGCAGATTGGCCTCTATATGGCGCTGGGCAATCTCACCGATCAGCAGCACCGAATAGCGGTCAAAGCGCCCGCCCCCTTCCAGTTCGTCGGCAAAGCCGAAATCGGAATAGGTGCGGTAATGATCGAGCATCCGCGTCAGCAAAGCCTTTGTGGCGCTGTCGTCCTCCCATCCGAGCCGGTGACGCAGTCCGGCAATGGAAAAAGCCACGCCGTAATAGTTGTTGGGCAGATCGATCAGTTTCAGGTCATCGGTGACAAAGCCGCGCCAGTCAAGCTGCGTCTTCAGTTGCGCCAGCACATCAGCCTCAACTGCCTGATCGAGCAGGCCGGCTGTATGCAACTGTTCAAGGGCAGTCAGGTAATAATAGATGCCCCAGCTGTCATTATCATCCGCAAGCGTCAGGCGCGACAGGGTGCGAAAGCCGTTGATATAGTCCGCCCGTGCCGGATCGGTGGCCGGTGTTTCGACAATCAGATAGGCCAGACCTGAGGCAATCTTGCCGGGCAGAAACTTGTCACCGCTGCCGAATACCGGCTGGCCGTCTATGGTCATGTCCCGGCCCTCGGCAATCAGTTGCCGGATCAGACCCGACATCTGCGGCAAAAGGCGCTCACGCACGGTCACGGACAGGGGCGCGACCTCAGACGGGGCATAGACCAGCCCCTCCGGTGCCCCCGCCTCTGCCTGAGCTGACGCAAGGGGGGCGCAGATCGCCAAAGCCACAGCACAGGCCGTGCCGGACATCCAGTTTTGCTTGATCATGGTCTGTTGCCTCAGTTGCCGCACAAGGAAAGAAAGAGCGGCGGTTCAGGCCGCAGCCGCGCCGCCAGTTCCTGATAGGCCGGTTCAAATTCGCCAGCCAGCCACAGGACAGTCGCCGCACGCGCCGGTTTGAACATGCCGGAATATTCGGTCTGGCCCGCCGCCAGACGTTCGGCATCGAACTTCACTTTGGAATTGGCAAATTCCTCATGAGTCTTTTCTCCCGTGGCATAGGGTGTGAGCCAGGCCACGCCCTTGATCAGCGAGCTGCCGGTCGGGGACTGATATCTGTACCAGTCCTCGCCGCGCACACGGGCGGCCAGTGCCGCCTGCAACAGAGGCTCAAGGCTGTAGATGACATAGTGCAGCGCGTCGCGCTCCTCGAAATCGCGCACCTCGCCATTGGCCAGCAAATTAGCGGCAATCTGACGCTGGAACAGGGTGCGGGCCATGTCGAAAAGTTCGGCATCATTGGTGGCTACGGCGGCCATGGTCACCAGCTTGGCGCGGTGGCTTTGCCAGTTGTTGTTCCATGTGCTGGCCTGCGGGCTTTCGCTGACGACGCGCTTAGCTTCAACCTCGGCAATATAGCCGCGCCCCCAGGCCACCAGATAGGCGCGCACCTTTTCACGCGCCTCAGGGGCCATTTTCGGCGCAAGCACGGCATAGGTATCGATCAGGGCGTCAAAGCCCGTCTCATCAATAGGGTTGAAGCTGGGGACATAGACCTCGGCCCAGCGTATCAGATAGCGTTCGGCCAGCGCATAATAGGCTTCACCCGCACCGGCGCGCCAGGCATAGGCGGCATCGCGCATGATCGGAATCTGACGGCGGGCCTGAATGCTCTGGTCGCGGATGCCCTTACCGGGCAGGGTGCCTTCGGTGTGCATATAGGCCATAGGCTGAGGCTGGCTGTCGAGAAACGGTGTCAGCCGCGCAAGGGTCGGGGCCGTCGAAGCCGAAGCGGTGGCCGGACTGACCGTACACCAGCCGGTTTCGATGCCTTCGGCGGCCTGAGCGAACACAGGCAGGGCCATCAGGGCAAAAAGACTCAGGGCGCAGGCGGTTTTCGTGCGGGGCGTCATCGCATGTCCTTTCACATCACACTAAGAGACAAGTTCAAAAGGGTCGGAGTTTGCGGTAAAAAAGCACCTTTGCAAACCCGAAAACGGCCCTTTGGAAGTTGCCTCCGGACAAAAGAGGCCGCGCTGGCGTGTCGAACGCATCCCGAAAAGCGTACTCTGACTATGCTTTCCGGTTATCGATGCGCGACACACACGCCAGCGCGGCAAGTTTCTGCGGGAGGAAGGTCTAGAACGTGCCTCTCAGAGTGATCTGATAGGTACGACCGTCATAGTCGATACGACGCGGCAGCATCGGATCATTCTCATATTCCGACCGCGTAGCATCGGTAAGGTTGAACGCATCCAGCGAGACGGACACCTTATCGCTGATGTTGTACGAGGCCGAGGCATCGACCTGACTGCGGGCCTTGACGGTGCGGGCATCACCGACGAACGAGTTACCGGCGGCCAGATCATATTTGTCACGCCAGTTATAGACGACGCGCACACCGAACTTCTTGGTTTCGTAGTAACCGATCAGGTTGATGTTGTTCTTCGACACGCTGGGCAGGGTGATACGGTTACCTGCCGGATCACGACCCGAAATCGTCGTATAGGAGACGTTGAACGAACCGCCAAAGTCTTTCCAGAAGCCCGGCAGGAAGTCGAAGTTCTGCTGAACGGTGAATTCGACGCCGCGCACGGTCATCGGGCTTTGGTTGGTTTTGCCGCTGACATTGACCACGGCATCGGTCAGTTCACCACTGGCCCCAATGAACTGGTTGGTGCTGACGCAACGCGGGTTCACACCGCTGTTGTCGATGGTCAGTTTACCCAGACCGAAGTCCTGCCCGTCAAACAGGCCATCTGCCGGACACAGGAGGTTCTGGTCAGTGATCGGCCCGATATAGCCATCGACCTTCTTCTCATACATGGCCAGTGCCACCAGACCACCCGGACGGTTGTACCATTCAACCGACAGGTCGAGGGAGTCCGCCGTATAGGGCTTGAGGTCGGTCGAACCGATAACCACCGAATAGACCGGATCAATGGCCGGAACCTGCTCGATCGGTGTCTGAACGGTCGTTACCGGCACGTTGTCACGCGGCTGCGGACGAACATAGGTCTGATAGGCGGCAAAGCGCATCACCAGAGTGTCAGTCAGATCGGCCGCAATGATGAAGGACGGCAGGGTGTAGCTGTATTCCTGTTCCGTCTGACGCGTCGTCAGCGAGTGGTTGACCGGCCCGGGCAGGTTGGCGCGGGCGGACACACAGTCGATACAGTTGAGCGTCGTCACCGTATTGCGCGTGGCTTCATGACGCAGACCCAGCGTCCCGCGCACCGGAATGCTCAGGATTTCGCTCTTGAAGTTGGTCATCAAATAGGCCGAAACCACATCACTCTTGAAGGTGAAATTGTTGTTCCAGTAGTTGGCATCCCAATAGTTGTTGACCAGACCATAGGGCGTCAGGAAGACACCGGTGGACGCATCGAAGGCAAACTGATCGGGCAGACCGTTCGGATTATCGACCGTGCGCGGCTTGGTATTGACCGGCGTCAGGGCCGCCAGAGCGGCATTGATGTCCAGACCGACCCAGTTGCTGCTATAGCCGGGGGCCTCACCGCCAAAGAAGTCGCTGGTATATTTCAGCTGAGACGCCATGGCCGGAGTGATCTTGTCGGCATTCGTCCCGAGAGAGGTGTTGCGTGACCCCGTCGAGGTGAACTCGCCGACCTGCTTGCGCAGACCGAATTGCAGGCTGGTGAAGAAGCCGTCATTGTGGAAGAAACGCTCGGCGTCGAACTGGGCCGAATCAAGCGTATTGACCGCCTTGCCGTTGGTGCCGGTGACACCGAAACGATCACCGGGCGTACCGGCTACCTGACCGGGCATTTGCGCACCGGCCTGTGTTGCGGCAGAGCCTGCGGCAGGGATCGGATAGCCACCAAGCGGAATGTGCGACGCATTCGGCGTGGTCAGTTGCGCCGAATAGTTCGACAGGTCACTGCCGTTCAGGGCGACAACGGCACGGATGCCGTTCAGGCCCGTCAGATTACGATAGGGGTTCTGAACGATGTCCAGCTCGATCTGGTTGGCCTCGGCCGTGGCCTCGGAGATCGTGATCGCGCCCTTCAGCTTCCAGTCGTCATTGTTGAATTCGATGCTGGGGTTAATCGCCCAGGTGCTGTTGACGCCGGGTTCCGAGCGCACCGAATCGAAGGTGTTGATGTTTTCTGCCGTGAAGCTGTTGATATAGGCGCGCGGGCCGTTCGATGTCTCGACGATATAGGGCTTGCCTATGTTGGTGATATTGGCCACCGCCGAGGTCGCCCCAAGGGAGACGTTGCTGTTATTACCGGGGCCAGCATCGATATACAGCAGGTGGTTGGTCGATTCATCTAGGTTACGCTTGGTGTAGAAGGCATTGGCCCCGATCTTCCAGTTTTCTGCCGGACGCCATTCAAACCCGCCGGCCCCCGACAGCAGGGTGCCACGGTTGAAACGCACAAGCTGACGCGTCTGGGCCGGATAATAGACGCCACCCGGATATTGCGTCATCAGGGCGTCAAATTCGGGATTGGCCAGACGACCGCTGCCATCCACAGAGGTGGTGTTCCACAGTTGCTGGTTGCCGTACTGGATCGATCCCAGACGGGTGCCCCATGAGTTGACGGTGATCGAGTCGCGGCGGAACTTTTCGTCCTTGAAGGCCACCACGCCGAACACGGCGAAGTCACTGGTGATTTTCTTGTTGTAGCCGATGGTCGCCAACGGGCTGCCGAGGCTGCCGAGCGAGTTATATTCGTAGGCCAGCTTGACGAAGCCGCCGTCCTTGCGCGACAGGGCCGGTGCGATACGCAGGTCGATATTCCCCGACAGACCGCCCGCCAGATCGGCCGCGGTCGGCGATTTGATGACGGTGATCGACGAGAAAATATCCGAGGCAAAGGCCCCAAGCGGCGTCGAGCCGTTAAGGATCGGGTCGGCAAAGGCACCGCCGTTCAGCGTGGTGCGGGCAAAGGTGCCGGGCAGGCCGCGCAGCGAAATGGTGGCGTTACGGGCATCGGCTTCGCGGTTGATCTGGATGCCGGGGATGCGCTGGATGGCTTCACCGACGTTCAGATCGGGGAAGCGGCCCAGACCATCCGAGGAAATGCTGTCTGAAATCTGAATGGCATCGCGCTTCACCCGTACCGCGTCGGCATAGGACCGACGGAAACCGGTGACGACGATGGTTTCGGTGTCTGCTGAAGGCGCCTCCCCCTGTGCAGCCGGAGCCTCCTGCGCCATGGACGAGCCTGCCCATACCGCCAGGAGACTCACCGAAGCCAAGGCCAGCCTGCGACGCTGCGGCGTAATCCTGATCATATTTGTAATCCCTGTTATCATACAATTGTTATAACCAATGCCCTAGCCACTGGTTACATCCATCCATATTATTTTTCAGGACGGTCATCAATATATCGGGATGATTTTTGACAGCGCTGTCTATTCAAAACGCTGCCGAGTGGTAAAATTATCACAATTTAAAAGTAATATATATCTATATAATCAATTGAAATTAAATATATTTTTACAAAAACGACGTTTTTGATAACGACGTTTATATCAACCAATTTTTTTCACTCTTCCCTGACTGGTTGATCTATTTTACCATTAACGTATGCTGATAAGCTATCTCAGGGTCAACTTTCAGGACACATAACACACCATGTCAGAGCCCATTGCGACTCGCGACCGACGCTTTTATCAGGTGCTGGGCAAGGCCCTGAGTCAGCGAATCGCCAGCGGAGAATTCAGCCTTAACGGCCGCCTGCCTTCCGAACGCGAACTGAGCGAAACCTATGGCGTCAGCCGCGCCGTGGTGCGTGACGCCCTGATCATGCTTGAGGTGCGCAATCTGGTGGAGGTGCGTCAGGGATCGGGCATATATGTGACGCGCCATGCCTATGCCGCCAATGCGGGCCTCGACCTGGACCGTGACACGGACGATATGGCGCCTGAGCGTCCGCCTGCCGGCCCGTTCGAGCTGTTACAGGCACGACAATGGCTCGAAAGCCATATGGCGCGTCTGGCGGCAGTCAATGCCACCGCAGAGGATCTCAGCGCCATTGCCGAGGCCTGTGAGGATCACAACCGCGCCGCCTGGGGTGAGGCGAAGGAAAGCATGGACATCCGCTTCCATATGGCCATTGCCCGCGCCACCCAGAACGAGGAACTGGCGGCGCTGGTCGAACAGCTTTGGCACCGGCGCGACAACAACCCCATGTGGCGCCGCCTCCATGCGCGCATCAGTGACACGACCTATCGCCAGCGCTGGGTGCGTGACCACGAAACCCTGACACAGGCCCTCCACCGCCGTGACCCCGAAGCGGCCTATGTCGCCATGTGGACACATATCGAAAACGTCAGAAACTTCCTCAGTGAGCTTGAGGAAGACCCGGATACACAGCCACCCGATTAAAAAACAATCAGGTCTAAACCATAAAAAAACAGGGAGATACAGACCATGAACCACCCTTTGCCGACCCGCCGTCACGCGCTGTTTTCCGGCGCGGCTCTGGCGGCGCTTGCGGCCACAGGCACACAGGCGCAACCGTTGGCGACCACCGAATCCGCATCGCAACCGGCGATCCGTCTGACGGCAGCTCTTTACCGTGCTGGCGAGGATTTGTCCGGCGACTGGGCCTATTCCAGGGATCTGTACAAAACCGGCTGGTCAAACCTGATGGACTGGAAACCCGGCCGCAGCAATCAGCGCTTTACCGATGTCGATGTCGCCGCCGAAGAGGCCAAAGATCCCTATGCCCTGTTTGAATATGACATGCAAAAGGCCCCGCGTATGCGCCTGCCGGGGGCATGGAATGCCGCCCTGCCGCAATTGCGCTATTATGACGGGCTGATCTGGTTTCAGCGCACCTTTGTCGCCCACCGTCAGGCAGGACAGCGCGCCCTGCTGCGTTTTGAGGCCGTCAACTATATCACGCAGGTCTTTGTCAACGGCAAGCCTGCCGGTGCGCACGAAGGCGGCTTTACGCCCTTTACCTTCGATGTCACCGATCTGCTGCGTGAAGGCGTCAATCAGGTGACCCTGGGCGTTGATTCAGCCCACACCGACCAGAGCGTGCCGCCGCGCATCACCGACTGGGATATTTATGGCGGCGTAACACGGCCCGTGCGCCTTATCTATGTGCCCGAAACCTTTATTGACGACCTGTTTATTCGCTACACGCCGGAAAAGCATATTGTGGCCGAGGCCCGCCTTCTGGGGCCTGACGCCGCCAATATGGACATCAGCCTGTCGATTCCGGCGCTGAAGCTGACGGCAAAGGCGCGCACCAATGCCGACGGCGAAGCGCGTTTCGACCTCAGGGCACCGGCCAATATCAACCTGTGGACGCCGGACAGCCCGACCCTCTATGACGTCATCCTGACCGCAGGCACAGACAGCCTGCGTGAGCGTACAGGCTTTCGCACTCTGGCGGTCAGGGGGCATCAGATTCTTCTGAATGATAAACCGATCTTCCTGCGCGGCATCTCGCTGCACGAGGAAGAATTAGGCCCCAACCCGGCGCGCAACATGACCGAAGCGGCGGCCCGCGCCCTGCTTACCGAGGTCAAACAGGGCCTGAATGGTAATTTCGTGCGCCTTGCCCACTATCCGCACGCCGAGGTCACGACACGGCTGGCCGATGAGATGGGCCTGCTGGTATGGAGCGAGATTCCGGTTTACTGGGCGGTGGCCTTTGCCGATCCCCAGACCCTGACGACGGCGCGGCGCATGATGGCGGAAAATATCCTGCGTGACCGCAACCGCGCCAGCATCATCATCTGGAGCGTCGGCAACGAGACACCGAAAACCGAAGCCCGCAACCATTTCCTGCGCACACTGGCCGCAGACGCCCGACGCCTTGATCCGTCACGTCTGATTTCGGCTGCCCTTCTGGTCAATAAACATAAGACAGACAGCGGGCTTGAGGCGCGAATCGATGACCCCCTGGTCGATCAGCTTGATGTCATGGCGGTCAATACCTATAGCGGCTGGTACGGCAACGACCGGCTGGAAGAGGTTACCGGCATCCGCTGGACAGCACCGGTGGATAAGCCCTTGATTTTTTCCGAGTTTGGCGCGGATGCCCTGGCGGGCTTTCACGCCCCTGACCGGCGTAAATATTCCGAGGCATTTCAGGCCGACTACTACCGCGCCACATTGGCCAATGCCGCTACTGTACCGTTTCTGGCCGGATTATCTCCGTGGATTCTCAAGGATTTTCAAACCCCGCGACGGGAACATCCGGTTTATCAGAACGGTTGGAATCGTAAGGGACTTTTGTCAGAAACCGGCGTTCGCAAACAGGCTTTTGCCGTGCTTTCGGACTGGTATCGGCAAAAAGCCGGTTGAAACCCCGTGAAATATGCCTCTATATCCAAAACCAATTATTTATAAGTGAAAGTGCGCAGGTGATTTCACCAATGCGCAGGGAGTTACCCATGACCTCAGCCGCTCCGTCGGCCTCGCCTGCCGCCCCGACCGGCCGCATGACCCGCTATCGCTGGGTTATCTGCGCCCTGTTGTTCATTGCCATCGGCATCAACTATATCGACCGTCAGATGATCGGTATCCTCAAGCCTACCATGCAGGAGGAACTTAGCTGGAGTGAACGTGATTACGCGGATATCGTTTTCTGGTTCCAGTGTTTCTATGCCATCGGCTTCCTGACCTTCGGGCGTATTATCGATGCCGTGGGGGTACGCGTCGGCTATGCCGTGGCCTTCACCATCTGGACGATTGCCTCCATTGGCCACGGCCTGATCCATTCGGTGACCCAGTTCGCCATTGCCCGTTCGGTGCTCGGTTTCGGTGAATCGGGTGCCTTCCCCGCCTCGCTCAAGGCCGTGTCGGAATGGTTCCCACAAAAGGAACGTGCGCAGGCCGTCGGTATTTTCAATGCCGGTACGGCGATGGGGCCGATCATCACCCCCCTGCTCATTCCTATCATTACCCTGGCCTTTGGCTGGCGCGCCGCCTTTATCTCTATAGGTATCGTCACGGCCCTGTGGCTGGTGGCGTGGGTACTGATCTATCGCCAACCGCAAAAACACCCCAAGGTAAATGCGGAAGAACTGGCGCATATTCAGGCTGATCAGGACCCTGCCGAGATTGCGGCTCCGGCGGCAAAGATTTCGTGGTTCAAGCTGCTGACCTTCCGTCAGACCTGGACCTATGCGCTGGGCAAGTTCCTGACCGACCCCATCTGGTGGCTGTATCTGTTCTGGCTGCCCGACTTCCTGCACAAGCGTCACGGGCTTGACCTCAAAACCTTTGGCCCGGCCCTGATTGCCGTCTATATTCTGGCCGATGTCGGTTCGGTCGTGGGCGGCTGGGCTTCCTCGAAGCAGATGAAGGCGGGGCGCAGCGCCAATGTCGCGCGTAAATCGACCATGCTGGCCTGTGCCGCTCTGGTAATCCCCATTGTTGCGGTGCAGTTCATCGACAATCTGTGGGGGGCTGTGGCCATTATCGGTCTGGCGGCTGCTGCGCACCAGGCCTGGTCGGCCAATCTGATGACCCTGCCCTCCGATCTGTTCCCGAAACAGGCCGTGGCCTCGGTTATCGGTATCGGTGGCACCGCAGGCGGTATCGGCGGTATGCTGATGACCACCTATAACGGCTATATTCTGGAATTTTTCAAATCCTATCAGCCGATCTTCATCGTTGCCGGTACGACCTATTTTGTGGCCATATTGCTGATCCACCTGCTGGTGCCACGCCTTGATAAGGTGCCGGAAGAAAGCATACTGAAATAGACGCACAAAGGGTCGCTGTTCAGGCGGCCCTTTTTTTAGAGCGCTTTCCGAAAAGTGTGACGCACTTTTCGGATTCAAAAGCGCGTTAAAACAAAAAGTTAGAGCGTTGTTCCGATTCATTTTGAACGGAACACGCTCTAAATTATATCTTCGGGGCGATTGAAGTTACGCAATGTCTCAGGATCGGGGACCGTCAAACGGTGAAGCCGCAAGGGGGCGATCAGGGCCCTGACCGAACGCGGGCCACCGTCCGTCATTGCCGCCCCAAAGGCCTGACAATGCGCCCTGACCGTCGCATCCAGCCGCAGACATAGGGGCAGAGGGCTGTCCGCAAAAATGGCCCCCTGCCCGTCCGTCAGGCCATTGGCCAAAAGCCGCAGGCTGTCACTTTGCAGCAGCGGCATATCGACCGGCAGGAACAGGGCGGCGGCATAACGCCCCGACAAGGCAGCCACGCAATGACATATCCCCGCCGCTGGCCCCAGCCCCGCCACCGGATCGGGCAGGCAGTCATACTGATCCCGTTGCCCGCTGACATAGATATGACTCAGGCCGCTGTCGCGCAGCCTCTGCGCGCTGTGATCGAGCCAGCTTTGTCCCTGCCACTCAAGGGCCGCCTTGTCGCGCCCCATGCGCGTCGATCGCCCGCCACACAGAATGACACCCGCCACAGGGGTCATACCAGAGAGGTGCCATCCAGCCATTCGCTGTCGCCGCTCAGATAATGCTCTTTTTTCCACACCGGCACGCGGCGTTTCAGTGCCTCGATGAGGTAGCGCGAGGCCTCATAGGCCGGTGCGCGGTGGGCAGAGCCGACTGCAATGATCACACTGATGCCGCCAATAGGCAGATAGCCTTTGAAATGCACGATAAACAGCCGCAAATCGGCACCGAAACGGGCCTGTGCCTCGGTGCAAAGTTCACGCATCACGGTTTCGGCCAGAGGGCCATAGACGTCATAGCTGACGCCGGACACCGGCTTGTTGAGATTATGATTGCGCACCCGTCCAACGAACAGAAGCGCGGCCCCGTTTTCACCGGCATCGACGAAATCGGAAGCCTCTTCTATCGACAGGGTGGTTTCGCGCACTCCTGCCAGAACCTTTGGCACCGTCATGTTCAGCCTCCCGATACCGGCGGCAACAGCACCAGCTGCGCCGAACTTTCAAACCGGTGATGCGACGGCAGGACGCGCTCGGCATCGGCCAGAGCCGACACCCTGAGGATATCCTGTGCCGAGACATCGAGCGCCTCGGCAATCGCCGCCCTGACCCCCTCAAGGCCGATACCCACCGGCAGGGTCAGGCGCAACGGCCCCGCGCGCTCATATTTGCGCAGGGCACCGAAAAAGCTGATTTCCAGATCGATGGCACGCATGTCACATCTCCCCTTGGTAAACAAAGGCGGCCACAGCGTCACCGGCCGCACAGGTGCGCGCACTTTCGGGCAGGACGACATAGCCATGCCCCTGCGCCAGAGGTTTGAGCCGGAAGGATTCCTGCCCCTCAAGCACCTCGGCCACCAGACCATCAGGGGTCAGGTCAAACCGCGCCTTGAGAAACTGCGTCAGCTCATGCGGTTTGCTGACGGCATGGCTGAGGCGCGCCGGTAGCGGCCTTTCCCGCTCACGTCCTGTCAGGCGACGCAGCCAGGCCTGCACGAAAAAGCGCCAGCCGACCGCCGTCGCCACCGGATTGCCCGGCAGGCCGAAAAAGATATGGCCCTGCGGCAGACGCGCAAACAGGATCGGCTTGCCCGGTTTGATACTGACGCGGTGAAAGACAATCTCTGCCCCCAGCGCCTTCAGGGCTTCGGGTACGAAGTCCTTTTCGCCCTTCGACACCGCCCCCGTGGTTATGATCAGAGACGGCGCAGGCAGGGCCTCGATGGCCCTGATCAGGTTTTGCGCTGCGTCACGGATGATGCCACCGTCATGCGCCGTCAGGCCCGCCCGCCGCGCCGCCGCCAGCAGATAGGGGCCGTTGGCATTATGGATCATGGCCTCGGTCAGGTCACCGCCGGCGGATAATTCGTTGCCGGTACTGAAGACATGCACCTCCGGCAAGGCATAGACCCTGACCGCCCCCACCCCCAGCGCCGCCAGAAGCGACAGACTTTCCGGCCCGATACGCGCGCCTTTCGCCAGCACCGTCTCGCCCGCCGCCACATCTTCGCCGGCATGGCGGATATGGGCACCCGGTGTGAAACCCTGCGCAAACCGCACCGTCTGGCCGCTGACCTCGGCCTGTTCGACCGGGACGACCGTATCATAGTCAGGCGGCACGGCGGCACCGGTCATGATGCGGATTACCGGCGCCGTGACCTGAGCCACTTCACCCGCCGCCAGAGTCGCCCCGATGGGATAGGTTTCACCGGCAATGACATCGCCGCTTTTCAGGGCAAACCCGTCCATCGCCGAATTGCGAAACGGCGGCAGATTGAGTCCGGCCTGAATATCCTCGGCCAGAAACCGTCCTACCGCCGCCCCCAGCGCCACCGTCTCGCTTTTTGCCTCACCGGCATGGGCCTCGATCAGATCGAGCGCCGTATCGAAGCGGATCATTTGCCGTCTCCGTTCAGGATGCGGATCAGGTGCGGCACCAGATCGGGCAACAGCGCCGACAAGCCTTCGCGCACCGCGCGCGGGCTGCCTGGCAAGGTGATGATCAGGGTCGTGCCGATATGCCCGCCGACGGCGCGGCTGCTCCACGACAGGGGCGTATAGTGCGCCCCGTCGGCGCGCAGCAATTCACCTATGCCGGTGATACTCCGGTCAAACAGCGGCGTCAGCGTATCGGGCGTGATGTCGCGCGGTGCCGCCCCCGTGCCGCCGGTCAGCAGGATCAGATGCAGATCGCCAGATCGTGCCAGTTCACTGACCGTGGCCTTCAGGGTGTCGGCATCGTCAGGAATCAGGCGGTAATCGGCAATCTCCGCGCCATGATCCGCGAGGATCGTTTTGATCGCTGCTCCCGACTGATCGTCATAGACACCGGCATGGGCGCGGTCGCTGAGGGTAATGACCGCTACCCGCCGCCCGTCCAGAACCCTGGGCGCAGGCGGGTCGATCAACTGGCGAATCTCCTCGGAAACCCCGTCAGGATGCAGCCACACCCCGCTCTTGCCGCCCCGCTTGGCCAGAAGCCGCACATCGGAAATCAGCAGGGCCGGTTCGACCATCTTGGTCAGGTCCCACAGGGTCAGGAGCGCGGCATTGACCCCCGCCAGCGCCTCCATCTCGACGCCGGTTTTCGCATGGGCCGAGGCGATGCAGGTAATCTTTATGCTGTGGGTGTCCGGTTCCGGTTCGGGGATGATCTCGACATGATCCAGCCCCAGAGGGTGACAGAAGATGATCGTCTCATGGGCGCGCTTGGCCCCCTGTATGCCGGCAATCTGGCAGGCCGACAGCACATCCCCCTTGGGCAGGGTACGGTTGACGATGCGCTCAAAGGCGGCGGCAGAGGCACGAAAGCGGCCTTCGGCAATGGCGATGCGATGGGTGACCGGCTTGGTGCCGACATCGATCATGCGATAGGGCAGGCTCACTTTTTATCCTCCGATGGATGCCAGATGCGGGGTCAGGCCTGTCTGGCCCTGACCGAGATGATGCGAACGGGTCTTGTAACTCAGGAGATCGGCAATGCGCTGCGTCAGTTCGCCCCGCTGATCCGCCGTTTGCAGATAGGGACGCAGGCCATAGCCGTATTCCCCGAACAGGCACAGCCTGAGATCACCACGCGCCGTTACCCGCAAACGGTTGCAGGTGGTGCAGAAATCCTTGGAATAAGGCGCGATGATCCCCATGCGTCCGGCATGGTCAGGGCGGGCATATTCGACCGCAGGCCCGCCCAGCGCCTCACGCGGGCACAGGCCATAACCCTGTTGTACAAGCCAGTCCTGCAAGACCGCGCCGCTGAGGTGGTGCTTGTGGAAATAGGCACCGTTATCGCCGGTCTGCATCAGTTCGATGAAGCGCACCGACAGGGCTTCGCGCCGCGCCCAGGCGGCAAAGTCAGGCCATTCATCGTCATTGACGCCCTTTATCAGCACACAGTTGATCTTGATCGGCCCGATACCGGCCTTGCGCGCCAGATCGATGCCTTCAAGAATATCCTTCAGCCTGTCATGGCCGGTGATGCGCTGAAACTTCGCCGCATCGAGGCTGTCGATACTGACATTGAGCGCATTGATACCGGCATCGGCAAAGGCCTGCGCCTGCTGCTTCAGGCGGTAGCCGTTGGTCGTCATGGCCAGTGTCCTGAGACGTCCCAGCGCCGAGATCGAGGCGGCAATGGCGGTGATGTCGTGACGTACGGTCGGTTCCCCGCCGGTCAGACGCACCTTCTCCACCCCCAGATCGGCAAAGCCGCTGACAAGGCGTGTGATCTCATCGACGGACAAAAAGGCATGATCACCCGTCTTCTGATAGCCGTCCGGCAGGCAATAGGTGCAACGGAAATTGCACGCCTCGGTCACAGACAGCCTGAGATAGGGGAAAGCCCGCCCCATCAGGTCTTTTAACACGGTACATCCTTTTCAAACACGGAAGATGCCGCCGTTTCCCGCGACACCCTTTGGCCCCGTAAGGCCCGGCCCGCCGTCATAGACCTTTGCAAGATCCTTAGAACGTACGGGCTTCGGATGGGTATAATCTAGCCTCAGGCACCCTCCCCTGAATTGATGCAGATCAATCGGCAAAAAGAATGATCACGGATCGGGATTGGGACAGTCGGCCGTCGCATGCCGTTCGCAACGCGAAGCGGTTTCCATATCGCAAAATTCACACAGGGCAAAGACATCCGGCAGGCTGATATGGCTGCGATCGACATCGATGCCGCGATCTTTCAGGGCTTGCAGGGCGCGTGAAAAGGTTTCGGGCTTCATCCCCAGATAACCGGCAATCAAAGACTTGTCGTAGGGCAGGTCAAAGCGCGTCGAACGCTCACCGCTGTCGAGCATGAGATTGAGCAGAAAGCGCCCGACGCGCTGCGAGACGGATTTCAATGTCAGTTGCTCGAACTGGCTGATCATGGCTTGTGAACGGTCAGCCAGTACCGCCATCATATTCATGGCCAGCGTCTGATCGCTCTGGAGTTTTTCGCGCATGATCGAGGCAGGAATGGACAGGAGATCAGTATGTTCTACCGCCTGGGCATTGACCGGCAACTGCGTCGCGCCGAAGATGGTCGTCTCAAGCATGGTGTCGCCTGACTTGACCATCTGAAGGATCGATTCCTGTCCTTCGGCATTGCTTTTGTACAGTTTCACCCAGCCATTGAGCAATATGTAGAAGCGCATGGCCTGTTCACCCTGCATGAAGATCATCGCGCCTTTCTCATAATGATGGACGCGGGAAAACTTCATGATGTCCTTCAGCACCTGCGGCGCGATACCGGCAAACAGCGGCAGGACACTGACCCGCTCGAAATGCGCGCCGACGGCACTGGTACTGTGCAGGGCTGGCTGCGGCGGTTCAGGCGGCCTGTCCGCCCCCGTTACCGGCAAGGCCAGTTTATCCAGCAACACCCCGCCGATCTCATAAAGCCGGTCCATCTTGCAGGTGAACAGGTCGAACCACTGACGGGCGCTGAAGGCTTCCATGGCCTTCAGACCGCCGGAGGTGCTGATCGTGTTGTTCAGGGCGCGCACCTCACGAAAGGTCGCATCGGTGTCATAGATAGAGGTCACGAACTGCCGCGTGGCCTCGTCACACAAACTGAGGAACATGCGCTCATAGGCCTGTTGCTTGGCAATGATATATTCCAGCAAGGCACGGGCTTCGCTCAGGGCCTCGGCATTTTGCAGCAGATAGCCGCCCAGCGCCCGCTGACGTCCGACATGCTCCTTCCACTGCATGAAGCTGACGAAGGCCGATACGCGCGCCGGATCATTGGCCGGATCGAACACCGCCAGTTCCTGTACGATATCCAGCGCCGGAGCGATGATTTCGCGGGTATAGAAGACATGGGCTTCGGCCGGATCGATGAGGCGCGACACGATATATTTGCGCCGCGCCCCCAGATAATGCACCGCATTCAGGAGCGGGTCGATATTGCTGCTCTGTTTGCGCGGCAGGGCCCCAAGGTTTGTGGCGGCGCGGTCGGTGGCAAAAAAGCGCGTTTCGAGAAACTCGCTGAAATCGCTGCCCTGACTGCGCAGGAACAGGGCCGCTGCCCCACGTTCTTTCTGAACGTCATGGATAAAGCGACACAGATCACTCAGGGCAGTTTCGGTCATGTGGGGGTGCAAATCTGTCAGGGTTTCAGGCCTCAGGCTAACACTGTTCACAAAACAGCCAAACCCCCTATTGAACATATTTTCGTGCGTAAGGCGATGCGGCGTGATGACCACGGGCGCATTTGCCGCAAGTGGTATTATTTTGCAGAAAAAGCGATGACGGAAACCGCCACTTGATCTGGATCAAGTGCAGTCCTTCCATCTGCGAACGCTTCTCAGAGAAAAGCGTTTAAGGTTGACCTCTGTCAAACCCTGCGCGGGGTCTGACTGACATAAGGAGTGTCACCGCGCCGGATTCCTTTCCGGCGCTCACTGACGGAGCCTTTTCATGGCCATTTCCGATCCGATCCCTTCCGGTTCCACCCCACGCGGGCAAACGGCGGCCCTTGGTCTGACGACCATCGCCTTTACCCTGAGCTTCGCCGTGTGGACGATCTTTGCCATCATCGGCGTGCAGATCAAACAGGAGCTGGGCCTGAGCGAAACCCAGTTCAGCCTGCTGATCGGCACGCCGATCCTGACCGGCTCACTGATCCGCCTGACGACCGGCATCTGGGCCGATCAGTATGGCGGGCGTCCGGTAATGTTCATTTCCATGATCGCCGCTGCCGTTTGCACATGGCTTTTGATCTATGCCGATACCTATCCCCTGCTGCTGCTGACGGCGCTGGGGGTCGGGATTGCCGGTGGCACCTTCGTCGTCGGCGTGTCCTATATCTCCAAATGGTACGGCAAGGCGCGTCAGGGAACGGCGCTTGGGATTTTCGGCATGGGCAATGTCGGCTCGGCCCTGACCAAGATTTTTGCCCCCTTCGTCATGATCGCGCTTGGCTGGCACGCCGTGGCTCAGATCTGGGCCGTCGGGCTTCTGGTCATGGCGGTCATCTTCTGGCTGTTTACGAAGGATGAGCCGGAACTGCGCGCGCGCCGGGCGGCAGGCCTCAGGCCCAAATCCACCGGTGCGGCTCTGGCCCCGCTGAAGAATCTTCAGGTCTGGCGCTTCTCGACCTATTACTTCTTCATGTTCGGCGGCTATGTGGCGCTGGCCCTGTGGCTGCCGCGCTATTATGTCGGGGCCTATGGCATGGACATTGCCCATGCCGGTCTGCTGGCCGCCAGCTTTTCGGTCGCAGGCTCGATGTTCCGCGCCGTCGGCGGCTATATGTCCGACCGCATCGGCGCGCGCAAGGTGATGTATATGACCTTCATCGTCTGCGTGATCTGCTGCTTTCTCCTCAGCTATCCGGCCACCGACTATGTGGTGCATGGCATCCGGGGCGATATTCGCTTTTCCCTGAGTCTGGGTTTCTGGCCCTTCACGGTGATCATTTTCGTGCTGGGCCTGTTCATGTCCTTCGGCAAGGCCGCGATCTACAAGCACATTCCCGTCTATTACCCCGATAATGTCGGGTCGGTGTCGGGCATTGTCGGGCTGGTCGGAGGTCTGGGCGGATTCGTTCTGCCGCTCGGCTTCGGGGTGCTGAATGACCTGACCAATATCTGGACAAGCTGCTTCATGCTGATGTTCGGCCTTGTGGCCATTGCCCTGACCTGGATGCACCTCGCCATTCAGCGCATGCAGAAGAAAGCCCATCCCGAACTGCGCGGCCCCAAATATTTCCCCGAACTGGATCAGGTCTCAGGCCGTCAGGCCTGAGCCATCCGCGCCTTCTTCCCCTTCCCCCTCCTCCTCGGAGCGCCTTATGTACGCCACCCTCACACAAAGACAGGCACTGGATCAGTGGAACCCCGAAGACGATGCCTTCTGGGCCGCCAAAGGTCAGCGCATCGCCACCCGCAATCTGTGGATTTCCGTCTATTGCCTGTTTCTGGCCTTTGCCACCTGGATGATCTTTTCCGTCGTTGCGGTTAATCTTAACAGCGCCGGTTTCGCCTTCACCGAGGCACAACTGTTCACCCTTCTGGCCATGCCCGGCCTGTCGGGGGCGGTAATGCGCATCTTCTGTTCGTTCATCGTGCCGATCGTCGGCGGGCGTAACTGGACAATCCTCAGCACCGCCCTGCTGCTCATCCCCGCCATAGGCATCGGTCTGGCGGTACAGAACCCCGACACTTCCTATACCACCATGCTGCTTCTGGCACTGTCGTGCGGATTCGGCGGGGGAAACTTCTCGTCCTCAATGTCGAACATCAGCTTCTTTTTCCCGAAAAAGGCACAGGGGGTGGCGCTGGGCCTCAATGCCGGTCTGGGCAATCTGGGGGTCAGCGCCGTGCAGTTCATCGTGCCGCTGGTCATCGGTTTCGCCGCTTTCGGCAGC
>Ga0222423_1000601_pt1 | contig 22626 bp, 42 predicted proteins | sample 3A0metagenome_FD_182472 | JGI IMG/M metagenome (GOLD analysis project Ga0222423, IMG submission 182472) | Enriched microbial communities from leaf-cutter ant dump, University of Wisconsin, Madison, United States - 3A0 (version 2) | ecosystem: Environmental > Terrestrial > Nest > Insects nest >...
GCCTACGGCTCGGCCACGGTCACGGCCTACGGCTCGGCCACGGTCAGGGCCTCCGGCTCGGCCACGGTCACGGCCTACGGCTCGGCCACGGTCACGGCCTACGACACGGCCACGGTCACGGCCTACGACACGGCCACGGTCAGGGCCTCCGGCTCGGCCACGGTCACGGCCTCCGGCTCGGCCACGGTCACGGCCTCCGGCTCGGCCACGGTCAGGGCCTACGGCTCGGCCACGGTCAGGGCCTCGAAGTTCGTCGCCGTACACCTCCACTCCGCACGCGTCACCGTCCAGGGTGGGGTCGTCATCGACGTCACCGGGCTCGACCTCGACGACCCGCAGACGTGGATCGACTACACCGGCGCCACCGTCACCGACGGGCTGGTCACCCTCTACAAGGCGGTCGACGACAAGTACCAGGCCGGCCAGGAGTGGAAGCTCACCACCTACACGGTCGGTGAGGAAGTCACCGCGACCGACTGGCGTGACGACCACTACTGCGGTGGTGGGTTGCACGTGTCCCCGCGACCGTGGCAGGCCCTCGCGTATCGGATGGACGCGACCCGCATGCTCGAGGTCACGGTCCCTGTCGCGGACATCCGACCCATCCGCACCGACAAGATCAAGGCCCGCACCGTGCACGTCGTGCGGGAGGTCACCCTCGAGGGTGCGCCCCTGGCTGAGGCGGTGGCCTCATGAGCGTCACGACCCTGACCTTCGACGAGCGCCTGCAGGGTGCACGTGAGCACGTCGCCCACGCCGTCGCGCAGGCCGACATCACGGCGACCGTGGAGATCACGGAGCAGCCCACGATCCGGGTGACGGTCGACGACCCGATCCGACGTCACGCCCTCGCCGGCGTGATCACTGACGGGCGTCCCGTCGCCCGCGAGGTCTTCTACGACAACCCGCCGATGGAGGTCCTGACGGGCTGGTCCAGGTTCTACCCGGCCATCCCGGTGACCCTCGTCGGCCCGACGATCCGGAGGGCAGCATGAGCGTCAACTTCACGGCCCCCGCAGGGAAGCTGATCCTGCCCGTCGACCCGGACCGCACGGAGTGGCTGCGGATCCGCACCCTCGGTGTCGGCGGGACGGACGTCGCGACCCTGATGGGCGCGAACAAGTACCAGACGCCGTTCCAGGCGTGGCAGGGCAAGGTCGACCCCGTCCTCGAGGAGGAGTCCTCGGAGGCCATGTGGTGGGGCTCCCAGACGGAGGCCCTGACCGCGGTCCGGTTCGAGGCCATCACCGGCCTCGCCACGCGCCGTGCCGGCACCTACCAGTCGAAGAAGCACCCGACCCACCTGATCAACCCGGACCGGTTCGTCTCCGACGGCGGCGTCTTGGAGATCAAGGACCACGAGGCACTGTCCGCCGCAGGCAAGACGGTCCTGAGTGGGCAGATCACCGACCACGCGTGGGTGCAGCTGCAGTGGGCCATGCACGTGACTGGTCGCACGCACGGCTGGTTCGCGGCGAAGGTCGGCAAGCAGACCAAGGTGCTCGGTCCGTTCCCGCGGGACGACGCGTTCATCGACCGTGCGATCTGGGCCGCGGACGAGTTCTGGGGGCACGTCCTCTCCCGGACCGCGCCGCCGATGGATCTCGCCACCGTCACGGCCGACGAGGTCGCAGCCCGGTTCCCGCTCGTGGAGGCCAGCGACGCCGTTGAGGTCACCGCCCTCCCGATCCCGGACATGTACCTCGAGGATCTGGCCCGACTCGACGAGATCCGTGACCTCGGGTCCCGGTTCTCCGCCGAGCGTGACCAGATCGAGGCACGTCTCAAGGCCCTGATCGGTGAGCACGAGTACCTGACCGTCAACGGGCGCCCCGTCCTGCGCTGGCAGCAGGTCGCCGGCCGCAAGGCGTTCGACAAGGCCGCGGCGATCGCGATGGTCGCCGAGCTCACCGGCAAGACGCCCGTCGAGGTCGAGGCCGACCTCACGAAGCAGGGCGCCCCGACGCGCCGCTTCGCCCCCATCACCAGCAAGGAGGCAGCATGACCTCGCAGTCGGTGGCGACCGTCACCCAGCACCCCTCGTCCGCCCTGGCCGTCACGGCCGGGCAGGCGGACTGGAACCCGCGCCAGCTCGCGGCCCTGCGGCAGATCGGTGTCGAGGACGCCGACCAGGGCGACCTCGCGGTGTTCCTGAACTTCGCGCAGCGCACGGGCCTGGACCCGTTCGCACGGCAGATCTACATGATCGGCCGGTACGACCGCCGCTCCGGGCGTCAGAAGTGGACGATCCAGGCGTCGATCGACGGGCTGCGGATCGTGGCCCAGCGGTCCGGTGAGTACGCCGGGCAGGTCGGCCCGGAGTGGTGCGGACCCGACGGACAGTGGCGTGACGTGTGGCTCAAGGCGGAGGCCCCCGTCGCTGCTCGCGTCGGGGTGCTGCGGAAGGGTTTCGCGCAGCCGCTGTACGCGGTCGCGCTGTTCTCGGAGTACTTCTCGGAGTACCAGGGCAAGCCGTCCGGGCTCTGGGGTTCCAAGCCCGCGGTGATGATCGCGAAGTGCGCGGAGGCTCTGGCGCTGCGCAAGGCGTTCCCGATGGACCTGTCCGGCCTGTACACGGCGGAGGAGATGGCCCAGGCAGACGCCCCTGCCGCCGAGCGTGCCGCCGTGGCACCCGCGGTCGCGCAGGTCACAGAGCCGGGCCGCGACTGGCTCGCGGAGGTCGATGCCATGAACGACGTCGACTCGCTTCGCGCCCTGTACGCCGAAGCCGTCGATGCCCTGACGGGTGCGGAGAAGACCCGGGTGCAGGCCGCGATCACGACCCGGGCCGAGCTGATCTCCGGGCCGCCGGCTGACGAGGTCGTGGACGCCGAGGTCGTCGAGGAGGCTTCGTGACCCTCCCATCCCAGCAGGACGTCGTCCTCGAGCTCTCCCGGATCGCCCGGGACCTCGACGCGAAGACGGCCGAGATCGCGCGCCTGGACGAGGACGCGGTGCGGGCGAAGTCGCGGTTCGAGGTGCAGTTCGCCCGCACCTTCCTGTCCACGGCCGGATCGATGGATGTCCGCAAGCAGACCGCGGTCCTTGAGACGGCGGACGCGAAGTTGGACGCGGAGATCGGTGAGGCGAAGGTCCGGGCGGCCCGGGAGTCGATCCGGACCCTGCGGGACCGACTTGAGGTCGGTAGGTCCCTCAACGCTGCGGTCCGTGCGGAGTTCGCCGCTGGGGCGGTGGGGCAGTCGTGAGTGGCGACCTGTGGAAAGTCGAAGCCTGGCGCCTCGGCAAGAAGGACGAGCTCACCGTCTTCATGGACGTCATGGTGAATCCGAACGACCAGCGACGTATCCACGCTGCAATCGAGCGTGACGTCCGGGCGAAGGTCGCGGCGGAGATCGAGGCGGATCGCGTCGCGGTGCTCGCGGCGGTGGGTGACGGCCACGACTACGACTGTGGCGTGTCCTTCGGCAAGTCGGTGGCCGTCCGCATTGCGCGAGGTGACTCGTGAGCGGCTTCAGCAAGGCGGACGTCGCAACGATCGTCGACCGCGACGGCGCCGCGTGCGCGCGATGCGGCCGAGCGGTCGACCTTCACGCACGCGGGGTCGCCTGGTCCATCCACCACCGTCGGCCCCGCGGCATGGGCGGCAGCAAGAACCCGGCCGTCAACGCGACCACGAACGGCGTCGTGCTGTGCGGCTCTGGCACCACCGGATGTCACGGGTGGGTGGAGTCCCACCGGGACGAGGCGCGCCAGCAGGGCTGGCTCGTGCCCCAGTGGCGTGACCCCGCCGACGTCCCGGTCCGCTCCCGCCGGCACGGGTGGGCGTGGCTCACCACGACCGGGTGGGTGCCGCTGACCCAGTCGGAGCTTTGGCTCACTGCAGGCCAGTGGTTGGCCGACGAGCTGTCCGCCCGCGGCATCACTGACACCGACGTCGACGGTGTCACCCGACTGTCCACTGCCGCCGCTGACCTGTTCGGGGTCATGGCCGGCGACCTGAGGAAGGAAGCAGCGTGAACCGACCCACCGACCCCCGCGCCGGAGCCATGTGCACGGCATGCAACCGGAAGCGCCCCGACGACCCGACCCACCGGAAGAAGTGGCGGCACTGCCAGTCGCCGACGTGCACGTGGTGGCGGTGCGACGGGTGCAAGGCCGACAACGACCTGTCCGGCGCGAACACCCGCACGTACCGCGACGGCACCCCGAAGTCCCAGATCCGCTGAACACCTGACGCCTGCCCCGCCACCTCAACCGCCAAGAAGAACTGGCGGGGCAGGCCCTCCCCGATTCGGAAGGAGGTCACCCGTGGGTGACCCACGTAAGACCCTACTGACCCCACCCCGTCACGTCCGCGACCCGCGGATCCGGGACGGGTACTCGACCGCCCGCATGGTCGGGATCACCCTGTGGGCCCTGGTCATCGTCGCCCTGCTCATCGTGGGTGCCGCTGCGGTGGCGACACGATGAGCCGCACGCGCCCGGTCGCGGACCGTATGGACGCGATCGGCTGGACCGTCACCGCTGCTGGGTGCTGGGAGTGGAACGGCGCCCGCTTCCCGCGCGGCTACGGCGCTCTCTGGATCGGCGGTGGCAGAACCCAGCGCGCGCATCGCGTCGCCTACGAGCGGTGGGTCGGCCCGATTCCAGCCGGCGACTTGGTCCGGCACCGCTGCGACAACCCGCCGTGCATCAACCCCGCCCACCTCATGACCGGTTCGCGACGCGACAACCATCACGACGCCATCGCTCGGGGCCGGCACACCCGCGGCGACCTGCACGGCATGCGGAAAGTCAGCTCCGCGGACGTGACCTGCATCCGCCAGCGGCTCACGTCTGGTGCCACGCAGGCAGAACTCGCGCGCGAGTACGACCTCAGCCCTTCCCAGGTCAGCAACATCGCCAACCGTCGCTCTTGGAGGGCCTCATGAATCGCCTGCCCGTGATCGCCACCATCGCCGCCCTGCTCGGCCTCGGGCTCGCTTCCGGGCCAGCGATGGCTGGCTCCGACTCCCCCACGCCGTACCTCGTCGACCGAGCAGGCATCACATACCCGCTGGGCCGAACCCTCGGCGACAACGGGCACATCAACGTGCGTACCGCCGACGGTCAAACCTTCTCCATTCACGCCGAGGGCAAGTGCGCCACCCGCACGGACGCCGAGTGCGCCGGTGCCCGGCACGACGCCGCCCAGTTCATCGGCACCCAGTTCATCCCGTGGTCTGCATTCGGTGTGCCCGCGACGGCGTGTGTGTCGTGGGTGCAGATCAGCGACTTCAACGAGCACTACGGCGAGGGCGGTCAGTCGGCCGTCTGCCTCACCCCCACCCAGGAGCCGACATGGACGCCTTCTTCGAGCCCGACGAGCACGCCGACGGTGGAGCCGAGTGCGACACCGACACCCTCCGAACCAGCCTCACCGACCCCAACTTCGGAGCCTTCTGGAGGTCCGTCCCCGACGGGTCAACCGTCTACGTCAACGGTGTCCCCTACACCGTCTCCCACGTCCGTGAGCCCGAGCCCGTCGAGTACGCCATCACCGTCGACTTCGTCGACCGCCGTGCCCTCGCCGACTTCTTCGCCGACGTCCCGCACCACCCCACCACCGAGTACGGCATCCACGCCGATGGTGTCTGCGACTGCACGTACGGTCCCGAGCCCGATGCCGACGTCCGACGTGCTCTCGGTGAAGCTCTCTCCCGTTCGACCATCTGACCTCGCAGCCACCGGGTCCAACACGACCGCCGCGTTGGGTGTGGCTGTCCTTGTGGTCGTCGTCGGGTACGTCCTCTACGCGGCAGCACGGAGGAACCGATGAGTACGAACCTCACGATGACAGACCTGCCGGCGCGACTCGCCGAGCGGATCGACGCCTCCGGCGCGTGCTGGACCTGGGACGGGTGGCACAACGACGCCGGGTACCCGTACGTCCACTGGGACGGTCGCGACCAGCCCGTGCATCGCGTCGTCTGGACCTTGCTCGTCGGCCCGATCGCAGACGGCCTCGAGCTGGACCACCTCTGCGTGAACCCGCCGTGCGTGAACCCGGCTCACCACGAGGCCGTCACGCACGCCGAGAACCAGCGCCGCATCTCGGAGCGCCAGACGTCGTGTCGGCGTGAGGGCCATGACTGGACGGATCCCCGCAACGTGCGCACCCGCCCCAACGGGCGTCGGTACTGCGCCGTCTGTCACGGGGGCGGGCGCGGCCACGAGAAGAAGTACAGCGACGCGACAGTCGTCGCCATCCGAACGCGCCACGCAGCCGGGGAGCGGCAAGTCGATCTCGCACGTGAATTCGACATTAGTTCCGGGCTCATTTCCCGAATCGTCAATGGAAAGTATCGGAGGGTCGCCTAATGCTCTCGCTAACCGATTTGTTTTGCGGCGCGGGCGGTAGCTCGACTGGCGCAGTCCAGGCTGGTGGCGTGCGCGTGCGGCTCGCGGCGAACCACTGGGACCGGGCGATCGAGACGCACAATGCGAACCACCCGGACACGGACCACCTGCAGGCCGACATCTCGCAGACGGATCCTCGGTATCTGCCTACGACCGACATGCTGTGGGCTTCGCCGGAGTGCACGAACCACTCCCGCGCGAAGGGCCGCAAGCTCGCGCAGCAGCCCGACCTGTTCGGTGACGTGCTGCCGGACGCTGCTGCCGAGCGCTCGCGGTCGACGATGTGGGACGTGCCGCGGTTCGCCGAGGCGCACGAGTACCGGGCGATCCTCGTCGAGAACGTCGTCGAGGTCGTCGACTGGTCCTCCCCGAACGGGATCCGGGGCGGCCTGTTCGACGCCTGGCTGAGCGCCATGCACTCGATGGGCTACGCGCACCGGATCATCAGCCTCAACTCGATGCACGCCCAGGCCCACGGCCTGCCGGCGCCGCAGTCCCGCGACCGCGTCTACATCGCGTTCTGGCGCAACGGTGAGCGGGCGCCGGACTTCGAGCGGATGCAGCGACCGCGGGCGTACTGCCCCGCGTGCGGCGAGGTCGTCGAGTCGGTGCAGTCCTGGAAGCGACCAGGCACTCGCACGGGCCGGTACCGCAGCCAGTACGTCTACCGCTGCCCGAAGCTGTCGTGCCGCGGCCAGCAGGTCGAGCCCGGGTGGCTCCCGGCGTCGTCGATCATCGACTGGTCCCTGCCGGGGCAGCGGATCGGCGACCGTGACAAGCCGCTCGCCGACAAGACGATGCGCCGCATCCAGGTCGGCATCGAGCGGTACTGGTCCCCGCAGATCGTCGAGCACGGCGGCAACCAGTACGACGCGGCCGACCCGAAGCACCCGCAGTTCGGTGACCCGTCCTCCTACTACCGCTCATGGCCGGTCCAGGACGTGGTGCGCACGATGCACACGCGCGAGTCCAAGGCGCTCGCCTACGACCCGCTCATGGTCCCGGGCGAGGGCCGCGACGGGAAGCAGCCCGCGTCGATGCTCTACCCGATGCGGACGATGACCACCCGGTCCGAGACTGGGATGGCATACCCGCCGTTCCTCGCCGAGCTCCGGGGCGGCGGGTCGACCGCTCGCCGTGCGGCCGACCCGCTCGCCACGGTCACCGCGTCCGGCAACCACCACGCGCTGATCACGCCCGCGGGCGGCTCGTGGAACGACGACGCGCGGCCGGCCAGCGACCCGATGCGCTCACTCACCCTCACGACCGGCGGCCACCAGTCGCTCCTGACCGGCCGCACCGTCGACATCCAGGACGTCATGTTCCGAATGCTCGAGCCCGGCGAGATCAAGCAGGCCATGGCCTTTCCCGCGGACTACGTGATGACCGGGAACCGGCGTGAGCAGGTCAAGCAGTCGGGCAACGCTGTCACCCCGCCGGCCGCCCGGGACCTGATCGCCACGGTCACGGCCGCGCTCACCGGAGAGGCGGTGGCGGCATGAAGGCGCGCGAACAGCAGGTCCTGGATCTGATCGCCGCCCGGAGACGGATCGACGCGCGAATTCGTGCGCTGACCGGGGTCACGGCCCGCACCGTGCAGGCACCAAGGACGGTTCCGTGGCAGACCGAGGCGCGCGCGAACCGACCGGCGTTGGAGCGTCTCGCGTTGGACTACGACCGGCACATCCGGCACCGGTGGGCGGTTCTTGACCTGGACAACCAGCCGCGCAAGCGGACGGCGACGGCGATCAGCGAGAACGTCCCCGAGGGCGTCCCTCCGGGCTGGTTGGAGGACGCCGAGTTCATGGCATCTACGGGCGCGACGGTTGAGGAGGCCGCAGGACGTCTCGGGAAGACGATCACGGCGTTGGAAAAGCAGCTCTCGCGTCACCGTGCGTCGCACGTTTGGCACGCGCTGCGAGCGAACGGCAGGGAGGCGGCGTGATCGCGTGTGCGACGGAGGCGAACCCGCCTGTGGATCTCGTGAACGTCGACGCGGCATCTCCTCAGGAGACCATCGACCTGGCCTTGTCGGTCTGCGCGTCGTGCCCGGTCTTGGCCGAGTGCGCCCGCCGTGTGAAGCGGATGAACGTCGCTGGCGTTGCCGGTGGCCTCACCGAGGAGCAGCGGCGGGCCTGGCAGGAGCGCAACGGTGTTCGCCTCGAAGACGAGGGGGACGGCTGGTGGTCGACGTTCGTCGTCGCTGTGACACCCGCACGCCAGCTCACGAAGGCGATGCTCGACAACGTCCCGCTACGCACACCGGCCGGTGACCTCCATCCGGTCGCGGCTGGGCTGATCGAGCGGATGACCGCGGCCGGGATGAGCGCGGAGCAGATCTCGGACCTCCTGTCCCCGGAGCAAGGCGCCACCGACACGGTGTCCGCGCTGCTCGGTGTCGTCCCCGACGGGGTGGCAGACCGCACGGTCAACTACACCCGCCGCAAGCGGAAGGAGCACGCACGTGTGGAGTCCTGAGCCTGGGCAGGACGTCGAGGTCGTCATCCGCGGCACCGTCCTTCGTCTCGGCGCCGGAAACCGCGCCGCCCTGATTCAGCGCACCGACGGACAGCGTCAGTGGATCACCCTCCCCGACCTGACGGGGGCAATCGAGTGGAGAGAACCATCATGAGCACCCGCATCCTTCCTCTTGCTTCGATCGCGGAGCACCCGAACAACCCTCGAATCGACCTCGGTGACATCACGGCCCTGACCGCGGACGTCGCCGCGCACGGCCTGATCCAGCCGCTGATCGTGGCACCGGGGTCGCACGGCAAGGCACGGGGTCTGTGCGGGTCGTGCTGGCAGCAGGTCGACCGGAACCCGAACGGGGTCCTCGGTGGCCACACGGACGGGGCCATGTCGTGCTCGGGTTCGTTCGAGGTCGCCGCGGACGAGTGGGTTGTCGTGGCTGGTCACCGCCGCCGTGCTGCATCAATCGCCGCCGGCCTGCTGGAGGTGGAGTGCTCGATCCGCCCCGACTTCAAAACCGTCACGGACCAGAAGGTCGTGATGATGCGGGAGAACAAGCACCGACGCGACTTGACTCCACTCGAGGAGGCCCGCGGGTACGACCAGTTGGTCCTAGACCTCGGGACCCCGGAGCGGGTCGCGTCCCTGGTGGGTGTGTCCAAGGACCTCGTGACGCGTCGCCGCCGTCTGCTCGAACTCGAGCCGACGGCGTTCGAGGCGTTGAAAGCGGGGAACATCACCCTTGACGACGCACACGAGTTGCTGGGCCTGCCCGCGGAGTCGCAGGAGCGGGTGGTTCGTTCCATCGGAACGAAGAAGTACCGGCAGGCCGTTGCGGCGGAGGTCATCGGGTCGGACGAGCCGCGCGCGATTGCCGCACATCTACGGGCCCAGTTCCTTGCCCCGTTTTTGTCGGGGGCGCAGCGACCAGGCAAGGAGGCGCTCCCAGCCCTGCGCCGTGGCGTGGTCACGGCGATGGCGGAGCACCTCCCACGCAAGACCGTCCGCACGTGGCTTGAGGTCCTGGGGACGGACACGGACCGGGTGCACAACGTCGACCCCGACCGTGCGCTGCTGGCTCTGGCTGTGGTGCTCGAGTCGGACCCTGCCGGCCAGTACGACCTCCTGGGTGTCCTCGGCTACGAGATGTCCCCCGTCGAGGTCGAGCTGTTGGAGGGCGCGTGAGCGAGATGAGCGCCCACCAGTGCGTGCGCGGTTGCCAAACCATCGAGTACGGACAGGTGTGCACCGCGACCCCTGGCATCGTCCACGGCCCCTCGGTCGTCCCAACGATGTGCTCCGTCAACGCCACCTGCGACGACGCCGTGCTGCATCGTCAGGACCGCGGTGAGTGGCACACGTGCGCCGGGTTGAATGCCGCTGACTGGTACGCCGAGCGCGGACTCGGTCGCATCGAGCAGCCCACCCTCGACTTCGGGGGGCTCACGTGAGTGACCTCCTGGACACGCTCGAAGCCCCGGCCGCGGGTGGCGACCGGGCTATCACGGTGGACCTCATGGCCCGGTTGCAGCGGCACTACATCAAGCCCTCCGCACCGCTGCCCGGTGGGGTGTTCCTCCCCGAGGTTGGCTGGAACGGTGGCGTGCACCCCAGCCGGTGCGACGCCCTGTACGTCGGCTTCACCGGCTCGTCCGGGCGGCTGCTCGTCGGCCACGAGGTCAAGGCCAGCCGCGCCGACTGGCTTACCGAACTGGGCAAGCCCGGGAAGGCCGACGCGTGGGCTGACCAGTGTCACGAGTGGTGGCTGGTCACAGCCCCCGGGATCGTCCGCGACGGCGAGCTGCCTGCAGGGTGGGGGCACATGGTGCCCGGCACGAGCCGGACCCGCATGAGGGTTCTGGTCCCTGCCCGCCGCAAGCCCGACGCGCACGCCCCGTCGTGGGACGCCACCCGGTCGATCATCGCCAGGCTCGACACCCTGCAGAGCGGCGCCCGCGCCGCGATCCGCGACGAAGAACGCCAACGCGTCGCCGACGAGCTCGCCGCAGCCGCCGACGCCGAGACCCGGTGGATGGAAGCCAGCCGAGCCCAGACCGAGATCATCCGCCAACGCCTCCAGGTCGTGGAGGACGTCCTCGGAGTCAGGCTCATGCCCCACGACGAGGGCGGGCTCACTACGGCAGGCCCCGCGCGGCTGGCCGACCTCGCAACGCTCCTCGCCCACCACAGCGCACTGCAGGGAGCCGTCGACGCCCTGGCCGACCGGTACGGGCGCACCGACCTCACCCAGGTCCGCACTGCCCTCGACGAGCTCGAGGACGGGCTGCGGCGCGCCCGCGCAGGTCTGCCCGCGAACGCGTCTGGGAGGCGATGGTGACCAACCTCCCGCACCGCAAGGGCGACCGGTACCTGTGCTTCGTCGTCGAGCAGCCCGACCGCGGCTGGGGCGGTGCCTGGGGGCAGACGCGCATCCTCGCGGTCTGGCGCTGCGTCGAGTGCGGCACGAAATTCCGCGGTGAAGACGCCTGGACGCTGCGCCGCCTGACCGCACACCACGAGTGCGGCCATGCGCCGTGCGCCTACTGCGGGACGTCCTTGCTGCGCCGCAAGGACGGCACGCCCCGCCAGCACGCCTCCAACCGCTGCCCTGCGAAGAGCGCCGGACACCGCATCGAGCGGGAGTTCGCGAAGAACATCCAGACAAGGGAGTACGCCTGATGCCCAAGCGCATTCAGATGACCCGTCAGCACCCGTGGCACGCCCGCCCGCCGAAGCTCGAGCTCGCGAACCGACCAGAGGTGACTGCCTGATGTCCTGGTTCAAGGTCGACGACAAGTTGTGGGGTCACCCGAAGTGGCTCGCGACGCCGATGCGCGCCCGTGGTCTGTGGGTCACTGCCGGGTCGTGGTCCGCCGCGCAGGAGCAGGACGGCAACGTCCCGAAGCACGTCCTGGCGATGCTCGGCGGCTCTCCCGCGGACGCCCGTGCTCTGGTCGCTGTGGGCCTGTGGGAGGAGGCGGACGGGGGGTGGGTGTTCCACGGGTGGGCGGAGTTCCAGCCGACACGTGCGCAGCAGGAGGAGAAGCGGGAGGCTGCGCGTGAGCGCATGCGGAAGGCCCGCGAACAGCGCGCGAACGAGCGTGACGGTTCGCAAGGTGTTCGCGCGAACAGCGAGCGAACTTCGCAGAGTGTTCGCGTAACCCCGACCCGACCCGACCCGACCCCTTCTCCTAACGGAGAAGGAACTGCTCTCTCGTCCGGCGCTGACGCGCCCGACGGTGAAGCGTTCTCACCGGACGTCGAGCGCCTCTGCCAAGACCTCGCCGGGCTCGTCCGAGCCAACGGCCACAAGGCCACCGTCGGAACCCAGTGGCGGCGCCAGTGCCGACTCCTGATCGACGCCGACGGCTGGACCCCGGACCAGATCGCCTGGGTTATGCGCTGGGCGACGTCGGACCCGTTCTGGTCGGCGAACATCCGCTCGATGCCGAAGCTCCGGGAGAAGTTCACCGAACTCAAGGCCCGCGCCCTGGCAGCCCGGGACGGCGGACCCCACCGCGGGACCCCGCGACAGACCCCGGGAGCCGAGGCCAGGAGCATCGTCGAGCGCGGCCTGCGCCTCGCCGGCCACACCACCGACGTCCTCGAGATCGGAGCCTGACATGGACATCAGCGGAACAAGCCGCGTGGTCGCGCTGATCGCGCTCGGCGACCGGCGCCACGTCGACGACGAGACGCTCCTGTTCTGGCACGACGTGATCGGCGACCTCGACGAAGCCGACGCACTGCAGGCTGTGCGGGACCACCGAAAGGCGTCGACCGAGTACCTGATGCCGGCGCACATCCGCCAGCGGGTGCGTGACACCCAGCGGGCGAGACTCGCGGCAGCGGGTCCGGTCCTCCCGGACGTGGACCCCGACGACGTGGCCGCGTATCAGGCGCGGCGCCGTGAGCTCGTGGCGCAGGTCGCGTCCGGGCGGATCTCCCCTACCCAGATCGGAGCGTGATCCATGTCTGAGACGGATGACCGCTTCTGGTCGAAGGTCGACCGCACCGGCGACTGCTGGCTTTGGACGGCTGGGACGACCCGGCGGGGCTATGGCGTGTTCCATCCGAGGCACGGCGAGACCATCGGAGCTCACCGATGGTCTCTCAGCCAGTCGCTCGGGCGCGATCTCGCGAGCAGTGAGTTCGCCTGCCACACGTGCGACAACCCAGCTTGTGTGCGACCGGCGCACCTCTTCGCCGGATCGCACGACGACAACATGGCGGACATGCGCTCGAAGGGGCGGTCGTCTCGCGGATCGCGCCGACCGGGCGCGCGGCTCACTGCCGCGTCTGTGCTCTCGATCCGCGAAGCCGCAGCGGCGGGCGTCCCCAGCCGCGAACTGGCAGCAGCTCACGGCGTCGTCGAGAGCAACGTCTGCATGATCATCCGCGGCAAGCGCTGGGCGCACGTCGGCGGCCCCATCACAGAGCACTACCTGACCCGAAAGGCAGCATGACCATGGCGAACATCGAGCTCACGGGGATAGTGGGACAGGACGCGGAGATTCGGTTCACGCCGCAGGGTGACGCGGTAGCGTCGTTCTCGGTGGCGGACGACCTGCGCCGCAAGAACGCTGCCGGCCAGTGGGAGACAGCGTCGACGACATGGTGGCGGTGCCAGGTCTGGGGCAAGACAGCCGAGGCCCTGGTCGAGCACCTGACGAAGGGCACCCGCGTGCTGGTGACCGGGACGGTGCACGAGCGGAAGTGGGAGAAGGACGGCGCCGAGCGGTCGTCGTTTGACGTGAAGGCCCGCACCGTGGGGATCATCCCGAAGGGCGAGCCGACGCCACCGCGGGCCGCTCAGGACGACCCCTGGGCATCGGGCAGCTCGTACTCGGACACCCCGCCGTTCTGAGTCGATGCCTGTGCTCGTAGTTGACGTGGCGGGGACACCAGCCCCGAAGGGGAGTCTCCGCCACGTCGGTCGAGGCCGGATGGTCGAGCAGGTCAAGGGGTCGAAGCCGTGGCGTGATGCAGTGGCCCGCGCGGCTGCTGCGCATGCGCGGGTGCAGGGCTGGGCGACAGTGACAGGCCCGGTTGAGGTGCGGGTCGAGTTCGTGTTCGTTCGACCTAAGTCGGCGCCTGGCCGCGTGTTCCCGATCACGCGCTCGTCCGGAGACATCGACAAGTTGTGCAGGAACGTGAATGACGCACTGGTCGACGCCGGTGTGATCGCGGATGACTCGCAGATCGTGTCCCTGGTGGCGACGAAGCTGCACGCCGCTGAGGCGTCGGCGCGGATCACCGTGGCGGAGATGGGTTCGCCGCGCCCGAACGGGTGAACTACGCGCTCCTACTGGTCACTTCGCAGTCCTTCGCATATGGTTTCTGTATTACAGACGTCGGGGCCCGGCTCAACCGCCAAGCTGAAAGACCGGGCCCCGACGCATCCAACAATGCGAAGGGTACGACACCCGCATGAAGCTGATGTGGAAGCGGAAGGCCGACAGCAAGGACGCGAACGGCCTCACGGACGAGCAGTACATGCAGGCTGCGGAGTCCGCGGCCGTGCACGAGATCGAGGACGACCTGCTGGTGTTCCCGCGTGTGTGCGGGATCCTGCGGGACTCGCGGCCGGCGGCAGCCTGATGGGCCCGAACAAGCGCGGTTGGTTCAACGACTGCGAGATCGTCGACCACGCCGCCCCGCGGCGCACCGTCTTCGAGTCCGCTCGGGCGGCGGGTCACTCGGAGGCGTGCTCGACCCGCCAGCACATGGCGATGGTGAACACCTGCACGTGCTCGACGTCCATGCCGGACCAGCGGCGCAAGGGCCGCCCTGCCTGGCGGCGCGTCAACACCTCGGACGGTGCGATCACGTCCGCGGAGAGCGCGGCCCGACAGGAGTCGCCCAACGGCGAGGCGTCGCTGCGTGAGGTCGTCCTTCACCTCCGCTCGATGCCGGTGGGGCGTCACGGTCACCTGCCGCAGTCCGCGGTCATCGCGAACGCGAACGCGTGGCGTGATGAGTACCCACGGGCGGTGGCCTGATGAGCGTCGACTACCAGGACGCCCTGCGCACTCAGCACCACGAGGAGTCGTCCGAGCCTGTGGGCATCATCGACGAGCACCAGTTCAGCTCGGTGCACGGCCCGGCGGGGTTCCACGCGGCCCGGTGCGCGTGTGGTGTCGAGTTCGTGTCCCGTGAGGCGAAGGGCATCGACGAGCAGCACGAGGCGCACCTCGAGGTTGTGCTGGACGACGCTGAGGCTGAGTTCTTCGGCGGTGACGCGTGATGCGCGTCCTGACGGTGCGTCAGCCGTGGGCGACGGCCATCGTCCGCATGGGCAAGGACGTCGAGAACCGCACCCGATCCCTGGGCCCGTACCGCGGCCCGGTCGCGATCCATGCCGCAGTACACGAGCCGGGCCGTCGAGGGCAGCGCACGCTGTTCGGTGATGACCTTGAGGTCGAGCGTGATCGATCGGGGCTGCTTCTCCGGTCGCCGCGGCTGGCATGGCCGTACCGGCTCCCGCTCGGTGTGGTGATCGGCATCGTGGACCTCGTTGACGTTCATGTGTGTGACAGCTTCGGATGCCCGGGCCTCTCCACCTCCCTGACCGAGTCCGCCTCTCTCTGCTCCCCGTGGGCGATGCGTGACCACCACCATCTGGTGCTGGCGAACCCGCGTCCGCTGGCCCGCCCGGTCCCTGCGATCGGCCGCCTAGGTCTGTGGCGTCCCGACGACGCGCTCGAGGCCGCGATTCGTGAGCAGGTCCTGTCGTGATGCCCACCCTCGATGTCGTCCCGTGCCTCGAGTGCACGGAGGGGCTGGTCGAGGTGGACCACAACAAGCCGTCTGCACGTGACGCAGTGTGCCTGGCCTGTGGGGGCACGGGCGAGGCGATGCCAGCCGAGCCCGACTGGGAGGACGCGCGATGAGCCCGAAGATCCCGCGCGCACCCGAGCAGGTCCGGGATGACCGCACCCGGCAGCAGAACAGCAAACGCAGAGCGGCGGCGACGTTCGAACGCCCAACGGCGTCAGAAGCGCCACGCACGCCACGAGGAGGAGCAATGACCCAGCACGACAACCGTGACGCCGGCACCGGCCGGTACGTGAGCGACGAGTACGCCGAGCAGCACCCGGAGACGACCGTGCGGGAGACACGGCACGACGACTCGGACCTCCCGCCCTGGGCGACCCGCAAGCCGTACATCGACGTCCGCTGCTCCGTGTGTGGTGCCGACTTCGAGGGCGACTGGGGCGGTCCACTCCTGTTCGAGACACTCGTCAAGGCCCGGGAGTCCTTCGATGAGGCCGCATGGGTTGAGGAAGGCGACCGACTCCTGTGCGGCCGCTGCGACGACCAGCGCTGGTGCGAGGAGCACGGGCACTCCTGGCGTCGCTTCGACGGCCAGCGCCCTGACGGTACCGACCGCACGGTCTGGTCCTGCACCCGCTGCTCGAAGACCTCACTCTCGGACCCCGCTGAGGTGTCCCGGTGACCGGACCCATGGAGACGCCGCAGGTGGGGGGACCCGTGGAGACGGCGTGCGCCTGCTGCCGTTGCAAGGGCGTCTGGCACAGCGACTGGGACGCGTGCTTCATCGAGCACCAGCACGGCTGCACCGGTGGGCACGGGAAGCGCGCGGGCTGCAACCAGGACGCCGCTCGCCCCGACGCCCCCGCGCCCGTCCCGTCCGATGAAGACCGATGGGCCTTGTCGAACCTGCTCATGTCGATCTACGACCACGGCACGCAGCCGAACGCCGTCGGGGAGGCCGACGCGATCCTGGCCGCCGGGTTCGCCCGCTCGTCCCAGCCCGCACCAAGCCTGGGCGACCTGCGAGCCCGAGTGGCGAGCGTCTTCCATGACCCGAAGTACGGGCACGACCCGGGGTGGCTGCGCATCAACGTGATGGGCATGTTTGACCAGGCCCAGGCCGCACCGAGCGTGACCGCCGAGCAGGTGGACGGGGCAGCACGAGCCGAGTTCATCGCCGCCTGGGACAGCGACATCGAGGTCGGCATCGCCGCCGCATTGTGGGACGGCTACCCCTACGGCCACCCGGTCAGGGTCGCAGCCCGTCGCCAGACGCGCGCCGGGCTCGCCGCCCTGGGGATCGAGGTGCAGCCGTGAGCGCCCGCAAGCCGCTGCACCCGGACTGCACGGGCGGCGTCTTCTGCCCCGTCGGTGGGCACGTGACCGTCGTGCGCCGCAGTACCGGCAACACGGAGATCAAGCACATCCGGCTCACGCGTGGTCAGGAGCAGACGCTCCGAGAGCGTCGCGCGGCAGCGAAGGAGGTGCGCGATGTCTGACCTGGACGAGTTCCTGGCGGACGCGCAGGCGACGGCAGACGGGGCGACCGAGGGGTCGTGGACGTACGAGAGGTGCGGCGCGACCCCTGACGACTTCGGCATCTACGCCGAAGGTGCGGGCGCGGTCGTCATCGCGGCCGAGTCGGAGGCCGACGCCGAGTTCATCGCTGCGTCCCGGGACCTCGTGCCGACCCTGCTGGACGGGTGGCGGGCGGTGCTGGCGCTCCTGGACGAGGCCCCCGCCGAGCCGCATCCGACCGCGCCGCAGTACACGCCTGTGGTCAGCGTGGCGTCCGTGCGCAAGGCCCTGACCGACGCGATGAACGGAGGTGCGTGATGGCTGACGACGAGTACACGCCGACGACGGACCGAGTCCGTGACGGCTACGGCATTGGGTGGTTCGCGGACGATGAGGAGTTCGAGCACGACCCGATGGGGCCGGATGTCGAGTTCGACCGCTGGCTCGCCCAGACGATCCGCGAGGCGAAGGCCGAAGCGTGGCGGCGGGGTGTCGCGGACGGGCGCGAGGACGCCCTGTACGAGATCGAGCCGCGAATCACCAACCCCTACCGCGAGAACGGAGACGGCCGTGGCGAGTGACGAGCACACCTTGACCCCACCCCGACGAGTACCCGCCCATCCGCGCGGCGACGGGCTCCCGTTCTGGGAGGTGCGCTGCTCGTGCGGAAGGTACGGCACCGGCCCGGTCGGCTCTCCGGGGCAGGCGGAACGAGCGGGCGAGGACCACAAGCGAGCGAAGGAGGCCAACCGTGGCTGACGACCTGGCACGAGAGGAACTGGCAGGTGTCATCGCTGGCGCGGCTCGCCAGGGGCTGACCTTCCGAGGCCAGGCGGACGCGGTTCTTGCCTGGCAGGCCGCACAGGGCCGGAAGCACCCGTGCTGCAAGCACTGTGTGGACGACCCGATCTTCCACGCCGAGAACCCGCCTCACTCGCACGAGGTGCGATGTGACCAGTGCGGGGACTACGCGGAGGGGTACAACGCCGCCCTCGCGCAGGAGGCGAGCGAGGCTGAGGTGGAGGCGGCGGCACGGGTGCTGCTCGCGGACTACACCAGCGAGTACGACAACGCCTTCACCTGGCGCGAGTTCGAGGACCAGGCGCGACGAGCGCTCGCCGCTGCCCGGGAGGTGCGGCATGGGTGAGCTCGACCTGGACGCCATCCGGGCGCGTGCGGAGGCTGCGACGCCAGGGCCGTGGACCGCTGATACCAACGAGCCGTTCGGTCCGGAGTTGCAGGGCATCTTCGCGCCTGGTTCTCGCCGGTACATCGTGAAGGCGGACATCGACTACGCCGAGGACGAGGACATCCCGGACGCCGTGGTGACCGCCGACGCCGAGTTCATCGCCCACGCGCGCGCCGACATCCCGGAGTTGCTGGCCGAGGTGGAGCGGCTCGAGTCAGAGATCGCAACCCAGGCTCGCCTCCTGGTGGGGCGCGACGTTGGCGACGAGGCGTCGATGCTCCTCGCTGCGCTCCATGACTCCAACGCCGAGCGTGACGTGCTGCGGGGGCAACGGGACGCCGTGCTGGCGATCCACTGGCGCGACGAGGACGGCGACTGCGACGAGTGCTACCCGAACAACCGGCACTGGCCCTGCGCGACCGTGCGAGCGCTGGGGGTGACCGAGTGAGCGAAGCTCCACACGACCTCCATGCCGAACGGTCCGTCCTCGGCGCCGCCATGACCTCCACCGCGGCTCTCGCCGAGGTCACTGGCATCCTCACCGGCGCGGACTTCTACAAGCCCGCCCACGAAGCGACCTGGAACGCGATCACCGCACTGCACGACCAGGGCCGACCCGTGGATCCGATCACCGTGCCGGCACGCATGCAGGAAGACGGGACCCTGAACCGGTCCGGTGGTGTCCTCGCGATCCACGACCTCATGCAGTCGGTCATCACCGCCGCGAACGCCGGGTACCACGCGCGCATCGTCCTCGAGCATGCCTCCCGCCGGCGCCTCATCGCCGCCGGTACCCGGATCGTGCAAGTCGCGTCCGGCACTGAAGCGACCACGACGGACCTGGTCGCGACCGCGCTGGACGAGCTCACGGCCGCGGCCCGGCCAACCCGCCTCGACACCCCGACACTGGCTGAGCAGGTGAACACGGCTATCGAGGCGATCGAGGTGTCGCAGTCGTGCGGGTGGAACTGGCCCTGGACTGACGTGCGCCGTGTCCTCGTCCCACCAGCACCCGGCAACTTCATCTTGTTCGCAGCCCGCCCCGGTGTCGGGAAGTCCGTGACCCTCGTCGACCTGGCCCGCCACATCGCGATCCACAGCCAACTACCCGTCGTCCTGCACACGCTCGAGATGTCCTCCACGGAGGTCATCCACCGGATCGTCGCCGCCGAGGAGAAGATCCCCCTCGACCACATCAAGCAGAACACCCTGACCGACGACGAGTGGCGTCGCGTCGCCACCGCCGTGCAGAAGATCATCGAATCCCCGCTGGTCATCGTCGACGACCCATCCGCCGGCGTCCCGGAGGTTCGGGCTTCGATCCGCACCCACCGGCCAGCAGCTGTCCTGTTCGACTACTTCCAGCTCGGCCGAACGAACCCGGCCGTGAAGGACCGCCGGCAGGCCCTCGAGGAGATGTCCCGCGGGTTCAAGCTCCTTGCCAAGGAGGAGCAGGTCCCCGTGATCGCGGCGGCGCAGGTGAACCGGAAGTCTCAGGACCGCACGTCGAAGGTCCCGATGCTGTCCGACCTACGCGAGACGGGGTCGTTGGAGCAGGACTGCGACACCGCCGTCATGATCCACCGTGAGGACGTCGAAGAGCCCGAGTGTGAGCGTGCGGGTGAGGTCGACATGATCGTCGCGAAGCAACGCCACGGTGGGCAGGGTCGGGCGGTGCTGGTGCACCAGTTGCACTACTCACGGTTCGTCGACATGGCCGCCTGACGCTGGCCAGCGTCTATGCCACACCAGGGATGTTCGCCGGCCCGACTGGACCACCAAATACGGCCTGCGGGGGCGGTCCTGGAACATAGAAGGACACCGACCAGCGAGGGTCGTGGGTGCCGTCGATGTCAACGGCCCATGTGTAGTGCGCACCGATCGGTAGGGGAAGGCCGCCAGCGAAGTTGAAGATCGCCGTAGTCTGCGCCCAGACGACCTTCTTCGGGACGTAGATGTGCGGTGGGAACCGCGGCTCCTCGATGCTGACGGTTTGAGCCACGCGCATGGGCTGCGCCGCACCCGACGGACCAGGAAGTTGCACGGGGTCTCCGCTCGCGTCCTGGAGTGTCACGGTTAGGACGTACTCGTCACCGTAGAGCTCGGGAGGCACGCCGACAGTCACCAAGAGCGCTTGCGGCGCCGTGAGCGCGGTCGTCGGATCAACGCCCGTGAACCCAAACCCGCCGCCGATCACGTTGATCTTCTGCCCGGCGTCCACGGTTGCGTAGTCCGCCAGCATGACCGCGATCCTGGCCTGGTCGGCGATTGCGCTCATCCGAGGAGCGCTGCGGTGTCGCGGTTTCGAGAGAACCGAGTACCCGGGCTAATGGCGTGCACATCAGAGGCGCGGCCAGACTGATGCGTCACCGTCGCTGTCCCACCCTTAATCCACAAGTTGGTGACCGTACCGGTTGCTTCGCGCTCGGCTTGCATCCACATCGCGTCGAACTCTGCCTCGGTCGTGTCGATCTCGGCGAACTCGCCGTCGGCGTCCATGGTGTTCATCATGTTGCCCTCCCATCCGTTGCCGCAAGTGCCGTCCCTAGGCGCCAGGTTCCCTCAGCCACATCCGCCGGGTACAGGATGATCTTCAACCACCGGCCCCGGCTTGTCTTGGCCCGAATCAGGAACCGCCGCCCGTACTCAGGATGAACGTGCCAGAACCCCGGAACGATCCCGACCGGACAGGCTTCGCGCACTTCATCGGGGGTCACGCCGTGCTTGGACTGGATCTTGGTGGCCATCGCGGAGCTGATCCGCAATTCGCCGACGTAGACCCGATCCACAGCGGAAGTGTGGCAGCACTCACGGATCGGTAGGAGTGCAGCAGCAGAGTTCATCCTCGTACGCTTGTTCGATGCACTCAGGCTCGGCGGATCGTCTTGCGCTCGCGCAGCGGATCCTGAACTCACATGAGGTCCCACCGGGCCTTCACCATGACGTCCCCAACCCGATCCAGGTGCGGGTCCGGCTGCAGTGGGAGAAGGACGGCGAGGAGTACGTCGACACCATCGCGGTCGAGTGGACGTCGCAGCTCGTTCGGGTCGCGATGAACGACCGGCGGTGGATGTTAGCCGCGGCGTGGGTGGGCGCGGATGACGTGCGTCGGGTGTGACACACAACTGGTGACCATGCCTGCATGCAGGTGGTGGTCCTCTCGAACCGTGGCGACGCGTACGTGCATGACGCGATCGCGTCCCTGACCGAGCACGTCACCGGGTGGGACGAGCTCACGATCGTTGATGACTCCGGTGAGGAGAACCACCGAGCCCGGATGGCAGTCCGCTACCCGGACGCCCAGATCGTGCCCGTCGCACCCGAGCCTGCGGGCTACCGCCAGGCGATGGCGACCGCGTTCGACGTCATGGCCGGCCGGCACGCCCTGTTCTGGGAGGAGGACTTCCGTGCCCTCGTTCCCGTCGACCTCGACCCGATCGCGAACCGCCTCGACGACGACCCGTGGCTGGCGCAGATCGCACTCCTGCGGGGCCCGTGGTTCGGGAACGAGCACCTAGCCGGTGGGGTCATCGAGGCTCGCGAGGCGCAGGGCGCGAAGTTCACACGCGTCGACGGCTTGATCCGGCACGTCGACCACTTCACCAGCAACCCGTCGGTCCTGCCCCGATGGGTGTGGGGACGGGGCTGGCCGGAAGGTGACTGGTCGGAGTCCAGGTTCGGTCGGCAGCTCGTCGCCGACGGGTTCGGGTTCGCGTACCTCGACGGCGGCGTCATGGTCGACCACGTCGGTGTCCGTGAAGGGTTCGGGTACTGATGACCCAGGTGTGGATCCCGTGGCGTGACCACCCGTCCCGTCGCCGGGCGCGGACGTTCGTGGAGTCGTGGTGGCGCCGGCACGGGTTCGACGTGCAGCACGTCGACGTCCCCGGCGACCCGTTCAACCTCGCGGCGTGCCGCAACGAGGCTGTCCGCCGGTCCACCTCCTCGCTGCTCGTGATCGCGGACGCGGACACGATCCCCGAGTACGCGTCCCTGACCGTCGCGATGAACCTGGCATCCGCTGAGGGTGGGACGGTCCTGCCGTACGACGAGTACCGGTCCCTGCGCGCCGACGGCTCCCGGCAGGCCCTCGCAGGTGTCCCGCTCGAGCGGTGCAACCACATGGTCGTCCCGGGCGCCTGCTCCGGGGTGTTCGTGACGACGAAACGCGGGTGGGAGCTGCACCATGGGCAGGACGAGAGGTTCGCCGGGTGGGGGTGTGAGGACGCCGCCTGGGAGATGACGCACAAGACGCTGATCGGCCCACCGATGCGGGTCCCGGGCCGGGTGTACGCGTTGGGTCACCAGTA